>OCZU010000778.1_pt1 | contig 21390 bp, 19 predicted proteins | sample 1539001 | NCBI WGS metagenome assembly OCZU01 (sample SAMEA3539306, study PRJEB22396) | soil metagenome | biome: tundra; feature: field; material: soil | place: USA | collected 2010-05 | depth 0.15 m | reverse complement strand
GGGTGCCGTGCTCGCGTACTGCGAGCGAGCGCACATCGTCATCAGCCAGGAGTTGCTCCGCATCGCGATCCGCACACCGGAAGGCGCGATGCGCCTGGATGCACATACGCGCGCCAATCTCGAGCTGTTCACTCGCCTGGGCGAGCGCGGGACCTCACTGCTGCAACTCCTCGATGCCACGCGGACACCGATGGGGACACGCATGCTCCGGGCGCGTCTCCAGGAGCCGCTCACGGAGGTTGACCCGATCGAGCGACGCCTCGACTCGATCCAGGCTCTGCTCGATGCCCGTGACGGCCGGCGCCACCTTCGCGAAGCGCTCGCCGGGATGCGCGACCTCGAGCGACTGGTCGCGCGATGCGTGCAGGGGATGGCAACACCGCGTGACCTCGGCGCCGTGCGCGACACCTGCGCGGCGCTCGACGTCACCGGTACGGCAGCTCGGGCGATCACAGCGGGTGCTGAGATCAGTGACGCAGCCGAGGGCTGCCGCGCGCCCGACGGCTTGCGCGAGCGTCTCGACGCATTGCTGTGCGACGAGCTTCCGGCGAGCGCGAGCGACGGCGGCACCATCCGACCCGGCGCGGATTCCGACCTCGACAACCTTCGCGCCGCCGGGAGCACCGCCCGCACCTACCTTGCCGCGCTGGAGACGAGCGAGCGTGAGCGCACCGGCATTCGATCGCTGCGTGTCGGCTACAACCGGGTCTTCGGATACTTCATCGAAGTCCCCAATGCGCATCGCGATCGCGTCCCGGACGACTACGCACGCAAGCAGACCCTCGCCGGTGCCGAGCGCTTCATAACGCCCGACCTCAAGGAGCATGAGGCAATCGTGCTCCACGCTCGTGAGCGTGCCGTCGCGCGTGAACAGGAGTTGCTCGCCGGCGCGGCCGCGGACGTGGCGATCCATGCCCGGGCGCTCGCTGACGCCGCGGCAGCCGCGGCGACCCTCGACGTCGCGCAGTCGCTTGCCACTGTCGCCGAGGAACAGCACTGGGTTCGCCCGGCGATCGACGCATCGTCGACGCTGCGCATCATCGGAGGGCGCCATCCCCTGGTGGAGCGCACGCTCGGACCGGGGCGGTTCGTTCCCAACGACGTACACCTCGACGACGACGCGCGCATCGTCGTGCTCACCGGCCCGAACATGGCGGGCAAATCCACCTACCTTCGCCAGGCGGCGAGCATTGTGCTGCTCGCTCAAATCGGGTCGTATGTCCCCGCGACCGAGGCGACCATCGGCGTGTGCGATCGGATCTTCACACGTATCGGCGCGCACGACGACCTGAGCGGCGGACTCTCCACGTTCATGGTGGAGATGGCAGAAACTGCCGCGATCCTCCGCCAGGCGACCGAGCGCAGCCTGGTGATCCTCGACGAGATCGGTCGCGGCACCTCGACCTATGACGGCGTCAGCATCGCGCAGGCGGTCGTCGAGCATCTGCACGACGCGCCGCAGTTGAACTGCCGCACGCTCTTCGCGACCCATTTTCACGAGCTCACGGTGCTCGCGACCCATCTGCCGCGGGTTCGCAATGCCCGCGTCGAGGTGGTGGAGCAAGGCGCCGACATCACGTTCCTGCACCGCATCGTCCCAGGGGGGGCCGATCGTTCCTACGGCGTCCATGTCGCCAAGCTCGCCGGCATCCCGGGTGGCGTGCTGGTGCGCGCCCGCCAGCTGCTCGCCGCGCAGGAGCGGGACCGGCCTCTCGTCGGCAACGGCGAGCACGGCTCCGACCAGCTGACCCTCTCGATCACCGACGCCGCACCGAATCCAGTGGTGACCGAGCTTGCCTCGCTTGACCTCGACGGCATGACGCCGATCGCGGCGCTCAACAAGCTCGCTGAACTGCACGAGAGAGCGTCAGGGTGATCGCCGCCGCCCCGATTCGGAGGTTGCCGCAGGTGGTCGCCGACGCCATCGCCGCGGGCGAGGTCATCGAACGACCGGCCTCGGTGCTCAAGGAGCTGGTGGAGAACGCGCTCGACGCCGGTGCGCGCCGCATCGATGTCGCCATCGACGGGGGAGGCCTGGTGCGCATCGCGGTGGTGGACGACGGGTCCGGTATTGCGGAGGACGACCTCGAGCTCGCGGTCGAGCGCCACGCGACCTCCAAGATCTCCGTCGCCGGTGACATCGCGCGCGTTGCCACACTGGGTTTCCGCGGGGAGGCGCTGGCGAGCATCGCGGCGGTATCGGAGCTGCGACTCACGACGTGCGCTCGTGGCGCGGTGGGTGGCGCGACCCTCCACGTTCGCAACGGTGAGGTCCTGTCGCGCGCAGCGGCGGCGAGCGGTCCGGGAACGCGGGTCGAAGTCTGCGAGCTGTTCGCCGCCTCGCCTGCACGGCTTCGATTCCTGCGCTCGGTCGCGACCGAGGCGAGCGCCGCGCTGCGCGTCGCGTCCGATCTCGCCCTCACGCATCCGGACGTGGCATTCACCTGTACCAACGACGGCCGCATGGTGCTGCGCACGATCGGAGGAACGCTCCGCGACGCGATTCGAGCGGTCATCGGCGCGCGCGCCGAGCGAGACCTGCTCGATGTGGACGCGCCCGGGGCGATCGCCATCGGTGGAGCGATCTCATCTCCACACGTGCATCGGGCGTCACGCAGCGGGATCGTCGTCATCGTCAACCACCGCCTGGTGCACAACCGGGCGTTGCTCACCGCCGTCGATGAGTCGTACCGAGGGCTGATTCCAGGAGGACGGCACGGCTATGGCGTGGTGACCGTCGAGGTGCCCGGGGAGACGCTCGACGTGAACGTGCATCCGGCCAAACGCGAGGTGCGATTCAGCGACGAGCGCGCCGTCTTCAGCGCCGTGCAACGCGCGTGCTGGGCAGCGTTGCGCGCCGCGCCGGCCCTCGGAGCCGGAGGCCACGCGCCCGCCGGGTTCGCCCACGGAGTGCCCGACCTCCGCGACGGATTCGCCATCGCTGGGCTCAGGATCCGCGACGGCGACTTCGAAAACGGCGTGCTCGCGGTCCGCGACGGCGGCTTCGTCATCGGAGCGCGCGGAGTCGACGATGCGGACCTCGACGTCGTCGGACGGCCGATCCCACCGGTGTCGAGCCGGGTTGACGGGTCCAACGCTCCGGAAGCGGCCCGTCGTGGATCGGCAATGGCCACGCCGAACGGTCACGGAACGCTGCCAGCGATGTTCGCGCTCGGCCAGGCGGGGAGCGGGTTCCTGGTCGCCACAGCCGGCGACACCGTCGTTCTGGTCGATCCCCATGCGGCCCACGAGAAGGTGCTGTACACCGAGCTGCTGGGACGCTGGCGCGAGGAACTGCCCGAGGCGTCCGACTCGCAACTGCTCCTGATGCCCGTGGTGGTGGAGTGCGGACCCGATCGGGCGTCGCGAGTTGCAGACGAACATGACTTTTTCTCACGATGCGGTTTCAGCATCGAGCCGTTCGGTCCCAGCTCTGTTCGCTGCACGGCGGTCCCGCTCACCGCCGCGACCGCGGACCCCGAGATTCTGGTCGCCGACCTGATCGAGCGCCTCGACGAGCGCGATTCCGGAGTGGAGGAGCGCCGCCACCGCCTCGCCGCCCTGGTCGCCTGCCATGCGGCGGTCCGCTTCGGGGACCGCCTCGATATCGCCGCCCAGCAACGCCTGCTCGACCAACTGGCTGCGACCCCCGGGGGAACCACCTGCCCGCACGGTCGCCCGTCGGTGCTCCTGCTCGACGATGCCGTGCTCCGTCGCGCATTCCGGCGCCCGTCGCGATGAGCCACCCCATGCTCGTTATCGTCGGACCGACCTGTTCCGGCAAGACCGCGCTCGCCGTGGCTGCCGCCAAGGAGCTGGCGCCCGCTGAGATGCTCAACGCCGATTCACGACAGGTCCGACGCGGGCTGCGCGTCGGAACGTGCGCGCCGCGCCCATCGGAGTTGCAGGGGGTGCGCTGCCACCTGCTTGACCTCTGCGACCCGGGCGAGATGTTCACGGTGGCTGACTGGCTGACCGCGGCACGACGCAGCCTCGAGCGCCTTGACCGCTCTGGAACCCGCGCCGTGGTCGCCGGCGGCACCGGGCTCTACGTCACCGCCCTGGTCGACGGCTTCGACCTTGCCCAGGTCCCGCCCGACCCGGTCCGCCGCGCCGACCGCTCCGAGATGGCGGCGACCGCGGAAGGGCTCGAGACGCTCGCCGCCGAGCTGCGCCGGCGGGACCCCGACGGTGCGATCGAGACCGACCAGCGCAATCCGCGCCGGGTGATCCGGGCGCTCGAGATCCTCGACGCCAAGGGCGGCTCGGTCCTCAGCGCGCGCAAGCGGACCGCACCGCGCTCGGCGGTGATGGTCGCCCTCGACGTCGCCCGTCCCATCCACGCCCGCTGGATCGAGCACCGCATCGCCGGAATGTTCGACAGCGGCGGCATCCAGGACGAGGTCCGATGGCTGCAGGGACGGGGGCTGGACCGGGCGGCGATCGGCGCGTGCGGCATCGGCTACAGCGAGGCCCTCGATGTCATCGAGGGGCATCTGGACCTCGAGGCGGCGATGCAGGCGACCATGCGCCGGACCCTGCGCTACGCCCGCGCCCAACGCACCTGGTTCCGGCGTGACAGCAGGCTCACCTGGTTCCGACCCGACCTCATGAGCTTCGACCAGATGCTCTCTCAGGTCCTTGACCGGGTCACCGGGGCTGAAGCGGGACCCAGCATCGGCGAGGGGGCGGACTAGCCCAGAACATCCGTTTGCATTTTTCGGGTGCCCGTGCTACATTCCGGGTCGCCCAAGCTGGCTGGAGGATGTTTCAAAGCAATGCCTGACTCCCTGAACCCGCGGCAGCGTCAAATCCTCGATTACCTCCGACAACACAGCCGCGATCACTCGTACCCGCCGACGGTTCGGGAGATCGGTCGAGCAGTCGGCCTCAGCTCGTCCTCAACCGTGCAGAACCACCTCAACACGCTTGAGACCCGCGGCTTCATCACCCGCGACCCGGCGAAGTCGCGGACTGTCGAGATCGTCGACGCTCAGGAGTCTCGGCGCCCCGGCAACATCGTCAATCTCCCCCTCGTCGGCCGTGTCGCGGCGGGCACGCCGGTCCTGGCTGTGGAGAACGTCGAAGAGCACCTCAACGTGGGCACCGAGATCGCCGGGGGCGAAGACTCCTATGCGCTCACGGTTCACGGGGAGAGCATGATCGACGCCGGCATCCGTGACGGGGACATCGTGGTCGTGAGCCCTCGCAAGGATGCTCCGGCGAACGGCACCATCGTTGTCGCACGTATCGAGAACGAGCACACCGGCGAGAGCGAGGTCACCGTCAAGCGGTTCTTCCGCGAAGCCGGACGGATCCGCCTCCAGCCTGAGAACACCACGATGGAGCCGATCTACGCCCGCGAACTCGCGCTCGAGGGCGTCGTGGTCGCGGTCATCCGGCTGCTGAAGTAGGCCTTTAGCCCTGCGGCCCGCCGCCGAGGTTCTCGAGCGAGAGACGCGGAAGCGAGCCGAGGTAGGCGTCGAGTGCCGCGGCAAGCTCTGAGCTCGCCTGGCCGTGCACCGTCACCCGCGTGCCCCCCAGGTCGTCGGCGACGGCGCTCATGGCAAGGTCGGGGCGGTTGTCGATGAGCAGCGGCACACCGGGTACGAGGGCGAGTGGCAGCAGCACGATGAGCACCGGGGTCACCGCGGTGAGGATCAGGACCGCGAGGACGATCGCAAGGCCGAGCAGCACCGCGACATCGCCGCCGTAGCGCCGGCGCTGCTGCGGGCGCAGCACCAGGTAATTCGGCCCGCGCTCGGCAACCGCGATCCCCGGCATCGGACGCTGGGCGAACTCGCCGAGCACATCGTCCGGGGGTTTGCCGGTACGGAGTGAGAACTGGTAGGCGCGCGTTCGAAGTCTGGTGATCATTGGGCGCATAGCGTCGCTCCATTTGTACCGCGTCGCGACAGCGATGCGTGAGGTGCGTTAGCGTTGAGTCCCATGGCTCGCCCGCCGGCAACCGCCCTGAACGTCGATCCGCTGCTGCTCGGGCTCGTCGTTCTCGCCGTCGCCGCATGGGTCTGGGTCGTTCGCCAGTCCAAGGAGTCGCCGAGTGGTTCGCGACGGCTGGCACTGGGTGCCGCCGTCGCGCTCCTGGTCGCCATCTGGATCTCGCCGCTGGCCACGCTTGCCCAGCACTACCTGCTCGCGGCCCACCTTATCCAGGTGCTGATTCTGATGGGGCCGGTACCGGCGCTCCTGCTCCTCTCACTGCCGCGCAACGCCGGGATCGCTCCGCGATCGGTGCCCCTTCCACTCCGGCTCGCGGTGCATCCGATCGTCGCGATCATCGCCGTTAACGCCGGGTTCATCATCTGGCACCTGACCCCGGCGTACGACGCCGCACTGGCGAGCTGGTGGCTGTACGACGTGATGCAGGCGACGCTGCTGCTGGTCTCGCTTCTCTTCTGGTGGCCGATCGTGACCCCGTGCTCACCCCCGGCCCGGGCGCTGACGGGGTTCGGCAAGCTCGGCTACATCGTCCTGGCCACCATCCCGCAGACCCTGGGCGGGTTGCTCGTGGCCCTGGCGGGTCACGTGCTCTACCCGGGATATGGCTCCGGGCCGCAGCTCGTCGGCGTCGACGCGCTCACCGATCAGCAGATCGCGGGAGCGAGCATCGCGCTGGTGAGCAAGATCGCGCTCTTCGCAGCCTTCTGGGTGGTGTTCATGAACCTGCTCAGCACCGGGTCGGACGGACGCGAGGAGGACGGCGGGGGCGGTGGTGGGGGCGGGTCGAGTCCCCGGTTGGATGCACCGCGCCCGCGTCCCTCAGGGCTGCCCCGTTGGCTGGACGACGTCGGCGACGGCAGGACGACGGATGAGCCGCTGCCGAGGCCCGTCAGGGTGCCGGTAGGGTCAGGGTCTCGCCCGGCCTGATCGAAGCACCGTCAAGGTGGTTCGCCGCCTCGATGCTGAAGATCGACTGCTCGATGTTCGCACCGGGATAGTGCGCTGCCGCGATGCCCCAGAGGGTCTCGCCGGAGTGCACCACCACCCGTGTGTTGGTATTCGGAGAGCCGGCATACGCGACACCGCCGACGACGACGAGCCCGGCGGCCGCGGTGGCCACCACGAGGGCGAGCCGCGCCGGACGGCTGAGGCGATCTGGCCGGCGGGAAAAGCGATTGGGTCCGAGGCTGTCCTGGATCATGTTCCTGCACCGAACGTATGTTCCATGGCGATGACACTACCAGGGAACGGATGTTCGAGTCAAGGAACAGGATCGAGATCGCGTTCGACGTCGAACCGCCGGATAATCCCCGGGTGAGCGAGCGCGCGATCAGGATCCGGGTCGGGGTCCTTGTGTGGCGCGACGGCGAGGTGCTCCTGGTCCGCCACGAGAAAGGCAGCCGCTCCTACTGGCTTGTGCCGGGCGGCGGAGTCGACACCGGCGAGACGATGGTCGCCGCCGGCGCGCGTGAGGTGCTCGAGGAGACCGGCTACTCGGTCGAGATGGGACCGCTCCTGCTCGTCTGCGAGGCCATCGACCCGAAACCCGGCGGCCGGCACATCGTCAACGCCGTCTATGCCGGGACGGTCCGTGGCGGCACGCTCACCGTGGGGGTGGACGACAAGTCGCTCCGCGACGCGCAGTGGCATCCGATCGAGGCGCTCGGCGAGCTCGAGATGTATCCGCCGATCGGCGCAGAGCTGCTCGCCTGTTGCCGCGAGAACGGCAGCGGCGCGGTTCGTGTCCTCGGCAACACCTGGCGTCCCTACGAAGCCTAACGGGCAAGCCGGCGTGGCTCAGGTCCGGGCGGCCACCTCATCGAGATAGTCGCCGAGGCGGCGATACGCCTCCCGCTTGCGGCGGTCGGTGATCTCCGTGTAGACCTTCAGGGTTTCGAGGGTGGCATGCCCGAGGACCTCCTGCACCAGCCGCACGTCGCCGTCGGTCGCTTCGAGGAGGGTTGTCGCCGCCGTGTGCCGTGCGGCATGGGGGGTACGGAGGTCGCTGAACAGCTCGAACATCTCCGGATCGACGCCCATGCGGTGCCGCAATGCCGTGAGCGCCCGGCGAGCGCCGTCGGTGGTCAGGCGGTTGTGGGGCAGCGCACGCCCATGAGGCACGTCGGCTCGAGCGACGCTGATGAACAGAGCAGGGGAGGGGTCGGGTCCGCGCATCTTGAGATAGTCCTCGACTGCGCCGAACGCATCGTCGGTGCAATACACAGTTCTGTATTTGCCACCTTTGCCAAGAACACGGAAGCCCTCGGGCCGGACGTCACCGCGATCCAGCCCGCATGCCTCGGCGATCCGGCATCCGGTGCTCAGCAGCAGGTGGATGAGGGCCCGGTCGCGGCGGTCACGAAGGGTCTCCCTGGGAAGTGCCGCGAGCAGCCTGGGAACGTGATCCGTCGGCACCGGGTGCGGGTCACCCACCACGTAGCGAGGCACGGTGACCTGGCGGCTCAGCTCAGCTGCGATCCAGCCCTCGTCGTACGAATACGCGAGGAACCGCCGCAACGCGACAAGCGCCCGGGCGCGCGAGCGTGGATTGGGCAGCACGTCGGCGAGCTCGATCTGATAGCGGCGCAGCATGGGCCGGTCGACCCCGGAGAGCAGCTCGCCGGTGAGTGGACGCGTGCGGAGGAAGGCCACGAACTTGGCGAGGTCCTGCCGGTAGGCACGGACCGTCGTCGCCGGGCGGTTGCGCTGCACCCGCAGCCAATCGAGGAACTGATCGACCTCGTCGGGCATCGAGTCGGTGGGTCCGGGGACGTGTCCCGCCCATACGGGCCCGCGCCGTTGGCGCGGCGCCGTGGGCCGGCGGGTGGAGCGAAGCCGAGCGGCCATGCTCCGTATTATCAGGAGCTTGGCGCCGAGTGACTGATTCCCGCTTCCTCGAGGGCGAACCTGATGAAATCGAGGGTGGCGAGACGCTGGTCCAATTGCCGGCCGCCCGGGTATGCCCCTGCCGATTCGATCAAGGGGTGCCACACCTCGAGGTACGGGCCCCGGAGCGCCCATGAGGCGGCCTCCGGCTTGGTCATCAGCTCGCCGGTGGCCAGCAGACCGAGCGCGCGGCACATCGTGATCACGGCGTACGCCTGGTACCCGCGCTTGAGGAACTGCCCTGGATATTCGAGCTGAGGGAGCCACCACGTTCGCAGGGTGCCGATGATCGCGTCACGAAGCTCGCCGCCGGTCACGGGCGCCACGATCTTCGAGATCTTCGGACCGAATAGAGTGATGCCGTGCCGGCGGAGGACCCACCGCTGGATGAGAAGGTCCGGACCGAGGGCCTGCACCTTGAATCCGTCGTCCTGGTGCAGCTCCAGGACTGCGATGCGGGGAATGCCGGGCATTGCCAGAGCCTTCGCGGGAATGAACATCGCCTCGAGGCGGTCCGCCCAACGATCACCGCCCCAGCCGTGCATGGCCCGGTGCACCTCATGGAGGCGTTCGTTCGCCGGCGCGTCGGTGAGCACTCGCGTGGTGACGAGCACATCGATGTCGCTCGTGCGCATGTTGAAGGCTCCGGTCGAGACGGATCCGTGGACGTAGACCCCCGCAAGGTTCCGCCCGAGCGCGCTTCGCCAGGAGGAGACGGCCATGCTGAGAAACGAGCCGAGCCCGGGCCCTCCGGCCCTGGTGATCCGCGGGTCGATGTCCATCCTTGATAACCCTATCCCGGACCGCGGCGCATCCAGACCGCCGCGACGCGATGCGCTCAGACGGTGCGACGCACCTTCGGCATGACGAGACGTTCAAACCGCCCCCTCCGGCCCGACTCGCGCCAGCCCAGATGCCGCCAGGTCGCACGGGCTTCCGGGTTGTTGGCGTTGACGTGGAGCCGCGCGACCCGGGTGCCGGTGGCTCGCATCCGGCAGGTCGCCTCGGTCACGATGGCAGTGGCGAGCCCGATGCGGCGGTGAGCCGGCGCGACCCCGATCTGGTCGATCCAGCCGCGACTGCAGACCACGAATCCCGCCGGCACGCCGTCAAGGAGGACGCTCACCGAGGTCTCCGGGACAAAGTCCGCGTCACCCGTGAGCCGTTCGAGCCACTCTGATCGCGACCAACCGGGGAAGCCGGGACGATCCCTGAAGGCCGCTTCGTAGACCCCGAAGCTCGCAGCGGCGGCGGCGTCGCCCCACTCGAGGACGGTCGAGCCGGCCGGCCATCGCACCTCTGGCGAGCCCTCTGTGTCCGATAGATCGCGCTCCATGGCGAGCTCCTCGAAGACGAGGTCGAAGCCCGCAGCGGCCCACCGGCATGTCTCGGCGTCGGTCAGACACTCGCTGAACACGCGGACACTGGTGGTTGAGCCGCCGTCGGCGACATGACGCTCGATCCAGGCACGCTGCGCGGTCCAGAGATCCTCGAAGCCGGGCCTGAGCATCGATGTCACGGTGATGACACCGCCGTCATCCGACCCGGTGACAGACAGCGCCGCCGAGCCGCCGAGCTCGCTGGTGGGCAAGGCCTGGACCATCCTTGAAACGCCGGGGCCGAAGTAGAAGCGATCGAGCCAGCTCGGGCGGACGACGAGCGACCAACCGGTCGGGTCGGGCAGCTGAGCCCGCGCCAACTCCAGGATTCGCGCCAATTCAGATGCGATGTCCGGCACGCGTCAACTCCCGAACGACCTGCTGATCGACATAGCGTAAGCGCGCAAGTCTGGCTTCCTCGTGGGCCACCGATCGACCTGACCGGCAAGGGAGAGAAAGGACTCGCCGGTCATCGCGGACCACAGCTCTAGATCGTGAGAATATGCATTATCAGGAGCTTTATTCGTGGTTGCGATCCGTCTCCGAGGGCTCTCCGCTTCCACCCATTGACCCGTCAAAGGGCTCGGCAACTCGGAGTTGGCACCGCCCCAACCGACCACCGGGCACAGTCACGCCAAGCGTGGGGTCGGCCTCCAGAGACGATCCTTACCGAACTTACCGGGACTTACCCGACCGGGTTGAACACCGGGATCGCCGGAGCCGCACACCCCGGACATGCCGGGGCCACCCAGAGCGTGTCTGAGCTGGACCGCCAGACGACGTCGATGGCGCCCCCGGCAGCGAACACCACCGAGGACGGATCCGACGACGCGGTGGCGCCGAGCCCCTCCGGGCCCACCAGGCCGCTGGCGGACGTGAACAGGGACGAGGCCATCAGCCCCGACGCCTCTCGTGAGTCGACGATCACCGAGCCGGGAGCGAGGTCGACCACCGACGGGTTGCCGGCGACGGTCTCGGTGCCGAGGGCCACGCCGCCGGCCCAGGTCTGACCGTTGAGTGCCCCGTGCCACAGCTGGCCGGCGCTGTTCCAGAAGACGTCGATGCCGGCGCCGGCGGCGCTCACCGACGGATCGGCCGTGAGCGCAGTGGACGTCAGACGCTTAGCGCCCGACCAGCCCATCGACGTGCCGCTATCGGCCCAGAGATCGCCGGAGGCATCGCGCCAGAAGACCGTGTCAGAGCCCTGGCCCGCACTCGCTACCACGGGATTCCCGCCGACGGCACCGGTGTTGAGCGGCGTCGCGCCGCTCCAGCCGGAGTGGTAGCGATCGACCCAGAGACCGCCGTCCGAGCCCTTCCAGAAGACATCGAGAAAGCCGGGCGCTGGCGACACGGCGCGCGGCTGCGACCCTAGCGGCCCGAGACCGAGCGAGACCGGCGCGGACCATGTCCCGGTGCCGAACCATCCCGCGGTGAACCCCGTGTACCAGAGGTTGTGATCCTCCCCTTCCCAGAACGCGTCAATCCGGTCAGGACCTGACGAGGCGACCGATGGATCCGACATGAGGGTCGCCCCGGTGCCCCCGGCAGCGCTGACGTCCGCGGAAGCCCTCGCCCACGTCCCGTTTCGGAAGGCGAGGCTCCAGAGATGCCCGTTGGTCCCTCGCCAGAGCACGTTGACGTCACCCGACTGGTCGGAGACCGTCTGCGGGGTCCCCGCCACGTTGGCCGCCTGCGGGAGTGCGGTCGGATCCGGGAACCCGAAGTAAGGAAGCGATCGGGCCCCACCCTGGTCCAGGTCCACGTGCCCCGGGATCCCCGGCACGTTACCGGCGTCGCTGAACTGCCAGACCTGCCAGCCGGTCCCGCCCCAGTTGTTTTCCGGGACCGAGGGTTGGCTGACGAACCAGTTCGCGACCCAGAGCGGATCCAGGGTGAACGCCGCTGAGTTGATGTTCCCGCTCCACCAGGACGGCGAGCAGTAGATCGCGGGCAGCGACCCGATCGCGGCGCTGACCGTGTTCACCACGGTGCGCAGGTTGGCGACGACCACCGACTGGGGCTCGCCGTCGGTGGTCTCGACGTCGATGGTTGGAACCAGGTCTCCGTGCGTGAACCCCACCGAGCGGAGTTGGGAGATGAGCAGATCGGCCTGGGCGACCGGGCTCTGGTTTGGTTCGAAGAACAGATAGGCGCCCGGCGTCACCCCTGCCGCGGACGCGCCCCGCCAGTTGGTCCCGAACTGCCCGTCCGGAGATCCGGCCCCATCCGCCGCGCGGATGTAAGCGAACGAGATCCCCGAAGCCGCCACCGAGTGCCAGGCGATCGAGGAGCCCTGGTACGCGCTGACGTCGACTCCCTCTCGAGTCGCCGATGCGCGGCCGTCGGCCACGCGGAGCAACGCACCGGGCAGGGCGGCCGTGAGCACCAGGGCTGTCGCGGTGACGGCGATCCGAGACCTCACGCCACCGCCAGAGGGGAACCCACCATTGACGTGAGGATAGACATGGATGTCGGACCTGTTGGGTTCGTCACCGTATCTTCATGTGCGCTCCCGTGGGCGTCGATCGGGCGGCCATGACCTCGGGACACCCAGTCGAAAGGTTGGTCCGCTACCCTGAACGGCGTGGATCAGTCGACCCCGCGCAAGCCCGCGGGCAAAAGGCCAGTGCCGGCCGGCAAGACACCTGCCAGGCCCCTGACCAAGAAGCAGCGCCGCAACCAGGCGGCGGCGAGGTCAGTCTCTCTCGAGAGCCGGAGGCCATGGCAGTCACCAACCATCGTGACCTTCTCGAGCGTCGCACTCGTGGCGGTGGTGCTCATCGTGATCGTGGTGATCAACGCGGCCGGCGGTGGGAATGCGGCGGTGAATAAGCCGGTCCCGCAGGCAATCCTGACCGCGGTCGAGAATCCAAGCTCGTCGGTGGTCAGCACCGTGGGAACGGGTGGCTACAGCGGAGAGATGGTTCGCCTCCCCGCCTCCGCGAAGCTGGTCTCGAACGGAAAGCCGATGGTCGTCTTCGTCGGAGCCGAGTACTGCCCGTATTGCGCGGCTGAACGCTGGTCGATGGTGATGTGGCTGTCGCGCTTCGGCACCTTCAAGAACCTCTCGGAGATCCTGTCCTCATCCACCGACGTCGACCCCAACACCAATACCTTCTCGTTCTACAAGTCGTCGTACTCGAGCCCCTACATCACCTTCAGCTCGAACGAGATCGAGGATCGGAACCAGCAGCCGCTGCAGTCGATGAGCGCCCAGGTGACCAAGATCTTCACCACCTACGACACGCCTCCGTATGCCATAGCGAGCGGCGGGTTCCCATTCCTCGACATCGGTGGGGTGTTCAACCTGTACACGACGAGCTATGACCCTGCAACTCTGCAGAATCTGTCCTGGAGCCAGATCACCGCAAAGCTCAGCAATGCGAGCGATCCGGTGACCAAGGCGATCGTGGGCAACGCCAACATCCTCACCGCCGCGACCTGTATCGCCACGGGGAATCAGCCGTCGTCGGTGTGCAGTAGCAACCCCATCCCGGTAATCGAACAAGCGTTGGCGCAGATCAAGCCCAAGGGCTGACCAGCCCAAGGAGCTGATCGCGACTGGGAGGCGCGAGTGGCTGTCATCACCTCTTCTGGGGTCATCAACACCGGCTACGCGGTGCTCGCATTGGTCGCGGATGCCCTGGTCCTCCTGGCGGCAACCGCCTTCATCTACTCACGCACATCGCCTTCGGCACACGAGTGGTGGGGGCGTCTGCGCGACGGAGTCACTCCGTTTGCGCTCCAGGTTGCCTGGATCGTGGCGGTTCTGGCCACGTTTGGCAGCCTCTTCCTGCAGTTCTTCGAGCAGCTTGACCCGTGCGAGTTCTGCTGGTTTCAGCGCATCTGCATGTACCCGCTGTCGCTCCTGCTCGGCATCGCCGCATTCCGCGGCGACGTGCAGGTTGCGAAGCGATACTTCATCGGCCTGTCGCTGGTGGGCGCCGGCCTTGCCATCTATCACTACCAGCTGGAGCACATCCCCCAGCCGACCGTCTGCGGAAGTGCGGTGCCCTGCAATGTCGCGGTGATCAACATCTTCGGATTCATCTCTGTTCCATTCCTGTCGATGGCCGCCTTCCTGCTCATCTCGACGCTGCTGCTGATGGCGCGCGGCCGCGACACCGATGAGGACGACGAAGATCTCGAGGTGATCGAGGGCAGCGTGGAGATCGACTCCGACGACAAGCCCATTCCCGCGACCGTCTGACCGTTTAGACGAGTTCGCCCAGGTACTTCGGGAGCATCTGACGCCACGTCGACCAGTCGTGGTCGTATTCGGAACCCCACGGGTCGACGCGGTTCGGGATCCCCTTGCGGCCGAGGACATGCGCAAGCCGCCACGACTCGCCGATATTCTCCCACCGCCCCTCGCCGGACGCGAGGATGGCGTGACGAGTCTGCAGGAGCGCGAGGTTTTCGCCGTTGAGGTCGGGGAGGAAATACGACGGCGTCGCGAAATAGAGGTCGTCGCCGGCGTTCTCACCCACAAATCGGGAGACGTCGTAAGTGCCGCTCATCCCCACCGCGTTGGTGATCACATCCGGGTAGTGGCAGAGCAGCGACACGGCATTGAATGCGCCGATCGACGCCCCGGCGGTGATCACGGTGATGTCGGGGCTGTCGCAGTCCATGCGAATCATGGGGATCAGCTCGTGACGGACGAACTCGATGAATCCACGGGTGATCGCCGCTCGATAGCGCGCGTCGCCGTCCTCGCGAAGCATCGCCTTGCCCGAGACACTGTCGCAGGAGTAGATCTTCGCCCGACCCGCTTCGAGGTACTCCCCCACCGAGTCCACGAGCCACATCCGCTCGATCTCCTCGGCATCGCCCCCCGCAGTCGGGAAGACGATCACAGGCCGGCCGAAATGCCCCCAGCGCGCAACCGTGACGTCGCTCTCGACCCGGTTGGAATACCAACGCTCTCGCCTCTTCATGGCCGCAAAGTCTCGCGCATCGGTGCGGAGTGGCGCATCACCCCGGATAGATCAGGCGCGCTTCCCCGGGAAAGAGCCAGCCGAGACCTTCGAGCAGCCGGTCGCGCCAGTTGATCCAGTTGTGGCCGTCGAGCGCCTCCATCACCCGGAGCTCGTCGCACATTCGCTCCAGCACTTCGGCCATCGCCCGATCCGGCACCGCAAGAGGCTCGAAGGCTCCGTAGGTCAGAAAGATGCGATCGGTGATCTTCTTGGGATGGGCGCGCACCGAGTTGACGAAACGGACGACCGGTTCGAACACGTCGCCGAATGTGCCGGACGGGGTTGCCTCGGTGAATCGCAACGACGGCGATTCCAGCAGCAACGCTCCATAGAAGCCCGGCGCGCGGACGGCGGCGGAGAGCGCGGCGACGCCGCCGAAGCTCGCACCCATGAGCACCCTCCCCCGAGGATCGCCCCGAAGCCGGAGCGAGCCCTCGATGTGCGGAACCAGCTCGCCGGTCAGGAACCGGCTGTGCGCCGCGCTCGCGCCGTACTCGCGCAGACGGTCACCTGGGTGCGTGAAGGCAACGACGCAGTCGGCCATCAGGCGGCGGTGCATCAGGTTGTCGAGGACAGTCGCCATTGACGAGTACTGGAGGAAATCGCCGCCGTCGTGCACCACGAGGAGTGGCATCCGGCGATCGCGGCGCATGCGCGACGGGATGTACAGCGTCACGTGCGCATCGCGCCGCAGCGCTCGGCTCGGAAGGCGCAGATCGACGAGCTCGCCCGACACCACGGTTGGATCCGGGTACGTCCAATCCGGTGTGAGATACCCGTCCGCCTCGAGCACCGACTGCGATCCGATCGGTTCGCCCACCACCCGCGGGTTGAGGGGGTCGTTCATGCTCTCGGTGCTCTCGCCTCGCCGCACCACGATCCGGTACTGGATGCGGGCCCCTCGCGGCAGTTCGACACTTGCGTACCAGAGGTCGGTCCCCTTGAGACGGCGAAGCGGCAGCGGAATCGGGATCTCGGGCATTCGATGATCGACGGCGACCCAGTCGGCGTCACCGCGCCACAGAAACGTGCAGATGGGTCCCTCGACAAGCGGTACCCGCTGTTCGCGCAGCAAGTGATCGATCGCCTCAGGGGAACTGCCCTCGCTGCGCAGGCGGGTGAGTGCCCGCGGACCGCGGGCTGGGCCGGGGCTCACGATCAGGCGGCTTGCGCCCCCCGCAGCACCCGGCCATCCTCCGCGACCACGCCGACAGAGGTGAGATCGGCGAGGCGTCCCGAGCGCAACTCAAGGCGATCACCGGGATCGAGCAGCACACAGACGCTCGGTGCGCAGCGACGCGCAAGCACGGCGAGTCGATCCGGGTCATGTGCGTGCAGGCGCGATGTGGCGGCGGGCAATGCGACCATCCCGCGAGCAACGCCGATGCCGATGTCGTAGATCTCATCCGGACGGCCCGCCGGGTCGTCATCGTCGATGACCACGATCCGCTCCGAGACCGCCACGCAACCGGATGACCACGCGAGCAGCGGTCGCTCCTCGATCAACGCCGCAAGGTTGCAGAGGTGCAGGCAGTCGTTGAGCACGCCGACGTGCCCTCCGGCGATGGCAATCGCCGCGCACCCGGCGACGATCGCTGCCACCTCCTCGCGATGCCGGGTGATGGCCGGACGCTCGTGGGGTGGGTTCTGCGCATAAAAATGCTCATACGCCACGGTGATGGCCGACGTATGCGTCTCGTCGAGGGTCCGCACTGCGTCGATCGCCGCGTCGAGCTCTGAACCCGGTCGGCGTTGCGCCTCGGCAAAGCGCCTTCGGATCACCTCCAGGCCGGCGAGGGCGTGGCGCAGTCGGAGCAGGTAGAGCTCGCGAAGCTCATCGATCTCGATGCGCAAAAGCCGTTCGGCGTCGGCGTAGCCGGGGTCACCTTCGAGGATGTCGAGGCGGCGGCCGTAGAGGTTGAGATTTCGGGAACCGCCTCCAAGCCTCCTGTCGACCTCGGCGTCGTTGCGCTCGCCCTCCTCCCATCCGGCAGTCACCAGCGCGACCGGGCCGTCGACACCGAATGCCGCGATCTCCGCTGCCAGGTCGACCCCATCGAGTGGCCCGAGCAGGGTCACCTGCCTCACGAGGCGTGCACGCGAACCGTCTCGCCGGCGACGTTGAGCATGTGGTGGACGGTGTCGAAGTCCGAGTGCGCCATCCGGATCCAAGCGTTGGCCATGTACCCGGCCTCGACCGCCTGGGTCGCCGTGCCGCTGGGCGGAACGTAGCTGTCGAGGATCCACTCGCCGAACTGGCGCTGCACCTCCTCGAGGCCGTCGTAGTGGGTGATCACTCCGTCGCGATCCGGGCGGAGCGCGACGATCCCAGCGGCACGGCGCCGCGACAGCGGGCGCTCCACGCGGTGATGCACGATCGAGTTCGCCCATTCCCGATAGATGTCGATGTCGTTGCCCGCCGAGTAGAGATCCCAGGCGCGCACGCCCGGCGGACGGCATCCGATCTCGCTGAAGCGCAGCCCCTTGGGCCCGAAGAACCACTCCATGTGGGTCGCCGATGTCCCGATACCGAGCGCCTCGATGGCGCGCAGACCGAGCTGTCGCACCTCGGCGTAGTCGGGCGCCGTGTCAACCTGGTTCGTCGAGATGAACTGCGGGCTGATCCAGCGCTCGCGCATCGCCTCGAGGACGTTGGGGTAGTAGTGCGAGATGAAGTCATAGACGGGATGGCCGTCGATGCTGAGTGTGTCGTAGAAGCCCTCATGACCTTCGACGAACTCCTCGACGGCGATGTCCGTGGCGCCGGACTGGCCAAGCTCTATGAGCGCGCGGTCGAGCTCCGCGTCGGAGTCGACGCGCACCGTTCCCGATGCCCCGGCGGCGGCACGGGGCTTGAGGATGGTCGGGTAGCCCACTCGGGCGACAAAGTCACGGACCTCCGCCGCACTCGTGGCTCCGGTCGACTGCGCGGTCTGGATCCCGACCGCGCGCAGCGCGTCTTTCATCGCGGGCTTGTCCCGGCAGAGATATGCGGTGTGCACGGACGTTCCGGGAATGCCGCAGGCCTCCCTGGCGTAGGCGGCCGCCATGGTGTGCGACTCGATCGTCGATTCGAGTGCGTCGACCCATCCCTTGCTCTGCGCGAAGCGCACCGCCTCGATCAGCGCGCCGACGTCGGTGACGTTCGGAATCTGCTGGTAGTGGATCATCCAGCCCCGGAGGTCGGCGTCGAGCCAGTCGGCGGGCCGCTCACCGATACCGATCACATCTGCCCCGGCTTCGGCGAGGCCACGGACGAACTCGCGCTGATTCGGGGGGAATGCCGGCTCCACGAAGATGACGTTCACGCGCAGATCCTACCCGCTGGGTCACGACCCGTCCCTCGCCGCCTGACTACACTCGCCAAAGCTCAATGGCGAACGCGGTCTTCGTTGCCCCCTTTCTGCTCCCGGCCACTGTGCGGTTCATCGCCGCGGCCGTGTCGCTTCCCGGCGTCCGCCTCGGTCTGATCAGCCAGGACCCGGAGGACCGCCTCCCGGACGATGTCCGCTCCGCTCTCGCGGGGCATTACCGCGTCGCCGACGGCACCGACGCGCAGCAGATTGCCGACGCGACCCGGGTGATGGCGAGCCACCTCGGCAGCGTCGACTGCCTGCTCGGCATGCTCGAGCAACTCCAGGTTCCCCTCGGCGAGGTGCGCGACGCGCTCGGCATCCCGGGGATGGGCGCCGAGGTCGCCCACAACTTTCGCGACAAGGCGCGCATGAAGACCGTCTTCGAAGCCAGCGGCGTGCCCTGCGCGGGCCACCGCCTGGTGCGTTCGGCGGCCGAGGCGCGGAACGCGGCTGCCGGTCTCGGATACCCCCTGGTCGCGAAACCTCCCGCGGGCGCGGGGGCCCGGTCCACGTTCCGGCTCGACAACGACAGTCAGCTCGAGGCGTGGCTGCAGGCCGATCCACCTGGTGACGCCAACCCCGAATTGCTCGAACAGATGGTGGTCGGCACCGAGCACAGCTTCGACAGCGTGCTGTTGAACGGGGAGCTGGTCTGGCACTCCATCTCGCGCTACCTGCCCACCCCGCTCGAGGTGCTCGAGAACCCGTGGATCCAGTGGGCGGTCCTCCTTCCACGTGATATCTCCGGTCCGGAATTCGATCCCATCCGCAGCGACGGAGTGCGCGGCCTGCGCGCGCTCGGTCTGCGCACTGGACTCACCCACATGGAGTGGTTCCGAAGAGCGAACGGCGAGATCGCCATCAGCGAGGTCGCCGCACGACCACCGGGCGCGCAGTTCACGTCGCTGCTCTCCTACGCACACGACATCGACATGTACGCGGCGTGGGCTCGCCTCGAGATCTTCGACGAGTTCTCCCCACCGGAACGCCGCTACGCGGTCGGCGCGGCCTATCTGCGCGGCCAGGGCAGCGGCGCAGTGGTCGGCATCCACGGGCTCGACATCCTCCAGCGGGAGCTCGGCGACCTGGTCGTCGAGGTGGAGTTCCCGCGCGTAGGCCAGCACTCCTCCGGCACCTACGAGGGTGAGGGCCACGTGATCCTCCGGCACCCGGAGACCTCGGTGGTCGAAGCCGGACTGCGCCGCGTGGTCGAGGTCGCCCGCGTCGAGCTTGGAGGGACGTCATGACCGCGACCGTGCTGATGATCTCGCCCGGCTACCCGGCCGAGATGCCCTTCTTCACGCGCGGCCTTGCCCGCGCCGGAGCGCAGGTGATCGGCGCCGGCGACCAGCATGTTTCGGGGCTCCCGGACATGGCCCGCGACCACCTCGCCGCGTACTGGCAGATCCCGTCGTTCGCCCACGAGGACGCGATCGTCCACGATGTCGTACAACGCGCGGCGGGCATCCACATCGACCATGTCGCATCGCTCTGGGAGCCGACCATGGTGCTCGCCGCTCGCATCCGTGAGGCGCTCGGCATCCCAGGCATGACCGTCGAGCAGACCATCCCGTTTCGCGACAAGGAGCGCATGAAGCAGATGCTCGACGCGGCCGGAATCCGCACGCCGCATCACTACCGATGCAGCACGGCGATCGAGGTCCGTGAGGCGGCCGAACGCATCGGCTACCCGATCATCGTCAAGCCGATTGCAGGTGCGGGGTCGGCGGACACCTATCGTATCGACGGCGCGGTTGCGCTCGACAACGTCATCCCGAAACTCGTGTGGGTGGACGAGGTGAGCGTCGAGGAATTCGTCGAGGCATCGGAGTTCACGTACGACACCATCTGCGCAGGCGGTGAGGTGCTCTTCGATAACGTCGCCTGGTACCGGCCGCGTCCCTTGATCGCGCGCCAGCTGGAGTGGATCAGTCCGGTCACCATGGTGGTGCGAGACATCGACGCGCCCGAGCTCTCGAGCGGTCGCGCCATGGGCCGAGACGCGTTGCGAGCGCTGGGTTTTCGCGATGGGTTCACGCACATGGAGTGGTACCGGCGCGACAGCGGCGAGGTGGTCTTCGGAGAGATCGGCGCGCGCCCACCAGGCGCCCGCACCGTCGACGTGATGAATTACGCCAACGATATCGATCTCTTCCAGCAGTGGGCCGAGGCGCTCATCCACGGTCGTTTCTCCGAGCCTGTCGAGCGCCGCTACAACGCGGCGTCCATCTTCAAGCGAGCGCAGGGCCAGGGCAGGATCACGCACATCAACGGGCTCTCACGCCTGTTATCGGATTACGACGAGTGGGTGTGCGCGATCGACCTTCTTCCCATTGGAGCGCCGCGTCGCGACTGGTTGATGACGCTCATCTCCGACGGGATGGTCATCGTCAGACACCCCAACCTCGATTCATGCATCGAGATCGCGGATCGTTTCGCGACCGAGTTGCAGCTCTACACGTACTGACGCTGTTCGCCGAGCGCTGCAGGGTTGTCGACGCGCATCAGGATGGCTCCCCCACCGCTTACCGCCTGCGTCAGTTCGTGTGCGTGGTGCGACCTGATGGGGAACGTACACGGCGGCGCCGCATCGAAACGGGCGGGACCGGGCGCGTGCCCATTGCCTCTGCGTTCGCACGGATCTTCGCAAGAGTCTGAATGACCTGCTCACGTTCAGCCTCGCTGACTCCGGCCGTCACGTCCATCGAGGTTGCGTGCACTTGCGCGAGCATGAGGTCGACGAGCCTCCGCGCCTCGTCCGTGATATTGACGAGAAGCTTTCTCCGGTCGTCCGGATGCGGTTCGCGGCGCACGAATCCGCGG
>OCZU010000777.1_pt1 | contig 21409 bp, 18 predicted proteins | sample 1539001 | NCBI WGS metagenome assembly OCZU01 (sample SAMEA3539306, study PRJEB22396) | soil metagenome | biome: tundra; feature: field; material: soil | place: USA | collected 2010-05 | depth 0.15 m | reverse complement strand
GGTCCACGTGCCCAATCGTCCCCACGTTCACGTGCGGCTTCGTCCGCTCAAATTTACCCTTGGCCATCGCAATCTCCACGGACAAAAGTAAACCCCTACTTTTGCCCGGATAAAGTTACCTTCGAATTACCGGCTCATTTGCCAACAGAGCCGGCTAATTCGAAGCGGAAAAACCACAAACAAACGTGCTACCGATCCCTGGTGCCCATGGAGCGGATCGAACGCTCGACCTCTCCCTTACCAAGGGAGTGCTCTACCACTGAGCTACATGGGCGCAAACTTCGCTCTTCGCGGAGATGCATCCTTGCTTGCGCCTTTGCTCCGGTCCCGCTGATGCTAGATACTTGCTTCCCCCGCTTTTCCATCCATCAGTCCCAGCAACCGCCGAATTCGTGGAGCGGGTGAAGGGAATCGAACCCTCGTCGTAAGCTTGGAAGGCTTCTGCTCTACCATTGAGCTACACCCGCTTTTCAGGTATCAGAAGTCAGGGATCAGCCAACCCGGAAGCACGGCCAACGCTGGTTCATTTTTGTCTGATCCCCGAATGGTGGAGGGGGAAGGATTCGAACCTTCGAAGGCAGAGCCGGCAGATTTACAGTCTGCTCCCGTTGGCCACTTGGGTACCCCTCCGACGAAACCGCACATTCTAGCAATTTCCGTTCCCAAGTGTCAAACGGCGAAGTGCTTCGGTAGTGAACCACTACCAGTGCTTCTGAACAGTTGGCTATGATCCAAGAAACACGGGGCCCGACTTCCGATGCGATTGCGTCGTGAACGTTCGGAAGAACCCTGGATTGCTTACAAAAGACCGGCTTCGACAATTTAACGGTTCACGACGGAGGAAATATGGCATTTCGCGACATTGGGGACGCAAACCTGCGCAGGGTGATCATTTCCAGCCTGATCGGCGCCACGATCGAATGGTATGACTTCTTCCTCTACGGGGTGGTGGCGGGCATCGTGTTCAACAAGCTGTATTTCCCGGCAGCGGATCCTCTCGTTTCGACGCTTCTGGCGTATACGACGTTCGCCATCGGCTTCGTTGCCAGGCCCGTCGGCGGCTTGCTGTTCGGCCACTTCGGCGACCGGATCGGGCGCAAGAGCGTGCTGGTCATGACGCTGATGATCATGGGCGTCGCGACCTTCCTGATCGGGCTTCTTCCCACCTACGCGCAAATCGGCGTTTGGGCGCCCATCCTGCTTCTCGTGCTGCGCGTGTTGCAGGGCATCGGCCTGGGCGGCGAATGGGGCGGCGCGGTGCTGATGGCGTTCGAATATGCGCCACCCGACAAGCGTGGCTTCTTCGCCAGCATCCCCCAGATCGGACTGGCGATCGGCCTCTGCCTGGCCTCTGGATTCGTCGCGTTACTGTCATCGCTTCCGGAAGCCGATTTCATGGCCTGGGGCTGGCGTGTGGCGTTCCTGATCAGCATCGTTCTGGTGGTGGTCGGACTCTACATCCGCTTGCGCATCCTCGAGACTCCGGAATTCGTGAAAGTGAGGGAACGCGGCGAGCAGGCGAAGATTCCGTTCGTCGATATGATCCGCCAGTATCCGAGGAACGTTGCGCTCGGCATGGGCGCGCGATACATCGACGGGGTATTTTTCAACGTGCTCGGCGTGTTCGTCATCGGCTACCTCGCCAATACGCTGAAGATTCCGCGCCAGACCGCGCTGCTGGGCGTGACCTTCGCGGCGCTGGTGATGATCTTCACGATTCCATTCTTCGGCAAGGTTTCCGATCGGATCGGCCGACGGAAGACCTACGCCATCGGATCGCTGGTGACCGCGCTTTCGTCCTTCGCCGCGTTTTATTTCATGACACCGGGCGTCGACAAGGTCACATTGTGGCTGGCGATCATCGTTCCGTTCGGCGTGCTGTACGCCTCGGTGTACGGACCCGAGGCGGCATTGTTCTGCGAGCTGTTCGATCCGCGCGTGCGCTACACGGGGATTTCGTTCGTCTACCAGTTTTCGGGCATTTTCGCGAGCGGCATCACACCCATCATCGCAACCGCGCTACTCGCGCAGGGAGGAGGTCAGCCGTGGCTGATCTGCGCCTATGTGGTGTTTGCGGGGGTGGTCAGCGCGATCTGCACATTGCTGATCCGACCTGTTCAGGTGCAGAAGCTCAGTGGCTAAAGTGGCGTTACGCCGGTCCCAGCATGAGCGCGCAGCGTTCCTCCGATGACCGCCGGCTCGTTCGACTATGTCATCGTCGGTGCCGGCTCGGCCGGTTGCGTGCTCGCGAACCGGTTGTCTGCCAGCGGCCGCCATACGGTGCTGTTGCTCGAGGCCGGACCGGCCGATTCCTACCCGTGGATTCACATTCCGATCGGCTATGCGAAAACCATGTTCAATCCCCGAGTCAATTGGTGTTTCAACACCGAGCCCGAACCGGAAATGAACGGCCGCCGCATCTACTGGCCGCGCGGCAAGACCCTCGGCGGATCGAGCTCGATCAACGGCCTGATCTCGATCCGCGGGCAACGCCACGATTACGACCGCTGGGCGGCCGCCGGTAACGCGGGATGGAGCTATGCCGACGTGCTGCCGTATTTCAGGCGCCTCGAGCACGCTCCGTTCGGCGATCCCGCTTTTCACGGCGTCAACGGACCGCTGTGGTGCTCGCCGATACCCCACAAGCATGAGCTCATCGAAGCGGTCATCGCCGGTGCCGGCGAGCTGGGCATTGCCCGCAACGACGACTTCAACGGCGCGGAGCAGGAAGGCGCGGGCTACTACCATTTGTCGACCCGAAGCGGCTGGCGTTGCAGCACCGCGGTCGCATACCTCAAGCCGGTCCGCAACCGCGCCAACCTTCGCGTCGAGACGCGCGCGCAGGCGACTCGGGTGCTGTTCGACGGCAAGCGCGCGGACGCAGTCGTCTACCGTCACCGGGGGGAGGAGATCACGGCCCGGGCGCGACGCGAGGTCCTGCTCTGCGCCGGCTCGCTGCAGAGCCCGCAGCTGCTGCAATTGTCCGGTATCGGCGCGCCGTCGCTGTTGCAGCAGTTCGGCATTCCGGTGCTGCACGAGCTCGGCGGCGTCGGCGAAAACCTGCAGGACCACCTGCAGGCACGGGTCATTTTCGAAGCCACGCGGCCCATCACCACCAACGACGATCTCAAGAGCTGGTGGCGGGTGATGAAAATGGGGCTCGAGTACGCGCTGACCCGCGGCGGACCCATGGCGATCGGCATCAACCAGGGAGGCATTTTCGCCCGGGCGCTTGCCGGCGCGGCGACGCCCGACGTGCAGTTTCACGTCGCGACGCTATCTTCCGACATGGCCGGTTCGCCGACACACACGTTTTCGGGCTTCACGATGTCGGTGTGCCAGTTGCGTCCCGAGTCGCGCGGCCACGTCCGCATCCGCTCGAGTGACCCGCTCGAGCCGCCGGCAATGCAGCCCAACTATCTGTCGACGGAAAATGACCGCAGCACGCTGGTCGCCGGAATCAGGCTCGCTCGCAAGCTGGCCGCGACGCGAGCGCTCGCTCCCTATGTCAAGGGCGAGTATCGGCCCGGCCCCGCGGCTCAAAGCGACGATGAGCTCCTGGAATTCGCCAAAAACACCGGCGGAACGATTTTCCACCCGAGCGGCACATGCAAAATGGGCGACATCGGAAGCGATTCCACGGCCGTGGTCGACAGCGAGCTCAGGGTGCACGGCGTGTCGGCGCTGCGCGTGGTCGACTGCAGCGTGATGCCGACGCTCGTTTCCGGCAATACCAACGTGCCGGTCGTCATGATCGCGGAAAAGGCGGCCGATCATATCCTTGCGGCAGCCGCAACCGAACGGCACTGAGCAACACTGAGTTCTTTCTTCGAGGTCCCGTCATGTCCTGCTGCCACGCCGATTTTGCGTTCACCGATTCCAGCGATAGAGCTTTCACGATCGGCATGCCGACCTTCACCTTCGGCGCCGGCTGCCTGAGCGAAGCCGGCGAGCAGGCGCAGGAGCTTGGCCTGAAACGCATCGCACTGTTTACCGACAGGAACCTCCGCAGCTCCGTCCACGTCGCCACGGTGAGCGCCTCGCTGCGTGCAGCGAACATCGATGCCGTGATCTACGACGAGATATCGGTCGAGCCGACGACCGAGTCGTTCCAGGCCGCGGCGCGCTTTGCGTCGGATGGAAAGTTCGACGGCTATGTATCGGTCGGCGGCGGGTCGGTCATGGACACGTGCAAGGCGGCAAATCTGTATGCGACGCATCCTGCCGATTTCATGTCCTACGTCAATGCGCCGATCGGCGGCGGACAGAGGGTTCCGGGTCCGCTCAAGCCGCATATCGCCTGCCCGACGACGGCGGGAACCGGCTCGGAGACGACAGGCATCGCGATCTTCAATCTGACCGAGATCAACGCCAAGACCGGCATTATTTCCCGGCGCCTGATCCCCAGCGTGGCCTTGATCGACCCGACCGTAACGCTGACGCTACCGAGCAGGGTGATGGCCGCGAGCGGCTTTGATTGCATGAGTCACGCGCTCGAGTCGATCACCGCGCGGGCTTGGCCAAGACGTCTCAACCCGGCGCGCGGGATCAACCGGCCGGTCTCGCAGGGAGCCAATCCATTCTCCGACGCGCTCGCCGGCGAAGCACTGAGAGCCGTCGGAAAATTCCTGGTGCGGGCGGTCAACGACGCCAGCGATATCGAGGCGCGCACCGAAATGATGTTCGCCGCAACCCAGGCGGGCGTCGCGTTCAACGCGGCCGGCTGTCATCTGCCGCACGGCCTTTCGTATCCGGTGTCGGGCCTGGCGCGGGACTTTCATCTCGACGGCTACCCGGCGGGAAAGTCACTCGTGCCTCACGGGATGGCGGTCGTGCTCAATAACCCTTCGGTATGGCGCTTTACCGCGCCGTGCTCGCCGCAACGCCACCTGCATGGCGCCGCGTGTCTGGGCGCCGAAATGCGCGGTGCGTTGCCTCAGGACGCGGGCGACGCGCTGGCCGGACGGGTGATCGAGATGATGCGTGCTGCGGGTATGCCGAACGGACTGTCGGATCTGGGCTTCACCGACGCCGATGTCGACGCGCTGGCTATCGGATCCGAGCCGCAGTACCGGGTTATCCGAAACGCGCCGAAAGACGTCTCGCGCGAGGACCTGAAGGACCTGTTCAGGGCCGCGATGAAGTACTGGTAACTGAGATGGGTAACCGAGATTGGTAACTGACGATATTTAGGAGGTCGTCGACCTCGGCTGGGACGCGCCGGTGCCCTGGTCCGCGCCGTCGTGCGTCGCGCCCGCTTCAATCGCACCATCGGCAACGCTCTTGATCCGCCGCAGCGGCAGCCGGACCGTGAAACGGCTGCCCTGCCCCGGCTCGCTGTCGATGATCAATTCACCCTGGTGCCGGATAAGGACGTGCTTGACTATCGCGAGCCCGAGTCCTGTGCCGCCGGTGGCCCGCGAGCGGCTGCGATCGACGCGGTAGAAGCGTTCCGTAAGCCGCGGCACGTGCTCTGGCGCGATTCCGATTCCGCTATCAGCCACCGTGAATTCTCCACCATCGGCGGTAACCCGCCATTCGAGCGCGATGCGTCCACCCTCGGGCGTATAGCGGACGGCATTGCTGACCAGATTGCCGAACGCGCTCGCGAGCTCCTCGCGGCTTCCCTGCACCGTCGCCGCGTCGCGGATGGTCAGCGTGACTTCGTGCCGCCCGCCGGAAAGCGCCTTGGCGTCCGAGGAGACTGCCAGCAGCAAGGGCACGATCGCGAACTCGCTTTCGTGCACCGGGCTCTGCTCGCCCTCGAGCGCGGACAGGGTCAGCAGATCCTCGACCAGGCGCTGCATGCTGTTCGATTGCTCGCCCATCAACGCCAGGCAGCGCTGCCGCTGCCGCTCGTCCATCTCGACATCGGTCAAGGTCTCGATGAAGCCCGCGAGCACCGTCAACGGCGTCTTGAGCTCGTGCGAGACGTTGGCGATGAAATCGCGCCGGACGCGGGCAACGGCCTCGAGCCGGGTGATGTCGCGGCTCATCAGCAGCTTTTCCTCGACGCCGAAAGGCACGATTTGTAGCGACAGCGTCAGCGCGCTTTCGCGCGTGGACTGAATAATCACCGCTTCGCTGAAATCGCCCACGGCGAGGTATTGCACGAACGCCGGGTGACGGACGAGATTGACGACCGGCGCGCCGATGTCGTGCTTGAGATCGAGGCCCAGATGCGCTTCGGCGCGCGGATTTGCCCATTCGATGCGATCGTGGGTATCGAGCACCACGACGCCTTCCGGCAACGCTCTGGCACCGCTGACGAAGCGGTCGAGGGCCAGTCGCAAGTCACGCTGTCGCGCCGAGCGCAGCCGCACCCGGTGATAGAGCGCCGCATACGCAAGCGCCCAGGTTCCGCGACCCTCGGGCACCGGCGCTTCGATAGGACCCGCTGCCCATCGGGTAAGCGCGTCGAGCTGCCACAGATTCCAGGCGACGATCGCAAGCGCGCCGATGGCGACAACGCCCAACCCGGCAGCGATGCCGTCGATCAAAGTCGCGAACAACGCAACCGCCGCGATCAGGACGGGCGCCACCAATCCACGCAGCCAGATGGGGTTCACTTACTTTAGTTGCGGGCGTGAGACCGGAATGAATTGGTTGGCGGGAAATCAACCGACTAAATTGGCGCCGCGAGCCGATATCCGCTACCGCGCACGGTCTCGATCATCCCATCCTTTCCGTGCGGCTCGAGCGCGCGTCGCAAGCGGCGTATGTGAACATCGATCGTCCGCTCCTCGATGTAGACGTGGTCGCCCCAGACCTGGTCCAGCAGATGCATCCGGCTGTGCACGCGCTCCGGGCGCGCCATGAAGAACTTGAGCAACCGGAATTCAGTCGGCCCAAGCTCGACCGGTGTGTCGTCGGCAGTCACTCGATGCGTGGTCGGGTCCAGCGTCAGCGCGCCGACGGTCAACACCTCCTGGGCCGATTCGGGCGCGCGACGGCGCAATACGGTCTTGATCCGCGCCTTGAGCTCGCGCGGCGAGAACGGTTTGGTCACGTAGTCGTCGACCCACGCCTCGAGCCCGGAAATGCGATCGGCTTCGTCGGTGCGCGCACTCACCATGATGATCGGAAGCTCGCGGGTGCGCGCGTCACCACGCAAGGTCCGCGCAAACGCAAGGCCCGATTGTCCGGGCAGCATCCAGTCGAGAAGAATCAGATCCGGCAGCGCGCTCCTGATCTGCACTTGCGCGCTCTCGGCATCGGCGACGGTGTGCACCGTAAAGCCGGCGTCCTCGAGATTCAAGCGCAGCAATTCCTGGATCGCGGGCTCGTCCTCGACGACCAGAATGGATGTGCTCAATGCCGGCCTCCTGGTGTGACGCCCGAGCGCATCTTGCGGACCTTCATGGAGAGTCCTCAGCGAGGAGCCTCGCTGAGCTCACTCGGCGACCTCGGCGCGGATCTGCTCGGCGGTCGCATGACGCACATCCTTGCCCTTGACGACATGCACGACGTTCTCCGCGATATTCTTGGCGTGGTCGCCGATGCGCTCGATCGACTTGGCGATGAATACGATCTCCAGGGCGGCAGTGATCGTGCGCGGGTCCTCCATCATGTAGCTGATCAGCTGCCGCAGAATCGCGAGGAATGCGGCGTCGAGTGCCTCGTCGTTGCTGATGACCTGCGCGGCTGATCGGACGTCGAGGCGCGCAAAGGCGTCGAGCGCGAGTTGGAGGTTGTCCTCGGCAAGCTTCGCGGCGCGCGTGATCTCGTGGAAGCGAACATTGGACAAGCCTTCAGGGCGCTGCATCTGCTGCGCCTTGTACGCGATCTTCTTGATTTCGTCGCCGATGCGCTCCAGCTCGTTGACCACCTTGACCACCGTCAGCACCATTCTCAGGTCGATCGCCGTGGGTTGCCTCCTGGCGATGATCTGGCTGCACTGCTGATCGAGGTCGACCTGCATATGATTGATCGCCAGCTCGTCGGTGGCGACCGCGTCGATCAAGTCAACGTCGGGCGACTCGAGCGCCGCAATGGCGCGCGCAATCTGCGTCTCGACCAGGCCGCCCATCAGCAGGACGCCGGAGCGTATGGCTTCCATCTCGACGTCGAACTGCTTCGAAGTGTGTTGGTTCACGCTAGACTCCGTCGTAATGCTCGAGGCACCGGTCAGCCGAAGCGGCCCGTGATGTAGTCCTCGGTTTCCTTCCGCTTGGGCTTGAGGAAGATCTCGTCGGTGGCGCTGAATTCGATCAGCTCGCCCAGATACATGTATGCAGTGTAGTCCGATACGCGCGCCGCCTGCTGCATGTTGTGCGTGACGATTGCGATGGTGTAGTCAGTCTTGAGCTCGCTGATCAGCTCCTCGATCTTCGCGGTCGAGATCGGATCCAGCGCGGAGGTCGGCTCATCCAGCAGCAGCACCTCGGGCTTCACCGCGACCGCGCGGGCGATGCACAGACGCTGCTGCTGGCCGCCGGAGAGCGCCATGCCGCTCTGCTTGAGCTTGTCCTTCGCTTCCTGCCACATCGCCGCCTTGCTCAACGCCCATTCGACGCGCTCATCCATCTGCCGCTGGCTCAGGGATTCGTACAGCCTCACGCCAAACGCGACGTTGTCATAAATCGACATCGGAAACGGCGTCGGCTTCTGAAATACCATCCCTACGCGGGCCCGCAATAGATTGAGGTCGGTTCCTGGGTCGAGGATGTTGGTGCCGTTGAACATGATCTCGCCAACCGCTCGTTGCCCCGGGTAGAGCGAATACATCCGGTTGAGCGTTCGCAACAACGTCGACTTACCGCACCCCGACGGGCCGATGAACGCGGTCACGCGCCGCTCCGCGATGTCGAGGTTGATGTCCTTCAGGCCCTGGAATTTGCCATAGAAGAAATCGAGTTCCCTGACCGACATCTTTGGCGAAGCCGCCGGCGCCAGCGTTTCCGCTTTTTCCGACCGCGTCGCGACCGCTTCGAAATTCACTGTGCTCTCCAACGGAAATCCGCGTTCATCGAACGGCCGACTGGCGGAAGAAGGTCCGCGCCAGAATGTTGATGGTCAGCACCGCAAGCGTGATAAGCAGGGCGCCTGCCCACGCGAGTGTCTTCCAGTCCTCGAACGGGCTCATCGCGAACTGGAAGATCACCACCGGAAGGTTGGCCATCGGCTGGTCCATGTTCACGCTCCAGAACTGATTATTGAGAGCCGTGAACAATAAAGGCGCGGTCTCACCCGACATCCGCGCCACCGCCAGCAGCACGCCGGTGATCACGCCGCCGCGCACCGCCTTGAGCGTGACCATCAGGATCACCTTCCACATGGGCGCTCCAAGCGCGATCGCCGCCTCGCGCAGGCTGCTCGGAACGAGGTGCAGCATGTTCTCGGTCGTTCGCACCACGACCGGGATTGCGATCAGCGCCAGCGCCGCCGAGCCTGCCCAACCGGAAAAATGCTCCACCTGCGCGACGTACACGGTGTAAACGAACAGACCTATCACGATCGAAGGAGCGGATAGCAGGATGTCGTTGATGAATCGCGTAGCACGCGCGAGCCAGCCATTCTTGCCGAATTCAGCGAGATAGATGCCCGCCAGGATGCCGATCGGCGTGCTGATGAACGTCGCGACTCCGACGATGACGACGCTGCCGAAGATCGCATTGAGCAGTCCTCCTGCGGCGCCCGGTGGCGGCGTCATCTCGGTAAAGAGCGACGGCTTCAGAGCCGCAAATCCATTGGTGAACAGCACCGTCAGTATCCACAGCAGGAACGCCATGCCGAAGGCCATGGTGGCGAGCGACATCGCGAGATTGAAACGATTGACGAATAGGCGCTTGCGGTAGCGCCCGGAGTTTGACCGGTCGGCGTTCGCGGTCGTCACGTCCGTTTCCCCTCGCCCTTGGCCAGTTGTGCGATGAGCAGGCGGGACAGTGAGAGCACGATCAGGGTCAGCACGAACAACACAAGCCCGAGCGTGATCAGCGACGCGCGATGGACCGGGTCCGCCGCTTCGTTGAATTCGTTCGCGAGCGCCGACGCAATGGAGTTGCCGGGCTCGTAGAGGGAGCTGCTGATGCGGTAGGCGTTGCCGATGATGAACGTCACCGCCATGGTCTCGCCAAGCGCGCGGCCCAGGCCCAGCATGATTCCCCCGATGACGCCGACCTTGGTGTAGGGAAGCACGACATTGCGCACGACTTCCCACGTCGTGCAGCCGATGCCATACGCGGATTCCTTCAGCACCGGCGGCACGATCTCGAACACGTCGCGCATCACCGACGAAATAAACGGGATCACCATCACCGAAAGAATGATGCCCGCGGAAAGCATGCCGATGCCGTTCGGCGCGCCCTTGAACAGAGGGCCCAGGATCCAGAGATTGCCGAATATTTTTTGCAACAGTGGCTGGACGAAGTCGCCGAAAACCGGCGCGAACACGAACAGGCCCCACATGCCGTAAATGATCGAGGGGATGGCGGCCAGCAGCTCGACCGCCGTTCCCAGCGGCCGCTTGAGAATGGGAGGACACATTTCAGTGAGGAAAAGCGCGATGCCGAAGCTCACGGGGACGCCGATCAGCAAGGCGATTGCCGACGTCACCAGCGTCCCGTAAATCGGGGCGAGTGCCCCGAATTGGCTGGTGACCGGGTTCCAGACACTGGTGAAGAAGAACGAGAACCCGAATTTTTCCAGCGCCGGCAGCGCCGCGTACGTGAGCGCACCGATGATGGCAAGGAGCATCGCCAGCACCAGCATCGCGAACAGCATGGTCGCGCGCTCGAATGCCCAATCCTGCCAGGGCGCCGCCGCGTTTCGCCGGACGGGCGGGTTGGGCTCGCGCTGCCCGTGCGATTCGACGCGTAGATCCATGGGGCCAGGCAATGCCATCGAAGCGGAAGTGGCCGTCATGATACTGCCCTTGACTCGAAATGGTCGTGCCGCGAGCGCGCAGCCGGAAGCCGCGAGTCGCTTACGCGTCTTTGGCCGCTCGTTGGCCGGTCGCGACCGCCCCTAGTTCCACAGCGGCTTGCCGGCGCCATCCTTGACCTGCGTTTTCCACGCAGTTGCGATCAACTTCGTCAGACTGTCCGGCAGGGGAACGTAGTCGAGGTCCTCGGCCATCTTGTCGCCGTTTTTGAACGACCAGTCGAAGAATTTCATCACGGCCATCGCGTTCTGGGGCTTGTCCTGCATGGTGTGCAGCAGGATGAAGCTGGTCGCGGCGATCGGCCACGAATCCTTTCCGGTCGAATTGGTGATGATCTGGTAGAAGCCAGTCGCATGCGTCCAGTCCGCATAGGCCGCAGCCGCCTGGAAGGTGCTCTTGTCAGGCTTCGGATATTGTCCGTCCCTGTTCTGGACCAGGGTGTATGACATGTTGTTCTTCTTGGCGTAGGCATACTCTACATAGCCGATCGATCCCTTGATTCGCTGCACGTATGCTGCGACGCCTTCGTTGCCCTTGCCACCTACGCCCTCTGGCCAGGCAACGGCAGTACTCGAGCCGACCTTGGTTTTCCACTCGTCGCTGACCTTCGAAAGGTAGTCGGTGAAATTGAACGTCGTGCCGGAACCGTCCGACCTCCGAACCACGGTGATCAGCTCGTTGGCCGGTTTGAGCCCGGGATTCAGATCCGTAATCGCCTTGTCGTTCCAGTTCTTGATCTTGCCGAGATAGATGTCGGCCAGGACGGTTCCCGTCAGCTTCATCGCGCCCGGCGCCACGCCTTCGATATTCACTACCGGAACAATGCCGCCGATGATTGCCGGGAATTGCATCAACCCGGCGGATTGCAGATCCTCGGGCTTCAAGGGCATGTCAGACGCGCCGAAGTCGACGGTCTTCGCCTTGATCTGCGCGATGCCGCCGCCTGATCCGATCGATTGGTAGTTCATGCCGATACCGGTCTGCGTCTTGTAGGCGTCGGCCCATTTCGCGTAAATCGGATACGGAAACGTGGCGCCGGCACCGGTAATGTCGACGGCTCGAGCCTGGAGGCCGAGGGAGACGATCGCGGCCCCGAGAAGGGCTGTCAGATAACGCTTGCTGTTCATCGCTGGACCCTTCGCGTTGGAGTAGCCGCCATTGTCGTGGGCGACTGTGACAACGCGATGACAGGACAGGCGCCTGGCGTCCTTAGCTTACGAGGAGCGTCGCACCCGGCCGGACGCGCGTGAAACGCACCGGGACGGCCTCGACGCCGAGCTCGCCGGCCTGTTCATGGACGCGTATGAAAGTCGATGCAGCAAGCTCCCCAGGTTCGGGGAAATCTGCGCGAAAATGCGCGCCGCGCGAGTTTTCGCGTGCGGCACCGGCAAGTACGATCGCGCGGCTGACCGCGACAAGGTTGGTTAGATTGAGCCAGTCGTGCCAGGCCAGGTTGAAGGCGCGATCGCGGGCCGCGGCGGGCAGCGCGTAGCCGCTAAGCCGCTGCGCGAGCGAGTCGAGCGATGCGCTTGCGCGCGCGAGACTTGCCGCGTCGCGCACGATGCCTGCGTCATCCCACATGGTCGTATGCAGCTGCTCCCGGATTGCTTCGAGGTCGCTCGCTTCGCCGGAATGAAACGGGCGCTCGGCGCGGGCGATCGCGGCATCGACTGCGCGCAAATCGGCTTCGCGAAAGGCGCCTTCGCGGCCGACCCAAGCCGCCATCGTGTCCCCCGCGATGCCGCCGAAGACGGTCGAATTCGCTACCCCGTTGCCGCCCAGCCGGTTGGCACCGTGGACGCCTCCCGAGTCCTCGCCGGCCACGAACAGCCCTTTGAGCGCTGTCGTGCAATCAACGGCGAACTCGACGCCGCCCATCATGTAATGCGCGGTCGGGACGACTTCGACGCGGCCTCCCGCGAGATCGAAGCCGCAATCCGCGCATCGCTCGACCATGCCCTTGAACTGGCGCCGCACATTGTCGGCGCCCAGATGCGCCATCGACAGCCAGACTCCGCCGTTCGGCGTGGTGCGACCGGCGCGCATCTCCGCGTCGATGGCGCGCGAGACGATGTCGCGCGTCGCACGCTCGCCACGCGGATCGTAGCGGTGCATGAAACGCTCGCCGTCGCTGCCCAGAAGGTATCCTCCGGCGCCGCGCAATCCCTCCTCCAGCACTGTTCCCGTCATTCGAGTGTGCGCGCCGGCGAGAAGGCCCGTCGGATGGAACTGGACCATCTCCATGTCGCGCAGCGGAAGGCCGGCGGACAAAGCCATCGCCATGCCGTCGCAGCTCTTGTCTCCCGATGGCGTATGGAAGCGATACATCGTGGGGCCGCCGCCGGTCGCAAGGAGAACGGCCTTGGCCTCGACCAGGACGTACTCTCCGTCGCGCATGTCGACCAGCAGCACGCCTGCGAGCGCGCTGCTGTCGGCGGTCAGGATGAATTCCAGCGCACGATGCTCTTCCAGCCGGGCGATGTCACGCGCCCATACCTGCTCGGCGAGCCGATTGATGATCTCGATGCCGGTCAAGTCACCTTTGTGCACGGTGCGATCGAAGGTCTGGCCCGCGAACGCTTTCTGATGGACCGTCCCGTCGGGATTGCGATCGAAAAAACAGCCGATCTCGTTTTCGAGCTCATGAATGCGCTCGATCGCGCCGGTGACGAGCGTCCAGGCGAGGTCCTGATCCGGCAGCCATTTGCCACCCTCGATGGTATCCATGAAGTGCCGCTCGACCGAGTCACCCGCGGCAAGCGCGACGTTGTAACCCCCCTGAACCATGCGCGTGCATCCGCATTTACCGAGCAGTCCCTTGACCGCGATGGTGATCGACAGCGACGGGTCCGCCGCTTGGGCGTGCAAGGCGGCGAACAGCCCGGCGCCGCCCGAGCCCAGAATCAGAATGTCGGTGCGGAATTTACGCAAATGAGCTACGCAAGGTCAGCAACGCACGATCAGCGGCGGGAGGTCACGCCGAGCGTCGCGAGCACCGCCGCGCGCTTGTCGCGCGCTTTGACGTCGACCGCGTCGTACAAGCTCGCGCCGTGGCTGTCCATGGCGACACGCAGCGGCCCGAAATCGCGAATCCGAAAGCGCCAGAGGCTCTCCGGATTCAAGTCGTCGAGATCGACGTCCTCGATCGCTTCGATCCAGGTCGTCTCCAGCGCTGCGGTGCCGCCGATGACAGCCAGATAAGCGCCTCCCAGCTCGCGGAACGCGGCGAGCGAAGCCGCACCCATGCCGCCCTTGCCGATGATGAGGCGCACTCCATATTGCGTCATCAGCGGTCGCGTAAATCGCTCCACCCGCGCCGACGTCGTGGTGCCGATGCACACCGGCGCGTAGCCGGTCGGATGCGCGGGGGACGGCGCGACCTTCTTCACGTTCGGCGCGGTGTGAATCACGGCGTGTCCGTTGAGATCGAATCGCGTCGCTCGGCCGCGATCGAACATCGCGATCTGCGTCGCGTCGCGAATACCGTAGAGCGTGCGCTGCAGGGTCACAGTGTCATCGACTCGCAGCGCACGGACCTGCGCCTCGGTGATCGGCATCGTCAGATCGTGGTGCGTCATCGAGGCGCTTCTCCATTCATGGGTGCCGTGTTCCGCAACGCTGTACGCTCACGCCTAGAACCCATACGTCACGCCCGCGTCGGTGACGATGGCGCTGGCCCGACGTGCGGAGTGGCACTGCATGTTGACCGCGACCGGATTCATGGTGATGTGCGTCGCGGCGAGCTCGACGTGCACCGCGAACGCGGTCGAGTCGCCGCCCAGCCCCTGCGCACCGACACCGAGCAGGTTCACGGCAGCGGAGAGCTCGGTCTCGAGCTTCGCGCCTTCGGGATCCGCGCAATGCGTCCCAAGCGCGCGCGTTGCGGCGATCTTGGCCAAGTGCACGCACAAGTCCGCGGTGCCTCCGACGCCCACGCCGATGATCGTCGGCGGGCAGGTCTTGCCGCCCGCGTCGAGGACGCAATCGACGACGAAAATCTTGATCGCATCGACGCCTTCGGCGGGGAGCGCCATCTTGAGCCAGGAGTTGTTCTCGGAGCCGCTGCCCTTGGGGATCATCTCCAGCTTGACGCCCTCAATGGCGTCGGCATGATCGATGTGGATCACCGGAACGCCGATGCCGCACGAGGTGTGCTCGTTCTTGCGCGTCAGCGGATGCACGATCGACGAGCGCAGCGGATGCTCGCGCGTCGCGCGCTCACAACCCAGTCGTATCGCCGCCTTGAGCGATGAGCCATCGCCACCGCCGAATTCCACGCCGCGGCCGATGGTCACGTTGTAGATGGGGATACCCGTATCCTGGCACAGCAGGTTGTCGGTCGCTTCCGCCACCGAAATGTTCTTGATCATCGTCGCAAGAACATTCTGCCCCGTCGGCGAGGTCTCTTTTGCCGCGAGCGTGTCGAAGCCGCGTTTGACGTCGGGCGGAAGGATCTTGAGTGCCCGGATGTAGAGCTCCTTGGCGACATTCTCGATGGTTTTCGGGTCGATGCGCATGTCAGCTTCGTTTCCGTGGACGGATTCAGAACAGGTTGAGCGCAAATGCCAGCGCGCAACATGCAGTAACGCCACCGGCAAGCGCGAGCAGGAGGCCCTGCGATTCGCGCCTCCAGCCGACAAATTCGATCAACAGCAGCCTCAAGCCCCCGGTGAGATGCGCAGCAAGCAGCGCGACCAGCGCAATCTCGGACGCCTTGACCCACGGGCGGTCGGTCCACGCGAGGAACCCGTCGAGCGATGCATCGCCCGAAAGCGCTGTCCCCAGCGCCAGGAAATGCAACGGCAGGAACACTGCGAGGAGAATACCCGAGACCCGGTGCACGATCGACGCCCAGTACGCCGGATGATCGCGGCTGCGCCAGTTCTGGCGGGTCATAGCGTGACCGCGGCGATCGCGCGCCAGCCCAGCGCCAGCAACAACAAGCCGACGGCGACGCAGCACGCGTCCGCGACGCGCCCGCGCCACTGCAGCCATTCCCCGACGACGGTGCGCAGCCCGATCGGCGCGTGTATCGCGACGGCAAGGACGAATACGCCGTAGAACGTCGCCCATGTGGCGCTGCCTCGCGTACGTCCGAGAATATCCGCGGCGGTGAGGCCGCCCCTGACCGCCACGATCATGGTGGCGAGATGCGCCACAACGCACAGGGCAAGCAACGCGGCGGTCGCGCGCTGCGCCAACCACAGCATCGTTTCCGAACGCGCGCTCACAGCCCGCCCTTGAGCGCAGCGCGCGCGGTCGCACGCTTGAGGCCGGCGATGGACGCGGTCGGGGACAAGAGCTTGGGACAGCGCTCGGTGCACGTTGACTGCGTGTGGCAGGCGTGGCAGCCAGCGTCGCCGGCCACCGCGGCGAGCCGCACAGCTTGCTCGCCATCACGGCTATCGTTGACCAATGTCCACGCGCGGTTGAGCGCGGCGGGACCCAGGTACGCGGGATTCCACGCCACGACATCGCACGATGCGTAGCATATGCCGCAGCCGATGCATTCGATCGCGGCGTCGACCTCCCTGCGAGCTGGCGACGCCGGCGGGATCCGCGCAAAATCATCGCGGCGCGTCGCCGTCGGCGAGAACTGACCCTTGGCGCGTGCCCATTTGTCGAAGAACTCGCGCATGTCCGTCACCAGGTCCCGCACGACGGTCAGGTTGGCGAGCGGGCCGATCGTGAGCCGGTTTTCCTGGACGACCTTGGCGACGCGCGTGCGGCAGGTCCAGCGGGCCTTGCCGTTGACCGTCATCGCACACGAGCCGCACATGCCGACGCGGCATGCGAAGCGGTACGCAAGCGACGGGTCCAGGCGACGCTGAATCCAGGTGACGACGTCGAGCACCGTCTGCGAATCCTGACGCGGGACCTCGTAGCGCCGATACGCGCCCTGCGCGGTGCCGCGCCAGATGTCTACGTCGAGATTGGCATTTGAGGGCACGCTAAGTTCTCGGAGCACCGTGATAGAGCCGTACCGTATGTTGCGCTTCGGCGAAGAATAGCCATCGCTCCGACAGCAGACCAGACAGACAAACGAGTGCCGCAAGCCACGCCATCGGTGCGCTTGACGCACCGGAGACGATCCACGCCGCGGGAACGACAAAGCCTGCGCTGAGCGCGGCGATGCGCAGCGCGACCGCGTTGCGCCGCGCCAGCACGAAGCCGAACTCATCGGTGAGAAAAGTGCCGTGCGAATGCCCGACGTCGAACAGCCTCGCGCGGGCCACCGTCATCCCGGGCGGATGGACACCCTCCTGCACACCGATCGCGCGCTCGATCGTCAGCGCGCCGCTCGCACCGGCGCTGATAGCGCGCCACTGTCCTATTTTTGCGATCAGCGCCGCGATGCCGAGCACGCCGGCGAGCCAGCCGAACGATCGCTCGTGCGCAGCATGGACACGCGCCAATCCCAGCAAGAGTACGGCTCCGGACCAGTGGCCGAGCAACAGATAATTGATGGGCGTCCACGCGCTGTGCCATTGCCGAATGGGTTTCAGGCTGGCGTAGATCATTGCCGTCGAGACGAGGGTTGCCAATGAAAGCACGACGACCCCGAAGGCCATCAGTACGCTCAATGGACCATTTTCGTCGCTCCAAGCCAGAGCGCCGTAGGCAAACGCCACCGGAAAGAGACACGCTGCGAAAACAGCCTCGCGCGAAAGCCATGAAGTACGAAATCGCGAGAATGCACGCCACGCATTCGCGGGCTTGGCCAGATGCAGCGCCGACGATGCCAGCCCCGCCGCGACCAGCGCCAGCGCGACGGCGATGCCTTGCAGCAGCGCGCCCGAGGGCAGTGCATGCGCCAGTAGATCGGAGAGCGCGAGCAAGACGAGGAGTCCCAGTCCCGCGCCCGAGCTTACGGTGAAGAAAATGACGCTGAGCGATGGCTTCATGGCGATGTGGAACGAGTCCGGCTCAACGACGGATCAGCGGGCTGGCAAGGCTCGCGAGACCGCGCTCGAGGAGGGCCCTGACCTCGTCGGGCCCAATCACCGGTTTCGGCTCGCGCGGCGGCAAATATTGATTCACCGGCGCGTATCCCAGCTCGGGCATCAGGCCGAAACCGCCGCGCTCAGCCGTCAACCGCGACACCTCCGACGCAGGATCGTCGAAGTCGCCGAAAAAACGTGCATGCGTGGGACAGGCGAGCACGCACGCCGGCTGGCGCTCCTCGGGCGGCAACATCTCGTCGTTGATGCGGTCGACGCACAGCGTGCACTTTTTCATCGTCCCCGACGCTTCGTCGAGCTCGCGCGCGCCGTAGGGACACGCCCACGCGCAGAGATTGCAACCCATGCACTTGTCCTGATCGACCAGAACGATGCCGTCGTCGCGCTTGTACGAAGCCCCCGTCGGGCAAACCGTCACGCAGTCCGCGTCGGCGCAGTGCATGCACGACATCGGAAAGTTGATGGTCTTGCTTGCCGGATACTCGCCGACCTCGTAATGCCGCACGCGGTTGAACCAGACGCCGGAGGGCTCGGCGCCAAAGGGTTCGTAATCCGACAACGGACCGCTGACCGGCGAGGACGCGTTCCATTCCTTGCACGCCGTCGCGCACGCGTGGCAACCCACGCAGGTGTCGAGGTCGATGACGAGGCCGAGTCTCACGATGCGGGCTGGGTGTGGTAGCGCCAGGTCGATGGGCGCCGGCCGTCGTCGCCGGGCAGCCGCCTGGATGCCGGAAATTTCGGCCAGATGCCGGTCTCGCCGACCGCGCACTTGCTGACCTTGACGCGCAAGTCGAACCACGCGGCCTGACCGGTGACGGGATCCGAATTGGTGAGCCGGCGATCATCGTCGTGGCCTTTGGGCAACAATTCCGAGATCAAGTGATTGAGCAGAAACCCCGCGCTTGCTTCCGAAGCATCGTCGTCCAGACCCGCCGTTCCAGCTTGCCTGCCGACCGCGTTCCAGGTCCAGACGGTGTTTGCCTCGACCCCTTCCATTGTCTTCAGCTGGCAGCGCAGACGACCGTGGTGCGACTCGACCCAAACCCAATCGAAGTCGCCGAGCCCCAGCCGCGCGGCGGTGCCGCGGTTCATGTAGAGATAATTTTCGGACATGATCTGCCGCAGCCACGCATTTTGCGAATCCCACGAGTGATACATCATCATCGGGCGCTGGGTGATCGCGTGCAACGGGAATTCGTCGTGCGAGACTCGCGCGCTTTCCAAAGGCTCGTACCAGAACGGCAACGGGTCGAAATACTTGGCCAGCCGCTCGCGATCGGTCGGCGACGACGGCTGGGGCCCATCGTAGAGGCACTGTCCGGCAAGGCGGAATTTCTGCAAAGGCTCGGAATACATCTGCAGGATCACCGCTGCGGGCGGCGTACCGAACAGCGCGTGCTTTTCCGCGAACTCGAGATAGTCCTTGTTCGCAAATTTGTAGTAACGCATGCTCTCCGGCCAGCGATAGGAGAAGAACGACTGGTTCTCGATGTACTTTTCCCATTGCTTCGGGTTCGGCGCGCCGCGCAAATGCGATTTGCCGTCGGCCCCTCGCCAACCGGCGAGAAATCCGATGCCGGGAAGCTTTTCATAGTTGACGATGAAATCCTTGTAGTCGCGAAATTTGCGTGAGCCGTCGGCGCCGGTAAACGCGGGGAACTTGAGCCTCGATGCGAGCTCGACCAGCACCTCCTGCCACGGCCGCACGTCGCGGTCGAGCTCGAGCACGGGATGGCGGATCGCATCACCGGCCGCGTCCGGCTCCGAAATCGGACGGTCGAGCAGTGAGATCGCATCGTAACGCTCGAGGTAGGTGGTGTCGGGCAATACGAGGTCGGCGAAATTGACCGTTTCCGACTGAAACGCGTCTACGACCACCAGGAACGGGATCGCGTAGTCGCCGCTCTCGTCCTTGCGCACCAGCATTTCGCGCACTTGGCTCGTGTTCATGGTCGAGTTCCAGGCCATGTTTGCCATGAACAACAGCAACGTATCGATCGGGTACGGATCGCGATTGGCCGCATTGGTGATGACCATGTGCATCAGGCCATGCGGCGACAGCGGCGTCTCCCAGGAATACGCCTTGTCGATGCGCAGCGGCTTGCCGTCCTTGTCGATCACCAAGTCTTCGGGCCGCGCCGGATTGCCGTTGGGCATGCGCTTCAACGGCGTGTCGGGTGCGAATATGATCGCAGGATCGTTTTCGGGCAGCGTGCGCATGGGAATGCGTCGCGGGTACGGCGCGCGTGCCCGGAAGTTGCCCGGACCCTCGAGTGCGCCGAGCAGCATCTGGATCAGGTGCAGCGCGCGACAGGTGTGAAATCCGTTGGAGTGCGCCGAAATCCCGCGCATGGCGTACATCGCTACCGGCCGGCCGACGACCTTGTCGTGTTTCCGACCGTGCATGTCGGTCCAGGCGATGGGGAGCTCGACCGCCTCGTTGAACGCGACGTGCGCCATCTCGTGCGCGATGCGGGTGATCGTCTCCGCCGGAACGCCGCACGCAGCAGCGGCTTTCTCCGGTGAGTAGGAATCGTCGAGATAGCGTTCGGTGGCGAGGGAGAAAACGCTCTTCGCGACCCGGCCGTCGTCGAGCTTGACCGTCGCGAACAACGCCGGCGCGATTCCCGCTTCGAGCCCGTTGACCAAACGCTGCGCCGATTGATCCCACACCAGCGGACTGTCGTCCTTATCTCGCGCAAATAGGCCATCGCCAGGAATACCCGGCGTCTGGACGACCAGCCACGGTGCGTTGGTGTAGCGGATCAGGAATTCCCAGTCGATCAAGCCGCGCTTGAGCAGCACGTGCACGATCGCCAGCGCGAGCAAGCCGTCGGTCCCGGGGCGAATCGGCAGCCACTCGTCGGCGATGGCGGAATAGCCGGTGCGCACCGGGTTGATCGAAACGAATTTCGCGCCGCGACGCTTGAGCTTGTCGAGGCCGATCTTGATCGGGTTCGACGAGTGATCTTCGGCGACGCCCCACAGCAGAAAATATTTCGCGTGCTCCCAGTCGGGCGCGCCGAATTCCCAGAAGGAATAGCCGATCGTATAGAGGCCGGCCACGGCCATGTTCACCGAGCAGAAGCCGCCGTGCGCCGCCCAGTTGGGCGTGCCGAATTGCTGCGCCCACAGGCCCGACAGCGCCTGCATCTGATCGCGGCCGGTGAAAAATGCGAGCTGGGTTGGATTGGTCGCGCGAATCTTCGCGAGGCGCGCGGTAAGCGTATCCAGCGCTTCTTCCCACTCGATCTCGACGAAGTCTCCCGCACCGCGCTCGCTTCCGGGCCTGCGCTTCAACGGCTTCCGGAGCTTCGCGGCGGAGTATTGCTTCATGATCCCGGCGGAGCCCTTAGCGCACAACACACCCTTATTGACCGGGTGGTTCAGGTTCCCCTGGATGAAGCGAACCTTGTTGCCTTCGATGGTGACCTTGATGCCGCAGCGGCACGCACACATGTAGCACGTCGTGAAGTGCGTCTGCTGCCGGGAGCGATCGTCGAACGCGATGGTGCGGGTCATGAGCGCATCCTGCCGTGTCCGGCGGATCGCGGTGAGAGGG
>OCZU010000776.1_pt1 | contig 21412 bp, 18 predicted proteins | sample 1539001 | NCBI WGS metagenome assembly OCZU01 (sample SAMEA3539306, study PRJEB22396) | soil metagenome | biome: tundra; feature: field; material: soil | place: USA | collected 2010-05 | depth 0.15 m | reverse complement strand
GCCACGCAGGTGTGGGATGCGGTGGTCACCGATCAGGGCAGCGGAAGGCGAATCGCGCTGTTTCGCTGCACGCAGATGATCCTATGGCCGCGGCAGCCGTGAGTCTGTCAGTACTCGGTTGGCCGGGCGCAATGCGGGAACCGCGCGGTCCCCAGCCGCGGATGCGGCAGAGCGGGCCGATCGCATCTAACCGTTTGTTCCTCCTCGGTTACCTCTAATCGGTCCGCGGCATCGAACCGTCCGCCAAGCCCTATGATGATGTCCAATCTCTGCGCCGCCGGCGAAAGAGCCTTGCGCGGAGCCCCGGAACCGGGATTTCTCAAATTTACAGGATTGGTCGACCATGAATATCAGATTGCTTCGTTCCCTGACGGCAGTGGCCATCGCTGCGACGCTTCTAGGCGGCGTAACGCTGGCGCGTGCCGACGGCATGAGCTCCGAGCAGGCGCAGCAGATACTCGACGAGCTGAAAGCCATTCACAAGTCGCTCGATGCGCGTCCGGTCGCGGCCCCGCAGCCTGTCGCGCAGGCGCCGCAGGACGACAAGGTGAACATGGCATTTCCGGCGGGCGGCTTCTCCGTCGGCAAGGAAAACGCGCCACTGGTGCTGGTCGAATACACCGACTACCAGTGCCCGTTCTGCCAGCGCTACCACAACGATTCCTTCGCGCAGATCAAAGCCAATTTCATCGACACGGGCAAGATCCGCTACATCAGCCGCGACTTTCCGCTTCCCATGCACGAAAACGCGCGGCGCAGCGCCACGGCGGCGCGGTGCGCGGCAGAGCAGGGCAAGTTCTGGGAGCTGCGCCACACGATGATCGTCAATGCGAGTCAGCTCCAGCCCGACAAGCTTGGCGGATACGCGCAGTCGGTGTCGATGGATGTGCCGAAATTCCAGGCGTGCGTGGACTCGGACAAATATCGCGCCGCGATCGACAAGGATATCGCCGAAGGCACTGCGGCTGGCGTCAACGGAACGCCTTCGTTCGTGCTCGGGCGAATCGAAAATGGCAAGCTTCAGGGAGTGCGGATGGTCGGCGCGATGCCGTATTCGCAGTTCGAAGCCAAGATCCAGGAAATGCTCAAGTAGATCGCCAAAAACTGATCGCCGCACTGGCGGCGTCAAAGACAAACGGGCCAGGTGTGCTTTCGCACGCGTGGCCCGTTTTTTTTGCCGATGCCGGCCGCATCCCGGCGCGCGGCGAGCCGCAACGCTCATGATCTTCTGATCGCCGCCGTGCGCATCCTGCTGCTTGCGTTCTCGATCGGCGTTGCGATGCTCCAGCAGCAGGCCAGCCTGCCGTTGCCCTGGCATGCGGGCTATGCGCTGCTGCCCGTTCTGGTCGCGACGGCGTGCGCCATCTATTCGAGTCGCGCCGCCGGGCTGCGCCGCAAGGCCGCTTACGCCGCTGCGCTCCTTTTTGCGGCGCTCTCGGTCGGCATGGGTGGATTCTTCTATGCCGCTTGGCGCGCCGAGTCGCGGCTTGCGGATGCGCTGCCCCCGGCGTGGGAAGAGCAGGACATCAGCGTGATCGGCATCGTCGACGATCTGCCGCAGCCGGCGGATCGCGGCATCCGCTTCGCTTTCGCGGTCGAAAAAATCGTGACGCCCGATGCTGTCGTTCCGTCGCGTGTATCGCTCGCCTGGTACAACGGGTGGCCTCGCGATGGGAAAGAGGTCGCGATCCCCGAGGTTCACGCCGGTGAGCGGTGGGCCCTCACCGTCCGGCTCAAGCGGCCTCACGGCACCGTCAATCCGCATGGATTCGATGTCGAGGCATGGCTGCTGCAGAACGAGTTTCGCGCCACGGGGTACGTGCGAGCCGACGATGACAGTCACCGCATCGATGCATTCTCGGCAAGAGCCACCGACTATGTCGCCCGCGCCCGTGAGTCGATACGCGCGAATATTTTGCGGGCGCTCGAGGGTCGCCGTTATGCGGGAGTCATCGCCGCGCTTGCGATCGGCGACGAACGCGCCATTCCCGACGAGCAGTGGCGATTGTTCAACCGTACCGGCATCGGCCACCTGATCTCGATTTCGGGACTGCACGTCACTTTTTTTGCGGCGCTGATCGGAGGTCTCGCTTATTGGTTGTGGAGGATGAGCCATTCGCTGACCATGCGGTTGCCGGCGCGCAAGGCGGCCGCAGTCGCCGGTGTGACCGCGGCATTTGTCTACGTGCTCCTGGCCGGCTTCGAAGTTCCCGCGCAGCGCACGCTTTACATGCTGGCAGTCGCGGCGATCGGACTCTGGCTCGGCCGGCCCGGAAGCGCGTCTGTCGTGTGGCTGTGGGCGCTGGCGGTGGTTCTCACTTGGGACCCTTGGGCGACGCTCACCCCCGGCTTCTGGCTATCCTTCGGCGCCGTGGGATTGCTGCTCTATATCGGCGTGGGCCGCATCGGGAGCGGATCCAAGTGGCGCGATGCGCTGCGGGCGCAGACCGCAATAACGCTTGGTCTCATACCACTGATGCTGGTCCTGTTTCAGCAGATTTCCATCGTCGCTCCGCTCGCCAATGCCGTGGCGATTCCGGTCGTTACTTTCATGGTCGTCCCGCTCGCGCTCGCGTCGATCGTCGTGCCGTGGGATCTGCTGTTGATCATCGCCCATCAGACCTTCGCGGCGGTCGCGCTGCTGCTCGAATGGCTGAGCGTGATGCCGGCAGCGGTGTGGCAGCAGCATGCCCCTGGTCTCTTCGCGGCGGCGGCGGGGATCCTTGGCGTGCTCTGGCTGCTCGCGCCCCGCGGAATCCCGGGCCGATCGCTCGGACTGATTTGGCTCGCACCGCTGTTTGTCGTTGTTCCACTGATGCCCGCGATGGGGACGTTCCGAGTTACGGTGCTGGACGTCGGGCAGGGGCTCGCCGTGCTGGTACAAACGCACGGCCATTCGCTCCTGTACGACACCGGTCCGCGCTTTACCCAGACTGCCGACGCCGGCAATCGCATTATCGCGCCGATGCTGCGCGCCAGCGGCGTCGCGCGTCTCGACGGACTGATCGTGAGCCATCAGGACAGCGACCACAGCGGCGGAGCGCTGTCCCTCCTGCAAACGGTTCCTGTGGATTGGGTCGTTTCGTCGTTGAATACCGATCACCCGATCGTGCGCAAGCGTGTTGAGGGCGGCGAATCGGCGTCGCGTTGTCTTGCGGGACAGCAATGGACTTGGGACGGCGTCGAGTTCGCGATGCTGCATCCGGTCGCGGCAAACTACGTCAACCCCAAGCTCAAGCCCAACGATCTTTCCTGCGTGCTGAGGGTGAGCAACACGGCGGGCAGCGCGTTGTTGACCGGCGATATCGAAGCGCGCACCGAGTCGGATCTTGTCCGCCGCGAGCCGACGCGTCTTCGTTCCGATCTGCTGGTCGTGCCGCATCACGGCAGCCGGACGTCGTCGACGCCGTCTTTCATTGCGTCGATGCAGCCGGAAGTTGCCGCTTTCACCCCCGGTTATCTCAACCGTTTCAATCATCCGCGGCCGGAGATCGTCGAGCGCTACACGGCAGCGGGCGCGCGCAACTATCGTACCGACTACGATGGCGCCTTGACGTTCACGTTTGCCGAGGGCTCATCGCACCTGCCGCGTCGCGAGCGCCTCGAAGACGCCCGCTATTGGCGCGACGCGCCTGTGGAAGGCAAGCGTGCGTCGCTGGAGTAGCGGCAGGAAAACTTGCGCATGTGCACATTGATTCGTGCACGCGCGCTGGCGGCCATGGTGCTGGCGGCGACGCTGGCGACGTCCGTCGCTGCGGAGGAGCTCCCGACCCCGCCTTCGCAACCGCTCAAACTGTCCACCGCGCAGGGTCCGGCCTATCCGCTGGGGAAAGCTGGCGAAGTCTGGGCGACGCTCATTCGCGAACGATCAGGAGGACGGCTCGCGGTTACGTATTACCCGGGCGCCACACTTTCGTCCCGGGACCCGGCACGAGAATTCGGCGCCTTGCGTGACCGTACCGTCGATCTGGCGGTGGGCTCCGCACTCGCATGGTCCGCGCAAGTGCCGCAGCTCGACGTGCTCGCGCTGCCATGGCTCGTGCCCGGCGGGCCCGAATTGGAAGCGCTGGTCGCAGGTGACGTTGGAAAGCGACTCTCCGCGATCCTGGAATCGAGCGGTGTCATTGCGCTTGCGTGGACCGCGAACGGATTCGTCGAACTGGCGAGCGCAATGCCCGTGCACAAGCCTTCGGATCTCGCCGGACTGCGGGTCCGAGCGCAGCCTTCGCCGCTGATCGAAGAAACGTTAGCCGCCCTCGGAGCGCGCTCTTCTGCGATGAGCGCTGCGGAGGCCCGCGCGTTGCTTGATAAGGCAGAGCTCGACGGAGAGGAAACAAGCGTCGCCGCCTATTCGGCATCACGTCTGTACGCGGGGCCCCTCACACACTTGCTCCTGTGGCAGGCGCACGCGGACGCGCTGGTGTTCGCGGTAAACCGGTCGCTCTGGGATTCGTGGAGCGAGGCCGACCGCAAGCTCGTGCGCGATGCCGCAGCCGAAGCTTCGCGGCAAGCGCATTCGATGGCACAGCGTTTCGCCGACGACGGTGCGCTGGCCAAGCTCGGCGCGCAAGGCGCCGTCGTGACCCGGCTCACGCCCGCGGGCAGGGACGCGTTTCGCGAAGCGGTACGCGCCGTCTACGATCGATGGACACCGGTGATCGGCGCCGAGCTGGTTGATGCTGCGAAAGCCGACGTCTCCGCGCTATCGGACAGGCGTTAGTACGTTCGCCTAGGAAACGAAGCGCCCGAGCCGCACGGCGGTCTCACCGCGCTTGGGTTTGCGGGTGGGCATGATCAAGACGCAATCGTCGTGGGGGGTGCAAATTTCGGCGCCGGCGTCCATGGCATAGACCGTCCCGGCGCGACGGATCACCTGAAGGCCGTGCACGGGCTGGGTGAATCGAAACGCGTCGCTGACGATGGTCACCGTCGACGTCACCTCGACGATATGCTGCGGAGGCGGTGCCGCATCATCCAGAAACTGCTTGGCCACGCCGCGATCGAGCATTCCGAAGTGGTCGACAAATCGCAGCAGCGACTGTCGGGCGACCTGTGGCGCCGCGGCCTCCCAATGCTGGCCGCATTCGACCAACAGCGCGCTGCGCGCGTCCGCGGGGTCGTCGAAGAACGCGTAGTCACGCAAACGCTGCCCCGCAACGTGGCCGCTGTCGATCACGATGTGCTGCGGCACTGCGATCGCCTGCGCGAGCTCCACCCCCTTGCGCTGCCGGCCTGCCATTGCGAGGGGAGCGCACGGCTCCGACATCGAATGCAAATCGAGCAGATGATCGACATCGTCGACGATCGGCCGCAGCTCGCGTGCACGCGCGAGCTCGGCGCTTCGCCTCGGGCCGTCGAGCACTTCGCGCGTCCACAAGCGGTTGAAGTCCTCGTCGACGCAACGCGACGCGAAGGGATCCGCGCGGTCGAAGCGAAGGTAGGCCGCGACATTGGCGAATACCAGCGTCAAAGTTCCTCGCGCGGGGCGGATTTTTTCGCGAAGCAGCCAATCGAGCGCGATGGCGCCGCAGACTTCGTTGCCGTGAGTCAGCGCCTGAACGAGGACGTGCGGGCCGGAGTGCCTACTGGCAAACGTCCATACGTACGGCGTACCGGCATTGCCGGCGGCGTGGTACGCGAGATCGGGAAATGCGATCTCGATCGGAGGAAGCTGCCTGGGCGCGCGCGGGGATGCGGCGTGCAGAGCTTCGGTCATGAGACGCAGACGTGGTCGGCGAGGCGGCGCATGAATGCTTCGCACAGCGCAAGCTGATCGAGCGCAACCCATTCGTTGGGCTGGTGCGCCTGCGCGATATGGCCCGGCCCGCAGATGATCGTCGCGATTCCTGCGTCGTGAAACAGCGAGGCTTCGGTCCCGAAGGAAACCTTGCCGTAGTCGTTCGTGGCGCTGCACGACCGGCCGAGCTCGGCGATTTCGTTTCCGCCGTGCGTATCGAAGCCGGGCATCGACGAGAGGGCGTCGAATTCGATGAAGGTCTGCGGGTCCACGGCGTGCATTTCCGGCAGCAACGTCGCCGCGTAGCGCCTGATTTCGGCCAGTAACTCATCCGGATCGTCGAACGGAAAATGGCGAAACTCGAAGTCGAAGACGCAGTCGCGCGGCACGATATTCAGCGCGGTGCCGCCTCGGATGACTCCGGTGTGTACGGTCGTGAAAGGGACGTCGTACGCCGAGTCGAACCGCCCGCGCTCGCTGAACCGCCGCGCCATCTGCGTCAGCCGCGACACGATTTCACATGCGACCTGGATCGCGTTGACGCCGTGCGGCGTCAACGAGGAGTGTGCCTCATGGCCGCGGACCCGGCAGCGGTAACTCCGCTTTCCCTTGTGGGCGACGACGAGCTGCATTCCCGTGGGTTCGCCCACGACGCAGCCCGCCGGTCGAATACCGCGCGCTCCAAGGTCGGCGATTAGCCGCCGCACGCCGATGCATCCGACTTCCTCGTCATACGAGAGCGCAAAATGCAGAGGTCGCTTGAGGCCGCGACGCAGAAACTCGGGAACGAGCGCGAGTCCGGTCGCCGAGAAGCTCTTCATGTCGCTGACGCCGCGGCCGTAGAGCCTGTCGTCCTTGATCGTCGCAACGAAGGGATCGGTGTCCCACGGTTGTCCGTCGACCGGAACGACATCCGTATGGCCCGAAAGAACAATTCCGTTATCTGTGGCGTTGCCGTCGCTCGACGGCAGCGTCGCGAACAAGTTTGCTTTGCGCCTGTCGTCGTCGAATGTCAGCTGTGAATCGATGCCGTGGCCCGCGAGATAGCCGCGGACCCAGTCGATCAGCGCCATGTTCGAATCGCGACTGGTCGTATCGAACGCGATCAGCGTCCGGATGAGCTCGATGGCGGCAAGCTGAGGACGGACGGCAGAGGAGGTCGCGGGAGCGTTCATGGCAGGAAACTCGGGACTTCAGTGGACAGGATAGAAAGCGCGGCTGCCGGTGTCAATGCCACCGCGCACGACCCATGACCCATTCCACCGCACTACGTTCACCAGCATACTCGTGAGCGACAATACGTGCGGTACTTGAAGTCCCGGAGGGATACGACGCCGCGACTGGCTGGTCTCGCCTACGCTGCGTTGTGCAACGCTACGCTAGCCTGCGCGATCGAACAGGTTCCCGGCTAAGAAAAAGAAAGACCGCGCGACTTCGGCACGCATGGCGACGACAATCACGTAGGGCCATTCGCGATCTGCTTCCTTGCGGCCCGGAAAAGGCGTCGTGCTGGCAGGCTGGCGAGCTTGTCGTGCCCCGCGGCGCGCGGTCCGCTCCGGCGCGTACGCCGGAGCGAACTCAAGAATCAGCTGCCGCCGTTAGCGGTGCCAGTAATGAGCGTGGTAGTACGGACGATAGAACGGGCGGCCATACACGATGCGCGGGCCGTAGAAGACCGGCGCTGCTGCGTACACGGGAGCCCCGTAGTAGGAAATCGGCGGCGCGTACGCGACCGGCGGCGCGTAATAACCAGGGTTGGCATAACCCACTGCAAACCCGGGGAGTCCGATCGACACGCTAAAAGCGTCTCTGGCCGATGCGGTCGAGGCGACGGTTGCGCCGCCGGCCAACAGCACAGCCACGGCAGTGATCGTTGCGATGCGATGTTTCATATTGCCTCCTGCAAAGTCGCGAAAGGAGCGACACTCATCCAACGCACCATAGACCGCCCGCGTTGACAGCAAGTTTCTTTGCTAGAACAGGTGGTTACAATCAGTTACGTTTGGGCTATTCTGGCCGCCCTTGCAGGCGTTTTTGTCACCGACGACGGAGAATCCGATGGCCTTGTGCCGCAGTATTGTCTCGTGGATATCGTTTCTGTTCGTGCTTGGCGGCACGGTTGCATCGTCCGCCGCTGCTGATCTGACCATCGGCATCGGAGCCGACGTCACCGCCATCGATCCGCACTATCACAACGTAACGCCGAACAATAACGTCGCGGCTCATATCTTCGATTATCTGGTGCTTCGCGACGAGCGTCAGCGGCCGATTCCGGGACTGGCAGAATCGTGGAAGACGATCGATCCGCTCACCTGGGAATTCAAGCTGCGCCGCGGCGTAAAGTTTCACGATGGAAGCGATTTCACCGCCGCCGACGTCGTGGCCTCGATCGAGCGCGTCCCGCAAGTCACCAACAGCCCATCGCCTTTCACCGCCTTCACCAAGCAGATCAAGGAAATGGTCGTCGTCGATCCGTACACGATCCGCTTCAGGACCGCGACGCCGTATCCGTTGATGCCGACCGACATGACGCAGGTCGCCATCATCTCGAAATCGGCGGCGAAAGCGACGACCGAGGACTTCAACAGCGGCAAGGCCGCGATCGGCACCGGACCCTATAGGCTGGTCCGGTTCTACAAGGGAGACCGCATCGAGCTCGCGCGCCACGACGCCTACTGGGGCGGCAAGACTCCGTGGGAAAAAGTAACGCTGCGTTTGCTTCCCAACGACGCGTCACGCGTCGCCGCGTTGCTGGCGGGCGACGTGCAGGCGATCGAATACGTTCCGACCTCCGACGTTGCCCAGATTCGCGCCGACAAGCGCCTGAATGTCTATAAGATCATTGCCGACCGGCTCATTTACCTGCACATGGACAGCGACCGCGACCACACGCCGTTCGTCTCGGACAAGGCGGGTCGGCCGCTAGCAAAAAATCCGCTCAAGGATCCACGGGTACGCAAAGCCTTATCCAAGGCGATCAACAGGTCTGCCATCGTCGAGAAAGTCATGGAGGGTGAAGCCGTTGCGTCGGGCCAACTATTGGCCGACGGGATGTTCGGAACGACGAAAAATCTGAAAGTCGAGGCTTACGATCCCGAGGGCGCGAAGAAGCTGCTCGCGGAAGCGGGTTACCCCGATGGATTCGCGCTGACCATCCACACCCCGAACAATCGCTACGTCAACGATTCCAAGATCGCACAGGCCGTCGCGCAGATGCTGACCCGCGTCGGCATCGCGACCAAAGTCGAAGCGATGCCGTCGGCGACCTTTTTTCCGCAGGCCACGGACCTCAAGTTCAGCTTCATGGTGCTCGGCTGGAGCTCGGGCACGGGCGAAGCGTCGAGCCCGCTCAAAGCGCTGCTCGCGACGTACAACAAGGACAAGGGGTTCGGTACCGCCAATCGCGGCCGCTATTCCAATCCGCGGGTCGATGCGCTGCTCGAAGAGGCGCTGGCGACGGTTGACGATCCCAAGCGTGAAGCTTTATTGCAACGGGCGACCGAGATTGCGATCAACGACACCGCAATCATCCCCCTGCATTTCCAGGTGAACCTGTGGGCGACACGCGACGGAATCACCTACGTGCCGCGGACTGACGAGAACACGCTGGCGCACAAATTCCGGCCGGGGGCGAGCAAGTGAAGCGACTCGGCGAGAAGATCTAGCCGCGAACGATCAGTTGCTCGAGCTCGCTGACGATCGGCGTCGCCGCATCCATGCCCACGCGCTTGACCATCGCCTTGGCGAAATCCGGCAAGAGATCGCGCAGGTCGCGCAGATTGCTGGCGCGCTGCAGGCGCATCATCATCATGTAACCTCTGAAGCCGAGGTGTTCGTTGATGGCGTCGCTGAGTTTCTGTTGCGCGCCGAGAAATCGTTCGATTTCGCCTTCGCTGCGCACTTCGGGTGCGGCCCCGGATTCCGTGGCGGAAGGCGCGCTGAAGCGCTTTGCGATCAATCCCGCACGTTCGAGTGTCGCGAGCGCGGTGACATCGACTCGCAATACGCGAGCCCGCTCGAGCACCTCGGCCAGCGACCGGTTGCCGTCGACCATGATCAGCAGGCTGCGCAAGGCGACCGGAAGGTTGCGCTTTCGCTCCTTGAGCTCACGCAGGCCTTCTTCGGTTTTGGCGTATATTTCGCCCTGGTTCATGAGCCGATCCCCGCTGGTGCCGCTCGGCACCCGCCATCCCCCAATGGCGTTCAGTATAGTCGATAGGGTACTCTCTTCGCTGCGGCGGAAGTGTCACCCGCTCGCCACAGGCGGTCACCATCCGCGCGCGTAGTTTGGCGCGGAGCTTTGTGGAATAATCGTCCGGCAACAGTCGGTTTGGTGGCGGGCAGTTTGGTGTCGGCAGTTTGGTGTCGGCAGTTTGGTAACACTCAGTTTGTAACAGTCAGTTTGGTAACACGCAGTCTTCGCCATGCTCAATGAATCCTTGCTCGCCGCGCTCGGCGAAATTCTTCCGCCGTCCGCACTTCTCACGGCCGGCGAGGACACACGGCCTTACGAGTGCGATGGTCTGACGCTTTTCCGGGCACAGCCGCTGGCGGTCCTTCTGCCTGAAAATGAGGCACAGGTCGTCGCGATCCTGAAAATCTGCAGTGCGGCAGGACTGCCGGTGGTGGCGCGAGGCGCAGGGACGGGCCTATCCGGCGGCGCGACACCGGACGAACGCGGTGTAGTGCTGTCGCTTGCCAAGTTTCGGCGCATCCTTGCCATCGATCCGCTCGCGCGTTCCGCGGTGGTGCAGCCTGGCGTGCGCAATCTCGCCATCTCCGAAGCGGCAGCGCCGCATGGGCTCTACTACGCTCCCGATCCTTCATCGCAGATCGCGTGCACGATCGGCGGCAACGTCGCCGAGAATTCCGGCGGTCTTCACTGCCTTAAATACGGGCTCACCGTGCACAACGTCCGCCGCGTGCGCGGAGTGCTTGTCACCGGCGAGATCGTGGAATTCGGCAATGACGCGCTCGACAGCGCCGGATACGACTTGCTGGCGTTGATCAATGGCTCCGAGGGACTGCTTGCGGTCACCACCGAAGTGACCGTGCGCTTGACACCGAAACCAAAGGACGCGAAATGCATCCTCGCCGCGTTCGACGACCTGACCAAGGCCGGCGAGGCGGTCGCGGGAATCTTTGCCGCGGGCATCATCCCGGCGGGTCTCGAAATGATGGACAGACTGACCATCAGCGCGGTCGAGCCGTTCGCTCACTCCGGCTATCCGCTCGATGCCGAGGCGATCCTTCTTTGCGAATCCGACGGGACTCCCGAAGAAGTGCAGGCCGAGATCGAAGAGATGCGGGCACTGCTCGAAAGCATGGGTGCGACGCAGGTGGAGGTGTCGCAGAACGAGGCGCAGCGACTGCGATTCTGGTCGGGACGCAAGGCGTCGTTTCCCGCCGCGGGCCGGATCTCGCCCGATTATTATTGCATCGATGGAACAATCCCGCGACGCTCGATCGCACCGGTCTTGGCACGAATTGCCGAGTTTGGAAAGGAATTCGGGCTGCGTTGCATGAATGTCTTCCACGCCGGCGACGGCAATCTGCACCCGCTGATCCTGTTCGACGCCAATTGTCCGGGCGACGTGGAAAAGACGGAGGCGTTTGGCGCCAGGATTCTCGAGCTGTGCATCGAAGTCGGCGGCACGATAACCGGCGAGCACGGCGTTGGGATCGAAAAGCTTGGCGGGATGTGCGGACAGTTCACGTCCGCCGAGCTCGAGTGGTTTCACGCGATCAAGCATGCCTTCGACGCCGCCGGTCTTCTCAATCCCGGCAAGGCCGTGCCAAGCTTGCATCGTTGCGCCGAAATGGGCCGGATGTACGTGCATCGCGGCCAGCTGCCTCACCCGGAGTTGCCGCGCTTCTGAACGAGGCTTTAGCTTAAGCGAAATGAAAACCGAAACGAGACAAGATCCCGACATCGTGGCCGAACTGGTGACGAGACTCTCGGGTGACTTCGGCGACCGTGCCGTGACCTCGCACGCGGTCCGCGAGCATCACAGCCATGGCGAAGGTCTTGCTGACGCCGGGCTGCCCGACGTCGTCGTGTTCCCCCATTCCAACGAAGAGGTTGCCTCGATCGTGCGGCTGTGCCACCTAGCACGCGTGCCGGTGATCGCTTTCGGCGTCGGAACTTCGCTCGAAGGGCACGTCGCGGCGCTCTACGGCGGCGTCTGCGTCGACCTGTCGCAGATGAACCGCGTGCTCGAAGTCAATGCCGAGGATCTGGACTGCCGTGTTCAGGCAGGCGTCACGCGCGAGCAATTGAACGCCGAGCTCAAGGGCACCGGGCTCTTCTTTCCGATCGACCCCGGCGCCAACGCCACCATCGGCGGCATGGCTGCGACCCGCGCGTCCGGTACCAACGCGGTTCGATATGGGACCATGCGCGAGAACGTGCTTGGACTGACGGTAGTGACGGCGGACGGTCGCATCGTCAAAACCGGCGGACGCGCACGCAAGTCCAGCGCCGGCTACGACCTGACGCGTCTGTTTGTTGGCGCGGAGGGAACGCTCGGCGTCATCACCGAAATTCAGCTCCGCCTGTACGGCGTTCCCGAGGCGATTCAAGCGGCGGTCTGCCAGTTTCCCGATCTTGCCAGCGCAGTCAATACTGTCATTGTCGCCATGCAGACAGGCATCAGCGTGGCGCGTATCGAGTTGCTGGACGAGGTTCAGATGGAAGCGAGCATCCGTTACTCGAAGCTCGAGGGATTCGCGCTCAAACCAACGCTATTCTTCGAATTTCATGGCTCGGAAGCCGGCGTGCGCGAGCAATCGGCGGCGATGCAGGCTGCCAGCGACGAATTTGGCGGGAGCGCCTATCAGTGGGCGACCAAAACCGAAGACCGCACGCGTTTGTGGAAAGCGCGCCACGATGCCTACTATGCCGCGCTCGCGTTCAAGCCCGGCATGACCAGCTTTGCCACCGATGCCTGCGTTCCCATATCGAGACTGGCCGACTGTATCCTCGAAACCAAGGTCGACGTGGAGAAGAGCGGCCTCACTGCGCCCATCCTCGGGCACGTCGGCGACGGAAACTTTCATCTCGTCATATTGTTCGACGCTGCGGATCCCGCGCAACGCGAGAGAGCTGAGGCGCTCGCGAAAGGCGTCAGCATCCGCGCGATCGCGATGGGCGGTACGTGCACCGGCGAGCATGGCATCGGCTGGCACAAGCTCGACGTTCTGGCGCAGGAGCACGGAGAGGCGGTCGATCTGATGCGGATGATCAAACGCGCGCTCGATCCGCGCGACATCATGAACCCGGGCAAGACGGTTCCATTATGACGGGCACGGCAGCAACGCCCCTTCTGCGATCCGCAAGCGACGACTCCAGATCTTCCATTGCGTGACCCACTTATGTACACGCTCTACATTGGCAACAAGAACTATTCGACCTGGTCGTTGCGATCGTGGGTGTTGATGAAGGCGGCGGGCATCCCGTTCCGGGAGCAACGCCTCCTGCTCGACCAGGCCGATACGACCTCACGAATCCGCGCTCACTCCCCTTCGGCCAAGGTTCCCTGTCTGCACGACGGAACGGTCGTCGTATGGGATACGCTGGCGATCGCGGAGTATCTCGCCGAGCGCCACCCCGGTTTGTGGCCCGCCGACAGCGAAGCTCGCGCCTGGGCACGTTCGGCCGCGGCGGAAATGCACTCCGGATTCGCCAATCTGCGCAATGAATTCGGCATGAACCTCCGGCTGCGGAATGCGCGCGTTGCTTCCCCCGCCGTCGCCGCCGACATCGAGCGCATCAGCGAGATCTGGCGCGAGGGGCGTCGACGCTTCGGCGAAGGCGGAAATTTCCTCTGCGGGTCGTTTGGCATTGTCGATTCGTTCTATTGCCCCGTCGCCTTCCGGTTCCAGAGCTACGGCGTTGCGCTCACCGGCGCATGCGCGGCGTATCAGGCGCAATTGATTGCCTTGCCGGCGATGCAGGAGTGGATGGACGACGCGCTGCGCGAGACGGAGCGCATCGCACAATACGACTCCGCTTCGGCGCAGGGACCGCAGCCATGAACGGATTGCGCAGCGAATGAGCGAGCTCATCGGCGCCTGGCGCGATCGCGTACGTGCCGCCGCCGCCGAGAAGGAGTCGTTGCGCATCGTCGGCGGAGGCAGCAAGGATTTCTACGGCCAGGAGCTCGAAGGCACCGTTTTCGATACCAGTGCGTATTCGGGCATCAACATCTACGATCCGACGGAGTTGGTCATCACCGCCCGCTGCGGCACGCGGCTTTCGGAAATCGAATATACGCTCGCCGAGGGCGGCCAGATGCTGGCGTTCGAGCCGCCGCATTTTGGCGCCGATGCGACGCTTGGCGGTTGCATCGCGGCGGGCCTGTCCGGACCGCGGCGTCCGCATGGCGGCGCGGTCCGGGACCACATGCTCGGCGTGAGGTTGCTCGACGGCCGCGGCGACGATCTCTCTTTCGGCGGCCAGGTGATGAAGAACGTTGCCGGGTTCGATGTTTCCCGGCTCATTGCCGGCTCGCTCGGCACGCTCGGCATCATCCTCGAAGCGTCCTTGAAGTGCATGCCCTTGCCGCGGGCCGAGGCGACGCTCGCATTCGAGCTGCCCGCCGCCGACGCGCTGCTGAAGATGAACGAGTGGAGCGCTTTGCCGCTGCCGCTGTCGGCGAGCTTCTGGTGCCGCGGCAGGCTCTATGTGCGTCTGTCGGGCGCCGCGATCGCCGTCGGCGCGGCAAAGTCCCGCCTCGGCGGCGAGGAAACGCAAGACGCACCAGCCTTGTGGCGCGCGATACGCGAGCAGGAGCACGCGTTTTTCCAGCAAGGGAGCGAGAGGGCGCTCTGGCGGCTGTCGGTGCGCTCAACTGCGCCTTACGTCGACCTGGACAATGATCAACTGATCGAATGGGGAGGCGCGCTTCGCTGGATATGCACGGCTTCTGACGAGAGCGGAGCGCGCTTCCGCGCGTGGGCGAAGGACCAGGCCGGGCACGCGACGCTCTTTCGCTCGCCGGACAAGTCCGCGGGTGCGTTCCACGCGCTAGCTCCGCCGTTGCTTGCGCTGCATCAGCGGCTCAAGTCGGCGCTCGACCCAGCGGGAATCCTCAACCCACATCGCATGTACGCGGATTTCTGAGCGTGGAAACGCGCCTCGCCGATTTCATCAGGGACACTGCGGACGGACGCGATGCGGACGCAATTCTGCGCGCCTGCGTTCATTGCGGGTTCTGCACTGCGACCTGTCCCACCTACCAGCTGCTCGGCGACGAGCTCGACGGTCCGCGAGGCCGCATCTATCTGATCAAGCAGTTGCTCGAAGGAGCGGATGTTACGGCCAAGACGCAGTTGCACCTGGACCGCTGTCTCACATGCCGCAGTTGCGAAACGGTATGTCCTTCCGGCGTGCGTTATGGTCGCCTGGTCGATATCGGGCGCAGGGTGGTCGAGGAAAAAGTGCGACGCCCTGCCGGCGAACGAATGTGGCGATGGCTGCTGCGCAAGGGATTGAGCCATCGCTCGCTGTTTGCGATCGCGCTCGGCGCCGGAAGGCTGGCACGACCGCTTCTGCCGGCCTCGCTGGCGGCCAAAATTCCGCCGGCATGCGAGGCCAAATCATGGCCGCGAACGCGCCACCCGCGGAAAATGCTCGCGCTGACCGGTTGCGTGCAGTCCGTGCTGGCGCCGAATATCGATGCGGCGCTGGCGCGTGCGCTCGACCGCATCGGGATCACGCTCCTTTGCGCACCGGGCGGTGGTTGCTGCGGCGCCGTCAGCGAGCATCTCGGCGCGCGCGAGGAAGCTGCAACTTTTGCGCGCCGGAACATCGATGCCTGGTGGCCGCACATCGAGAAAGGCGCCGAGGCAATCGTCGTCACCGCTAGCGGGTGCGGCGTCAGCGTGAAGGACTATGGACACCTGCTTCGCGACGATCCGGCATACGCCGAAAAGGCGCTTCGCGTGGTTCAGCTGGCGCGCGATCCTGTTGAAGTGATCGCGGAGGAGTGGAAACGCTTCGCGCCGCTGGTGGCGATGGACCATGGTCCGCAGCGCGTTGCATTTCACTCGCCGTGCACCTTGCAGCACGGTCAACAACTCGACGGACGGGTCGAGGAGATTCTCGAGGCGATAGGGCTGGAGCTGGCGCCGGTAGCGGAGGGACACCTGTGCTGCGGCTCCGCCGGCACGTATTCGCTGCTGCAGCCTGTGCTCTCGCAGCAGTTGAAGATCAACAAGCTCGCATCGCTCGAAGCGTCACAGCCGGACCTGATCGCGACGGCAAACATCGGCTGCCTCAGCCATCTCGCCAGCGGCACTCAGCGGCCGGTGCGGCACTGGGTGGAGATTTTTGACGCTCGATTACGAACCCGATGATGATTCAGGTCGCGCGCCCGTGCCGGCAAGACTATCCGCGTTTTCTCGCGATTCCCACCCGCTGGATGGACAACGACACGTACGGCCACGTCAACAACGTCGCCTATTATTCGTATTTCGACACCGTGGTGAACGAACACCTCATTGAAGAAGGCGGCCTCGATATTCACGCCGGCCCGGCGATGGGGCTCGTTGTCGAAACGCGCTGTCTCTTTCACAGGCCGCTCACTTTTCCGCAGATCATCGATGCCGGATTGCGCGTGACGAAACTGGGAACGTCGTCGGTGACCTACGACATTGGCCTGTTCGAGCGCGGCGAGGATGCGCCTGCCGCGACCGGCTACTTCGTCCACGTCTGGGTCGAGCGCTCGACGCGGAAGCCGACGCCGGTTCCCGGCGCCATTCGGGGCGCGCTGGCGCCGCTGCTTGCCGCGCCGTAGCGGGATCGATGACGAACATCCGCATCGGCAACGGTTTCGATGTGCATGCGCTGGTCGCCGGGCGGAGGCTGGTGCTCGGTGGTGTCGCGATTCCCTTCGAGCGCGGCTTGCAAGGACACTCGGACGCCGACGCCTTGCTGCACGCGATCTGCGACGCCGTGCTCGGGGCTTTGGGCGCGGACGACATCGGGGCGCATTTCCCGGATTCCGACCCGCGTTACAAGGATGCCGACAGCCGAGCGCTGTTGCGCGCAGTATGGCAACGCGCCGTCGCCGAGGGTTATTCACTCGGCAACGCCGATGCGACGGTCATCGCCCACGCGCCGAAACTGGCGCCTTACATCCGGCAGATGACCGCCAATATCGCTGCCGACCTTGGCGCGGACATCGATCGAGTCAACGTCAAGGCGACAACCACCGACGGATTGGGATTTGCCGGCCGCGGCGACGGTATTGCGGCGCTGGCGACGGTGCTGCTGATCAGGAATCCGTAGCGCTCTTGCGAATCGCAAAGGTCACGCGGGCGCAGGTGCCGCCGCCCTCGCCCGGCAGCAACTCGAAGGTCGCCGCGTGCATCCGCGCGATGCGCTCGACGATAGCGAGACCCAGTCCCGCACCGGCGCCACCGGTGCGCGCAGGCTCGCCTCTCGTAAATGGCCGCTTCAGTCGCTCGACCTGATCCGCGGCGATGCCAGGGCCGCGATCGGTAACATCGAGCACCGCCGAGCGTTCGTTCGCGCGAGTAACAACGTCGACGGGAGGCGCGCCATAGGACAGGGCATTGTCGATCAAATTGGCGATCAGCCGCGACATCGCGGTCGAGCGCAGCGGTAGCGGCGGCAGTTCGCCGCGTCTGAAGGTGACGTCGTTTCCGGCCTTCTGGTAGCGCTCGACCGCGGACGCGACGATATCGTTCAGTTGCGCCATTTCCAGAGGCAGCTCGCGGTTATCCCGCGCGAATTCGAGGAACTGGCCGATGATCTTGTCCATCTCCATAATGTCCGAGATCATTCCCTCGTGTGCGGAGGCGTCCTGCGCGCCGACTTCAATGCCGAGGCGCAGCCGCGCCAGCGGCGTTCGCAGATCGTGCGAGACGCCCGCAAGCAGGAGCGCGCGATCTTCATCGGCGCGACGGAGGTTGGCGAGCATCTGGTTGAAGCCGCGATTCAGGCTTGCGATTTCGGACGGGCCGGCCTCCGGCAGCGGCGGCGGCAGCCTGCCGTCACCGACGTTGGCCACGGCATCGTTGAGCTGTCGCAGCGGCCGCGCGAGATAGCGGGCGAAGAAATAAGCGCTGGCGAGCAGCACCGCGAGCGCGATCAAGCTCCATTCCAGCGCCCGCGATGGCGCATCTTCGCCGGGACGCGGCGGAAGTTGAAACCCCGCCCAGTAAGCGCGATCTCCCGCCTGCAGCTTGATCCACAAGAGCTGCTGGCGCGGCTGGATGCGCAGGTCCGTCTCCGGTCCCAATTCTTCCTTGAGCCTCTCCAGCAGCTCGACCAGTACCGGGTTTTGCGGCGGTCCCCCGACGAAGCGGTGCTCTTCATCCGGGACGATACGTGCTTGATACGCGTCGCCGAAGCTCGCGAGCGCGCCTGCGGTCGATTTGGGGTCCGCGTTCGCGAGCCCGGCGCGCAATGCCTTGAGCTGCACGATTTTTGTGTCGCCGAACTGGCGCGAGAGCAGCGCCGCGCGATCCTGGCGAAAAAGAATGATCGCGGTTGCCTGGCTGATCAGCGTGACCAGGAGCAGCAGCAAAGCGAGCCGGCCGAACAGCGACCGCGGCCAGAGCGTCAAGTGCCGACCTTGTCGCCCGGTGACGCGGCGCTGGGTGCCTCGTCGGGAACGAACACATAGCCGAAACCCCAAACCGTCTGGATGTAACGTGGCGCGGAGGGATCGGTTTCGATGAGCTTGCGCAGGCGCGAGACCTGGACATCGATGGCGCGATCGAACACGTCATGATCGCGGCCGCGGGCGAGCAGCATCAGCTTTTCGCGGGCGAGCGGCTGGCGTGGATGACTCGCCAGCACCCTGAGCAAGGCAAACTCACCGGTCGTCAACGCGACCGCCTCCTCGCCGCGCATCAGTTTGCGCGTGCTCAGATCCAGGCGATATGGGCCGAAGGCGATCTTCCCATCCGCCGCCGGCGCGCCGGGCGCGAGCCGCTCGGTATGACGGCGAAGGACCGCGTGAATTCGGGCAACCAGCTCGCGCGGGTTGAAGGGCTTGGGCAGATAATCGTCCGCGCCCATCTCGAGGCCGACGATACGATCGACGTCCTCGCCCTTGGCGGTAAGCATGATGACCGGCACCGACTCGCCGGAGGCGCGAAGGCGCTGGCACACCGCCAGCCCATCCTCCCCGGGAAGCATCAGGTCCAGCACCAGTAGATGCGGCGGATCGCGTTGCAGCTTCTTGTCGAGATCTTTGGCGTCGGCGAGCGCCTGCACCTGGAAGCCCTGTTCGGTCAGATAGCGAACCAGAAGATCGCGCAGGCGCGGATCGTCGTCGATTACAAGAATTTTTGGATTGACCTGTTTCATCGCGTTCCATCGTAGCCGCGTCCAAATTGCAAGCCAAGCGCAAACAGGGGACGGCGTTGTCTCGAATTGTAACGCCCGCCGGTTCAGGCAACGATTGGTTACACACGCGAACGACGACGCCGTGGCGAAATGGTCATAATCACATCAGGGAGTCCGCACGCGATGGACGCGCAGTGTCACTCGTCGTCCGCTTGCGGCCACCCCGGCAACACACAGGCGGACATGGTTCGAAACGCATACCGTGCACTGCGGCGCGGATTCAATTTCTGATATCTGAACGAAAGGTTCGACCGATGAAACGCATTGTCTACGCCCTCATCTTCGCTGCCGGATTTGCCGGCATCGCGCTGCAGGCATGGGCCCAGGCTCCCGGTCACGGGATGTCCGACCCGCTGTCGATGTTGCAGCGGATTCAGGCGACGCTCAACCTCAATACCTCGCAGCAGCAACAATTCGCCGCCGCGGTTGCGCAAAGCAAGGTCGCACACCAGGCCATGCATGCCAATTTCGAGCAGCTCAAAACCGCGACCCAGGCCGAGCTCGCGAAGACCGATCCCGATCTCGCGTCGCTCGCCGCACTCTCGGATCAGGTGCAGGCGCAGAACATCGCTCAGCGCAAGCAGGCTCGCGCGGGATGGCTTGCGCTTTACGCAACTTTTTCGACTGACCAGAAAGCAACGGTACGCGACGCCATCAATGCAAGGATCACGCGCATGCAGGCGTTTCGCCAGCGTATGCACGATCACGTGCAAGGCGGCCAACAGACGACGCAATAGATGCGAGCAGCATCCGGAGACTGCCCTCTGCCGGTCCCCCTGACCGGCACCTCAAGCCCAACCCCTCGGTCTGGGGGTTGGGCCTTTTTTTCGCTGGATGACAGGAGTGCTTCGGCCCGGTCCCATCCTCCCGGCCGACGAACGGCAGTTGCAGCTTCGTCCCGATCGGGGATAATGCTGTTGTCATAACGCACCGAATGCATTGCCGGACTCCAGCCAACGTCTCCGCCGGAGCCCGCGCTTGCAAAAGCGGATCGGGTTTAACCCCCCGACCTTAACCGGTCATCCCGAACCCGATCTGTCCTCCAGCGCCTCTTTCCGAGGCGCTTTTTTTTAGCGGTGTCGAACCGTTTGCCGCCAGCGCCGTCGCTTCACCGCCGTGCGCGAGGAGTCGCTCGACCAGGAGATGCAACTCCTGCGGCAACACGGGCTTCAGCAGCACATGCAGCGATGAAGCGCGCATCGCCGAAATCGCTTCCGTCGATGAATCGCCGCTGATGAGCATCGCTGGAATGTGCAGACCCAGCTCGTGACGCAGGAGCGCCACGGCATCGGTGCCGAGGGCGCCACCGCCTAGCCGGTAGTCGGCGACGATGAGATCAGGGTAGCGACCGTACTCTCCGAGAGCGGTCAGCATTTCCTCGCCTGAACCGGCGCCGACGACAACCGCTCCCGATTGCGCCAGCCATGCGCGCATGCCTTCCACGACCGTGCTCTCGTCATCGATCACGGCGATCAATGCTCCATCGAAAGTCGCGCCGGATGCAACCACGTCGGGTGAAAGCAACTGCGCGGCACGGGGCGTGGCCCTCGGCACCACAATGGAAAATCGCGACCCCCTGCCAGACGTTGAGTCGACCTCGACGGGGTGACCAAGTAGCGCGGCGAGGCGGCGGATGATGGCCAGACCGAGTCCCATTCCCTGCCTGCCGTGACGCCCGGTGGCGTCGACCTGGTAGAACTCGTCGAATATGTGCTCGCGCTCGGCTGCGGATATCCCGATTCCTGAATCGCATACCTCGATCGCCAGCGAGTCTCCGCGCCGCCGCACCCCGAGGACCGCGCCGCCGCGTTCGGTATATCGCATCGCGTTCGACATGAGGTTGAAGAGGATCCGCTCGAGCAGCAGTGGATCGCTGTCGACCCACGCATCAGTGGGAACAATAGAGAGGCGCAAGCGCCTCGCGGCCGCGACGGCTGCGAACGCGGCGTCGACGCGCTGGAACAGCGGCGCGAGTGGAAATGCGCAACGGACCGGCTCGACCGCACCCGCGTCGAGCTTGGAAATATCCATCATGGCGCTGAACAGGCGCTCGAGCGCGTCGACCGATGCGTTGATATTGCCTACCACGCTCTTGAGCTCCGGTTCGCGCACTTTCGCGGCCAAGGCCGAGACGAACAGTCCGAGCGCATGCAAGGGTTGCCGAAGATCGTGACTCGCAGCAGCGAGAAATTGCGTCTTGCCGCGGTTGGCCTCCTCGGCGGTGGCACGAGCATGATCCGCCGCCGCGGTCTGGGCCTGGAGCTCGCCGATCAAGTCGACGTTTTCGTACC
>OCZU010000775.1_pt1 | contig 21436 bp, 23 predicted proteins | sample 1539001 | NCBI WGS metagenome assembly OCZU01 (sample SAMEA3539306, study PRJEB22396) | soil metagenome | biome: tundra; feature: field; material: soil | place: USA | collected 2010-05 | depth 0.15 m | reverse complement strand
TCACCCGGGCCCTGCGGCTCCTCCTCGACGAGATCAACCACACCCCGCCGACCATGCCCGGCGACACCCGCCCCATCACCTACCAGCTCAACCGACCGCGCCCGGCATTCAACAGCTAGCGCATCACAACTGCCGGAGATCTGGGGCTGGGGCTGGACCGAGGTGATAACTCGGCGGCCTGATCTTCCTGGCCGACGTCCGCGTGCTGCTCGGGATGCTCTGGGCGCAGGTCGTCGGCGTCGTCCTGGCGACGCTGAGCGCGGTCGGCCAGCTCCTGACCATCCCGAGCTACCGGCTCTGCTCGATAGTTCTCCTCGCCTTCGGCCCGTTCATCATCTGGCCGCTGTGTACTAGCTACCGCACAAGGCATGCCTGGCCGGGAAGACCCGCCCGGTACACCTGTACAGATCCTCGCAGGACGGCACAATAATCATGTGCGCGTGCTTGCCGATGCTGATGTGCTCGCGGTTATCACTCCGCGCCTGGCCGTCGAGGCAGCACGCGAGTGTCTACTTGCCGCGCACCATGGCACGCTCATCGGGCCACCGCGCGTGCATGTGCCTGCCGGACCGACCGATCTGGTCTTCACCGTCGGCGGCCTTGCGGACGGCCCTGCCGGATTCCGGGTCTACGGCCTGTGGCCAGGGGATAGCGATCAGATAGTCGCGGTCTGGCACGGCGACGGACGGCTGGCGGGGGTGGTCACGGGTACCCTGCTCGGCGCCTTTCGCACTGGCGCACTCGGCGCGGTCGCTCTCGATGCTCTGGCCCCGGCACCGCTCCGGTCCCTCGCAATCGTCGGGACAGGCGTGCAAGCCTGGACACAGCTGTGGGCTTCATCGGCTGTGCGCCAGCCCGATGAAGTCCGCGTCTACAGCAGAGACCCCGAGCGCCGGGCAGCCTTCGCCCGGCGCGGCAGGGAGGAGCTCGGCTTGAGTGTGCGCGCCGCCGCAAGCGCGCGAGAAGCGGTCGAGGGCGCGGAGGCTATCATCCTCGCGACGACCGCCCGGCAGCCGGCAGTGGAGTCGGCCTGGCTAGACGCGGCTCTTTGCGTGTCCACAGTCGGCCCGAAATTTACTGATGGGCATGAACTGCCACTCGAGGTCATCTCCGAGGCCGAGCTGGTCGTGAGCGACTCGCCAATCGAGCTCAGCTCGCTCGACGACCCGCTCTGGAACTCGACCCCGATCACCCATCTGGGCCAGCTGGTGGCGGAAGGCAGCTACCACGGAGAAGGCTGCCGGATCTTCGCCTCCGCCGGCCTCGCCGGGTCGGAAGTACTGCTTGCCCAGCGCCTGCTGGCGGCCAGCTCGGGCTCAGGCGGACCTGGCGGCTAGGCGCGGGCTGGGGAGCCAGCCGGCGCTGTCATCGGCGCTAAGGCCAGCGCGGGCGAAATGCTTCATCGGCACTCCGCAGTCAGTCGCAGCTCGTTCTCGAGAACTGCATAATTGGCGACGCGCTCATGACGGACCAGCCGCATCGTGCGCCGCGGAACAATGGCAACTGCCGCCTGGGAATCGTCATTGTCTTCGAGCATCTCGCTAATCTCGGGGCAATAAGTGTGCGCCGGGACCAGCTTGGCCTCGGGGTCGCTGCTCCGCAGCAGCTGATCAACCCCGGAATAGGCGCGACGGCAACAACACCGCCCCGCAAAATCGGCCAGCGCCGTACGTGCCGTCAGGAAGCGTCAGGAAGTCGCCCAGCAGGTCGGCGACCCGGATGGTTCTGCCGATGCCCGGCATAAAGCATCAACATCATCAATATTGATATTTACTACTTACGACATATATGTCCATATTTAATAGGCAATGCAACTAATAGTCATTCGACTTGACGCTAGCAGAAAGCGCGTTTCCCCAGGTCGGCGACCATTTGTTATCGGTTCAAAGATCATCGAAATATACCCAAAAAGGCCATTGACTCGAAGCCTATTATGATTATATTTAGTAGATAGGCTATGTAAGCGGCAGTTGCTCCACTATCCGACTCCTGCCGCAGCGCGCGCGTGCCTTCGCCAGACAGGCGAAGCGACACCGAGAGTTGATGAAAGGAGGTGCACGGATGACGGATGAGGAGCTGACCTCGGCGTTGGAGGAGGTGCTGGCATCGTTCAGCAGCCCGCTTGACGAGGAACTCACGGAGCGTGAGTACGAGCTCGCGCTGGGCACCACGAAGTGGTGACCTGAGCCGGGGTGGGTGCTGGCTCCCATCGTCAGCACCCATTCTCCAGATCGATTGGAGAGAGGGACCATGCCAGGAGTTCCTACGGTTTCTGCTCAGGCGAAGTCGACATGGCACGGAGACGGTGAGCTGCTCTGGCAGCCGGGTGATGGTCGGTTAATTCTCTGCGCAGAACATCATGACACCAAAGAGTGCCTGGCTGCCGCTGACATGATCGGATCGGCTTGGGTCCTCGAAGTGCCCCCGCCTGAGGCTGGCTTCGAAGGCCTGGCCGGGCTTGACGCAGTGCTCGGAGCCCTGCGCGCAGCGCTTGGCCAAGACTTCGACGGTCTTCGCGAACGTCATGCAACGGTACTCAGTTTGCTGATGAGCGAAGGACGCCAGGAGCAACTGGGCCGCCTTGTTCCAGTATCCGAGGCAGCCGCACTTGGCACGACGCGCCGGGTGAGCCGGGAGTCACACACGACGGCGGTATGGATTGACCAGGCTGCCCGCTTGATCGCGGACGCTGCCCAGGCGGCGGTGTGTGACGGTATCCAGGTGACTCTGAATATCCAGAGTGCCGATCTCTGGGATCGGCCATCGCTCCGCATTCTGTACCGCGCCATGGTGGTCGCACCTCCGCGGCAGAACCTGACCGTGATATGCCGTCTCCGGCACTGGCAGCCGACTGGAGGCAGAGCGGTGACGGTTATTGATCAATTGCGCGCTAACTTCCTCGCGAGCATCGCGCGTCAGCCCAGGTCGCTCACTCATGCGGCAGCGGCGGAGGTCCTGGAACGCGCCCCGGAATTTGACGTGTCGCGCATTGCCGAGGTCGCGCTCGGCCAGGGTCCAGACGCGTTCCTCTCCGTCGTCGGAAACGCTCTCGCCCTGCAGAACTTTGAGCGTGCAGAACTGCTCACGCGGGCCGGGCTGATGGCATGTGCCGACCATGAGGCGCCGCTCATGCAAGACGCAACTGCGCACATTTTCCGGCTCTCCGCGATCGCAGCCGCCCAGGTAGCGGACATTGACCGTGCAGTTGAGATGCTGAACTCTGCTCTTCACTATGCGCAGCGTTCTGAGGTCATCGCGCACTTGTATTACCTGCTCGGTCTCCTGTCCACCAAGCGGCACTACGACGTGGACGCCGCTCATACGTACTACAAGCAAGCGCGCGCGTCGCTCGCCTCGGCTCCCGACACAGCTGAAGTCCTTGTCGAAAAGGGCTGGATCTTGAACGGCATAGCCCTCATCGAAGCCATGGAGGCCCGTGCCTCCGATAACGCTTCGAGTCGTGCCGACCTCTTCGCCTCGGCGTTCCGCGAAGAGTTCGAGGCGTTTAATCTGGTCAGGAGCATAACCGGCCCGAGCGCATTCTACCTGAGATTCAACCTCGCGAACAACCTCGCCTTTCTGCTCCAGATCTCCGGACGTTATAAGGAGGCCATGAGCTTCCTGCGCTCCATAGCTTCCTCGATGTTTGCAGGGCGACTTGATTTCGAAATGCTGTTCAAGTACTCGCTAGGCATTCTGCTGCTCAAGGATGGCAGCCACGACGAGGCGGCGGAGTGCCTCGACAGGGCTGCAGAGCTAGCGCTCGCCGAGGACGATTACTTCTACGCCGAGAAAATGTATGTCGCACTCGCGTATGCCTGGTACTCAGCCAAAAAATATGATGCGGCGGCGGACTGCTACAGAAATGGTGCTCTGATAGCAAAATGGCTCGGGGACGCGCAGGCTTACCAGGCGCATCTGGCTGGACTACTCTGGATGGTGGTGCTCGGCGACATCCCTTACAACGATGGCCTTAGCGCTGCTGTGGCGGCTACATTTCCGGAAGTCGCGCTCGTGTTCGCCGCAGAGCATGACCGGGCGCGTCGGATAGCCGCGCTCCAGCACTCGGGAGCAGCCATCGCCGTCCCCTCAGCGAAGCTGCCCTCATATATTCCCGCAGTCGATCTGGAGGGCACGCCTGGCCGCGATATGAATCGAGTACTTGCGGGCGTACCAACAAGTGAGATACCGATTCCAATTGCTACTGGAGATCTGAAATGAACCGGGTCGTTGTCCTGTGCGGGAGTCGCAAGCCCGCGCCTGGTCTCACCAAGCACTCGGCAGCACGTGAATTGCTGCGAGCGGTCTATGCGGGGCTCAATGACAGCGACTGCCTCTGCGTCGGGATCGACCTGCGCGACCTGGACATACCGCAGTTCGACGGCAGGGACTGCGCCGAGTATGAATCGGAAGATCTCAGCCATGTACAGAAGCAACTGGCCGAAGCGGCCGTGCTGGTCGTCTCGGTACCTGCGTACTGGAACGCAGCATCTGGCCCGCTAGTGAATCTGCTGAACGTTCTGGGTGGCGCCGCCTACGACCACGACCCAGGCAGCGCGCTGCCGTTGGACGGGCTGATCGTGGTCCTTGTGACGGTTGGTGCCGATGAGGCCTCCGCGTATCTGGGTGCAAGCCAAATACGCGGAATGTTCTCGGCAATGGGTGCCTGGGTCGCTCCCCGCGAAGTGGTCGTTGCTAATCCGCGAACGATCCGGGATATGAGTGGCGTCGTCAGGCAGTTGCGTGACCTCGGATGCTATGCCGCTAGCGTAGCCAAGCCGTGAGGTGAGTGCCATGGTTACCGTGCCCGTGCTGAGCATCGAGCAAACCGATCGGGTCGCCGGCACGATTCTCGAACACTGCATCTCCCGCGGCATCATCGGCCGCAGGGGCGAGCGAGACGGCGTCGACGTTATGACGGCCAGCCTGTGGGCTGACTTCCATATGCTGCGCGAGAGGCTTTATGCGACGTTCGAGGTACCCGCTACCACATTGACACCGCTGGCTGCGCGAGTGCTTTTCGGGATCGGCGCGTTGCGCCAGCCGCAGCGTATCGCCGTGTGCGGGTGCTATGCCGGCAACTTGATGGCGTGGGTTACTGGCTGCGGCTTCGGGCCTTTCGCTCGCTACGAGGGCGCCCGCGCCGTTGGTCTTGACGTGAACGCTGAAGCGATCGGGCTGGCGACCGCGAACTTCGCACGCGCCGGTTTCGCGACCTCCACCGTGGCTGATGTCGCTGATGCGTTCGACGCTGACCGATTTGCTGCCGACGGGCCCTGGGATCTCGTACTCATCGATGTCGACGTCCCTGGTGCCCGCAAGTCTGGGTATTGCCGGCTGCTGGAACGCTGGCGCCCGTACCTGGCGGACAGTGCGCTAGTGGTAGCGCATGACATATCCCATCCCGTGTTCGCCTGGGATCTGCGGGCTTACAAGGAGTTTGTGCGCGCATGCGGCGCGGTTGACACGGCGACGCTGCCAGTTGACGAGTGCGGCTTTGAGGTGAGCAGGTGGCCGGTTCGTGCCCAGGAGACTGGTGCTGAAGTGAACGCGATCAAGTGACGGAACTCCGGGTTCTGGTGGCAGGAGCCGGGCTCATTGGCTCCGAGGTCACCCGTGCCTATAAGGACCGTGGCGCGGCTGTCACCTGCGTCGACATCAGTGAGTCACGGCTGCGTACGGTCAGCAAGCAGACCGGGGCCGACGTGCGAGTCCTCGACATCATGGACACGGCGAGCCTGGCGGACCTGATGGGGTGTTTGCGGCCGCAGATCGTCGTGCACGGCGCCGGGCGCTTTCATGGGCGCGGCGCGCAGGAGGCGCGAGAGCTCGTTCTCGACAGCGTCAATGGTGCGGGAAGACTCGCAGTCGCTGCCGTGCGTGCATCCGTCTCCCGGTTCGTACTGGTCTCCAGCCTTGCGGTCTACGCCTCCGCGCAGCCGCAAGGTCCTGTTGCCGAGACTGCAGCCACCGGTGGTGATAACCCGTATGGTCTTGCCAAGTTCGCGACAGAGCAGCGCGTGCTCACCACCTGCTCGGGAACCGGTACCACGCCGGTCATCACCAGGCTCGCCGGCGTGTACGGCGGATGTTCGGGCGGTGGGTGGCTGAACGCCACGCTTCAGGATCTCGTGGCGACAGCCATGGATGAACGCCGTGTACGGATCCCGGCCTATCTCGGCGGCCACGAGTGCCTTTACGTCACTGATGCGGCCAGGGGCGTTCTCCTGGCTGGCGACCTGGGCGAAGCAGGTGCGTACAACATAGGAACGGGCTCCGCGACATCGATCCGGGAGATCAGCGACGCCTTTTCTGCACTCGGAGCACATGTGGCTATTGACGAAACGTACGATACGTCGTTGGGCTGGTGGCTGGACATTTCAAAAGCCAGCACGCAACTGGGCTTCGTGGCTGCCACGGAACTCGCCGATGGCCTGATGAAGTGGTCGACCGAGATCATCCGAAAGGAGGTCTGACTATGACTGCAAGCGGCAGGCCGTTGCGGATTATGATTATTACTGGCAGTACTCGGCAGGCAAGCCACACCCGCGCCGCTGCGAAATACGCCGCCAATCATATTATCGAGAACGGCAACGAGGCCATGCTCTGGGACCTGCGCAGGCTTCCGGTTCCGATTGCTAATCCTGAATACCACAAGAAGCCGTCAGACAGCCCGGTCCCGGTAGTACGGTCGCTAGTTACAGCAGCAAGTCGCGCTGACGGGTTCATCCTGGCAACTCCGGTCTATCACGGCTCTTTCTCTGGCGTCCTGAAGAATGCTCTCGACAACCTGACTATTGCTGAATTCTTCGGAAAGCCTGTCGGTCTGGTTTCCAACGGGCCGAGGCTGACCGCAATCCAAGCCTGCGATCAGCTTAGAATTGTCGTCCGCGGCCTCTACGGATTGTGCGTGCCGGATCAGGTAGTAACGACTCCAGAAAATTTCTCGGCTGGCGAGAATGACAGTCCCGTGCTCGCTGACGATGACGTACAGGCTCGCATCGGTCGCATGATCGGTGTCATCCTCAAGCTCGCAAGGAGATAAGAGCGTGAGCCAAACCCCGATGTCCAGGCAATATATCCAGGCGGAAGTGTCGGAGGAGTTGAGTGATGCGCGCGTACGTGTGATCCGGAGGATCACGCCAGGACTTGGCGCCGCGTGCGCAATGGCTTACCTTTCAGCCGGATCCTGGTTTGACCCGCCGGGAAAGCGAGGACTCAGTCATTTCTACGAGCATGCTTTCTTTGCTGGCGCCGGCGACTACCAAAGCGCTCAATCCATCGCTGAAGCTGTATCGGATCTGGGCTGCGCTTTCAATGCTCACACATACCGTGAGCATTCACATTACTATATTTCCGGGCCGTGCACGACGTCGGCTGAGGCAATTGACCTCCTGATGACCTGCTACGTGGCACCCCGCTTTGACTCAGCGGAGCTGGACAAGCAGCGGACCGCTATTCAGAATGAACTCAGGCATTATGTCGATCACCGGGAGCGCCGTCTTCGCGACCTGGTGTCCCAGGCGCTCTTCGGCCCGGAATTCGGCGCATCTCCGCTCGGGACCAGTACGGATGTCAGCGCGCTGGGGCCAGATGACCTTCGGTGGTACGCCCGGAGTGTGGCGGTGCCGGAGCGGCTGTCAATCGTCATTGACGCACCCGACGAGAATCTGCCCGCACTAGAGCGGCTGCGTTCGTTTCTGCCCAGTCTTCCTGATTCTGCTCTCCTCCCGGCGCCCCAGGTGTCGCACGGCGAGCCGGTCAACGTGAATCTCATAGATAGATCGCGGATTGCCCTCGGTGCTCTGGTTGTGCCCGGCGTGTCTTACGAGCTGTCACGCCGGGAGATGTATGCGATCCGGCTGTTTCATACCGTGCTTGGCGCCGGGCCCGCCAGCCGATTGCTGACGCTGCTGCGGGACCGGCTCGGCTATTCCTATCAAGTATCGACTGCGCTCGAGCCGCACGCGGACACCGGTGCACTGCTTGTGATCTTCGGCTGCGCGGCGGATGCGCTCCGCGAGGTAGTGATGCACGTCTGGGATGAGCTGCGTCGGTCGCTGGAGGGGCCGATCGGGGAGCGCGAGCTCATGCGCGCGCGAGAGATCAACCGGGGGATTCACGTCGCTGAGCGCGAGACGAGCGTGAGTCGGTGCAAGGTGACGGCCCACGACGTGCTCCGACGTGGCGAAGTGTGCAGCGAGGAGGACATGTTCGGGCTGTGGGGCGAGATACCGGCAAGCGAGGTGCTGGCAGTTGCACAGCGCTGCCTGCGGCTTGACGATGTCCGGTTTGCTGCGGTCACCCCGTCACCGGCCGAGGACCTGGTAGGGCCGGCCAGCTTCCTGGCGGAGCGGTGGGAGCAGGCTCAATGATGGTGCCGCATCCGCGGTCCTCGGCGCTGGAAGGCTGCGACGCCAGGTGGGTGGGGCTGGCGTGAGGGACACGGTGCGGGTACTGAGAGAGGCATTCGCAGACATGGAGCTCCCTGAGCTCCATGAGATTGTCCGACGCGTGCTTCCCGGGTATCCGGAGCGGAGTTGGAAGACCCAGGCCGATGGCTTCTGGGTCCGTGCCGAGCCGGCCAGGCCAGCGTTGTCAGGGCAAGGCTGGAAGATTCACGTATCCACCACTCCAGCGGATGCTGCCGAATGCTTGGCCAGATGCGCCGAGGTCTTGCTGCCGGCCGGTGTGCCGTTCAAGTTCGCGCAGGACATCGCGGTGCTCACAATGCTGGTTTCTCCCTACTATGAACGCAGCGGCACCGGGAAGTTCCTTACTGCATACCCAGGTACGCTCGACGACTTCCGCGCAACGATTTCCCGGCTGGCTGAGGTGACCCAGGGCATGGGAGGTCCGCCGGTCGTCTCTGATGCGCTGTACAGAGTGGGGTCCCCGGTTTATTACCGGTACGGTGTATTCGCCGGCCAGCACTGGCTCACGGAGGACGGCCTGGCCGTCCAGGCCCTCAGTGCGCCGGACGGGTCCGCGATCCTCGATGACCGCACCAGGTTTAGCCCGCCCAACTGGAGCCCTGATCCGTTTCCTGATGCCGTCCGCCCCGCTCAGCGCCGACCGGCCAAGGCCGGCAGCGCTCTACTCCTCGATGGCCGATTCCTGATAACGGAAGTATTGAAAGCCAGCGCGAAGGGCAGCGTGTTCGGCGGCGAGGAGATCCGAACAGGCAGACGCGTGATCATCAAGAGGGCGCTCAAGTACGTGGGAGCGTCGCCGCTTGGCGGTGACGCCCAGACTGCGCTGCGCCATGAGGCGAGTGTCATGGAAGACCTTGCCGGGGCAGCTCCGGTACCGGAGCTCCTTGCTTTGGTTGAGCGCTCCGACTGCACGCTTCTCATCGCGGAACGAGTGCCGGGCACTGACCTTCGGTCCTGGACCAGGGCGGGATGGGACGGGCGCAGGGGGCCGCCGTCGCAGGCTCATCACGTCGCGGACAGGCTTGCCGTGGCGCTTGATGCCGTTCACCAGAAAGGCTACGTACTCCGCGACCTGACCCCGGCGAACATCATCATTACTTCGGACGCCGAAGTATGCCTGATCGACCTGGAACTTGCGGCCAGGCCCGGCTGCCCGGTTACGACTGATTACACAATGGGTTACGCGGCACCGGAGTACCTCGCTCGGCCGTTCTTCGGGCCTGCGCCTGACCTGATGGCTGATCTATATACATTCGGTGCGGTGCTGTACTTTCTGGCCACGGGAGCGGACCCGGTTTTCGCGCCAGATGAATCAGGGCGCTGGGCAGCGGAGCAGGCATCTGACCGTCTCGAACTGGCGCCGCCAGGGCATGAGTTCTCCCGGTATGTGGCGCCAGTTGTTGCGATGCTGCTGGCTGAGGAGCCGACGGCGCGGCCAGCGCTCGGCTGGGTGCGGGAAAAACTCGCCGATCCGGCTCGCAGTCGCAGCCACGCACCGGCCGCGGGGGACCGTGGCAGCCAGGCGCTATGGCACCGGACCAGCCAACAGGACGCGAGGCGAGTCGCTCGCGACCTGCTCCGCGATGGTGAGCGTCACCTGAGGGTGGCGATGCAGGGTGATTCGGATCGGCTATGGCCGGCCGCACCTTGGCGCAAGCCGCGGAATCCGCTGTGCCAGTTCTACGGTGACGCCGGCCCGTTGCTGACCTTGGCAATGCTCGTGGACGACCGTCAGGACTCCCGCTGCCGGTTCCTTGCGGATATCGCTGACTCGCTGATGCACCGGGCAGCCAGCGCGCCGAGATTGCTGCCGGGCCTGGGAACCGGGCAGCCGGGAATGCTCTGGGCAATTTGGGAGGCCGCTCGTGGGAGCGATCTGGCAGAGCGCTGCGTCACGGCCGCACTTCGGCTATACGACTCAGCTGAAGTCGGCCTGGCTCATGGCCTGGCTGGCACCGGAATGCTTGCCTTGCGGATCTGGGCTGACACCGGTGACGCCCGGCTCCGCGAGCAGGCTGTGCGCATCGCTGACGAGCTAGTGGCCATGAGTGGCCAGGATGTGCCGCCGGAGGCCCAGTGGGCCAGCGGCGGCCTCGGCTTTGGGCGCGGCCTCTCGGGCATCGCCTGGTTTCTTCTTTTCGCCGGCCAGATGCTCGGCCACGGGCCGGCGCTGGATAGAGCCGTGGCGGTAACCGATGCTGCCTGCGCAGCAATCACGTCAGGCAGTGGCCTGCTGGGGACTGACGGGCTCGGCTCGCTAGACCTGGACAGTGGAGCGGCTGGAACAGGTCGGCTTCTGGTCGCGGCAGCTGGTTCGCTCGCCCACGAACGTGCAGCGCGCGCCGCGGACACGCTGTGCGGGAGGTTTGACGGCTGGGTCAATAGTGCGCCGAGCGGCCTTGGGCGCGGCGTTGCTGGCTGGGGCGAGTTCCTTCTCGACTGCGCGCAGGTGCTGGGCAGACAGGATGCGGCGCGGCGTGCGGCACATCTCGTGTCCGTTCTGGCGGCCAGGGCGGTCACAGTACGCGGCCTGTCTGTAGTCCCGGATGATTCCGGCGAAAGTCATTACTGCGAGCTCTACGGAGGGGTGTCCGGGGTGGTCTGGTTCTTGCGCCGTTTCCTTTCCGGAGCGCTGGGGCTATGGGTGCCGTCAGCTGCTCGGCCGCTGGCAGCTGACGCGCAGCTGACTGCGACGGCTGGGGTAAGCGATGCGTGCTGATTTCTCTCCCCTGCGGGAGCAGAGCTTTCGCCGCTACTGGACTGGCCAGTCGATCTCGGCCTTCGGGGACGGCCTGACCCTAGTCGTCACCGCCATCGCCGTGCTCACGGTAGGCGGCACGGCGGTGACCCTGGGCGTCGTCATGGGCGCCGGATCTATTTGCCGGGTGCTGTCCGCGCTGGTGGCGGGCACCATCGCCGATCGCAGTTCTCGGCGCCGGATCCTGATAGTCGCGGACTCGGGCCGCTTCGCGATCCAGGCCGGGATCGGCATCGCCTTTTTGCTGGGAACCCGCAGCTGGCTGTTGCTCCTAGTCGGCGCCAGCTGCTACGGAGTTGCGGCCGGATTCTTCGGGCCAGTATCCAGCAGCATCGTGCCCGCCCTTGCCAGCAAGGAGTCCCTGCAGAAAGCGAACGCGCTACTGTCGCTGAGCCGCAGTACTATGCTGATTCTCGGGCCAGGTATCGCAGGTCTCTTGATAGCGGCGTCCGGCGTCGGAACTGTCTACCTCATTGATGCCGCGACATTCGTGATGAACGTCATCTTCCTGACGCGAGTCCGGCCTCGGTTCGAACCCGCATCGACGGGACGGCGGCTGCTCGCTGATCTGGTCCAGGGATGGCAGGAAGTAATCAGCCGACGGTGGCTCGCACTGACCCTGCTTGCGCACTCCGCATGGAATCTCGGCCTTGCTGCATTCCTGATTCTCGGGCCATTGCTCATAGTGCGGGCCGACGGAGCGGCCGCCTGGGGCCTGGTGTCAGCCGGCATGGCGGCGGGGCTGCTCGCGGGCGATGCAGTAACGCTGCGGTGGGAGCCCAGTAGGCCAGTGCTCATTGGCAATCTCGCACTTGTCTTGGAGGCGGCGCCGCTGCTAGCTCTCGCTTTTCACGGACCGGTGGTACTGATCGCCCTGGCGGCCGCAATCTCGAACGCCGGAGTTGCGGCGCTGAATACCTTCTGGTACTCCACACTGCAGCGCATAATTCCAGCGAACATAATGTCTAGGGTAATGTCATATGACTGGCTGCTGAGCTTCATATCACTCCCGCTTGGCTATAGCCTCACTGGCTACATCAGTCATTCAGCTGGAAGCTCTGCCACGCTGATCGCGGCTGCCAGCATTGCTTCGATCCCAGCAGTCCTCACTGTGCTGATTCCAACCGTCCGGCAGCTGACTAAAGCTCGGATCGCCGCGTATAGTGCTATGGCAGACGAACTTTCATCCGAGGCGACGTGAAAGGAATCTGAGCTGATGCCCGGAATACTAGATGTGCCGACTCCGGAGGCGCGCCGATGACTCCTGGTAAATTCGTCGATATGTCGCTCGGGGATCCAGGCTACGGCCCTCCACGCGAAGCTCTGGCAGCCGTCGCGGCATTTCTTCGCACGGAATCCAGAGGGTACGCGCCGCGCGGAGGATTCCGGTGGTTGCGTGAAGCGCTCGCAGAAAAACTCTGCAAGCAGAATGTCATTGACGCCTCCGCTGATGAGGTAGTTGTAACGACCGGGGCGAGCCATGGGATCTTCGCTGTCCTTTCCGCGCTGTGCCAGCCAGGAGACACCATCATCATCCCCGACCCAGGTTTCCCTCATTACCGGCTCGCCGCGCGGATACTAGGACTCAGCGTGCAGAGCTACTCTCTTGACGCCGACCGCGGAAATGAGCCGGACTGGGACGCGATCGAACGGAGCTCAGCGCAGGCTCGTGTTCTTATCTGGAACTTTCCATCTAATCCACTTGGCGTCGACAATCCTCAATGGAACGCCAAGGTCCTCGAGCTGATTGGCGGGCATCCGGGACTCTTCCTGCTGAGTGACGAGGTTTACGAAGACCTGATTTTTGCGGGCGATCATCAGAGTCCTGCTGCTGTCGCCGGGCCGAATGCTGACCGGATCGTCTCCGTCTTCAGTTTCTCGAAGAGCTACGCGATGACCGGCTGGCGGATCGGTTACGTGCACGCGCGACCGGACCTTGGGGCGGCCATTGCGCGGTGTCATTGGGGGGTCAGCATGTCGACTCCGACGGTGGCCCAGGTGGCGGCTCTGGCGGCGCTGCACGCGCCTCCGTCTTACCTCTTGGAATATCGCGCCTTCCTGACCCGGAACCGGGATATAGCGGTTCAGCAACTGAATTCCGCAGGATACCGGTGCAGCCCGCCGACTGGCGGCTTTTTCCTGTGGACTGATATCAGCGGAACCCAGCTGGGGGCCGCCGCCTTCGCCGAGCGCAGCGCTCGCGAGCTGAAGGTCCTGGTAAGCCCTGGAACCGACTTCAGCCCGTCGGCCACTGATCGCGTCCGGCTGTCCTTCGCCTTGTCCGAGACACAGCTCCGCGATGGACTCGAACGGCTCTGCCGCTGGTCGCCAGCCTGAGCCCGACCGTAGATCTGCCTGGGAGATCGCTATGCCGATTCGTGCCGCGTTTGACCAAGTACCCGAGCTATACGACAGCGTGCGCCCCGTCTACCCCGCCGAACTGGTCAGTGACTTGGCCAGCTTGACCGGAATCGGCACCGGGAGCAGAGTTCTCGAGATTGGCCCGGGCACGGGCCAGCTCTCGGTTCAGCTTGCGCGTCTCGGCTGTGACCTTACCGCCGTCGAATTGGGGCCACGGCTGGCGGAAGTCGCCAGGCGTAATCTCGCGTCCTTTCCCAGGGCGGTAGTGGTGACCTTCGACTTTGATACTTGGCCGCTGCCGGAAGAACCGTTTGACGCCGTTGTATCTGCTGCCTCCTTTCATTGGCTGCATCCTGATACCAGGGTGGCCAGGGTTGCCGCTGCGCTCCGGCCTTGCGGCTCTCTTGCGCTTGTCGACATCCATCACATAGCCGGCGACGACGCGGCCTTCTTTGCTGATGAGGAAGCCTGTTCCGCACGCTGGGGCGGCATCCTCTCAGGTGCGGGCGCAGTGCCGGAGCGCGAGATTCCCTACGACGACGCCGAGTTTGTTGACTCGGGGCTATTCGGGGCCGCGCAGTTCAGGCGGCACATTGCTGACATCGAATATTCGAGCGCGACGTACCAGGCCAGGCTGCTAACCTACGCCGGCACGCTTGCCGCTGACCCGGCAATACGGGCCGGCCTGGTCAGAGAAATAGGAGAGCTGATCAACAATCGGTATGGCGGTCGGGTCAAGAAGCGATATATGTATGAACTTAGAATTTCACGGTTGAGGCCCAGATCTCCGGCAGTAGGTGAACCGGACGTTACATGACGTGCACATGTCCGAGCCATCAGGCCTGCGCCTGCACCGGACCGGCGGACGGTGCGTGATCACGGTCGGCTCCGTGGTGCTGTTCGACTATGACGAAGCCGATGTGGTGATGCGGAAACTGGCGATCTCGGTACTGCGGCGGCTGGAGTTCACCGGGCTGGCCCGGGGCTGACGGACACCGAGATCGGGCAGCGGCTCGGCGTCGCGCACACCACGGTCGCCCGCCGCCTGGCAGCAAGCGCCAGCAGGAGGACCCGTGCCCGCCGGGCCGGCCGCCCCGGTCCAGGAGGAACTCCCTTTTCCCGTCCAGGATGAGCCGGAGCCCGCCGCCTCGGGCCAGGATGAGCCCGTCCCGCCGCAGCGGATCCAGCGCGGCAGTACAAGCACCTGCCGGCCGGCGAGTCCGGGCCGCTGCCCGGCCTGCCCGGCCAGCTGACCTTCCGGCCCGCTTGCGGCCCTGGCTGACGCGATCGACCCAGCGGAACTGCAGGCCCTGTTCGCCGCCGCGATGCTCGCCGCCGAGTCGGCCCTGTCCGGCGTCTACTACGTCGATGATCACTTCGTGGCTTATACCGGGCCGAAGCCTGTCGGCAAGGGCTGGAACGACATGCGGGGTCGGGCGGAGAAAGGACACACCGACACCCACGTCACCACGGCCGACGGCCGCGCCGTGCGCTTCGTCACCGGTGAGCCGTCCGGGCTGACCGTGACCCTGCCCCGCGCTGGCGAGATGAAGAGGCCCGCTGGGCCCGGCGCGAAGATCATGCTCGGGTTCGACCGCGGCGGCGCCTACCCCGAGGTCTTCCGCCACTGCCGCGCCGAGGGCGTCCACTGGGTCACCTACCGGCGCGCCCCTCTCGCCGTCCCCAGGTGCCTGCCCGTCCTGACCGTCATCACCACCCATGGCCGGCCCGCCCGGCAGATCGCCTGGCCCGAGGAGACCGTTCAGCTCAAGGACTACGGCCAGGCCCGGAAGACCGCACGGACCGCCGCCCGCGCCGCCGAGGCCGCGCTCGGCCGCGCACGGGCCGACCTCGCCGCCCTGGTCCGCCACCCCGCTATCCCCGCCCCCGACAAGAACACCCGGCTGATCCACGCCGCCCGCAGGAAAATCACTGCCGCCGACCGCCGGGCCGCCTCAGCACAGGCCGCCGTCGGCAAGATCCCCGGTCGGCTCCCGCCAGCGAGATCGACCCCGGCGCCCAGATCGCCCTCCTGCACGCCAGCCGCCGCCCGCACCGTCACCAGCGCCCTGAGGCTCCTCATCGACGAGATCAACCAAGCACCCGCCGAACATGCCCGGCGACACCCGCCCGATCACCTACCAGCTCACCGTCAGCCCCTAACATTCAAACAGTCAGCGCACGCTACCCGCCCGGAGTCTGAGGCCGGCCCGGCTGGCGGCTAGGACTCATCGGAGCTGTACGAGAGGATGCGCTGGGCGTCGAGTCGGAGCCAGACGGGTGCCCATCTGGCACTGGCGGCGACCTCGGTCGGGGTATCCACTGCGCTGACCGCGGCACCAGGGCCCTCGATGATCACCGCGATATGCTTATCCCGGTCACCTTCGGTTATCACCAGTACCAGCCATGGGTTGGTGCCGACGTTCTTCGCCCGCACCGACCCGGCCACTGCAGGCAGCCAGAACGTCGAGCCGCGGCGGAAGAATGAAGTGATGGCTGAATGTGGCCGGCCATCCGGCCGGGTGGAACTGACCACCGCGAAGGCCCGGCTGTCGATGTAGCCGCTGAGGCGTTCACCGGCCAGACGCGTGAGCAGGGAGTAGGAACTCAGGGTTGGCGCTGTAGCGCGGGCGAACGTGCGCCGCTGAATCGCATCAAGCTCATCTACGTCCATCAATCACCGATCTTCGTCGGAGAATTCCGGGAATTCCCCGGTGTCCAGCCGCGTTCCTGTCCGCGGTGTCCGGCCGCGTTCCTGTTGGCGGCTGCCTCACCCGCCCTGGCGATAGCGGCGGCCATTGACTCGAGGGTGAAGTTGGCGACCTTCATGCCGCAATTGTGCCCGACGAATCCGGCGTCGGTCACAAGCCGCTCGTCTAGCATGTAGCCCCGGTAATCATGTCGGCCACGCGGCACAAGGCGAGCGCGAGCGTCAGTTGCCTTTGGTATCAGGGGGAGCCTTCGGCGTGGACGCAAGCGCGCAGGATCATCGCGGCTTCTCTGGGTGCTGGTTGGCAACGGCGGTTAGCCGTGGGGAAGTCTCCGCAGCTCAGTGACTTGATGACTGACGATATAGATTGCAGCAGGTATGTGGCGCAAGGCGCCACGCGCCTCAGGTCCTGACCGCGGGGATCCATAGCTGTCGCGAGTCGTCCGAGATCCTCGTCAAACCCGTGTGACCAGGGTCGGGGCCGGTCCACGGGGACGACGCTCAGCAGGCAGAACCTACCACGGGTGGCCAACCTCGTCATCGACCGGCCCGGGCCTGGTCGTGGCGATTTACCGGCACGCTCACGTCTATGACGGCGCTGATGTCCTGGACGTCGGCACCGGCACCGGCTACGTGTGCGCCCTGCTGGCCAGTCGGCTCGGCGCTGAACACATCACCAGCATCGACGCTGACCCTAACTGACCCGCATTCCGGCTGAACGTCTCGACAGCATCGGAATCCGTCCGACGATCCTGACTGCCGATGCCAACGTTGAGATCGGCCCTGACGGCACCTGCCATCTAACCGGAGCTAGGTGGAACGCGACCATCCGCAAACGCTCCGCCGCCGACCGGCGCGGGTGGCTGCGTCAGGTCTACGCCGCCGACATGGCCATCATCATCCAGCGCGGCATCGCCGCCGACGATGGCCGTGGCGTTCCGACCAGCTCCATGTCGGCGCCCGACATCGCCGCGGCGTTCCTGCGGTGGCCACGCCGGGGCGGCCGCCAGGCGGAAATTGACGGGCGCTGCGCCTAGCGGCACGTCTATGGTGGCCACGTGTCCCTGCTGACCGCCCGCGGTGTGTCGGTTTCGTTCGGCGCGCTGACCGTGCTGAACGGGGTCGATCTGGCCGTTGGTGCCGGAGACCGGATCGCCGTCGTCGGCCCGAATGGCGTCGGCAAGTCCACCCTGCTGCGCATCCTGGCCGGCCTGGTCAGGCCGGACTCCGGTGTCGTGACCGCGATCGGCACGGTCGGGTATCTGCCCCAGGAACGCGACCGGCGCGGCGAGGAGACAGCGCTGCACTACATCGCCCGCAGGACCGGCGTCGCCAGCGCTGAGCGAGCAATGCACACCGCCTCCGACGGGCTGGCCACAGGCTCGGCCGGCGCCGCGGACGTCTACTCTGCGGCGCTGGAGGCGTACCTGGCGCTCGGCGGGCCCGACCTGGAGGTCAGGGCCGTCCAGCTAGCCGCCGATCTCGGGCTGCCGGCCGATCTGGACCGCCCGGCCGCGAGACTGTCCGGCGGTCAGGCATCCCGGCTGGCGCTCGCCGCCGTGCTGCTTGCCCGGTTCGACGTGCTCCTGCTTGACGAGCCGACCAACGACCTCGACCTGGCCGGCCTGGAGCTGCTTGAGGACCATGTCGCCGCGTTCGGCGGCGGGCTCGTGGTCGTCTCGCATGACCGGGCCTTCCTCGATCGGGTATCCGGCCAGGTGCTGCAGATCGATCCGCACTCGCGGCAGGCGACGCTGTACGGCGGCGGCTACCAGGCCTACCGGATCGAGCTGGAGCGTGATCGGGAGCATGCGGCCGGTGCCTACCATACGTATGCAGCGAAACGGGACGAGCTGATCGAGCGAGCCAGGCAGCAGAAGGAGTGGGCGCGCTCGGGCGAGCGAACCGCGACCAGCGCCGCTACCAGGCGCAAGGAGCCGGACAAGAACATCCGGCATGGCCGGGCGCAGGCGGCGCAGCAGCTCGGCGCCCGTGCGGCGGCCACGATCAGGGCCGCGGACCGGCTTGAGCCGGTAGCTGAGCCCCGCAAGGAATGGGAGCTGAGGATGCGCTTCGGCGCGGCGAGCCGCAGCGGCGACGTGGTGGCCGTCCTGGCCGACGCCGTGGTCCGGCGCGGTGCGTTCCAGCTCGGCCCGGTCAGCTTGCAGCTGACCTGGGGCGACCGGATGCTGCTCCGCGGGGCCAACGGCGCGGGCAAGACAACGCTGCTGCAGGCCATGCTCGGCCGGATTCCGCTGGCCTCTGGTCGCAGCTGGCTCGGCGCCGGAGTGCGGATTGGCGAGATCGACCAGTCCAGGCGGACCTTCGATCCTGCGGCTGCGCTGATCGACGCGTTCTGCGCGAAGGCCGGGCTCCTCGCGCAGGAGGCACGGACACTGCTGGCGAAGTTCGGTCTTGGCGCGGACGACGTGGGGCGCCTCGTTTCCTCGCTCTCGCCAGGCGAGCGCACCCGCGCCGATCTGGCGCTGCTGGCACACTCCGGGGCCAACCTGCTGATCCTCGACGAGCCGACTAACCACCTTGATCTGCTGGCGATCGAGCAATTGGAGCAGGCGCTGGATTCTTACGAAGGGACGCTGCTGATTGTCACCCACGACCGCCGGCTCGCCGAACAGGTCGCAGTGACCAGGCAGCTCGACGTCAGTGCCGGGCAGGTGACCGAAAGCTGAGAGTGCGAGCGCATAGCCTTGCGGCATGGACAGTCAGCTGCTAGCCAGCCCAGGTGCGGTCGCCGCCGATGGCCCAGACGCCGGGGTAGCCGCGCATTACGGTGACCCGTACGCCGAGCAGCGAGCACTGGTGCAGGCTGCTGGCGTGGTGGACCGCTCGCACCGCGATGTCGTCAAGATCAGCGGCCAGGATCGGCTTCGCTGGCTCAACGACATCAGCACCCAGAAGGTCGACCAGCTCCCGCCTGGCTCGGCGGCGCAGACCCTGATTCTCAGTCCGCACGGGCACATCGAGCATCACCTGCACCTGGTGGACGACGGCACCGACACCTGGATTCACGTCGAGCCAGGCGAGGCGAAGCCGCTGCTCGACTTCCTCGAATCGATGCGGTTCATGCTCCGGGTCACGCCCGCCGACGTAAGCGCCGACTATGCCGTGCTCACGCTGATGGGACTCACCGCGGACGCTGACCAGGTTCCGGACGCGGCAGTGGCGATGCGATTTGCGTTCGGAACGGATCTGCTCGTCCGGCGGGACGCGATCGGCGACACCGTGACGGCGCTGCGCCGTTCCGGCGCCTCGATGGCCGGTATGTGGGCACACGAGGCGATCCGGATCGCCGGGCACCGGGCCAGGTTTGCCACCGACGGCGATCACCGGACGATCCCGCACGAGCTGGGCTGGATCGAGACCGCGGTGCACCTGAACAAGGGCTGTTACCGGGGCCAGGAGACTGTCGCACGGGTGCACAATCTCGGTCATCCGCCGCGCCGGCTGGTGCTGCTGCATCTGGACGGCAGCGAGGACCGGCTGCCGGGCCGCGGCGACCCCGTGCAGCTCGACGGGTCCGCCGTCGGCGTCGTGGGCAGCTCGGCCAGGCACTATGAGCTCGGGCCGATCGCGCTCGCACTGGTCAAGCGGACGGTGCCGGTCGGGGCGACGCTGGTCGCGGCGCAGATCAGCGCGGCGCAAGAGGTCATCGTGCCGCCGGACGCCGGGGCCAACGTCAAGATCACCCTGAAACGTCGGCGCGCCGACGCCTGAGCCTGGCCTGCCTGACGGCGTGAGCCCGGAGTAGCCTGTGCCGGCAGGTAATTCTGGCTCCGTGGAGGTGGCCTTCCCTTGCTGCGCCGCGTTTTGCTGGCCATCTCGGCCAGTCACCGGATCCGCCAAGCGATCACCGCGGCTCCGCTAGCCCGCGATGTGGTGAAACGGTTCGTGGCCGGAGACACTGCCGCGGACGCCCTGGCGGCGGCGCAGCGGCTGATCGGCGCTGGTCTCGCCGTCTCGCTGGACTACCTCGGCGAGGACACCATGGACCCCGGCCAGGCCGCCACCGTGGCGCAGGAGTACGTCGCCCTGCTGGAACGGCTGGACGCGGCTGGCCTGACCGCCGGAGGCCGGGCCGAGGTATCGGTCAAGCCAACCGCGGTGGGGCTTGGCCTGCCGGAACATGGTGAGAAGACCGCCGCGGAGAACATCGCCAGGATCTGTGCCGCCGCCCGCGCGGCCGGGACCACGGTCACGCTCGACATGGAGGATCACACCCGGGTCGACGCGACGCTGCGGCTGGTCAGGGATCTGCGGACGGAATATCCCGACCTCGGCTGCGTGCTTCAGTCCTACCTGCGGCGCACACCGGAAGACTGTGCGGCACTGGCCGTGGCTGGCTCGCGGGTCCGGCTGTGCAAGGGTGCCTACAGCGCGCCTGACGGTGTCGCGTTCGCTGCCCGCTCCGAGGTGGACCGCAGCTATGCGCGGTGCATGCGGATCTTGCTCGACGGCCCCGGATACCCGATGCTGGCAACGCACGATCCGCGGCTGATCGAGATCGCCGGTGCGCAAGCCCACACCACGGCACGCGCCGCGGCTGGCTTCGAGTACCAGCTGCTCTTCGGCGTCCGGCCAGACGAGCAGCTTCGGCTGTCCGCGACGGGCGGCCAGGTCCGGGTCTACCTGCCTTACGGCAATGACTGGTACGGATACCTGATCCGCCGGCTGGCCGAACGGCCCGCCAACCTGGCGTTCTTCCTGCGCGCCATGGCATCGCGGCATTAGCACGGGGCGCACGGCGCCACGCTAGGCTCGGGCCATGATCGCGATCCTCGGCTCAGGCAAAATGGGTGAGGCCCTGCTCTCGGGGATGCTCAGGGCCGGGGTGGCGCCGTCCGGCGTGGTTGCCGCGGTCCGGCGGGAGGACCGGGCACAGTCGCTGCGCGACTCTTACGGCATTGAGGTGGTCGGCGCCGCGCAGGCCGCCACGCTCGCGGAAACGCTCGTGATCACCGTCAAGCCGCAGGACATGGCCGCGCTGCTGGACGAGATCGCGCCGCGGGTGTCGGCAGGCCAGCTGGTGATCTCGGTCGCGGCGGGTATCACGACCGGCTTCATCGAAGCCCGGCTGGGCATCGATGTCCCGGTGGTCAGGGTGATGTCGAACACGCCGGTCCTGGTGGACGAGGCGATGAGCGTCATCTCGCC
>OCZU010000774.1_pt1 | contig 21454 bp, 13 predicted proteins | sample 1539001 | NCBI WGS metagenome assembly OCZU01 (sample SAMEA3539306, study PRJEB22396) | soil metagenome | biome: tundra; feature: field; material: soil | place: USA | collected 2010-05 | depth 0.15 m | reverse complement strand
GCTCTGCTGCGCGAGGCCGGCAGGCCCGACCTGGCCAACGAGTGGGCCGCGCAGGCGCCCGAGCCGACCGCGCGCCGCGGCCTGGCCGACGTGCCCAGCGACCTGCGGCACCGGGTACTCACCGCGCTCGGCACCGGTACCGCCGAGCGGCGCTTGCTGTCCGCGCCGACCGTATCGGAGATCGCGGCCGCGCTGCGAACCGCGCGGATGGACAGCCTCGTCTATCTCATCCCAGCGACAGGGCAGGGAACCGGCCGTGCGCTGGTCCTAGGCATGAATGGCAGCGTCTGGGACTGCGGTCTGCCGGAACTCCGCATCGAGCCGGGCGGTGTCATCGCCCGCTACGCGGCCGCCCACCATGATCTGCTGGAAGCGCGGGCCGGGACAGTGGCCGATGCGCCAGCGGCCGAGCGGCGGCGGAACCAGGCGCTCGGCGACCTGTGCGACTGGGCCTGGACGGCGGCCATCGGGCCGGTACTGCGCCAACTCACCCCAACGGGCCGGACACCCCGGCTGGTCATCGCCCCGATTGGAACCCTCGGCATCGTGCCATGGCACGCCGCCCGGCGTGCCGCCGCAGCGGGCGGCGTTCGTTATGCCTGCGCGGAGGCCGTCTTCGCGACCTGCGCAAGCGCGCGGCAACTCATCGAGGCGGCGGGGAGAGGTGCCTTGCCCCGTAGCGGGTCAGCCGTCGTCGTGGCTAATCCCACTCGGGGCCTTCCCTGGTCAACTTGGGAGGCGGACGCCATTACCGCGGCCCTGTATCCCGACATCATTTACCTCGGGAGATCCCGCAACACACCAGTCCAGGGCGCCGGCACGCCCGACGAGGTGCTCGCCTGCCTGCCGGGGGGCCGCGGGCCGGCCGTGGCGCCCGGTTACCGGCCGCCGTCGGTGCTGCATCTAGGCTGCCACGCGGTCGCCGGGGACTCGCCGGACAGCAGTTATCTCGTCCTGGCCGGCGGGCAGCTATCACTGCGCCGCATTCTGGCCCAGGCACGCAATCGGGCGCCTGCCTCGCCCGGCGGCCTTGTCGTCCTAGCCGCGTGCAGCAGCGACCTCACCCTGGCCGACCACGACGAGGGACTGACCTTAGCGTCAGCGTTCCTCGCCGCAGGCGCCGCCTGCGTCGTCGGCTCCCGGTGGGATGTCGGCGACGTGCACACCGCCCTGCTGATGTTCATGCTCCACCGGCACCTGGTCCGGAATCCCGGCGACAGCCCGGCCGACGCGCTGCGGGCCGCGCAGTTGTGGATGCTCGACCCGCAGCGGCGCGCTCCCGCCGAGATGCCGGAACTGCTGACTGTCGAGGCGGGCAGGCCCGACGCCGCCGACGTGAATGCCTGGGCCGCCTTCACTCAACACGGTCACTGGGAGGGGAACCGATGGGATCGCTAGGCGGTGCTGGCGGACACAGCGATCGATCCGGGGTTGGCGAGATTCGAGCCTGGGCTGCCTTTCACCAACCAGGGCTCATGGGAGGGACACGATGAACGAAGACGAGTTGCCGCGAGAAGAGGCGATCACGGCCGCCGAAGGCACCATGTCAGTCGAGGACCTGAGCAAACGGCTCGGCGCGGTAGAGGAACAACTCGGTGAGTTCCACCGGCGCGCGGCGCACCGGGAGACGGTCATCGACCGGCTGCACGAGGAGAACCAGCGGCTCAAGCAGGGTGAGCACCGGGTCGTCCTCGAACCGGTCGTGGCCGACCTCATCCGGCTGCACGATCAGCTGTCCCGCGAGGCCCGCCGGGCTGGGTCAGGGGACGGCCTGGTCAGCTCGTTCGCCGAGGAGGTGGCAGAGATCCTCGACCGGTGCGGGATCGAAGTCTTTGTCGCCGAGCCCGGAGAGCCGTACCGCAGCGATCGCCACCGGCCGCTTGCCGTTGTGCCGACCGCCGATCCGGGGTTGCACAACACCGTCGCGGAGGCCGCCGCCGCGGGTTTCTACGACAGGGAGACCAGCCGGGTACGCCGCCCGGCGCAGGCGCGCTTCTACCAGTACCACACAGACGGGGGGAACTGACATGGCTGCGTATGGCATCGATCTGGGCACCACCTATTCCTGTGTCGCCAAGATTGACGACACGGGCCGGGCGGTAGTGCTGAAAAACACGGCGGGAGAGGACACCACACCGTCGGTTGTGTATTTCGAGACGCCGAAGAATGTGGTGGTCGGGCGGACCGCCAAGGACTCCGCGGTGCTCGCGCCGGACCTGGTGGCGTCGCTGGTCAAGCGGGATATGGGCAACAGCGACGTCCGCTGGGAATACCACGGCGAAGAGCACACACCTGAGTCGGTCTCCGCGCTAATCCTGCGGGAGCTAGCCCGGGCCGCGGCCGAGCAGTCCGGTGAACAGGTATGCGACGTCGTGATCACCGTGCCGGCCTACTTCGGGCTGGCCGAGCGAGAGGCTACCCGGCGCGCCGGGAAGATGGCCGGGCTTGAGGTGCTGGATCTGCTGGCCGAGCCGGTGGCGGCGGCCCTGCATTACCAGGCGCTGAACGATACGGGCGGCACCCGCCACCTGCTGGTGTACGACCTGGGCGGGGGCACGTTCGATACCACGGTGATCCGTCTGTCCGGTGCCGACGTCGAGGTGGTCTGCACCGACGGGGACCACAAGCTTGGCGGCGCGGATTGGGACGCGAAGATCATCGACTTCCTGGTGCATGCGTTCACCGCCGAGCAGCCCGACATCGACCCGGGCGCCGATGAGCAGGGCATGCAGGACGTGGCCAGCACCGCCGAGAAGCTGAAGAAGGAGCTCAGCCAGGCCCAGTCCCGCAAGGCCATCCTGCGGTTCGACGGCAAAGCCGTGCCGGTCGAGCTGTCCAGGTCTCAGCTGGAGGAGCTGACGGAGGTGCTCCTGGACCGCACCCTGGACATCACCGACCGGACCATCACCACCGCCCGAGAGAAGGGCGTCACCACCTTCGATGACGTCCTGCTGGTCGGGGGCATGACCCGGATGCCGGCTGTGGCGGCGGCGTTGCACAAGCGGTTCGGCCTGGACGCGAAGCTGCACGAGCCGGACCTGGCGGTGGCTAAGGGCGCCGCTCTGTTCGCCGTGATCAAGCAGGTCAAGGTGCAGATGCCCGAGGACGCCACCCCGGCCCAGGCGCGCCAGGCCGCCCGGAGGGTCGCCGACCAGCTCGGCATGGACGTGGAACATGTAGAGGAGCTGGCAGCCAAGAAGGTAGCCACCGTGGTGCCACGGGCGTTCGGGATCAAGAGCCTCGACTCCAGGGACCCGCTGTCGCGGACCGATCCTGACAACGCTCGGTCGATAGTCGCGCACCTGCTGGAGGCCAATACGCCGCTGCCCGTGGATACGGGGCCGCAGACCTTCTACACCGTGGTCGACAACCAGCGGGAAGTTCTCCTGGAGGTCTGGGAGCAGGCTGGGTCGACCGCTTCCGAGGAGCTGGAGCACAACACCCACATCGGCGAGGGCATGCTCGCCGGCCTGCCACCGCGGCCCGCCGGGGCGCCGTTCGACGTCACCTTCTATATGACCGAGACCGGCCTGCTGACGGTGCACGGGCAGGAGAAGGGCTCGGGCCGAGAGGTCCGCTTCGAGATCCAGATCGGCGGGCTCAACGACGAGCAGGTACTGCAGGCCCAGGAGACGGTGTCCCGCTACGCGGTGAGCGGCTGATCCCGATGGCCTGGAGCCAAGCCGATCGGGACAGGTACCGGCGGGAGGTTCTTGATCCGGCCCGAAAGTCTGGCCGCCCCCCCGCCGATCTCTTCGCCCGCTATGGCTTCACCGGGCGGCTGCCTGCCGACGCTAACTTTCATGGCCAGGTCGACAGCGTTGTCGCCGAATGGAACAAGCTCAAGTCCAAGCCGATCTGGGGGAAACTGATCGAGCAGCTCCAGAACCAGCACCGCGCGCTGGAGCAGGCCCAGCAGCTCACCCCGAAGGCCTTCCAGGACCGGCGGGAGCAGGAGCAGCGGGAGGCACGGCGGCGGCTGAAGGAGCTGGCCGAGGATGTAAACGCGACACACGTGGGCCCGGCGGTGGTCCGGTGGCTGCGCGAGGAGACCGATGGCGTTGACGACACGCAGGCCCGCCAGGCCCTGCGGGATGCCGGGATCACCGTCGTCGACAAGTTGCCGGAACTGCCGCCCGCACCGCCGCCGAAGTACGCCGATCTGCTGGGGGCGCTGCAGGCCCTGGGCCTGAGGCTGTCCGCCGAGGTGATCTTCGAATCACCGGAGGCAGTCCGGGCCGGCTACGGCTTCCGGGTGCTCAGCGGGTTCCGTCTGGCCGACGGGCGGCGACTGGACGAGCAGGCACTGGCCGCCGTGGAGAGACGATCCTCGCAGCTGGCCCACGCGGACCCGCGCAAGACGCCGACCGAGACCGTGGTCTCGATCGTCCGGGATGCAGCCCGGTCCGGTGGCCTCGACCGGCTGCTGCTGTGGGAGGTCATCGGCCCGCTGCGCAAGCGGGCTGCGGGCGGCTCCAGCCAGAAGTCGATCGCGAAGCTGGCGGCGGAAATGGGCTTGCACCTGGATGAGGCAGGCGCCCTGGGCGCCGCGTTGATGGAGGAGGGACCTGAAGACAGTCGGCGCCGCCAGGTTGAGGAGGCGCTCGCCACCCGGCACTTGCGCTCGGCCCAGGCCCTAGCGGTGGGCCTACGCCAGGACGATGAGCTGTGCGTGCGGGTGGAAGCTACGGCCGCCGAGGTGGCCACGCTGGTCACGCGGGCTGAGGCTGAGCTGTCCGCCGGGCGCAGGGAGGAGGCTGCCGGGCTGTTCGCTGCGGCCGCCGCCAGGGCCGTCGATGACGAGGATCTGCCTGACCGGATCGCCGCGATCGCGCCGCCGCCACCCCACGCCGCCAGGGCGGAGGTAGATGGCGACCGGGTGGTAGTCAGCTGGCAGGCCAGCGAGGCCCGCACCAGCCAGGTCACGTACCTGGCCGTCCGCCGGGTCGGCCGGGCGCCCGGGTCTGCGGCGGAGGGCACGAAAATCGCGGTGCGGCCTGGGGAACTGCACGCCATCGACCCGGCCCCGCCAGTCGGGGCTGACCTTTACTACGCGGTGTTCGCCGGCCGTGGCGGCCCGCCCTGGTCTGCTCCCGCCGGCACCTCCGGGGTGCTATTCACCCCGGAGGTCGCCGGGGCCGCCCTAGACGTGACCGCGGATGCCGTGCACGCGGCCTGGCCGTCACCGAAGGGCGCCGCGCTGGTTCAGGTCGTGCGCGTCGCGGACGGGCGAGAGACCAGGATCGAGGCCGATCTGACCGGTTTCCATGACACCGGGCTTTGCCCAGGTACCGATTACCTCTACCGGATCACTGCCGTCTACCGCGCCCCTGACGGTTCGGTGCGGACCTCTGCGGGCCTGACCGTGACAGCGGCCCCGGCCCGGGCTCCCGTCCCGGTCGAGGCGCTGGACATCCAGGCCAGCCCGCCAGTCATCGAGGTGAGCTGGGTGCCACCGCCAGTCGGCCGGGTCGACCTGCTGGTCGGCCGTACTCGGCCGCGGTGGGCCGCCGGCTCCGAGCTCGTCCAGGCGGAACTGGCAGCATTCGGCGCTCCCGTGGCCGGTGCCCAGCGGCCAGCCACCTCGGGCCGCGTATCGGTGCGGATGCCCGCGCCCAGCGGGCGGCATTACCTGCTCGCGGTGACCCGGGTCGGCTCGCGGGCTGTGGCAGGCGCCTGGACCGAGCTCGGCCTGGCCGCACCTGTCCACGACCTTGTCGCGCAGCGGCTGCTGGACGAGGCGCAGCTCAGCTGGATCTGGCCGGACGGCGCGGTCGACTCGATCATCTCCTGGCCGGGTGGCCAGCGCCGCTGCTCGCGACGCGTCTACGACGAGGAGGGCGGGGCGAGTATCCCGGTCGGGCCCGACGAGATCGTCGCTACAGTCAGCGCCGTCCATCCGGACCCGGCCGCCGAACTGATCGCCTTCGCGATCGCGGTCACGATCCCGGCGCGCAAGGCGAAGGTCAGGTACCGCTGGCTGAAAGCCGGTCCGCTGCAGTTCGGGCGGCGGCTACTGGAGCTGACCACCGACCAGCCGTGTGAGCTGCCCGAGCTGGTGATCGTCCGATCGACTGCGGCGTATCCGCCGGATGAGCCCGGCGATGGCGTCGAGGTGACTCGGCTGCCTCCGGCCTCGATCACTCCGGGAACCCCGCTCAAGGTCCCGGTGGAGCTGCCCCGGGGGACCTCCGGGTTCCTGGCCTGCTTCACGGCAGGCGACCGTGACGCCGGGCCGTTGCTGTTCCCGCCGCCGCCAAGCGAGATGAGGATCCGGTGAAGGCTGCACTCCACTGCCCATATTGTTACTCTCCGTTCACCGCGCGGGAGATCAAGTTCCGCTGCACCGGCCGGCGCAGCAGGGTCGGCGATCAGTGCTCATCGGTGACCGATGAAGTGCTGCAGAGCCGGACCGGTTTCCGCGGGGCGCTGGCCCCGGTGTTTGCCGCCGACGGCAGGTCCAGCAAGGCCGCATGCCCCAAGTGCCAGGGCGAGACAACCACCCGGGTATGCCCGGTCTGCCACAAGACGCTACCGGTGCATTTCGGGAAGGTGGGCAGCCGCCTGATCGCGCTGGTCGGCGCGAAGGAGACCGGCAAAACGGTGTTCATGACTGTCCTGGTGCACGAGCTGATGACCCGAGTCGGGAGCCGGTTCGACGCGGCGATGAGCGGTGCCGACGACGAGACCCGGGAGCGGTTCGCCGGGAGCTACGAAGGCCCGCTCTATCGGGAGAAGAGGCTGCTCGCCACCACCACCAGGGCTGGCCAGGCCGGCCGGGAGCCGCTGGTGTTCCGGTTCACCACCGAGGAACGCCGACTGATGGGCGCCTGCCCGCAGCACACGCTGCTGTCGTTCTTCGACACCGCCGGGGAGGACCTCACAAGTAAGCACAGCGTCGAGGAGAACGCACGCTACCTATCCGCCGCCGACGGGATTGTGCTGCTGCTCGACCCGCTGCAGATGCGCGGCGCCCGCGCACTGGCCAAGCCGGGGACCCGGCTGCCCGCCGAGGGCGGCGTCGCCGACGATCCGGCCAACGTACTGGAACGGATCACTGAGGTGGTCATGGCCGTGGACGGCGGGCCGAAGAAGAAGATAGGCAAGCCGCTCGCCATCGCGTTCACCAAGCTCGACACGCTCAGCCACGACCTGCGGGAGACCAGCCCGCTGCGGCGGCCGGCGCCGCAGGCGCCGTTCTTTGACGAGACCGACAGCGAGGAGGTGCACTCGGAGATCCTGCGGCTGCTCACCCGCTGGGACGGGGCCCGGATCGACCAGATCGCCAGCAAGCATTACCAGCGGTTCCGCTACTTCGGGCTGTCTGCCCTCGGTGAGACCCCGACCAAGGACAACAGGGTTTCTGAGCGCGGCATCCGGCCCTACCGGGTGGCCGACCCGTTCCTGTGGGCGCTCGGCGGATTCGGCGTGATCAAGGTGAAGAAGGGTTCATGACCATGGCATTCCAGCAGCTCTACTACACCTCGTGTGAGCATGGCCTGCTCGGGTACGGGGGCTTCCAGTTCAACGCGGCGACCCCCGGGGTTCCGCCGCTGGTGCTACGCGAGGTTGAGGACCTCACCTCCTACGAACCGCCGCGATCGATGCCCGGCGACCCGGGGCCGGACCAGCTGGTCGGCTACCCGGTGGCGTTCTCGTACTCGCTGGGGAGCGCCGGAACATTCATCACGGCTCGGGTCGTGTTCGCCGGAACCGACTACTCCGGCCGGCCCGGCAACTATTTCGCGCACGCGCTGGTCACTGAGTCGGCGGCGGACTTTGGGCCGCTGCTGCCGGCGGAACTCTGGGAGGCGCCGCTGTGGCGGACGACGCCAGCCGACGTGCGAGAGCTGCCGCCGCTGCCGGGCCCGCCGCCGCGTGGGACGCTGGACCGGGTCGGCGTACAGGCATTCCTTGGCGCTTTCGATCCTGGCATCCTGCCGGTGCTGCTGAGCGCGGTCGGCCAGGCGATGGAGGGGGACCGGCCGGTCTTGCTGGCCGGCCCGGACAGCGCCGCCAATGCCGGGTGGATCGCCGCCGTGTCGTATCTGCTCGGCGACGGGCTGGCGCGGCGGATGTCGTTCACCACCTACAGCCACCGGCCGGCCTACTCCCGGCACCACCTGATCGGGGTGCTGTCCGGCGGCGACACGCTGCCGGACGACCAGTCCTTTCACATGTACGATGCGGCGGCCGGGCGGCTGCCCGAGGTGCCGGTGCACCCGCTCGCCGCGTTGCTCGCCCGGGTCGGAGTGCCGCAGGCGGGCGCGCTCTGGCAGCAGGCGATGGCGCTGGCCGTCGGCGCGGCGGACGGGTTCGACGGCTGGCATCCAGTGGTGGCCGCGGCGGCGGCGCTGGGCGGGATGCCGCTGGGCCCGGAGGACGTGGCGGCCATCGTGACCTGGCTTGGCACCGCTGAGCGGCTTCCGCCGGAGGCCGGGCGGGTGCTGGAAACACTGCTGGACATGGAGCAGGACTCCTTCTCCGATCGCCGGATCGCTGACCTGCACGCGCTGGCTGGGCGAGTCCGCTCCCCGGCGGCGGCGCAGCGGCTGGAGCTCGCCCTGGTCGAGCGCGCGTATGCGCACCTGGAGCGCGGCGAGGCGGCGACCCCACCGGTCCCGCTGACCAGTCGGCCGGGCAAGGCCGCCGCAGCCCACCGATGCGGGGATGCGCTGCGCAACCTGGCCCCCGATCGGGTTCCGTCGGTGCTGCGGTGGACTACGGACGCGGGGGTTGCCATGCCGACCAGCGAGTTCCGCCGGTACGGGCAGGAACTTGACCCTTATATTGATGACCGCGTGCTCTCTGACATCCTGACCGGGTGGCCGGAGATCGTCAAAGGACTGGTCACCAAGCTCGCCGCGCACCCGCCACAGCTAGCACGCGACCTGTTCGGCCGCACCGATGTGATCAGGCGCGAGGATTTGCGCGGCCAGCCGGCGCTGGCCGAGCTGTGGCTGCTCGGCGCGCGGGCGCGCGGCACGCTGACCGCGATGGGCGCCTTCCATGACATCAGGAAGCTCCGGCTGGCAAACGGGGGCGTCCTCGATGCTGCTTTGCTTGATGAGCTCTGGCCGGACGGATGCTCCTCCGAGGATCTGCGCACGCTGCTCCCGGCGGCGGCCGAGGCGAGCTTAGCTGAGTGGCTCATCGGGCCGATCAGCCAGGCGCTTGACAGGGATTCCGGCGACAGCCGGGTGGCACTCGCGAAGGCGCTCGAGCCATACCCGGAAATCCGCGGCCTGCTGCCCGCCGACCTGCGCAGGAGCGCCGATGGCCTGTCCAAGGTCGGAGCGGTGCTTAAGGATGCCCGGGCCAGGGTCGCGGGTCGGGACACGAAGGTGTTCAAAGAGCTGTACTACCTCTACCAGCATGGCGACAAGCAGGCGAAAGGCCACCTCAGGAAGAGGATCCCCGGCCTCCTGTGCGAGGCCGAACGGCTGGATCTGGCCTTGGGCGGCTGCCCCGAGCCGGTGTGGCGGGCGTTCCGCGGGGAGGTTCGCGATCGGCTGACACCCCTGCGCGCCGATCCGGAACTGGCCGCGCGTGTCTTCCTGGCGATGTGGTATCTGGAGGAGCGGGGTGATGGGGCCGCCGCGCAGTGCCTTACCGATGATCTCGGCCAGGTCCTGCGATGGTCGGGCAGCCAGCGGCGGGCGCTGCGGAGGGCGCTGGGGAGGGACACCGACGCGTTCGACCAGTGGTGGGAGGCCAACCGGGGCGGGGCGCTTGTCAAGATCCGGGGCCTGCTGCGCACGCGCAAGGACGGTGGCCGGCCATGATCCTCATTTACCTGATCCTGCTCGGGCCGTACTTCTTCTGCCTCAGCTTCGCTGTACCAGCGGCGGCGATGCTGACCGCCATCGGCTACGCGGTCGCGATCCCGGGCTGCTACGTTGTCGGCCTGTTCCGGGTGCTCGCCGTCCGGCCAGAGTCTCTGCCATCGCCGCGCATGTTCCGGCGGCAGGCGGCGGACGCCGAGCCCGCGGTACGCGGCTATTTCTACGGGCCAGCATTCGCCGAGGTTGAGCAGGTCGCGAAGGTCGCGTTTGAGTTCGCCAGTGATCTGGTGGAGCGCGGCTGGAAAGCGGTCGGGATCTCATTCGAGGAAGGGTTCAAGGGTAAGAGGCTGATCACGGTCCCGCTAGCGATCGGCGCGGGTGCCGGGATGGTGGCCGGGATCGCGGTGGGCGCGGTCGGCTTCGCGGCCATCGCGGTAGTCCACACGGTGGTCGCCGCAGTCGTGCTCGTGGCTATCCGGATAACCGGGCTCATACTCCGCGGCGTCGACAGCGGCCTGCTGCGGATCAAGAACATCCGGATGACCTGCCCGCACTGTTTCGAGCGGGTGCCCTACCCGGCGTACCGGTGTTCCGGCCGTGACTGCTCCCGCCTGCACCGGGACGTCCGGCCGGGCAGTTATGGGCTCTTCCGGCGCCGCTGCCTGTGCGGGGCCAGGCTGCCCACCCTGCTGCTCCTCGGCTCTGCCCGGCTCGACGCTGTATGCCCGCACGAGGGCTGCGGGAGGTCGTTGGAGCACCGGCCCGGCGAGGCCCAGGAAGTCGTGCTGCCTTTCTTCGGCGCGTCCGGCGCCGGGAAGACCCGGCTGATGTACGCGATTGTGACGCTGCTGCGCTCGACCGCGGGGCTGGAGGCCGACTTCGCCGACTCTGCCACCGGACGAGACCTGGCGGATATCAGGCTCCTGCTGGCCCCGGGCAAGGCGCCGGCCAGGACCGCTGTCGCCCTGCCACGCGGCCAGCTGCTGCGGGTCAAGTCCAGCGGTGGCACCCGCTTGCTGCAGTTGTTCGACGGCGCGGGTGAGCGGTTTTACCGGTCCGATACCACGCACGAGCTCGGCTACCTGACCAAGGCGCGCACGTTTGTCCTGGTCATCGATCCGCTCTCGATCGAGCACCTGTGGGTCGGGATACCCGCCGAGCGCCAGGCGGAACTGGCTGCGGTCAGGTCCCAGGCGCCGTCGCCTGAGCTGGCCTACGACCAGACGCACCAGCAGATGGAGGCGATGGGGGTGCGGCTGAAGAAGGCCCGGCTGGCCGTGGTGTTCAGCCGCGCGGATCTGCTGGAGGCCCCCAATGGCGAGCCGGTCAGTGAGTGGGCGCAGGACACGCTGGGTCTCGGCAACCTGATCCGATCGGTCCGGCATGAGTTCGGAGAGATCGAGTTCTTCCGTACCGCGAGCGTACTGGAGGACGGCGGAAAGCTGCATCCGTCGATGGTGGAGCTGACCCGGTGGCTGGTCACCGCCGATGGGATAACGCTGCCGGACCAGCCGAACGGGAGGATCAGATGAACGACTTCTACCGCTGGCCGCGCCTCTGGGTGCTCAGCCTTACCCTGCTGGCCCTGATCGCCGGCCTGGTCGTCCTCGGGTGATCGCGGTGACCGCGGACATGGATGCGAAGCGGGCGGATCTGCGTGACGAGATCACGGCGCTCCGCCTCGCGCTGAGCGAAGACGCTCTCGCGGCAGATCGCCTGCCGGTGCTCGCTGGCCTGGCGGACGCTCTGATCGAACTGTGTCACGGCTGGCCCGCGGAGGCGGCAGACGTGCAGTGCGACGTAGACACCGTGTACGCGCACGCGAAGCGGATGGCGGCCGAGCCGCCGGATTCAGCCGGGGACCATGTCCTCGCATTGTGCGTGCTCGCGGACATCTGCTCGCTGCGCGGTGGCCCTGGCGACCTTGATGAGGCCATCGAGGCCATGCGGGCGGTGCGGAGGGTCCTGCCGGACGCCGACCACGGCCACGCGGAGGTAGAGCTTGAACTTGGTGCCGCGCTCTGCCTCCGGGCGTCCCGGGCACGGTGGGAGCTTGCCGATGTCACCGGCGCCATCGACGCATTTTCAGCCGCGCAGCGGCGGCTGCCCGCCGACGACACCAGGCGCCGTGAGATCGCCCCGCGGCTGGCCATACTGCTGGCCTCGCTCTTCGCGGGCCACGGTGGTACGGCGGCGGATCGCGATGCGGCGATCGCCGAAGCCAATGAGTATCTGGCGTGGCCGGGGGCTGATGAAGGCAGCGCTGCCGCGTGCCGCCTCGCCATCGCGTGGATGGCGCTCGGCCGGCAGCTCACCCCTGCGCAACGATCTGGCCCCTTCCTCATGCCCGATACAGGGTCGGCGGTCGAGGCCGGTCCCGAAGTGAGCGCCGGGATCGCGGGCCTGGGGGAGGCCGAAGTATCCGTCGGCGACGCGGAATCCGCGATCGCCCAACTGCGCCAGATAAGCGATCCTGCGCTGCTCGACAACCTGCTGCCGGGGACCGTGGCCGGGCTGTGGGGGCTTGCGATCCTGGTCCTGCTTCGCGCGGGCCGGGCCGTCCCCGACGTGGACCGGGTCACCGCGGAACTCGACCGGGCGGCGCGGCTGATTCCTGAGGACGCGGCCGGCCGGTCCGAGATGCTGGCCCTGCGGGCGGTGCTGCTTGCCGCGCACTCGCAGACGCCGGACGGCTCGGCGCAGACGCCCGCGATGTCGGAGGCGGTCCTCGGCGCGGCGACGTCGCTGCCGCCGGAGCACCCGCTGCGGTCACCGCTGCTCGGGCAGCTCGGAACCATTTTGCGCCGCCAGATAACCGAGAGCACATCATCGGATGACGTGCCGGCCGAGCTGGAGCGCGTGCTGCAAACCCTGGAGCGGCTGCCAGCAGACACCCCCGGGTTGGAGCAGACGCTGACCGTCCTCAGCGGCGAGTTGCTGCACGCGACGCTCTCACACCGGTCCGCGGTACCGCTGGACCGCGTCATCGCCCTGCTCGGGAAGACGATCGAGCGCTTGGAGCCCGGCGACACGGTACGGATCCTCGCTGAGAGCATGTGCGCGGGCGCGATCGGCCTCCAGGCTGTTATCGAACACCGGCCGCAGGCGCTCGACGAAGCGGCCGAGCGCTTTCGGCGATCGGCGGCCCTGATCCCGGCGGGGCATGTCGCGCGCCCGCTGGGGCTTATGAACATGGCCCTCGTGCTCACCGAGCGCTACAGCATGAGCGGTGAGCTGCACCATCTCCAGCCGGCCGAGGAATACATCGAGGAGTTCCTCAAGGCCGCGGCGCAGGGCGGTGCTCCATGGGCTGAGCTCGGGCGCGGCTTGGGGCATCACGTCCGTGGCGTCCTGCGGATCGCCAGGTACCGGCATGGCCGTGATCCGGGCCTGCTGCGCGACGCGGTCAGTGATCTGGAACTCGCGGTTGAGTTGATGCCAGCAGAACACCCCCTGCATGCCCGGGTGACAGCCGAGCTTGGCGCCGCGAGGGCGATGTACGGCATCTACAGGGCGTCCCCGGGCACCGGCGTCCCGCCGTCGTTCACCGCCGCCGTGCGCGACGGGTTCGGCCAGACGTTGATGGCCGCGGAAAGTGTCGGCCCTGAGCACCCCGACTTCCCCGCGCTGACGGCGCAGGGAGCTATCGCTCTGGTTCTCGAGGCACTCACCACCCGCGACATGCAGCGGCTCGACGAGGCGCTCGTGGCTCTCGTGGCTGCTAATTCGGTGCCAGCCCTCACGATCCGTGAGCGATCGAGGCTGCTGAACCTGCATGGGTCCGCGCTGCTGCTGCGCTACCGGACGGCCAGGGACGGCCGGGATCTGAGCAATGCGATCGACCGGCTCGAGGAGGCGCGGCGGGCGGTCGAGCAGGAGGACGGAAGCCCGTATGCGAGCTCGGTTCTTGAGTCGCTCGCTGATGCCTACCGGGCCAGGGGCGACGCGGGGCGCGGTGACGTGGGCCGAGCGGTGACGATCGGGCTGGCGGCTCTGCGCGAGAACGTCGGCGACGTGCTGCTGCAAAGCAGCGATGAGGACGCGCTGGGTGCTGGGCGGGCGGGCACCGTCGACTCCATCACCATGGCTCGATGGTTTCTGGACCACGGGCAGCCCGGCCCGGCCGTGAGCGCGATCGAGCTCGGGCGGGGCATGGTCCTGTACGCCGCGACCGCTGGATCCGGGCTCGCCGACGTGCTGCGACACGCCGGTCACCAGACCCTGGCCGGCGAATGGGCGGACGAGAGGTCGCGGCTTGGCCAGGCCGGCTCCGAGCCGGCCGGCGACCTGCGCTACCGGATCATGCTGGCGATCGAAGGCTCGGAGGCGGAGGCCCGGTTGCTGGCCGCGCCGTCTATCGAGGACATCCGCGGGGCACTGGCCGCGGCCGCGGTCGATGTCCTTATCTATCTCCTGCCACGAGACGAGGACGGCCCCGGCACCGTGGTCACGATAGACGCCGCCGGGACGGTCAGCCGTATCCCGCTGCCCAGCTTGCGCACTGGACCGGGCAGCCCCGTCAGAGCGTGCGAGCAGGCGCGGCAGGCTGCCGACAAGATGGGGAAGCAGTCAGCTGGCTACGGTGCCGCCCGGCAGCGGTGGCGCGACGCACTCGGCGAAGTATGCGACTGGGCATGGCAGGCCATCGGGCCGCTGCGGGGGACGCTGCCGGCGGCGCCGGGCCGGCTGCGTCGCGTCGTGCTCGTCCCGGTCGGCGAGCTCGGGCTGGTTCCGTGGCACGCGGCCCGCTGCCGGGCCGACGGCGGGTACCGTTACGCCTGCGAGGACGTTGTCTTCTCGTACGCCGCCTCAGCGCGCCAGTTCATCGACGCCGCTAGGCTCCGGCCGCGCCCGTGGCCGGAGCGGGCGGTGCTGATCGCCGATTCGCGGCCTTCCCTGTACGCCACAGCGGCCGGAGTCGAGTACATCCGAGCAACCTGTTATCCCGCAGCCGCTTTCTTCGGCTATGCCTACACCGACCTGGCGTCCTGCGGGGTATCTGGGGCCGCCGCCGCCACGCCCGCCGACGTGCTCGCCGCCCTGCCGGGTGCGGCGTCTGGCGGAGCGTCAGTGCTGCATTTCGGTTGTCACGGGCAGGCCAAGATCCCTGTCCTGAGGTCCCGGCTTGACCTCGGCCAGGGTGGTGGACTGGCCGTGCAGCGCATCCTGCATCAGGCCAGGGAACGATCGCAGTCGGAGCCAGGCGGCCTTGTGGTTCTCGCGTCCTGCCTGAGTGATGTGACAGAAGCTGATTATGACGAGGCGCTGACACTCGCCACGGCGTTCCTGTCCGCTGGATCTGCTGGAGTGGTCGGGGCGCGCTGGAGCGTAGCAGAAGGCGACACAGCGTTGTTCATGGTGAATTTCCATCACCATCTCAACTGCGGTCCGGCTGATCCGGCGCGGGCGCTGCGCTCGGCGCAACTCTGGATGCTCGATCCCCGCCGCGCGGTCCCGGACGGCCTGCCCAGGATTCTCCGCGAAGAAGCCAGCCAGCCTGGCCTTGCCGATCCGGCAGCATGGGCGGCCTTCGCCTACCAGGGCCGTTGACGGCGGCCAGAGACAGAACCTGATGAGGTGACATGACGGCATTTGGCATAGATCTCGGCACGACGCAGTCTTGTGTCGCGATGATCGACGAGGCTGGGCGCCCGGTCATCGTCAAGAGCGCCATCGGCGAGGACACGACACCATCCGTGGTGTATTTCGAGTCGCCGCGGAACGTGGTCGTCGGCCGCGCGGCGAAGAACTCCGCGCTACTCGACCCGGATCTGGTCGCGCAACTGGTCAAGCGGGATATGGGAAAGGACGTCGTCCTCAGCTTTCACGGTCAGCGGCACAGCCCGGAGACTGTGTCCGCGCTCATCCTGCGTGAGCTGACCCGTGCCGCACGAGAGCAGACCGGCCAGGACGTTCGGGATGTGGTCATCACCGTGCCGGCGTACTTCGGGGTCGCCGAGCGCGAGGCCACCCGGCGAGCCGGCCAGATCGCCGAACTGAACGTCCTCGACGTAGTGGCTGAGCCGGTGGCGGCCGCGCTGAGTTACCAGGCGGTCAGCGGCGGCGGGAGCGTTAGGCATCTTCTTGTGTATGACCTTGGCGGCGGCACCTTCGATACCACAGTGATCCGCCTCGAGGGCGATGACATCAGCGTGATCTGCACAGATGGCGTCCACCGCCTGGGCGGTGCGGACTGGGACCAGGCGATCGCCGACTACATGCTCAGCCAGTTCATGGCGCAGCACCCCGGTCTCGATCCCCGTGGTGACGCGTGGTTCATGCAGGATCTGCTCATCTCGGCTGAGCAGCTCAAGAAGGAGCTGAGCGTGACTCAGGCGCGGCGGCACAACCTGCGCTTCGGTGGCGCGGTGGCGCGGATCGAACTCGACCGCGCGCGGATCGAAGAACTGACCGCTGACCTGCTCGAGCAGACGATCACGGTGACGCAGCGGGCGATCGCCACTGCCCGCCGCAGTGGCGTGGCCGGATTCGACGACGTCCTGCTGGTCGGCGGGATGACCCGGATGCCGGCCGTCGCGCGGATCCTCAAGGAGCGGCTGAACCTGGACGCCCGGCAGCACGATCCCGATCTCGCCGTCGCCAAGGGCGCCGCCCTGTTCGCGCTGATGCAGACGGTCCGGCGGCCGGGAGGGCTTTCGGCCGCTGCCGCGGAGGACCTGGCGGCCAGGACGGGCATGACCGTTCCCGAGGTCGAGACGATGGCGGCCAGACGGGTGACCACGGTGATACCGAGAGCGTTCGGGGTCAAGACGATCGACGGGGCAGACCCGGTGGCGCTGACCGATCCGGTCAACGCGAGGCAACTTGTCGTGCATCTGCTCCAGGCCAACACGCCGCTGCCCGCCGACACCGGGCCCTACACCTTCCACACCGCTATCGAGAATCAGCGCATGATCGGTATCGAGGTGTGGGAGCAGGCGGGCGCGGTCGCATCGGAGAGCGTCGAGGAGAACCGCAGGGTCGGTGAGGGCAGGCTCAGGGATCTGCCACCGCGGCTGCCGGCCAGGACGCCGCTGGAGGTCACCTTCTTCATGTCGGAGACGGGAGTGCTCAGCGTGCATGCGGTAGAACCGAGATCGGGCCGTGATGTTCGCTTCGATCTGCAGATCGGCGGTCTCGACCAGGCTGGCCTGGAGAAGGCGCGGGTTTCTGTGGCGCGCTACGACGTGAGCGGCTGAGAGATGGCGCGCCCGACGGGATCTCAGCCGAGGCCCCTTGGCCGGGCACCGGACGGGGATGACGCACATGGCCATTGAAGATGCCATCTGGGCCCTTCAAGAGCACATGGCCGACGTGGTCGGACTGCTTGACGCCGGGTCGCGCGAAGAGCTTGGCCGGATGCTCGATGAACTGGACGGCCCGGGGCGCCCGCGCGCGATGGCGCAGATCGCGGAGCTCCTGGTCGAGTGCCTGCCGCGGGAGCATCCGGTCCGGCGTGCCCTGGTAGGCGGAACGCTGCTGGCACCGGGCGTACTTGACTGGCATGGGGAGACCCGCGCTTTTCGCGATCTGTCGGCCGATGCGGGCCCGAGGATCGATGATCGGCCGCCCGGCGGACAGATCCTGCGAGACGTCGCCGCCCGACTGCTCGGCGCGGCCGCGCTCAGCGCGGAGGAACTCCGCGGGCTGGGGCTCGATCCCGACGATCCCGACCTGATCCGGCTCGCCCGCGCGGACGGCAGCTACCAGTGGCCAGCGTTCCAGTTCGAGCCGCGTAGGAGCGTGCCTGACGTGGTTCGCGGGATCAACCGACTGCTGGGCGCGCGCGCCGACCCGCTCGGCGTGGCCGACTGGTGGCTCAGCCGCAACGGCTGGCTGGGGGACGCGCCGTATCGCCTGGTCGGGCAGATACCTGACGATCTGCTGCGCCAGGCCGCCCAGGCCGTCGCGGCGGAGGTGTGACCGTGTCGAATGCCGCTCCTCCCGCGCGCTATGACGGCACCCCGAACCGATATCTGCTGCGCAGGGGCACGTGCCTATGGCGCGTCCACGGGCGTTGCCGGGCGCCATGGGCCTTCAATCCATGTCCAGTGGATACTCTCTTCGGCGGCGCCCGTTTCGATGCCACTCCGGGGCATGAGTACCCGTTCTATTACGCCGGGCTCGACGAGGAGACCGCGCTTTCCGAGGCGTTGCTTCGTGATTTGGATCCTGATGACCACGGCGTGCGGGTGTTGCCGCGTGCCAAGGTGAAGGGGCGGCGTGTCTCAGGGCTCGCAATCACGTCAGACCTGACCCTGGTCAGCCTGATCAGCGGCGCAGACCTGGCCGCGGTCGGGCAGGACGCATGGCTTGTCACCGCTGCTGGCGCCGAATATGCCCAGACCAGGGGATGGGCTCACTGGCTGCGCAGCCAAGCGGAATGGGCACACGGCTTCGCCTGGTCGTCGCTGCGGAATATGGGCGGAACGGCGATCATCCTATTTGGCGACCGCTGCGTGGCGGCGTTCGGGAAGGACTACGAACAAACGCTTCTGCACGCCATCCCACGGCTCGGCGTCGACTTGGACGACAAAACCGGCGGTGACTGGCTTACGGAACGGCTCAAAGCCTTCCGCGTAGGCATAGCACCGCCTGCGCCGGCCCCAGGGAGCGGCCGCTAACCCTTGTATAGCTGATATTACCCCCAAAATCGCCAGAAATTGTCCATAACAGCACAGGGGACGGTGGAATGTGATCAGTAGCGACGGCGGCGGCGATGGACAGCGGCGGCCGCGGCAACATCATGGTCGTCTTGGTCTGGTGTTCGGCTCGTGAAGCCGTCACCACGGCGGTTAGCGGTGAGCCCGACTGTCGGCGAGATAGCGGTAGCGCCCGTGTGCCACCTTTTGGTGCGCCATGTACTCCATAAGCTAATTACCGGCGTCTTAGGTATATAAGTTTCAAGCGAAAGGATTCGGAATCGTGGACCCTCAGAGCAATCCCGTCTCGGCCCAGCAAGATTCGGCGCGGGAAGGATCTCCTCCTCTCGTGCAGGGAGTCGGCCACGAAGTGGACCAGCCGAACGGGCAACCGGCCGCCATAGCGCCCGCGACGGGGTTGCAGATGAAGCAACGCAGCTCGGTAGGTGTGTGGCTGCTGGGCGTGGTAACGCTCGGCATCTATGGACTGGTGTACTGGTACAAGATCCATTCCGAGCTCGCGGAGTTCGACCAGCGTCGACACATAAGTCCCGGTTTCGAGCTTATGTCCATATTTCTGCTAGGATGGACGGTCATTCTTCCTCTGATGTCGATCGGCGGCCTGGCCGGAAAGATAAGAAACGCGCAGAGCGCGGCCGGGCTGGCCGAGTCCTGCTCCGGGCTCGCGGGCGTGCTGCTGGCGTTCGTGTTCGGCACTCATGTCATCTACTACCAGGCGAAGCTGAATGGGATAATTGCGGCAAACGACGCCACGCCGGGGCAACGTGTCACCCTGGCACGCTGACGCTCAGTGATGTCGCATCTGCTCCAGTCACGCCTGCACCAGAGTGCCAGATATGTGCATGGTAAGGCGTGAACCAACGGGCAGCGGAGCGTGCTTAGGCGGCTATCACTCCTGCGACCAAGCGCGCAGCGTTACCAGGAAACGAATGGACATCATCGCCGCCCACCGTAAGGCAGGGACTTTCAGGGGGCCGCGGAAATCGCGGGGACCACCCATGAGGCCGTGAAGCAGGTGATCGCCCGGCACGAGGCCGGCGGTGCTGCGCCGATGCGGGCTCAGCGGGGCCATAACCATGACGGCGTAGCCGCGGTGCTGGCCTGGTGTCGGCTGCGGTTCGTGCGGTTCGCCCCTGATGAGCGAGCGGCCACGACGCTGGCGCCGGTGATGTTCGACCAGATCTCCACCGACAACGGCATCCGGCACCTGCTCACCGCCCCTACTCCCCGACCACGACCGGAACGGTGGAACGGCTGCACAAGACGTTGCGGGCATCCGGCAGGTGACCCTTGAGCCAGACGAGCATCACGCAGACGCCCCTGGCAGGCGATGAGCCTGGTCCCCGACAGGGCGGACCCGGGGCGAAGCCGCCCTGGGTATGCAGTCGACCGAGGAACGGCCCTTCAGCTTGATGACCGGTCCGTGTTGGTGTGGATGAGCGGGAGCGCGCGAGCAGCCAGCCTGTCCGGCCATGGAAACTATCTGCCAGAGGGGAAAGGCACCCGATGGCCGCTTCTGCTCACCCGGGATGCGGGCTGGGGGCCTCTCACCGATATCGCGGTCTAGGTCCTCGCGCTGAGGAAGCTGGACTGGAACAATGACGCTCTCTATGACTGCTTGCCCGTTACGTTGAGGTACGCACAAACCCTGGCTAGGACGATCAAGCGCATCCCAGCGCTCACCTCGCGTCCGTACGACTACCGGCTTTTCATGTGACAGGTATCACAACCCCCAGCTTTCCCAAAGACGGGATGAACCGATGTCATCAGGATGGCGGCGGATTGGCCGCGATCTGAAGAACCGGCGCTACGTAGATTCCTACAGCGTGGCCTTCATCACCTTCGTCCTGGCAGTGCTTTCCCTAGTCGGAGAAGTCGTTCCGGATCGGCTCCGCTGGGCCGCTCTCCTCGCCGGTGTCGGAATCCTGGTTCTCCGGATCACCATCCCAGACTCCCGGGGAGGCACAGTTGATGAACTGCTGAGCGATAGGTTCGTGTTCGATGCCAACCCCCTTGCCGAACGGCTGAAGAACGCGAAGGAAATCTGGATCTTCGCGCCGACCGCCGTCAACCTACTGTCCGCGCACCACTGTGAGCTCCTGCGGACAGGACCTCTAAGCAGGCCTGACGGGGTAGTGCGGGTCGTCGTGCTTGACCCGGCCAACAACGCGGCCGTCCAACTCGCGACCCGTCAGCTGGACGACTCTCTCGACTACCCGATTCAGGACTTCAGCACCTCGCTGGACACAACGGTCCGCTTGCTAGGAGCCGTAACCGCATGGCGTACCAGCGGCAGCTTCGAGCACCGCCTACTGGACTACAACCCCGGGTTCAGCCTCATCGCCATCGATCCAAGCACCCGCAACGGGCGGCTCATCGTCGAGTTCCACGGATTCCACAACGAGGCAACCTCATCCCGCATGCACATCGAAATCGCCCGCAACCAATCTGACCGCTGGTACACCTACTGGACTGACCAGTTCAACCGAATCTGGGAAACCGCAAGTCCGCCGACCGGTGGGAACCTAGGTCCAATGCCACGTAGCGCATGCTGAAGACCCTGGGGCACAGTTTGCATGCGGCAATCCGCTGGCTGGCTGAGTCCATGGAGCCGTTGCGGTGCGGCGTCGCGTAAAGAGCCAGAAGTGTTCCGATGATCGGGAAAGTGCTCCTCCGCGGCACGAACGCCTAGCGGCATCCTGGCCGAGGTGCAGGGACAGCTGACTAAGACAGCCTGGTTTGGGATCAGACTGTTACAGTCATCTGCCTACTATATTTTGAGGCTCTTTTCGAGGGAGTCACCATGATCTTCTCGTAGACCCTTTCAAGATCAAACTGAGTGGCAGATCGAGTGGCAAACTGTGCTCGTGAGGGCCTATCTGGAGCTTGCGGGCGCTGGCCTGTGCTCGTGTTCTGGCTGGTCAGGTGCGTGACCTGCGGTGACGGAACCTTACGGTGATCCATGGTAAGGAGAAGGTCTACGGTTCGATTCCGTAAGGGGGCTCC
>OCZU010000773.1_pt1 | contig 21458 bp, 25 predicted proteins | sample 1539001 | NCBI WGS metagenome assembly OCZU01 (sample SAMEA3539306, study PRJEB22396) | soil metagenome | biome: tundra; feature: field; material: soil | place: USA | collected 2010-05 | depth 0.15 m | reverse complement strand
AACGTGAACGTGTGAATGAACGAGCGCTTGTCCGGAACGGGATCGCCGACTGGTACAAGACCGCCAATCACGTCGGCATCGTCGATGAGCTCCTCGGCTGTCAGGTAATCGCGACGCTCGAAGAACCACCACCACGCGGGTCTAGCTTCTCGTCGGTGATACTCCAAGAGTTCGCCGGCCAGCCATCGTGACGATCGGGGTTCGGCACCTTCGATGAGCCTTTGCCGTAACGCCTCGCGCTCGCCCTCGTCCCCATCGTCACGCGCCTCCGCGGCCACTGCTTGGGCCCACGCGTTGCCGTCTGGATGATGGGCTACGAGCCATTCACGTAGAGCTAGCGTCGCGCGGCAGTCCTCCTCGTTATAGCTAGCGATGGGCGCGAGCAAGTCGCCGTTACCGGAATGCATCCAGTTCTCATACGCCAATACCGCTTCGATACCGCGTTTGACGCTCGCTTGGCGCACGAAAACAGGGAGCGCTTCTACCTCTTTCAGAGAGTAGCTCGGAACTCCTGCGCGAAGTCCTTGGCGCACGACCGTATGCAGATTGATGAAGATGTTGCGTCGTAAGAGCTCATCGACCGCATCTTCGCGCGTAGCATACGCACCCATGAGTTGCGTGAGCGCCGCCTTCTCGTATACGCCGTAGTGATACACGTGCATTCCAGGATCGGCCGCTAGTCTCTCGTGCACGAGGTCCACGAAGTTCTCGAACATGCGGCGTTCGCCAATTCGGTCATGCGCCCAAGTCGGACGGTATTGCCATTCGGCTGCCTCCCGAAGGAGAACGCCGAACAGAAAGTGCAAACCGCGCGCCGGCTCCCAGAAAGGATCGCCTTCGATATCGAACACGACGTCACCTGCGGAAGGTGTTGGCAATACCTCGAAGCCGCAGCCAGCATCGCTGTCGAGTGGATGCCATTCCAGACGACCGGTCGTCCGCCTGTGGAGCTGGAGCGCCGCTTGATCGCGCAACGCCTCATACGTATGAGGCGACATCTGCGCGACCGCGGTGCCGGGCGCCGATCGCGCAAGCGCCGTGAACGTGGATAAGCCGGCGTCGCGCAGCCGCACAACTTGCTCACGGCGTATATTGGCAACCAATACTAGATGGTCGTCGGCCTCCCAACGGGCTGCGCAGACTCCGCGGAAACTGCAGAGCCCGCAGTGCTCGACTGGATATGGTTCGCTCGCCGACGGTGCTGCGACCGCTGCCTCGAACCGACTTCGGACGCGTCGGTAATAGGCCGCGAAATCGTCATAGCGCAGCGCGCGTTGTTCGCCAATCCCGAGGAGCACATGCATGTGTTCCGGTGCTTGCCCCTGGATGGCAGCGATGCCTTCGCTGTAGAAGCAGAGCTGCAATACGTATGTCGGCTTCTCGGCGCGAGCAAGCTTGGCATCGAGTGGCTCGTAAGCCCAGGGACCGAGCCTTGTGGCGCCCGGCCTCTTCAGCAGAAAATCAGCACGGCCGCGCCATGCCCCGTCGACGAATGTCGCCTGGTAGATGACGTCGGCGCCTGCCCGCATCGCGTCGATCGTGCGACGAGCCGCGGCGTCAAAGTCCCATTGCTCACCGAGTCCAATCTCGTTAACGGTGCGACCTTCGGCCCGCAAGCGCTCCAACAAGTCGCGCTCGTGCATTTCCCCCTTTCGTCGGAGTAACTCGGCTTCTTCATCCGCGACGTGCGGCGCAGCACGCTCGCCATTCGCGACTTGAAGCGCAAGTGTCGCAAGGTGCTGACAGTCGACGTAGTCGTTCAGATCCGACGGGGAAAGAAGGATTCGGCCGTTTACGTTCTGCATGAGCGGGAGACCGGTATCAAGCGGAAAATGACCCCATTTAAGACGGTGTGAAGTTTCGCGTCAAAGACTATGAGTCCGATCGCCGTTATGAAAGCCGACGAGATTCTCCTTCATACCGCGCGCCATAGCCAATACCTTGACGTGTTCTCCCATCTCCGCCGGCGACAACAACTTCTGCACCGCTGACGCAGAGCGCAAGTACGCGGTCGCTTGCACGTCTCCGTGTGACGTGAGCTCGTCCAGGATCCCGCAATTAATCAGGAAATGCGCCTGCGTCGTAAATCCTGCGACCGTCATCCCCCCCGCGACGCCGGCATGAGCGATGGCGCTGAAGTCGACGTGTGCGGTAAGGTCGGCGAGGCCCGGAAGAAAGAATGGATCGGAGAGCGCGCGATGGCGGTAATGCGTCATCAGGGTTCCGGCGCTCCGCTGAGGATGATAGTACTCGGCGGCAGGAAAACCGTAGTCCATGACCAGCAGCGCGCCTGTCTCGCAGCGCTGCGCGATATTTTTCACGAGCGCCTGCGCCGCAGGATTGATCTCGCTTACGTAGTCGCAGACAGGGGGAAAGAGCGCGCACGCAGTATTGCGCAGCGTGCCACGTGCGAGCGGCCGGTCGGACCAGGTGAGATGCCTGCCGGCGTCGAGCGCGACGCCGCGCTCGAACCAATCGCCGCCGCGGCGCACGACGAGATGCGGCGGCACCGCGTCGAGCACTTCATTGACGATGACGACGCCACGCCAGCGCTCGGGCAAATCGTCGACCCACTCGACGCGCGCGAACAACTCGGGTATGCGCCGCCTCAGATACTCGTCCTGTCGCGCACGCAGATCAGGGCTGATTTCCATCAAGCGATACCGTGTCGGCAACGCGTCGCGCGGCGCAAGCGCAGCCAAAACGTCGGCCGCTAGTCGGCCTGTACCGGGGCCAAGTTCGATCAGCTCGCCTTCACTAACGCCTGCGAGCACGTCCGCGAGCTGAGTCGCCAGAGCGCGCCCGAACAGCGGTGTGAGCTCGGGTGCTGTGACGAAATCGCCCTCGCGACCGAACTTTCGAGCACCAGCGGAGTAGTACCCGAGACCAGGCGCGTAGAGCGCCGCGCCCATGTAGTCTGCAAACGAAATCCAACCGCCGGCCGTAGCAATCGTCTGCGCGATATGCGCGACCACAAGCTCGCTATGCGCACGGGCCTCAGCAGAGGGTGACGGCAATCCCGCGGGATCCTGGTTCGATGGGGAGGGGTGCATCGAGGTGTTCGTTTGGCCCCCGTTAGCGAGAGTAGCCGCCCAGCGCGTCCCTATCTGTCAGCGAGATCATCGCCGCGACTGGGAGGATCTGATCGGTAGAAGGAGAGATCCAATCAACGCCAAAGTGCGCTCTGATGAGCCATAGTGCGCACTTATGCACATGTTGATGATATTCTATCCAGCTGGGTGACGGGCGGGAGTTGGGGTTGGCGACTTTGGCAAGAGTGAGTGTATTGCTAACGCGAAACGAGGAAGCCCGTCTTGCCGACTACTGTCACGAGCAAGGCTTCAAGAAATCGACATTAATCGCTCGTTTGATACGGGAACACCTTGACCGAGAAGCCTATGCGGGACAGGGGCAACTTGGTCTTGGTGATCCGACGCCCGTAATCGGTCAACGAAAAGTAACCAAGCCCAGCGGGGAGAGGCGCTAAATTCATGTTACACGGGATAAGCAGCGACAAGACAATATTGGAAAAGGAAAGCCCCGCGCAGAGGGGGCCAAGACGCGGCATCCGCAAGGCGAAAGTGCGGGTTGGTGTCGTCGACTTTTTCTGCGGCTCGGGGGGCGTTAGTGCTGGACTTAAGACCATCCGAGAACCGGCGCATTTCGAGATTATTGCGGGCATTGACAATGATCCCTACTGCGCTCGTACCTACGAGCGCATGATCGGCGCGCCCTGCTATCCGCTGGATATCTTTGCGCTTGCCAAAGATCCAAAGGATTTAACGGGGTTCATTAGTTCACTTAGGCTTGACGAGTTCGATCGAATCTTGCTCATCGGCTGTTCGCCGTGCCAGGGATTCGCGGCTCATCGGAAATCTATCATCGGACGCGATCCACGTCGAAACCTATTTGAAACGTTCTGTCGCATCGCAGTAAGTATTCAACCCGACGCTATCCTGATGGAGAATGTTCCCGACCTTTTTTCGGCCGACCATTGGCCACACTACCTTCGGGGGCGAAATCAGTTAGTCAAAGGCGGTTACCAAGTGCGAAGCGGAATCTATAACTTCGCTGGTTTTGCACTTCCGCAGGAAAGATTCCGAGCCGTAGCGATGGCGTTTCGTGAGCCGTTCGAGCTGCCTAGGGCGCCACTTACGCCTGATCGATATCGCACCGTGAGAGATGCCATCGGCAACCTACTCCAGCTGTCGTCTGGCCAGGCGGATCCCGCAGATCCGATGCATGTCACCTCGAAGCATCGTGAGAGTACCTTGGAGATCCTGCGCCGAGTACCAATCGACGGAGGCAACCGGCCAGTGGGGGTTGGGCCAAAATGCCTTGATCGGACACGCAAAGCGCACGGCGGCTACACAGACGTTTACGGGCGTCTCGCATGGGACAAGCCGTCGGTAACCATTACTGCAAGGTGTCGAACCCCATCCTGCGGTCGTTTTGCGCATCCCGAGCAGAACCGTGGCCTTACTACGCGCGAGGCTGCATTGCTCCAAGGGTTCCCGCCTGACTATATATTTGAAGGGCCCTTTGATGACGGGTTCAAGCAGGTCGGGAACGCTGTCAGTCCCCTTGTGGCCCGTCAGCTCGGCGAGTTCATCGGGTCAGCGTTGATCGGGAAACAAGGTGAACAGTACCTAAACGGCGTGCCGCCAATCGCCGTGAATGGGCCAATTGGCCCAGGGTTTTCGGTAACAATCAATGGAATTAAGAAGCAGCGAAAAGGACTCAATGGCTCGTATTGACGGTGATCCCATCGCGATCGATCTCTTTTGCGGTGCAGGAGGACTTTCAATCGGACTCACTGATGCCGGCTTTTCCATTATTGCGGCACTTGACAATGACCCTGTAGCCATCCAATCGTATCGCGACAACATTGGTCCGCACGTGCATTTCGCCGCCATTGAAGATGTGTCCGCTTCAGATCTTCTCTCCAGCGCCGGAATCGAACCTGGTGAGTGCACGCTGCTTGCTGGCGGGCCACCATGCCAAGGTTTCTCGCTGCAACGTCGGGGTCACCGAGACGATGCTCGGAACGGACTTGTGCGGCACTTCATCCGAATGGTAGAAGATATTCAGCCCCAATTCTTCTTGATGGAAAACGTCGAGGGGTTGCTTTCGAAACATGGGAAGCCATACCTCAGGGAGTTTTCGCTAAGGGCTTCTCGACTAGACTATTTCCTCCATCTGCAGCTGCTGAATGCGGCCGATTATGGAGTCCCGCAGCGACGGAGGCGTGCCTTCTTGATTGGGGAACGCACACGAGATTTCGCTCCGAAGTTCAAGTTTCCGAATGCAACGACGCCGTTGAAGGCTCGGACCGTACGAGATGCAATCGGCGATTTGCCGAGTCCGCCTCGAGATGGCAGCTGCCATCCACATTATCAGAACCATTTCCGCGAGGCGCGGCTCGCCGCCATCAACATCGAACGAATACGACATGTGCCGCCTGGAGGCGGACGCGAACATTTACCTGCGCACCTTCAACTGGACTGTCACCGAAATAATCTGGGACACCGGCACAAGGATGTGTATGGCCGTCTCGCGTGGGATGAGCCATCGGTAACTCTTACGGCCCGGTTCGACAGTTTCACGCGAGGCCGTTTTGCCCACCCCGAGGAAGATCGCAGCCTAACGATTCGTGAGGGGGCCCGGATTCAGACATTTCCTGATTCATTCGTTTTTGCAGGCAACCGCGAAGACCAAGCTAGGCAGGTTGGAAATGCGGTTCCTCCGCAGCTTGGTGAGCGCCTCGGCCAGGCCATCTCTGCCGCACTTGTTCGATCCTCCGCGCCCGTGGTTAGCGCTATCGAAGACCATTGACAAGTATGTCGTCGTGCCCCGACGATGACGGTCCCGTCGTCGCTCGAGGAAAAGATGGCATCGCAGTCGAATATGGAAATCGAGGCCGGTGAGGACGTCGCCGGCCAGTTTGAGCATGCGCCAGATGGCGCTCTGCGTTGGCCAGCTCCCGACCGCGATTCCCCTCAGCTAGGTACGTTTGCTGGACGGTTTAGCCCTGACGAGAAGATCGGCGCGCTGCTTCAGATGGAGGGTCATCAGGGCCGCTCTGAAGAAGACGTTAGACGTATCACGGGATTGGACCTCAAGCGTCCTCGAAGATGGCACAAGATCTTCGAGCGGATGGGAATCTTTTATCCCGGGGAGGGCAATACCCGGCTCGCCCGCCTTGGACGCCTGTTGCGGGACGCCGCCTACCCTGAGGGATTGCGCCGGATGGTCACCCGTGAAGTCCTGGAGGTACTGCGCCGCTATCAGTTCGATAACCCGGTCGAAAGGGCGCTTCCAGAGGGCTGTACGGTCCACCCGTACTGGATCGTGCTTCGCGCAGCGTCGCTACTGGATTGGAAAATCCACTGGGACGAGGTGAATCGCGAACTGATGCGGATCATCAGAGATCAAGAAGTTGACGATGTGGTGCGCAAGATTGCGCAGGCGAGAAGTGATCCAGCATATGCGGAGTACATCGGGAAGGAATCTAACGCTTCCGGTTTGCTTAGCGCACGCACGCACCCCGCTGACGCCCCGGCGCCAGTAGGAAAGACCCCAGAAGGCCAACTTCGCGATCAACGGATGACCCCGTTCCTGAAGCGGGTCGGGTTTGGCGAGCTGGTGCTTGTATCACCTGGGGGCGGTGGCGGTGGTTACTGGATCGTGCCGACTGAGTGCAGAGATCTCGTGCAGGTCGCTGTCGCGAACCCGCCGGATGCTAAGCGGTTTGCAACCCCGCAGGAGTGGATCGAATGGTTTTGCGAGGGAACTGCAACCCCTGGCGTTGTCGTCCCGCCGCCACCGCCGATTCAACCAGTCGTTCCGGTGGGTTTGCTAACGTTGGAAGTGCTGCGCAATGCCCTCCAGTCCCATGAGAAGGAACTTGTCTTCTCCGATGATCTTCTCGCATCGGTCGTCGCCGCCCTGAGATCTGGCGACGGTAGAAACTTCATGATTCTGAGAGGAGTGAGCGGAACCGGTAAGTCCCGTCTTGTGTCGGCCATCGCTAAGGCGGTGTTTGGTACCGCAAGCGTAGACATGCCTTACCTGACCTTGGTCGAGGTGCGACCTGATTGGACAGACGGTTCTGCGCTTCTAGGGCACCATGATCCGATTGCGGGTCGGTATATCCGTACTCGATTCTTGGACGCGCTACTCGCGGCGAATGAGTGTCTTCAGTCGGATGCGACTAACCCCACTCCATTTTTTGTCTGCCTTGACGAGATGAATCTCGCGAGAGTTGAGTACTATCTTGCGGACTGCCTTAGTGCAATGGAGTCTGGCAATGCCATCCCATTGGATACTCGCGGGGATCGGACGGTTCCGTCGGTCTTGTCGTGGCCTAGAAACTTGTTTCTTTTCGGCACAGTAAACATCGATGAATCGACCTTGCGCATTAGTGACAAGGTCTTGGATCGGGCGCAGGTTATCGACACTAGTGATATCGATTTACTCCCACAGCTGGAAAAGTGGCTTGTCGAGGCGTCTGCATTAGATCCCGATGACCGGCAGCGCGTGGCTCTGGTGGTCGGGCAGGCGTGGACCATCTTGCGTGACGCTGGGGCGCATTTTGGTTTCCGGACAGGTCGGGCGATTGTCCGTTTTGTAAATGAGGCGAAAGCCAGTTCCGGTAACGTCTTGACGATCGATGATGCTGTGGATATTCAAATGGTTCAGAAGGTGCTCGTGAAGCTACGCGGCGAAGGGGAACGCTGGGCGCAGCCGTTGACGGCATTGGAAGAAATCTTTGGCTCCTTAGCGGGACGTCGTCGCGCCCAGATGGCTGCGACTCGCATGCGGGACGACCTTGAGCGACTCGGGAGCTTTCAGTTCTGGAACTAAGCGTTACGATTAGACGGCAGGGCGAGGAAGACTCCTACGCCGTCATGCCGGTATCTGGTGTGCCCCGCGGATACCTAACGGAAAATGTCGCCTACGAGATAGAGCCTTCCTTCGGTGGCCCGATACCGACGGATCTCGAGGTCACGCTGAATGATATCCCCGCCGATAAGATTATTCGACGGGGGCGTGTCGTTTTCCCTTTCGTCATCGATTTCTACGCTGGTGACTTGCGAATCTCCCTAGTTTGTGATGGCCGCATACTTGCTTCAACAGATCTTGAGGTCGATCCAGATATTTTCAAACTTACCAGAGATGAATATGCCTCGATGGTTGCAGATATCGCCCGTTCAACTCTTGCCCTTTACCGATTAGGGCAGCTGACCATACCTGCCCTTGCGGACATTGCTACCGTTCGCCAAGACGTCGTTACGCTGGAATTGGTCCGCACCAACTTCGACGCTTTCGAACACGCAGCATCACGAGTTGCGGACCAACCCGTTCGCGCGCTGCGCGCTGCTCGCGTCGCGACGGATCTCTTACGTGCGCGGAACATAGATGATCAGGCGATCGGCTCTGCTCTGAGATCGGGTCGATGGCGAAAGGCTACCGCTTCGGAGGCGCGAGCAGCGCCTCGGTTGGTAGGCGCATTAGGGGGGCGCTGGATATCCGAGGTGATGGAGGATCGTCGTGAGGATCGTCTCGATCTATACGAAAATCGCGCTTTATTGGGCTTTATTAAGTGGCTGGATGGGACGTTAGCTCGCATAGCAGACCGCCTTTCGGCTGGCGATGTAGCTATTCATCCAACATCCGCCGTTATTTGGAGTGACCGGCTGGTTAGGTGGCGGACTCGCCTAGCTTCGCTAGCTAGGCGAGGGATATTTTCCGGACTCACACCAATAGCGGCCCTACACGCCACTAGCGTGTTTCGTTTGCATCCGAGTTACGCCTCAGTTTTCTCGGCAATGATTAGAATGAGATTGGGCTTGGGAATAAGCAGTCGCGTGACGCCTTCGGTGCCGGTGGACCGTACGTACGTGCTGTACGAAATTTGGTGTTACATCGGACTACTGCACGCAGCCGCTGAAGCCTTTCCAGCTTGCCGCCCAACCGTGGCGAAATTACTGCGAGGCTGTAGGACGCCGAACGGGCTAGGTACAGCTCTTGCCCAGGGTGAATTGGCTGGCGTTCGGTTGAATGACGTCCTCACACTGACCTATCAGCGTCGCTTTGGCCCGACCGCGAGCGCGGACGGCGTCAGGACGATTGTAGTCGAGGTCATACCCGACATTACGCTTGCCCGCACGGACTCCAGTGGGCGGTGCGTTGGCCTTGTTGTCATGGATCCAAAGTATCGAACGGGCGCATCCCTGATGGACGGCATCCGTGACTTGCATGTCTACAGGGACGCAATTCTTGCTGATACCGGCCAACGGCTGGTCATCGGTGCCGTCGCATTGGCTCCCCGTCCGAATGGGATCCGGGAGGCCTCGACACACTTCCCATCGGATGCCCCGCTAACTTACAGACTTCGTCCTGGTCATGACCCGGGCGCGTTCCGACTTTTAATCGACGTAGCCGCGTCCACTCTCTCGTAGACACTATGGGCGCCGATAGCGCCGCCAAGCCCGGTTCTGGGTGGTAATACCTCTCTTAAGCGTGCATAGACGCTCTCCGAGGAGCCTAATTCACATTCCCAAATTACTGCAACCCGCCAACCGGCCAATTCAAGTGCTGCGTAAGCACGACGGTCGCGCTCGCGGTTGCCCGATAGTTTCTCTAGCCAAAACCTTATGTTTGATGTGGGAGGCCTTGCCTTACGGCACATTTCGTGGGAATGCCAGAAACAACCATGTACAAAGAGCGCAAGCTTGAGTCGTGGGAAGACCAAGTCTGGGCAACCAGGTAGATCGCGCCTATGTAGACGAAATCTGTAGCCCAATGAATGTGCGACGCGACGAATGGTGCGCTCTGGCTTGGTATCGCGACCGCGTACAGACGCCATTATGCGACTGCGGGTAGCGGGGTCCACTCTGTCCATAGCAGCGACCATTCTAGCTCCGCCGGTCAGCCACTCCTAGCAAGTTCCCGCCCGCCCTATAGAAGCCCGTGTTCGGCAAAGCTCACTGTGACGGTACCTGCAACGACGAATTAATCTTGCGTCCAGATATCCACGAGGTCGAACCCCTCATGCCCGTCCAGTCAGCACGCGCCAGAATCGTCCAATCCGCGTTATCAAGCCATGCCGCCCTTGCGGGACCGGAGGTACTTGCGCTTCGATTTTTGTCGGATTTGATTTCATTGCCGGCACCACCCTCGTAATCGGATTCGTCTTCACCTCAGCTGTTCGCAGCGCCGGGTTCGCATCATCGACGGCGGACAGTTTGTTGGCGACGCGCGCAACCATTCTCGCCTCCTCCGAGGCGTCCAATGCCGCCAGATTCGATTCAATTCCGAGTTTACGAATGGACCGCCGTCAGGCGGTGCGGTTGCCTTGGGAGGCGTTCTTTAGCGAGCAGGCGAGCAAGGATTTATCGGTCGTCTTTCGACCTTGCGCTTTGCCGCGATTATCACTAACTCAGGATCGGAGCGGCAAGAGCTTCGTTCACTCCGTGTGCGGCCCATATCTGCAAGGATGCGGCGACAAGTTGAGAGTCCTCGTTTGCATCGATATCGAACACCTTGCCCCAACGCATGCGAATGATGTGGACACCGTGGTTGTTATAAGGTGAGCCATCCGGGAGATCCTGGACTGCGGACCATCGTATGATGACGGTCGTATTCCAGGGGCCACCATTTACCCATACATCATGAACCGTGAGTTGCAAAGTAGGCGCCAACCGGCCCAGGCGTTCGAACCATCGTCCCAGCGCTTCACGATCGTGCCGCTCGCCGCCCAGTGCGTGATGTCCTCCAAACCGGTGATGAACATCAGAGGAACAGCCCTTCAGGACGGCCGCATAGTCCTTCTGATTCACTCGTAGAAAGTTTTGTAGGGCAATGCGTTTGACAATCGCGTGATACATGTATACCTCCGTCCAGGTCTTGTAAGAATGATAATGCCACCCGAGCGGCTTATTCATTAATGCTCGCGACCGATCCACTTGACTATTGTGACCACGTGCGAAGTCATCATCCGAACGCAAAGGAGCGCTCATGAGTAAGAACAAGCTGTTCGTGGAACGTCGGCCTCAGGGTGACTACGCAGTTAGAAAACCTGACTCGCAAAGAGCTAGCGCCATCGCGGCCACACAGGCGGAAGCGATCGCACAGGCGCGGAGTATGCAGCCGGCTGCAACCGTTCTCGTCGAGCGAGTTCGCTTCACTACTGGCGGGAAGCCAGACAAATGGCGTAAGCCGTAAACGGCTCGTCGGTTATAGGACGGCGAATCCCCGGGTTTACGCCGGTCCTTTTGCGATCCACGGAAACCGAACGGCGGTAGGGGGGCTTAATCGTGACGAAAGAGCAGAAAATCGTTGCTGTTGGCGCAGCCAGCGGCGTCTTAGGCATGATCGCATCAGTCGCGGCTATCTCGCAGCTTTTGCCGATCAATCCAGATTTGGCCGACGTCAGCAGTCGCCTAGCCTATGCGATACAAATGAACGCCTTCGCGATCCTTCCACTGCTCGTTGGTGTCATGATCGTGGGGAACAATCGCTTTCTCAGCGAGGCTATCGATCCGACCTTGCACAGGGAGAACCTAGCCACGGAGATCAACGGTCGCGTCGCGGACAACACGTTGCAGCAGTCTATGTTGTTCTTGGTCGGCACACTCGCGCTCAGCGTCAATCTCACTAGCCCGCAAATGAGGGCGATTCCGGCAGCTACGCTTGTGTTTGTCGTTGCGCGAATCGCATTCTGGATTGGATATCGCATCAATCCTCTCTACCGGGCTTTCGGTATGGCGGCGACTGGCTATCTCAATGTTGGCATCCTCGTCTTCGCCCTCTGGAAATTCCTACGCTGATGAGAGACGCTAGTCACACCGGTTCCGGACGCACGGCAGTGTCAGGGCGGAATCACGGCCCCGCCTCCCGTTGGGGAGTCGCGCAGCGGCCAAGTTTGGGTTACGGCTGGGTGCGAAGACGTGCGGCGCGCGGCGTTGCTCCGCTTCGGTCGCGCACTGATTCGGAAGTCATCTCGCCGGCCGCCATGGCCGGCGGCAAGACGGGATTGGTGCTGTGCCAGGTCGGCGGCCAATGATCGGCCGGATGACCCCAGGCATTGAGCTGGCCGAGCGCGTCGAACAGACCCAGATATTGGTGATAGTCCACGCCCGGGACATCTTCGGCGATCGGGCAACCTAGCGTCACCACGCACAGCCCCTGCGTCCGTTCAGCAGGAAGGGATTGGATCGCATTGTTGATCTGCAGCGCTCCCTTGCTGTGCCCGACCAGCAGGCGGAAGGGTGTCGCGCGATCCTCGAGCAGGGCATGAAGCGCATCCGATGAGCCTGAGCCGTAGCGGAAGATCGGCGCGCCGCGGACGGTCGGCTCTTGCGGCGTCGATGCGGCAAGCCCCCGACCGATGCGTGCGGTTTTCGGAGCAGCCATCGCAAGCCCGGTCTGGATCCGCGTCTTGCTGCCAAGGAAATCATGCAGACCGAAGGCGAACCAGCCGCCGAGTCCCTGCAGGACGACGTCAGCGACGCCATAGCCCGGCACGATCGCAAGTACCGGCTTCTTGAGCGCGGCCGAAATGTCCCAGGCCAGCGCCGCGCTTCCCAGCGCCGAGCTGCCGACGCCGGTGATTGTGGCAATGTCGACGTCGCGGGTTTCCTGATAGGGCGAGTCGAGGTATTTCTCCACGCTCTCATATCTGTGGACGTAGGGCGCGATCGTCGCGTTAATCAGGAGCAGTGACCCTTCCGGGTTGCGCAGTGCATCGAAATCGATGATCCGCGACGGTGGCTTTTCGTTTCGGGCCCGCATCGGCGCGTCCTTCTCGCGAAGCGCGCTGCGCAGCGTCGGCACATCGTAGAAGATGAAATCGAGCGCGGTGTTGAACAGCCGGCAGGAACTCACCGCCGGCTCAACGAGCCATTTCGGAAGCTCGAAATCTATGAGCGGCAGCTCAGCGATGTTGGTTGGCGGATCGGCCTTCGTCGCCATGGCGACTCCCTCATCTGACGCTGCCATCATATTGCTCTTCATGTTGCGTCGCAACACGATCCATCCGGCAACCATCTTCGCCTCCTCCGAGGCGTCCAATGCCGCTAGACTCGATTTAATTCCGAGTTTACGAATGGACCACCGTCAGCCCGTGCCATTGCCTTCGGAAGCGCTCTCTAACCAACAGCCATGTATCGACCACCGGGTAGTCCCGCGCGATGTCGAAACCAACGCCCTGACGCTTGCACTCCGCGCGTAGGAAGCGTCGGAATTCGTAGGCATCGTGGACGACCATCGGCCGGCCGGCGATGAACTGCGTCCACCGCGCGAGCGCGTCCGAGAAGGGAACGCCCGTCTCGCCCGGTCCCGATGGGGCGTCTTGCGCGATCCGCAGATGCAATGCTTTGCCGGGAGCGCCGCCGTTCATCTCGACCGCCGCCAGTTCCGTGATCCGGTGGCCTTGCTTCGGCTCCGGTCCCGTCGTGCTCATCGCCACCGCTACGCGCCGCATGTTTACCTCCCTAGATCGTCGTTCGGTCCCGGAGCCGGAAGACGTGGCCTTGCTCCACGAGCGAGTCGAGCCAGCGCTCAAGGAATACATTCAACCGCGTGTGAATCTCAAGGTCGGGAGGTTCGCCCAGCTCGATGTATGCCATCTCGTATCGGTAGACGTCGCGATACGTCAGCGCCTCGGCAAGCTGACGATCGAAGAAGACGGCGACCGTCAAGCTCGGGTCTGGGATAAGATCGCCGGACGGAGATGCCCAGTGGTGCCCAAGCATGATCCGCCGGTAATCCGGTGATCGTTCCAGGATGTCGACGTGCAGGTCCATGAACCCTGGCACGCTCGACTTCGCGTACAGCAGCACGCGTTCTAGGTCTGGTCCCACCCGCAGCAGCTTTTGGAAGATTCGATGGCTGCGCTGCGGGTCGATCTTCACGGCGCTAGGTCAGGACGTATCGCCACGACGCCACGATGAACATGTACGCGATGCGGCCGAAACCGCGCGCCGCATCGCCAAGAGTCCCGGCGAATGCACCGAGGAGTCCCGACTTCCACGCGAGAGCGAAGACGGTCGATGTGACCACCAGGAGGATCAGCTTGCCGACCATGCTGACGACTGCGCGTGACATCTCCCTCGCGTGCTCGACGTTGAAGGCCGAAAGCAACCACGCGATCGGCAGCGCCAGCAAGTTGCGGACGGCGATGATGACCGCGCCGACGATTACGACTTCGAGGACGAGGTGAAACACTGGTATCCGTTGCTGATCGAGAAGCACGGCGCTAAACCAGCTCGGCCGAGATTCGCCGGAGCTTTTGTGGATTGTCTTGGACGTACTCGATCGTGCTCGACACGCATGCGTGCCCCATCAGCACCGACACCGACTTCAGGTCGATGCCCTTAGAAATTAATTCCGTGCAATACCAGCGCCTGCCACTGTGGGACCTGCCGCCGACGATGCCGGCCCTCTCATGCAGCCGATGCAGCAGTTGCTGCATTGTGTTTGGTGAAAACCCACCGCGTTTTTGGGTCTTGAACAAAGGCGCCGCCACGTTGAACAGGATGCCTTCTCGCTCCCGCCGGTTATCGAGATATCCCTTCAATGGGCCCCGCACCGAAGGGCTGGTCAAAAATACGGCGCGTGGAAACCCCCCTTTTGCCATGCGCGCCGTCAAGGTGCATTCCTCGCGCAGACGTCCGCGCTCGTCCAGCACGTCATGCACGGTGAGCGCAGCGATCTCCTTCGCCCGAAGGCCAAGCTTGTACGACATCGCCAGCAGTGCCGCGTTGCGCAGCGCGTAGTTACCCGCTCTCGCTTCGGAGAATAAGCGCTTCAGTTCCGCGGTTGTCGGTACCCGCGCTTTGCCACGCCGCGCCATTGCCGTGTTCCTAGGTCAATCTCGATATTTCATAGTAATTTGTGCGGCGAGCAATTGAAACCAGTCCTTCCCCTCCAAATTCGGTACAGCAAACAGCACGCGCTTCACGCACATGTCCTCGACTGCCGATCGCTGCCCAAGAAAACCGCGCTGTCCGACAAGCCCGCCAATACCGCGCGAACCCCGCCCGGGAATACGCTTGGCCCCGATCCCGACCAATCCGCGTCGATTTTCCGCAAGCCAGAAAAACGTCCCAATACGCGTCTAGGAAAATTGACAAAGGACACTGTTGTGGTCCCCGCGGCTCGCGTCCGGTGGGGGCCAGATCGGGAAGCCGCGTGAATTCGACCGTTGTTTACTTCTATGAAAAAAAAGGATATCCGACTCCCCCAGACTGATGCGATGGACCAGACTCAACACGTCCGCACCGTTGACCGGAGTCGGAGCGGCGCTGCCAATCGGTACCACAAGCCGCCGCTGCTGCAGAGCTGAACATCTCCATTGGGAGTCGCTGCGTCAGGACGCCGGCGCGCGACGTCAGCCCCAGATCGGGCACTCGGAAATGAATACATTTCGTCGCGCAGGGATATATACCTTTAAGACGTGCGCCGCGGACCTTGATCTAATGATTCGCGCCGCCGCCGGTTGCCTGGGTCGCTGCCAACGCAGCCTTGATGCGCGAGTGTCGCCATCAAGCTTGAGGTAGCCGCTGCTGACGCTCCACCCCATGCACCCGGAAGCGCCCGGGTGTATTGCGATAGCTTTGTCTACGAGAACGAAAAGCTTCACTACCAAACCGATCACTCCAACTACCAGCGCCCTTTAACCGATACCAAAGCATGAATGACTACCGAGTAACCGAAGCCGGTCTTAGGATCCGAACCGCCCTGCGCCAGATGCTTGGCACCGTCGAAAGCTCGCACTGGGTCACGCTGAACTTCCACTCAGACAAAAGCCCGAGACACGCCGAAGCAGCTCTCCGCCTCTGGTCCCTCGATGTCATCAGCCGCATCTTCCGCGGCGCCGTGTTCGCAGAGATCCCGCTCGCCAAGCTGTTCAGCTTCGTCGCGCTGCCCGAGGACACGAGATCCGATCATCCGCATTACCACCTTCTGTTGTGGCTGCATCCCGACCGCCGCGATTGGTTTGCCCGCTGCGCAGATCGATTCTGGCGCCGCATCGTCCCCAGCGGCACGTCCGACGTCCAGCTGATCGGCGCCACGGACATTGACCACGCCAAAGTCATCACCTACGGCACCAAGCACGCCAACCGACCGTTCTCGTACGACAACTTCATCACGAGCAACATGCTCTACCTGCCGGAGTTCGTCGGTTAAGTGAAAACGCCAAGGCCTCGCGACCTTGGCGCTTCGATCACCGGCGGCCGATGAGCTACAGCCCACTTCGACATATCGTGCCTCGTGCCAGCGCTCCCGCTCCTCGGTCATGTCTTGTCTCAAACGTAGAACTGATGGAGTCCTCGACATCGCGTCCGATTATCACCTCACCGGCATCAGTTGACCCATGCCGTGAAGGTCGTCATCCCTCCTCTCCGGGACCGACGCACCACGGGCCATCACGGCCGAATCGACACGGACACACGACCTCAGCGTAGTACGGCCCGCCGTCGGCGGTCTCGATGTACTGGTCGCTGAAGTCCTCTTCGTCATACGGCAGGTCGTCGTACTCCGAATAAGCGTCGCCATATCGTTCATCATCGTGCACAAGTTCAGATTTCTCGGCGATCAGGCCGACGAGCTCAACCTTCGTCTGCATGAACCCTCCCGTTCATCCTCTTGCGCTCGATGTTGTACCAAAAGCACGCTTCGGACTGTTCGAGGTTGAGCACCGTCAGCTTGTCGTAACCCGCGATGCATTGCAGGTGGAACTTCAGGGAGCACATTAAGGCCCGGAGCTCTTCGGCGTCAGGTTCCACCCCCGATGCTGACCAGCCGTCGAGCGCTTCACCGAGCGTCTCGTAGTCGTCCATCGCGAGGTCGGCGTGGACCGCGCAAAGCAGCCGGTCGCGGTATCCCAGCTTGTGGTCGTTGATCATGGCAGCACCGCCGTGCTTCTAATGCCACGCCCACTCAGTACCTGATCGTTGATCGCATCGACGGCCGCAACAGCTGTATCCAACTCGAATTTCACGCGCTCGGCAACAGCGGGGTCGAGGCTGATCCTATGGACGTACCCGAGTCTGAGAACGTCGCTGATCGCCGCAACCTTCTCGGCGAGCGCCCGAAGTCGCAGGCGATAAAGCACGAGGATGGCGCCGCTTCCGCTCTCGTCGCGAGCGTGTCTACTGTTGGGCGCAGGCGAATGCTTACGGCGAGCGGCGCCTCGTACGCGATCGGTGTGGAGACTCTTGCTGCCGGCTTGTTTTGCTGCTTGGTCGCGTGCCGAACGGTCGCGCGGTTGGTGCTTGCTAGCCATGACTTTTTCCTTTGCGTCATGGTTATTCGAGTCCGCCTGGCGGGCGCTTGCCCATTGTCACGTGCGTGCTGCGACTCGATGACTTGATGCTATCGCATTATCGAACGCGTTGCAATTTAATCGCGGAAATTTCTAGCATCATCTCTACCTGTTGCGTCGTCACGTTCTGACCAGTCGAAAATTGCACGCGGCTCAATCTTGTGCTAACGGACTCGGAGGAACTTCGGAATTCGCGTTTTTATTGTCCCCGCAACCTTGCGTTCAATCTTTGGCTTTTTGCGCATTAGCGTTGATCGGTTTTCAATCACGGCATCCGATGGTTGAAAACCGATCAACATGTTCAACTCGTACGGCGCCTCACCTTGCGGTCCCAGTCGAGCTCCGGCGCGAGGTCAGTGACGGGCCCAAGCTCGGTCGCGCGGGCCACGAGGTGCTCGTGCGCGAACGGAAAGTAGAAGGCGGTCCGGCGCAGCAGCAGTCGACGCAGGTGCTCGTTCTCTGTCGTCAGCATCGCGCGGTACATGAACACGATGATCGCGTAGAAGTTGAACTCGCCGACCTCGTCGCGCCCCCGTGAGCCGGTCTTCACGCGGAAGCAGCACAGGCGCACGAAACGGTCATAGACGGCGCCGCCGCCAGCCCTATTCCTGATCTCGCTGACCGAGACGGAGATCGCGTCGACCGCCTGCGCCTGCTGCTGAAGCATCTCGGCCAAGAACTTGAGCACGTGGCGCTTGGTTACGTAGAACTCGTGCGACCGGACGGGACCTTGGTCGAGCGCGAAGGCGCACAATCTTTCTGGGGCCCCGGTGATGACGGCAACGCCGCGCTGGTGACCGGCGAACAACCCCGACGTCGGAAAGGCGTCGGTGCCGACCTTCGCACCGAGGTTTTCGAGCTGCCGAGCTACGGCCTGCGAGCGCTGGGTCAACCGGCCGCTGTCTCGCAGGACAGGCAGCAGTTGCTGAGCGGCGCGCAGCTGCGGTAGGTCCGCCAACGTCGGCGGGCGGCGAGCTTGCTGAAGCTCAAGCTCGTGCTCCTCCGATGGCAAGAGGGCAGTCGCCAGCGCCAGTACAGGCCGATGCGTCTCGACCACCGCCCGAAGCAGGATGTGGTCGACGTCATCGTCCAGCAGCGTCAGCTCGATGGTCAACGGGGGTCAATGCCTCTGCCGAGGCGTCATGGTCGCGTGGACCGCCATGCGCGCCATAACGTGGTTGCCGTTAGGGTCATCGAGCGCGCTGCCCTCGCTCGTATTGATCGCCTGCTCGATCGCAGGCGTCAGCGCCCTGAGCGTTGCGAGCTGGCCCTCGCTCAGGCGGGCGTGGTCAAGCTCATGCAGCATCCGGTAGCAGATGTACCAGTGGAACTCGAAGCTGATGTCGACCTCGCGGCCACGCTTCAGGCCGAAGTGGTCGGCGACCTGACCCATGACCCCGTTCCGAAAATGAACGTCGGTCCACTTCGAGGCCGGGAAGCCGCTGGACGTCTCGCTGCCGATGATCATGAACACGACCGACCTGTTGTCCAGCTTGCTCAGGGGTTGCATGTGACCGTTCAGCATTGCGGCGATCTCCAGCATGTCAAACGCCGGATGGCTGGATGTCGTCATCGTCAGCCTCCGATCTCGTCGTGGGTGAAGTCCTCGGGGTCGGGCGGGTTATAGGGCTCGTCGTGGCATCGTCTTGGTCCGGCTCCTCGTCCTGTTGACAGTTATTCATGATCGCGGAGTTCATGACCGCTCCCCGAGGCGCTTGTCGATGATCTTGATGAGCTTCTGCAAGTCGTTCACGTCCGTTTCGGGCGAGCAGCTGATGATCTTGTAGCTTGTCCCCTTCCAGCGGCGATTGGCGCTCTTGATCAAGGAGCTCTTGAGGTCCGTGACGTTGGACTCCGGTACCGCGACGGTGCAGATCGCGCCCGAAGGCCCGACGCGCGTCACGCGCGTGCCCTTCTTAGTCTTGCTCATGGTCGTAATTCTTTCTCCCGGTGAGGGGGGATACGCCGTCGTGATTGACGAGCGTCGATTGCCGCGAAGCCGCGCGGACCACCGGGAGCGAGCAGCGGGTCTTGAACCCTGTGGCGCCCTCCTCTACCTCTTGAGGGCCTGTCGCAAGAATTACGTGACGATTGTAAATGATTGCAAGCGCACGCGCAATTTTCGGCGCGACCGTGCGTCTGCGAAGAGGCTACCGTTCAGCAACTTCTGCCTCCGTCGCTGTCGTACGACCGGCGTGCTTCCTCAACCAACGCTCGCGATAGTCTGCGAACGACTCGCCGGGACGCGGTCCGGGCGCCCCGTTGTTGTGCGTCAATCAGCGGCGCACCCGCTGGAAGGCGATCGTTCCGAGCGGCGATGCTCATATCGAGCTGGTCGGATCGACCGAGACGGATCAGCGTAACGTACCTTGGGTACGCGCTGAAGTGGCTCGACCGGAGGTCCTCTCTCGCCTTCGTGGACGGCCGAATGCTGGGTTAAGCCGACCTAGCTGCGACGCGCTCAGCATGGTCGTGCTCGATATAATCGGTGTGAGGCAAGTTTCCAATACGGAGGCGACAAGATGCCTGTCACGAAGGTTAAGAAGCGCCGCGAGCCGGTCGATATAGGAAGAACCTGCGACTCCGGCGCCGATCACGACTTGATTGACCACGCTCTGCGTCAATACGAGTGGCGAATGCTAACCTTCGGCGGGATTCCGCTGCGACAACTCGCCTGCTTCAGGTCTGACGGCCGCTTCAACCCAAAGAGCGGCAAACGATGGGTCGAATTTGCTTACGACCAAGAGGCTAAGCGTTTGTGGATGAGATACGCCTCGACGAGAAGCACACGTTTCGCCTTTCGCGCGTTTGATAAAGCTGGCCCCAAGGTGACGGTTACCAAACCGCAACGCAATCCCGGGTTCTGGGATGGTCGGGTCCGTGACCACGTCTATCATGTACCAGTATCCTTGGCCACGAGCCGGTTAATATTCTCGCCCAAGTGAGAGATTACGCACTATCTTTGATCTCAACAGCCGAACGTTCAGCGCTCATTCCCGATCAGGCTCCGTGTGCTTGATCAGCGTCTGTAGCAGATGCTCATAGTCGGCGCTGGTCGCCTTATCTATCACGTCCTTGATCTCCCGTTCCGTCCAGCCCTGCTCTCTCGCTGCGCGCTGAAAATGCCCGAGTAGGTTGAAAGCGTTGCCGGCGGGGGAGTAGTACTCGTCGGCAATAGCAGGGCCCACTATCAGACTGTAAGCAGCCGATATGCCAGACGTGGCAGGAAAATTGCTGCATCGAAGGTAGCCTGTCCCAAGCACGCCTTGGATCGCTGCGGATGCCGCACGCGGTCACAATATGTCTTTGGTCGTCCGGGGCCGCAAGAGGAGCAATGATGAAGAATCGTCTTGTCCTGGTTGACTTACAGCATCCAGACGGACTCGCCAGCATGACCTACCAAGCCGACGGGTACAGGAATCAAAACCGCTATGGCGAGGCTGAGTCGCTCTACAAGCGCGCGCTTGCAATTCGGGAAAAGGCGTTTGGCACGGATCATCCCAGTGTTGCCGCGAGTCTCGACGACCTCGCGTTGCTTTACGACGTCCAAGGCCAATTCACGCAGGCCAAACAGCTCTACGAGCGTTCGCTGACCATCCGGGAGAAGACCGTTGGCCCGGAACATCCTGACGTGGCGAAAAGCCTGAACAGATTCGAGGCAATGGCCAAAATCGAACGCAGTTACGCGAGGGCGGAGCCGTTCTACGAGCGCGCGTTGGCGATCGTCGAGATAGCCGTTGGACCCGAGCATCCCGACGTGGCCGCAAGATTGAACAACCTCGCCGGCTTTTGCCGGAGTCAAAAGCGTTATGCGGAGGCCGAGTCGCTCTACAAGCGCGCGCTTGCGATCGAAGAAGCGTCCTGCGACCGGAATGATTCCGCCCTTGCCACTCTAAATTGCCTCGCAATGATGTACGACGACCACGGTCAGTACGAGCAGGCTGAGGCGCCATACAAACGCATCCTGGCGATCAAAGAAAGAGCTCACGGTCCGGATCACCTGAATGTTGCTGATACGCTGAGTACGCTCGCGTCGAGATACCGAATGCACGGTGAATACGCGAGCGCCGAGCCACTCTACGAGCGCGCATTGGCGATCCAGGAGAAGGCCTTGGGCACGGAT
>OCZU010000772.1_pt1 | contig 21491 bp, 20 predicted proteins | sample 1539001 | NCBI WGS metagenome assembly OCZU01 (sample SAMEA3539306, study PRJEB22396) | soil metagenome | biome: tundra; feature: field; material: soil | place: USA | collected 2010-05 | depth 0.15 m | reverse complement strand
ACATAGCAACAATCGGCGAATTGATCGCGCCTGGAAGCGTTCTCACGCGGTCTCTTTAGCCCCTGACGTGCACCGCTCGATTCGCGAGATGGAACCGGTTAGTTATGCAACCTAATTTGTGGGACAGTACACTAGGCCACCTTGTGATAGATGTGATACGTCCGAGTTGGCACTTCCTGAATCCATTTGTAGTAGCCAACGGAGTATTTTTTCCCCCGATTCGGTGGCCACGGATCAAAGATCCGAAGCGTCGTTCCCTTGCCCGACTGGTCGCCGTCGCCGCGGATGCCAACAACGGCAATCATGTGACCGGAACTGGCGTTTCCCTGCGCGTATTGGGCCGAGTCCCATAACATGTCAAAAACCAGCGGCCCGCGCGACAACATGGAAACGAGTGCGGTCGGCATCCAGGAGGTGGGAGCGATCACCGTCATGAAGTTAGCTTTAGCGAAACGGGCGGAACCTGTCACCGGGTCGTTGCTCTCCGAGAAATTGAGCAAACTGCCATCCTCCATCACCAGATCGGTCGGGGTTCGTGCGAGGACCGCCGGGACGTTGGCGTAGGTCACCATGGCTGTAGATGCCGCCCAGCAGGTGCTGTTCGTTGGTTGGGCGATGAATGGAATCGTATGGAGAATCGGATTGTATGTTTCGCCGCCGGTCAGCGCGTTCCAGGTGCACGGGCCTGCCTCTCCATCCTCGACCAGCCAGTTGGCCTGCTGAAAGCGCAGTACGGCGTTGCGCGTCGCGGCACCGAAGGAACCATCCGGGACAAGCTTTGGACTCGGAGTGAGGCAGGCGTTCAGCCTGGCTTGTAAAGTCTTAACGTCATCTCCGCGTGGGCCCAATTTCAGTACGGTATTCACTTAGCCTCCGGACGCTGGCAAGATCCACCTTGGCGACGCCAGCCTGCACGGGCGATTCAGATGCCCGCAACTCACGCTGTCGCTTTAGCTTCAGCTGCAGTTTGTTTCAGAATTTCAGAGGGAATTTCTTTCAGGCTCAATCCAAACTCGAACATCGGCGTTTCCACCCCGCGTCCCCAGCGCGCCACTTCCCAGTGGGCGCGCACGAACTTCACATTGGAATGCGCTGTCAGGTCGAGTAGTAACGGATACTCGCCGCGATAAAACTCTTGCGGATAGGAGACCAGCGCCTTTGCGTCCCACGAGGTGTCGTCCGCCGAGCCGAAGATGCTGAGTTCGAGAGATTCCTGCTCGATGATGTTGGTTATGTCGAGAGTGAGCAGGAACACGCGATTCACCGCGCCGCTTACGTCGACAGCAGTGCCATCGCCCTTGGAACTAACTACCGTTTTGCCGTTTACCAAAACTGTGTCAATCATGGCGAGAGGATTCTAACAAAGGCCGAGCCTGAAGTCAGTGCGGCCGGATCACTCCGAGGGATGCGGGCCGGTGAAATCCGCGCAGCATGGCTTCTCCACGGGCTTGAATTCCATGAGCTCGATCCGAGTCAAATCCGGATCGAAGACATTCAGCTGCCACTTGCCGTCTTTTCCCATTTGAGCCTTTTCGCTCCCATGCGGCTTCCAGCCGTGCGCTTCCAGAATGGCCTGTGCCTTCTTCATGTCGGCGACGCCGAGCGAGATATGATTCAGCACGCCCATCAGCCGCAAATCGGGATGCTCGGGATGGTTGAGCATGTACTCCAGCCAATCCGTGCCGTCAGGAACCTGCATCGCGACCCAGTCGGTTTCGCCGGGTTGCATTCCTCCGTGCCAGTAGAGGCGAAAGCCAAGCAGGTCGCGGTAGAAATGATCTTCCGCGTCGCGGTTGTGGACCAGAAATCCAACATGAATCATGTGGCGGGAAACGGCGGAATCAGGCGAGGCGGGCACTTCGGCTTTGCCGCGCTCCACGAACTCAATGCGATTGCCTTCTGGGTCGATCACGGTAAGGCTCATGCTATGGTCGGCGCGGCCTTCGATGGCCGGTACTTTCACGCCATTCGCCATCAGGTAAACCCGCAGCGCGACGATGTTGTTGGTGGTGAAGGCCACGTGGTCCATGCGGTCGGTGGCGTTGGGATCGGGTGCGGCGCTGTAGCCAACCCACTGCTTGCCGACCATGTAGCGCACGATTCCGCCAGCCTCAACCGGCGAGGTGGAAGTGAGGCCGAGCGTGCCGCTATAAAGCTTGTTTGCCCCGTCCGGCTGAGTCGTGTAGAAGGAAACGTGATCGATGCCAAGAATGCGGGGACGCTGGGGAGAAGGGGTCTGCGAATAAGCGCAGAATTTACCGGCGACGCAGCAGGCGCCGAAGCAAACTACGAGTGTGACGACGGACCGAAGTCTTTTCATAACGTCCTCAATTCTAGACCGAACTCGCGCGGATTCTAAACTCCATCCAAGAACTGGCGCAACACTCTGCCGGCTTCCTCCGGCTGTTCCCACGGCGAATAATGGCCAGCTTTCGGGATCACCCTCAACTGGCTGTTAGTGATGTGCTGGCGCATCAGTTCGGCTTCGTTTCTGCCAGTGAGCAGGTCTTCCTCGCCGGTCACCAGCAGCGTCGGCACATTGATGGTCTTCAATGTATCAACCGAATCCGGGCGCTCGGCCATGCCGCGCTGCACTTGCGCTACGTCTTCGGGCGACATCTTCCGCATCATGCGCAGCGCTCCCTCGACCAGATCAGGCCGCAGTTCGCGCGTGCTCTTGCCGAGCAGGCGCGGAATCATGCTCTCGAAGAACGGTTCGGTGCCGCGCTCGATGACGTCATTCGCCGCATGCAGGCGCGCGGCGCGGGCTTCGGGAGGATCCGCGGGCGCCTTCGTATTGCACAGGCCGAGAGCGGCGGCGCGCCCGCGATGCTTTCGCCAGAATTCGAACAGCGCATATCCGCCGATGGAAACGCCGATCAGGGGCGCGCGGCCGACTTCGGCATCGTCCATCACGCGGGAGATATCGGCGGCGTGCTTCTCCATTGTGGCCGGACCTTGGCCAATTTCCGAGTCTCCGTGACCGCGCAGATCGGGGAGAATGACGCGGTAGCGCGTAGACAGAGCATTGGCCACAGGCAGCCAAAATTCATGGTTCGCGGGAAATGGATGCAAAAGAATTACCGGAGGGCCTTCGCCCAGCACGTGATAGACGATTTCCGCGTCGTCGCTCTTGATTTTCTGGAAAGCGATGCGCTGCATGCCAGCGATTTAATCACAGAGACGCGAGGCCTGTCGCGCTGCAGTGCGTCGCCTACGGATTCGTAACGCGCTGCGCGCCCGCGGGCGCCATCAGCAGCAGCGGTTCTTCTGGCATGACGATCCAGGCGATGGGATAAGAGAGGATGCCAATGCCGGTCATGAACGATGCAATCAGCCACATCAGGCGAATGGCGGTCACGTCGATATCGAAGTATTCGGCGAAGCCGAGGCAGACCCCGGCGATCTTGCGTCCTTGCCGGGGGCGGACCAGGCGCTTGCGAGCTACCGAGGCGCCCACGCGAATGCCGCAATAGGCACAAACCGCCGCGTCGTCCTGTATCACTTTGCCGCAGTAGTTGCAGTACATGGTTGGCCTCCAAAAACCGGTCCGTACTAGACAGTACGTAATTGTAAGCCGAAAGTTCCCTTTCGCTCTGGCCTTTCGCTCGCCAGTGGAGAGAACTGGTCTTTTGATCCCGTCGCAACTACAAAAGAAACCCTAGGCGCACTAAAAAAAACGTAGGCAGCTCGGTCGATGGATTACAGGCATCTCATAGTCCACTCGCTTCCAATCCATGGAAACAGCAAGTTCGAGAAAAGAGGGAGATATGAAACGCCACATCACATTCGTCGTTTGCCTAGTCGCCACGGTATGCACCGTGCCCTTCGCTCAGGTCGCATTCTCACAAAGTGCCGGCAGTGTTCAACGCCAGTCGACCTCGCCGGTTGCGTACGTTTACGTCTCCAGCAGCCCCAGCAGCAATAACTTTCAGATCAACGCTTATAGCGCAGCGCCTGACGGGAAGCTCACGGCCGTGGCGGGTTCACCTTTCTCTGCGGATGTGGAGTATTTGGCAGTGAACAAGAAGTATCTATTCGGCACCAACGGCATTGACATCGACTCGTTTTCCATTTCGTCCGATGGCGCACTGAAACAAGTTGGATCGATCAACGCGCAGCAATTCAATAGCGGGGATTGTGGTGGGCCGGCCTCGCTGTTTCTCGACCATACCGGCACTGTCTTATATGACGTTGACGTGTACAGTGACTGTGCCAACAATGCTTATCAATTTCTTGGTATCGACGGATCCACGGGCAGTCTGAATTATATCGGAGTTAGCAGTGCGGCCAGCCCGTTGTTCGATGAGCCATTGAGTTTTATTAAGAACAACGGGTATGGATATGGATCGATCTGTTATCACTACGATCCGACCATTTTTGGGTTCGCGCGGAGCAGCGATGGGGCGCTAACCTTCACCAACTTCAGTGCACCGATTCCGGCTGGTCCGAACGGCGGATTCTACTGTCCCTTCTTGGCAGCGGCAGATTCAGAGAATCACGTTGCTATCCCCCTGGTTCCACTCAACCAAAATTGGGAGCCTCAAGGCCCAACCCAGCTTGCCACTTATACCGCTGACAACTCGGGAAACCTGACGACCATGAGTACCGATTCGAACATGCCCACTACCTCGGTGACGAACAATCAGGATCTATGGATTACAGACGTTGCCATGTCACCCTCCGGCCAGCTTCTGGCGGTTGCAGGAACCGGTGGTTTACAGGTATTCCACTTCAATGGCGCGGTCCCGATCACGCACTACACCGGACTGCTTACCACGGATAACGTGAATCAGATGTTCTGGGACAATGACAACCATCTGTATGCCATCAGCCAATCCGCGGGGAAGTTGTTTGTCTTTACCGTTACTCCGACGAGGCATGGTCAAGCTCCAGGATCGCCTTACACAATAACGAACCCACAGGATCTGGCAGTTGTATCGAAGTAGCGCTGGATCGCACTGGACAATGGTAGAAATGGGGCTGGGGGACTTGTCATCCCAGCCCTTTTCGCAAGCGGGATGCTGGCGGTTTAACCTATTGAAGCCGATCGAGACCTATTCCCGATACGCTTCCTTAATGTACGCCCGCGCTTTTTCTGCGGGAGGAGTGCTGGCGTTTTCGGCGAGGACGGTTTGATATTTCTTCATGGCCAGGTCGCGCTGCTGGAGCACATCGTACATTTCTCCGGCCGCCAGGTTGGCTTTCTGCAGCGTCTCCAGATCGGGGTCGGGAGCCTGGCTCACCAGTTCGTAGGCAGCGGCGGCTCCGGAATAGTCTTTCTGGCTGCGCAGTAATTCGCCCAAGCCCCAACCCGCTATCTCGTAGTGCAAGTTGCCGTATTTCCCTTCGTGCCCGTTTTGCCATACTTTGCGGTAGGCGGCGGCGGATTCCTGGGCGTGTCCGCCAGCGCGCAGCAGATTGGCTTCCTCCAGCGGGAATAAATAATTCCGCGGATAGCGGGCGGCGAGATCGTGCATGAGGGCGCGTGCTTCGTCGTAACGATGTTCGCGGCGCAGGAACAGGCTGAGCACGACTCTGGCGTCAACGCTATTTTCTCCGCTGCTGTCGGCCACTTCGCGCAGGTATTGCAGGCCTTTTTCTTTCGTCCCGCTCAGGCCTACCAGCGCCACGGCGGCTTTTACGCTCCACGGCAGGCTGCCCATCACGTAGTTGTGAGTGCCCACAACCAGCTTCGCATCCACGTAGCTGGGATTCAATTCCAGAACGCGTTCGTGATCGTGGCGGGCCCCGACCGCATTGCGCAGCGCGGAAAACCACGCGCGCTCGACCAGCGCGGTATACAGCGAGAACTGTGCCCGGGTGACGCCGCGGGCATAGAGAGCGTCCACATTATTCGGATCGGCCTTGAGCTCTTGCTCTTCCAGGCCTTCCGCGCGCTCCACTAATTGTTTGATTCGCTCTTTCACTTTGGGATCGGCGCTGCGATGTGCCTGGCCGATGAAGCTGTCGTTGGCATACTCGCCGGTATTCATCGCGCCCATGCGGTAAAGCTCGCGCATCAGGACCGTGGTCAGCAGGTGATTTGCACCGGAAGGGTCGTTGGGGTGGCGATCTGACAACTTTTCGAACTCCTGGATCGAGCGATCGTAATCCATGTTGTAGAAGTGGTCGAAGGCGGCATCGAGCAGCGGATCGTGAGCCGGAGAAGTAGCGGCGGGAGAAGCGGTTCCGGTGGCTGCGTGGGTTTGGGCGCTGGCGTCTGAGGGCAGCAGGCACAGGCTCACGATACACAGCAAAATGCCACACAGCAAAATGCCGCCCAACCGAATGCCGCCCGCAAACAGAGCTCTCGTGATTGTCCGACTCAACTGCATCCCCAGCGTTCTAGCCTTGAGTCCTAGTTTAACTGAACTTGACGGAGGCTGAGGGGTGCGGAACTGAGTTTGTCAGGGGAGTCCAACGAGAACCAACGGTGTCATGGGGGAAGGTACAGAAATTAGTGAGCTATTGACGGTTTGCACCCTATAATTTGCCCAGTTGGATGAGGATGACTGCGGTAACCAAGGCATCTTTACGCGAGTTTGCGAGTAATAATTGCCCGTAGACCGGCGCACTGAGCGGCTAAGAATTTGCAAGTCGCTGACTTGAAAACTTTTAGGCGCGGCGCATTTTGGCTGTTCATTTGCGTTGTCGAGAGTAACGTCCTCAAGTGTTTTCCTAGTTATGGCTGAAGTAGTTCACGATACGCAGCAGGATTTTTGGAGACCACCGTCCGTCCTCGACCCGGCGGCGGAGGCAATACTTCCGGCTGCGTCCTCCCAGGATATGGCGGAGGCCTGCGGTGGTTGCGGCAGCGAGTTTATGATCGGCGCAAGGTTTTGCCACACCTGTGGACTTAGCCGGCCTGTTCTGTCCGCGACGCTCACCACATCCAGCTCGGATGCTGCGGTCATGGCTCGCCTCTGGACCAGAAACGTAGCATGGGTAGGTGCTGCGGCGGGGTCGGCCGCGAGTGTATGGCGGAGGATTCAGTTTCCCGCATGGCTGCACTATCTGCATTTCCATGAGATCAAGCGTTGGGTAGGTCTGCCCACGGCGGCGTTGATCGCCTTCATCATTGGCTTGGGGTGCGTCGCTGGGGCCCTGGGCGTCAGCTTCTTCTATAAGGCGTCGAATCTGGCGGAGTTCCAGGCGATCCAGATGTGGCGAATTGAATGGCTGCTGGCCGCGACTGCCTCGTTTGTGGCTGGAATTCTGCTGAAAAAACCGGACAACGACTAGCTCAACCAGCGGTACGCAGAGTTCGTCTTACCCGCTGATGCCAGCCTCGTTCCTACCAGGCTCGTCCAAAGAAGGCAGTATAGGACCGCAGCTTGCCCGTGAGGTCTGGACGGATGTAATCGGTATAGCTTCCGTAACTGAAACGAAGACCTCCGTCGAATCCTGAGCGGAGGTGATAGTCGCCCGTGGCTCCGATCAGGGTCTGCGGTACGTTTATCTGCGACACAGGTCCTGCGCCAATCCCGAGCGCGTTGGCGAAAGCTGCGGCGAAAGCAGCTTCCGACGTGTACCCGGCGACGGAAACGGCTCCTGGGAAGTTGGGATAATCCGCCGGATTGAGGTCGGGGCGCCAGCCGCTGTGGGCAGCAGAGTGCGCGAGGTTTAAATTGAGCCCCAAACGCTTCTTCAGTTCGTAGCTTGTACGTATGGAATAGGTCTGGCTCAAGTCTTTATACGGCACGAGCGGTTGCGTGTAGATACCGACAGCCGAATCGTTGGCGAGCTGCAGGTCCGTACGCAGATTGTCTTGCAGATAGGTGTACGCCCCCACAATACTCCACTGCGGAACCGGCTTAATGGTTACGAAGCTGCTATTGCTGTAGAGATGGTTTGTCCGCTGCACTACAGCAAACGACCGCTGCAGAATCGTGCTGACGTCGTCGCCGACGCTGAGCCAGCGCTCTGGACTAAGGGTGACATTGCCAAACAGCCGCTGATTGGTCCGCGGGTCCGTCACATAACCGGGATCATGCGTGCCGGTCCACTCATAGCCCGCTCTTGCGTTCCACAATTCCCCGCTATGAAAATGCAGAGCCGCTCCCGCAATATTGCTGGACGTCGACGGCACGACGTAGAGCGGGTCTGTGTTATCGGGTGAAGAGAACTGCGGCCACAAACCTGAGTTTGACCGCGTTATATTCATTCGTTTGTAGTACGTCTCCAGGTCGAACTGTTTTGACACGCGGTACGCCGCCTTCAGGCCCGCCCAGTGCCAGTGCAAGGACGGATTGCCGAACCCGTAAAACACCGTGGGGTCAGCGAGGGAATACGACGAGACAAACTCATTCACCAGATTCTGCTGATGAAAGTCAGCCACCACGCGCAGAGGGGAAATTGGATTCCAGGCCAACGTGGCGTCTGCGTTGAAGTTGTTTTGCGAGTGATTGCCGGTGACCAGAAGCCGGGGGTCGGTCTGGGTAAACAAGTTGTTGGTCCGGGCGTAGCTGACATCGCTGTTGAAGGTAAGGTGATGCGCCACCGCCATGCTGATCTGCAGCGAGTCGGCCTGCGTTTGATGGTCCGGCAACACGCTGTGAACGTAGCGACCCGCCGGCGTATAAGGGATGTTCTCGCTGGTGGGAACGGTGCCGGATGTTCCGTAGATGTCTATCGGATTCTGCATACGGTCGTTGAAGCTCCGATACTCGTGCTGGTAAACGAGCTTGAGAGCCTTTCCTAACGTGACCTCAGCCCCTCCGGCAATGTTCCGCGTCGTATAGTTGTAGGTGCGGTACTGGGAGGCGGAGTGGCAGTTATCGCAACCGGTGTCGGTCAGCGTTCCGTCCCCGCCCATGTCGAAGTACTGCATCTGGCTGTTCCCGTCCCGGGCCATCCAACCGCCTTTGACAAACAGCTTCACCGGCACATTGGGCAACTTCACTTTGGCGGAAAGGTTGTTCATCCTGCGTCTGATGCCCAGCAAGGAATCCGGGGGGATCGAATCGATGCGAATGATGTCCGGAGAAATCACGGACGCTCCGAAATAGGAGTTGTCATCGAGGTGACGGATGAAGCTGCGATTGTCGAGAGTGAAGTCAAGCCATTTCCCGAAAGTGAGGCGCGACTTCAAGTCGTAATCGTCCCTGCTCAAGACCTCCCATGTGGACTTGATCGACAAGTGCTGGGGAATATCCACATAAGACAAAGATAGATCGCCGCCCAGCGACTGTTGCAGGCTGTCATACTCGCCTACGCGCCCCGCGTATCCGCTGGTGTCCACGAAGCGGTATTGCGGCATCATGACGGTGAGATGATAGTTGACTTCGGGGGCATTCTCGGCCGGCTGTGAAGCACTCGAACTGGATTGCTGAGCCTGAACCGGGGACATTGCTGCCGCAACTATGAGTGCAACTACCAACAGTAGGAGGAGTGCGGAAGCCCTTTTCATTGCGCGATCTCCTTACAAGAACCAATGCTTCGGTGGTGCTACTTATCGATAAACTTGCTTCCGCCGGTTGCGGAAGGTATGTCGCTTCCATGAATTGCGTTGTGGCAATTCGTACAGCGGTCTACCAGCGGCAGGCTCGCGCCGTTGTGGTGCGCCGAGTGGCATTGCAGGCAAAGCGCGGGCTGGCTCACTGTCAGCATGTTCTGGTTCGGAGACCCGTGTGCCGAATGGCACTTCATGCAGTCTTCATTCACCGGCGGATGCTGGAACGAGAATGGTCCCTGGAATTCGGCGTGACAGGTGAAACAAAGCTCGTTCAGGTTCGACATCTTCAAATTGTTTCCCGCGCTGCCGCCATGCGGATCGTGACAATCCATACAGGTCATTTTGGCTTCGCGAATCGGGTGATGATACGGAAGATCGGCCTGAGCACTCTGCTTCTGGTGGCAGCGCAAGCAGTTCTCATTCACCTGCCGACGAGATTCGATCGCTTTCGGAACCGCAAGGGCCTCGCCCTGGAATTCGTTGCGGACCTCGCCATGAATCTCTCCATGGATCGTGTGGCAGTCGGCGCACTTAATGCCCTGTGCCTGATGTGCACCCGAGAACCAGTTGCGCACATGATCTGACTTGGCGTGACAACTCAGGCAGGCGCCGTTGGCCTCTTCCGCCGGACGATCCTTAAAGCTGACAATCTTGTCTTTGGATTCCTTCGTGTACCCGCCCGCCGCCACGTGCAAGCTGCCCGCTCCGTGGCACTGTTCGCAGTCGACCTCGTGCATGGAGTGCTGGCTCCGGCGATATGCCTTGGACACATCGCCGTGGCATGCGGCGCACTGGTCGCCGCCCACCTTCGAGGCGCCGGCAATGTCCACGTACCTGCTGAAATCCTTCTGCGGTTTATCGGTTGTGGACTTGGGCTTACTGCTTCCGGCGAGGGCCGGAACGAGGACAAGAAGGAGGACGGCGAAAATACTGCTCAGCAGCGAGGTACGTCGGGGCATGGCAGCCCTCCGGACAACCATCGACACTAGTCGCCGCGAAGGGTGAGGATCAGTGATTCATATCACCCATGCCTGTGTTGTTTACGACTCGCTTCCCGACCCTGCTCCGCGCCGCTGCTGGTGCATGCGGTAGAGGTGTTGGACGGGGCCGGTTCCGCGACCCAGGGGATGGCCGGCCGCAATCGCGGCGGTAACGTAGGTCTTCGCCAGCAAGGCGGCTTCGGGTAGTCCACGATCCAGTGCAAGGTGGCAGGCCATGGCTGTGGCGAAAGCACAGCCGGTTCCATGGGTAGAGTTCGAGCGCTGCCGTTCGGCCTTGAAGACTTCCTGCTCGATCCCTCGTTTGGTCGTAAAGCTCAATAAATCAATAGCTTTGTCCAAGTGACCGCCGGTGATCACCAGCGCAGTCGATCCCATCTCGTGCAGTTTGGCTGCGGCCGCACGCATCTCGTCGAGATCCGTTACCTGCAATCCGGTGAGCACGGCCGCCTCGTCCACGTTTGGAGTGATCACATCGGCCAGAGGGATAAGTTTCTCGATAAGCAGCTTAGTGCCGGGAGCGTCCAGCAGGTCGGCGCCGGAGGAGGACTTAAGGATCGGATCAAGGACCACGTTGAGTAGTTTGGCCTTGCCGGAGCGCTGGCCGAGGAAGTCTGCTACTGCGCGAACTACCTTGGCCGTGCCTAGCATTCCGATGTGAACGGCGGCGATGGCGATGTCGGCGGTCAGTTCCTGCAGGGTTTCGGTTATCAACGCGGGGTCTACAGCCTCAACCCGGCGGACGCCAGCCGTCGACTGGACTGTCATGGCCGTAATGCAGGCGACGCCATAGCAGCCGTGGGCGGCGATGGTCTTGATATCGGCGGTGACCCCCGCCCCCGAGGAGGGGTCGAAGCCGGCGATGGTCAGTACCACGGGTGGTGTCTCAGCCATGTTCGGCGAACCTTGCCACTAGAAATCCACCATGAAAGCATACGCGCTGGTTGTCTCCGCGACCGGGGCGACTCTTCGAAACTCGCCACCTTCAGCGCTTGGAATCAAGAAAAATCATCTCCGCCCTAAGCAACCTTTTACCTAAAACGCTGGCAATAAACAACTTATAAAGAAATACGCGGCAAGTCGCTGATTCTATTGAGGATGAAAATGCGCCCCCAGGTGCGGCATATCACTTAGTTATCAGTTGATAAACACATAAGCCCATTGTTTTGATGGACATCATTCATTTATCTCATGATTAACAACAAGTTACGTGAGATATCGATTACTACCAGGTCACTATAGACCACGCACTTTCGGGTTGACAAGGCTCCTCCCACCCCCTACCATCTACAAACCGTTAACGAAAGAGCCTATAGGACGACTTTTTGAGATGCGAGGAGAACTGAATGCGAAGACTTATAGCTCATGGACTGATGATCGGCTTGCTGGTCGTCGGGCTAGGAGCGGCTCAGGGACCGAACAACTCGGAGGCCAGTTCAGCCCCAACTAGATCCGCCCACATCAAGCCCGAGATCCGAAAACAGGCTGGCAAGAGCAAACCATATCAAATCGGCACCGCTTCCTGGTACGGGGAGTATTTCGTAGGCAAACCGACCGCCAGCGGCGAAGATTACGACATGTACGATATGACCGCAGCCCACCCAACACTTCCCTTAGGAAGCTACGTGCGGGTGACGAACCTGCGCAACGGACGGGCGGTGGTGGTGAAAGTAAACGACCGGGGTCCAATCGTGCCCGGGCGCATTATTGACCTGTCCTACGGGGCCGCCCAGGTTCTGCAGTTTCAAGCGCGTGGACTTCAGAAGGTCCGTTTGGATCTGGTGAAACCCCGCACCCAGCGCCGGCAGGTCTACCAGACTATCGCCTCCAACCAGCCTATGGCGGAACTCCGCTAAACACTCTACACTGCTAGGGATGCAGGCAACTCTGCCCCCCCCCATCCCTGGCAACGATCGGCAAAAGGATAACTTCTCCCCAAATGATCCGCGCCAGAAACTGATTGTGGCGTTGGATGTGTCCACGGCGTCGGCTGCGCATAAAATCGTGGCGGCCATCGGGGAGTCGGCGTTTACCTATAAAGTCGGAATGCAGCTCTATACTGCCGAAGGTCCGCAACTGGTGCGGGATTTGGTGGTATCGGGCCGGCGCATCTTTCTCGACCTCAAGTATCACGACATTCCGACCACGGTAGGGGCGGCGGTTCACGAAGCGGCGCAACTCGGCGTGAGCATGTTGACCGTACACGCCTCCGGCAGCGGCAAGATGCTGCGCGCCGCCGTCGACGCCGCGCGCGCCACCAATCCCGCCCTGATCGTACTGGGCGTAACCGTGCTCACCAGCCTCGACGAAAACGATCTGGAAAAAATTGGCATTCGAGCAACCGTGCCGGATGAAGTACTGCGCCTGGCTGCGCTGGCCCTGGGGAACGGATGCCAAGGTATCGTGACTTCGGCGCGCGAAGCATCGCGGCTGCGCGCGGAGCTAGGACACGATTTTGCCATCGTCACTCCCGGCGTACGTCCCGCCGGCACTGGCCACGGAGATCAAGTCCGCGTAGTCACTCCCGCCGAAGCGATTGCCGCGGGAGCAAGCCACATCGTGGTGGGACGGCCTATCACCGAGGCTGCCGATCCGGCGGCGGAGGCGAAGGCGATTCTCGGCCAGATCAGCTCCTAGGAAAAACGGACACAAACGGGTGAAACCCGTGTACTATCGTTCCGTTTCCAAGATCACAAAGAAATTCACTTAGTGCTGCTGCTGAAAAGCGGCACGCGCACAGCATCGGGCAATCCCAGTTCACATTTAAGGAGGACACATGCCCCAGAAAAGTATCTGGCGCGCAGTTCTGATTGTCGCTCTGAGTCTGGCCCTCGCCACGCCTGCTAAAGCCGATAACCTGGACAATGCCGCCCGGAACATCATCATCGGAATTGTGGCAGTGACCGCGACCATCGCGGTCGTCGTCACTGTCGTCATCATGCACGAATCAAAGAAAGATAGAACGATTACGGGCTGCGTCAAGTCGGAGGGTAACGGGATGACGATCGCCGACGAAAGAGACCAGCAAGTTTATGCGCTCACTGGCAACACAGTTGGCATTACTCCAGGCGACCGGATGAGCTTAAAGGGCAAGAAAGCAAAGTCGAAGGGCGACCAGCCGCGCGTGTGGGTGGCGACGAGCATGATCAAAGACTTCGGCGTCTGTCATCCCTAGCTGCGCGTGGTTCAAGTACGATTCGTATCGGGGTATGCCTTCAGGCATACTGCAAGTGCCACGTGATCAGCGCGCCTTTAAGGCGCAGGATTTGCCTGATCGGGTTTCGCCACGGGCTACGTTTGATCTCGAGTTGGCCATCACTTATGACGATAGTTAAGAGATTGTGAGCCTATGAAAGAAATCGCCATCTCGGAGTTCAGGGCCGATTGCTTCGCGTTGCTCAAGCAAATGCAGCGGACGCGGAAGCCGATCCGCGTTATCCGATTCGGAAAAGCCATAGCGGAAGTCGTGCCTGTGGCGGCGAAGCCAAGCGCGCGGGACTGATTTGGCTCGATGAAAGACACGATAGAAATTGTGGGCGATATTGTCTCTCCAGCCAGCGACAAAGATGAGTGGGAAGTCCTACGCTAGGTCCCCGATCCTCGCATCGACCAACGCGGATCGCTTCCGCGATGCCGACTTTCCGCTACTAATTCATGCGATCGGACTGGAGTGCTTCGGAGTAGCCAAAAAGTAAATGGACCGCGGCTCATTCGAGTACAATTCCGTGACACCTTCGATCAGTAAGGAACAACGATGCGGATGCTCTTCACCTTGTTCGTTACAGCGATTGCATTCCTGGTGCCAAACATGGGCCAGGCGCAAGCTGACCATCACCACACTTCGCCTGGGACTCTGGGCAATGTGGTGTTCAGCACCTCGTGCAGCAGCACAGTTCAACCTCAGTTCAATCGCGCCGTAGCCCTGATGCATTCCTTTCAATTTCAGAACGCCATTGAGGCATTCGATGCCGTTCTCCTAACCGACCCGTCATGTTCGATCGCATATTGGGGTATCGCGCTGAGCCATTGGGGTAACCCGTTTGCAGCGGGGCTGAAGTCCCCAGAACAACTGGAGCAGGGACTCAAAGCAGTCAAGCAGGCGCGAGTTGCCGCTCCGAAGACGGAGCGTGAACGTACCTATGTCGAGGCCGTCGCGCATCTGTACACCGATACCATTAATACCGATCAGCAGTCACGGAAGCTGGGACATGAAAGCGCCATGGCGGCTCTCAGTGCCGCTCACCCCGAGGACACGGAAGCAGCCATCTTCTATGCACTGGCTCTGGCCGCCGATGCCGATCCGGGGGATAAGACGTATGCGAAGCAACTCAAGGCCGGGGCGATTCTGGAAAGTCTGTTCGCTCAGTATCCAAATCATCCGGGACTAGCCCACTACATTATTCATGCCTACGACGTTCCGCCGCTGGCTCCGCGGGCGATGGGAGCGGCACAGCGCTATAGCGAGATTGCCCCTTCGACGCCGCACGCATTGCACATGCCATCCCATACGTTTACACGAGTTGGGGACTGGCAAGACTCTATCGACGCCAACATACCTGCAGCGGCTGCCGCACGAACCGCGGGTCAGACACCCGAAGAGTTGCACGCCACCGACTACATGGTCTACGCCTACCTGCAGACCGCCCAGGACAACGCCGCGAAACGCCTAGTGGAATCGGCCGTTCAAAGTTTCGCTCGCTTCGATCCGGCATCTCCGAACACCGGAGCGGCCAGTCCCGCCGCGGCATACTTTGCGCGCGCGGCGATTCCTGCCCGATACTGTCTGGAACGGCAAGCCTGGTCCGATGCAGCAAAGCTGGAGCCGCTCCTCAGCCCATTTCCGTACACCGATGCGATCACCTACTTTGCCCGGGGCCTTGGAGCTGCGCATTTGAAAGATCGGGCCGCTGCGCTCGCAGCCATCGACTCTTTAGAGCTGATGCGCGACAAACTGACAAAGATGAAAGAGGTGTATTGGGCCAACCAGGTAGAAATTCAGCGACAGGAAGTATCCGCATGGCTGGCGTTTGCTGAAGGCGATAGCCAGGGCGCTCTTACCGGAATGCGCGCGGCGGCGGAACAGGAAGACAAGACCGAAAAGAGCGTTGTCACACCGGGGCCGCTTGCTCCGGCACGAGAACTGCTGGCCGACCTACTGCTTGATTTGAACCGTCCCTCGGAAGCGCTTAAGGAATTTGAAGCGACGCTGATTAAGGAGCCACACCGCTTTCGCTCGCTGTACGGAGCAGCTGAAGGGGCCAAGCTGGCCGGCGATCGTTCAACGGCGCAGACCTATTTCCGAAAGTTGCTTAAGGTTGCGGAGCGCGCCGATAAGCCTGAGCGCCGGGAAATGGTCGAGGCTCGTAGCGGAGCGCAACCCGAATAGCTGCTGTCCAAATTACGGATGATGACGATCAAGTTCGGCTCTTCGCCGAAAACGCTTATTAGTACCGAGAAACGCCCTTATGACCGATAAGAGAGCCAGTTCACGAATAGTCGTAAAGCCGGAAACCGGCCCGCTACATACTTACGGCACCGCCGATCCCCCCGCCATCGTCTTCCGCAGCTCCTCAGCCGATCCACTCAGCAGATTCCTCAGCACCGCCACCTCCGCCGCAATGCCGGTGTGCAGCGCTGGATCTACATCGGGCGCGAAAAGCGAAGAGTGGTTTGACGGCAGCATCGTCCCGGCAGCCTTGGCTTGCGCGTACTTCTCCGGGTCAGCTCCCCCAAGACTGAAGTAGAAGCTGGGAATTCCCTGTTCGACGAAGTAAGAAAAATCCTCGGAGCCGGTAATCGGCTCCTGATTTACAACTTTGTCTTTGCCCAGCGCCGACTCCAGCACTCCGCGCAGCCGCTGCGCCAATGCGGGATCGTTGTATACCAGGTCCGTACCTTCATAGCGGTCAATCGTCGGAGGACGCGGCGCACCCGCCGCTTCGGCCTCTGCCTTGGTGATCCGCGCAATGGCCGCGAGCACTTGCTTCCTCACTTCCGGTTTGTTGGTGCGTACCGTCAGCCCCAACTCAGCCTGGTCCGGAATAATATTGTTCTTGGTGCCGGCCTGAATGTAGCCCACCGTGACCACCGCCATTTCCTGCGGCTTCACTTCGCGCGAAGCAATCGTCTGCAACGCCAGAATGGTTCGGGCAGCGATCACAATGGGATCGATCGCCGTGTGCGGCGCGGAACCATGTCCACCCTTGCCGTAGATTGTGATACGCAGCGAGTCCGCATTGGTATTGAAAACTCCCGGAGTAATGCCCACTTCCCCCGCGGGCAGTATGTTGCCCACGTGCAAGGCCACGGCCACGTCGGGCTTGGGAAAGCGCGTGAGCAAGCCATCGTCGAGCATGGCCTTGGCCCCGCCGATAATCTCTTCGGCGGGCTGGCCGATCAGCATCAGGGTTCCGTGCCACGTATCTTTGCTGTGGGCCATGATGGTGGCCGTTCCCAGGATCGATGCCATGTGCAGATCGTGTCCGCACGCGTGCATCACCGGGACATCGTGCCCGGCATCATCTTTGGTGCGTACTTTGCTCGCGTAAGCAAGACCGGTTTTCTCCTCCACCGGCAGCGCGTCAAGCTCGGTTCGCAGCATCACGGTCGGCCCTGCGCCATTCTTCAGGATCGCAACAACCCCTGTGCCGCCGACATGTTCGGTCACCTCATAGCCGAGGCCGCGCAACCGGCTGGCCAACTTCGCCGCGGTTTGGGTTTCGTGCGCAGAGAGTTCAGGGTTCTGATGCAAATCGAGATACAGCGCGTGCGCATCAGGATAGACATTTTCAACTTCTTTTGATGTGGGAGTTTGAGCCGAGGCCGAAGCAACTAGAGACGCAAGCAGCAAGATTTTTGCCAGTTTCATTGTTCACGGATCATAGCTGGCACCGTGGCCTGCTGCAAATGCCTTTGTCCTGACAATCCTGTCCCGCGACCGAGTTCCGAAGCGGCAAAACGCCAACCTAGACTTTTTATTTCACGGTTTGCCGTCCGTCGACCGGGTGTACAATCGTCCTAGAAAGCACTGGTTTGCGTCCTTCGTTTGCAAGCTTGAGGTGCTAATGAACGTCCACATCAGTTACCGGCTTCACAAAACTCCCGCCGTAGAAAAAGACATCCAACATCAAATCGAAAAACTGCGAAAGCGGCTGCAAGTCTTCCGCCCGGAACTGATTCATCTCAAAGGCATGGTGGAAGAGATCTCTGCGCGCGAGGGTACTAGCGTCTCTCTCAACTTGCGTCTTCCATCCGGACAAATGGCAGCGCAGACCACCGCCGCAACCGCTTCCGCCGCGGTGAAGACCGCATTCGAAGACCTGCTGCAACAAGTCAACAAACACAAAGAATTATTACGCTCCACGCACAAGTGGACGAGGCGGCAGAACGACGGCTCGGCGCGGAAGAATGTTTCTGTGCCCTTCGAGGACACGCTGGCGGTCGTGTTTCCCGTGATGGTTTCGGCGGAAGATGTACGCTCCTACGTCAACGTAAATCTTTCCCGCCTGGAACGCTTTGTGGAACGGGAAATTTATTTCCGCGAGATCGCCGACCAGATTGTGCCGGATTCGATCGGCAAAGACGAAGTGATTGACGAAACCATCGCCGCTGCGCTCGGCAGTGGTGGAGAAAATCCGGGCCGCGAAAAACCGGAGCGGCTCGCGCTCGAGCCCTGGCTTTACCGCCTGGCGCTCGATGCGCTCGATCAATTATCCCGTCCCGAAGGCACGAACGGAAGCGCCGTACGCCTGGAAGAATCCGCGCGCAAACAGAATGTCAAGGCCAGCGACGAGCCCGGACTGCAATTCCATCAGCCTGACGAAGCCATCACCGAAGAAACCATCATTGCCGACGGCCGCGTGTCCACGCCGGAACAAATCGTCGGCTCCCGCGAAATGATGCGCCTCATCGCCGCCGCTCTGCGCGATGTGGGCCGGGACCATCGCGAGGCTTTCATCCTGCATGCCATCGAAGGCTTCGGGGTCGACGAAATCTCCGCCATCACAGGCATTCCGCCCGACCGCGTGTTGAACTCCATTTCTGCCGCGCGCGATCACCTGCGCAAATCGCCCCAATTTGTCGGCCAGTTCAAAGGGCGCTTCGCCAATACCGGCATCGCATAAATCAAATTTTAACGAAAGGAACTGACCTCGAATGATCACTCGCGAACAGATTCAGGAATTAGCGCAATTTGAAGATCAGGCGAACAGCGCCCTTAGCTTCTACTTCCAGCCCACAGCGCCACGTAACAAAGCCCACAAGGAAGAAGCCATCCTCACCAAAGACTTAGCGCGCGAAGCTCTGCGCCATCTGGAAAGTAAAGGTTGCGAGGGTAATAAAAAAGGTTCCGAGGTTAATAAGAAAGACAAGTGCGAGTCCGCCCGCGCCGATCTCGATCGCATCGTGCGGCTGTCGCACGACCTGCGCGGCAACGCTGCGCATGCCAAGGCAGTCTTCGCCTGTTCCGCGCAAGGCTTTTGGCGCGAGTATGATCTGCCCGCACAACTCAGCGGCACGCAACTTCTGGTCGATCGGCATTTCCGCCTGAAGCCCCTGGCTCACTTGCTGGGAGCGTTTCCCGGCCTGGGCGTGGTTCTCGTAGATCGTCATCGCGCCCGCATGTTCGACCTTCGTCTCGGAGAATTAACCGAGCGCGAAGGATTCTTTCATCCACTCTCCCGCCGTGGCCGCGGCGATGGCTTCGCCGGTTATGACGGAGGCCATGCCGAGCGCCGCGTCGCCGACGAAGCCCGCCAGCATTACAAATTTGTCGCCGACTTCTTGAAGGATGCTTTGGAGAAAGGCCTGTTCGAAAAGTGGATTCTGGGCTGTCAGGAAAGTCACTGGCCGCAATTCGCCCCGCAATTGCATCCCGAGGCTGCACAGAAGTTGCTGGGCCGGTTTTCCGCCGAGGTGGCTCACGTGAGCCGCGATGAAATTCGCAGCCAGTCCGAACGGATCTTCTCCGCCTGGCAACAGCGCCGCTCCACCGAGGCGGTTCACGAAACCATCAGCCAGGCCCGCAGCCATGGCCGCGGCGTCACCGGATTGCGCCGCGTTCTGCGCTCCCTGGAGATGGGCGAAATACAAACCTTGCTGATTGGCGATAACTACGTCGCGCAGGCGGTCGAGTGTACCGGTTGCGGTCACCTCGACGCCCACTTGGTGAGCATGTGTCCGATCTGCGGACGCGAAACCCGCGAGGTCGTCGATGTCGCCGAGGCGATCCTGCCCTGGGTCATCCGCTACGACGTCGAACTCTTCTACGTGAAAGACGATCCCGAGTTCGACAACGTCGGCAACATTGCGGCTCTCTTGCGCTTCCGCTCCGCCCAGGACAACAAAGTCCAGCCCATCAACGAAAGCCCGACAAATCCATCCCTAGGCCGCCAAGCCGGACTGGTCGGCCGCTACCGTGGCGCGGCCAACGGCTGATGGAAGCGGAGGATCTCATGTGGGGACAGCCGCCCTCGGCTGTCCGGTCGAGCCAAGCTCGACCCCTCTTCGTCAACTCGCCGGGTGGGGGCTGGTGGGGCCCCATTTCTCGTGTACTTTCCGAGAAAGCCTGCCCTGAGTCGAAGAATTAAAAGACCCACTTCTCGCAAAAGATGCGAGAAGTCGGGCATCCCAACTTCACCTTCTAAGTCGGTTTCTTTACTTACCCGCGTAAGTGCGCGGCGACCCAATGCCCGCACACTCATCCCATCCTATAGTGCATTGCCTGGCGCCCTTGGTGATGTCGTTGAAGTCGGCGGCGTATTCGATGGAGTTGGCCAGCTCGCCGTACATCCACGTCAGTTCGTCCAGGCTGGATTGCTGCCGGTTGCCGGCCGCGTTCACAATGCCGGCAAACGTGGGCGACGCCCAGCTTGTGCCTCCCACCGAGAGCCAGCCGCCCTGCAGATAAACTCCGGCGCAGCAGTAATCGGAGGCCACATCGGGATATCCGCGATGCGTGCCGACGATGTTTGCAATGCCGCTCTGGTAGCTGGGAATGGGTTCATACGGGCTGATGTCACCCCCGCCGCCGCCGTAAATTTCGCTGACGAAGTTGCCGTTTCGGTCGCGGGTGAATGATGTGCCTCCAACCGACACCACGTTCGGCGAGGCGCCGGGATAAATGCTCACTCCGATGCCGGAATCGCCCGATGCCGCGAAGTAGACGACTCCCGGCGTAGTAAAGAATTTGTCCCAGCTGGTTTCTTTCGCCACTTCCGGATCGCCCCAGCTCATGCTGACCACGCCGCCGCCGTTTTCAGCGACTAACTTCGCGGCCAGCTGCACGGCTGCCCACGTGGGGTCGGTGTTCTGCAATTTCGATACGACCAGAAAAAGCTTGGCCTGCGGAGCCATGGCGTGCGCCCACTCGATGTCCAACGCCTCCTCGGTCAACCACTCCGAATACACCGGAGGCTTCGTGCCCGGCCATGTCACGGTGAGGTCGGCGGCCGGGATGCCGTAATACTTGGAGAAGGCCGCCAGGTCGGCGGCGGCGGTGGGATAATCTCCGGCATCAACAATGCCGATTGCTCCTATTCCGCCGGTCGGCACCGCCGTGCTGGTGGCGACCGGGCATCCCGTCGGTCCACTTACCAACTGGTAAACGCAGGCGATCGAGCCCGGAGTTTCCACCCCCGCAGGCGGACCGCTGGGCGAAGGCTGGTCGGAATCCACGTAAAAATAATTCGTGTGATGGCGGCCGGGCGCGGGAATGCTCGATTGCGGAATGATGATGCGGTGGCCGTTGTAGGTGGACTCCAGGCTTTGGGCGAAAGCAGACGCCCCAAGCAGGCACGTGCTCGCAACCCCGAAAGCCGCAACCATTGCGCAGAAAGAAGAAAGATGCTTCATCGTAATAGCTCCTGTGGCGGGAGTCATTATGACACGATTTTGGGTGGTGGTGCAGTTTGAAACCCTTAGGGGGCTGGCTCAGCCGAGGCATTTCCCCGAGCAAGCACGAACTGGATGCCCCACCCGTGGCGGTTCTCACGGGTGGGCCGCGATGCCGATGGGATCAGGAGATTTTGCGGATGTGA
>OCZU010000771.1_pt1 | contig 21494 bp, 16 predicted proteins | sample 1539001 | NCBI WGS metagenome assembly OCZU01 (sample SAMEA3539306, study PRJEB22396) | soil metagenome | biome: tundra; feature: field; material: soil | place: USA | collected 2010-05 | depth 0.15 m | reverse complement strand
CGCCGTTCACCGAGCCGCATCAGACCGCGTTCGGCGCGCTCTACGACAGCGGCGATTATGTGGTCGCCCTCGACAGGGCGCTCGCCGCGGCCGGATACGAGAAGCTGCGGGCTGAGCAGCGCAAGCGCCGCGCCGATGGCGATACCGTGCAGCTCGGCATCGGCGTCGCCTGCTACGTGGAGATCACCGGCGGCGGCGACGAGGCTGGTGCGCCATCCGAGAACGCGACCGTGGAGGTGCATCCCGATGGCAGCGCGACGATCCTGACCGGGACCTCACCGCACGGCCAGGGACACTCGACCGCGTGGGCGATGATCGCCAGCGAGGAACTCGGCATCCCGGTGGACCGGTTCACCGTTCAGTGGGGCGATACGGACCTGATCCCCGAGGGCGGCGGCACCGGCGGGTCGCGCAGCCTGCAGCAGGGCGGTGCCGCGGTCCAGCAAGCCTCCAAGGAGCTGATCGAGCTGGCCAGGACGCGGGCTGCCGCCGTCCTTGAGGCCAGTCTGGACGACCTGGTGTTCGACCAGGCTCGCAGCGCATTCGCCGTGGTGGGTGACCCGGACGCCTCGGTGCCGCTCGCCCAGCTCGCGCAGGACGAGCCGCTGCTGGTCCGGGCGATCTTCACGGCACCAGGCGCGACCTTCCCGTTCGGCACCCACGTCGCCGTCGTCGACGTCGATACCGAGACCGGCAAGGCGGTCCTGCGCCGGGTGGTCACGGTCGATGACGCCGGGGTCGTACTCAACCCGCTGCTCGCCGAGGGCCAGCGGCATGGCGGCATTTCCCAGGGTGCTGCTCAGGCGCTCCTGGAGGAAGTCGTCTACGACGCCGACGGCAACCCTTTGACGGCGAGCTTCGCCGACTACCCGATCGTGTCAGCCACCGAGATGCCCAGCTTCGAGCTGGCTGACATGGCGACGCCGACCAGCTACAACCCGCTGGGTGCCAAGGGGATCGGCGAGGCCGGGACGATCGGCGCCACGCCAGCGGTCCAGAACGCGATCGTCGATGCGGTCGCCCATCTGGGCGTCCGGCACGTAGACATGCCGACCACGCCGATGCGGATATGGCGGGCAATCCAGGCAGCACAATCACAAGCGGCACGGACGGGGAGGGCATGATGCAGGTCGAGATCACCGTCAACGGCGAGCCGCGGTCCGATGACGTCGAGCCGCGGCTGCTGCTGGTGCACTACCTCCGCGAAGTCTGCGGCCTGCGCGCCGCCAATGTCGGGTGCGACACCACCTCATGCGGTGCCTGCACAGTCCTGCTGAACGGCGAGTCGGTGAAGTCCTGCACCGTGCTGACCGTGCAGGCGACCGGCCAGGATGTGGTGACCGCCGAGGGGCTGGCCCCGCCGGGCGAGCTGCATCCGGTCCAGCAGGCGTTCCGCGCCGAGCATGGCCTGCAGTGCGGTTTCTGCACGCCGGGCATGGTGATGGCGGCAGTGAGCCTGCTGGCGGAGAATCCGACGCCGACCGAGCAGCAGGTGCGCGAAGGGCTTGAGGGCAACCTCTGCCGGTGCACCGGATACCACAACATCGTCCGCGCGGTGCTCGCGGCATCGGACCAGGCCGAGGTGACCGCGTGATTCCCGCCCAGTTCGACTACGTCGCCGCCGAGTCGGCCGACCATGCGATCGAACTCCTCGCCACTCACGGCGATGACGCGAAGGTGCTGGCCGGAGGACATTCGCTGCTTCCGATGATGAAGCTTCGGCTGGCCGGGCCAGGGCTGCTGATCGACATCTTCCGCGTGGCGGAGCTGACCGGGATCGCCATCGACGGCGATGAGCTGGTCATCGGCGCGGCCACCCGGCACGCGGATCTGGCCGGATCGGCTCTGGTCCGCGCCGACGCACCGCTGCTCGCGCACTCTGCCTCGCTGGTCGGCGATCCGCAGATCAGGCATCGCGGCACGATCGGCGGGTCACTGGCACATGCCGATCCCGCCGCGGACCTGCCGATGGCACTGGTCGTGCTCGGCGGCTCGGTCGAGCTGCGCGGGCCTGGCGGAACCCGCCGGGTGAGCGCCGGGGACTTCTTCACCGGGTTCTTCGAGACCTGCCTTGAGCCGGACGAGCTGCTGACGGCCGTCAGGGTCCCGCGCCTGCCAGGCGCTGGCTGGGGTTACCAGAAGTTCACCAGGCGCGCCAACGACTGGGCGATCGTCGGCGCCGCCGCGATCGCGGGCCGGATCGCGCTCGCGAACATGGGGCCGGTACCGCTCCGCGCGCTCGCCGCCGAGCATGCCCTGGCGAGCGGCTCGACCCCCGCCGCGGCGGCCGAACTTGCCGCCGAGGGCACCTCGCCAGGTGAGGACATCCACGCTGACCGCGGTTATCGTGAGCACCTGGCGCGTGTCCTGACCAGACGAGCGCTTGAGCACCAGGCATAACGGGGATAGCCGGGCAATCAAAGCCACGGAAAGGAAATCTTCGATGACCGAGAATGCGACCGCGGACGAACTTCGCGACCAGCTCAGCGAGGTCGAGTTCGACATTGCCAACTTGCGCAAGACCGCGGCCCAGATCCGCGACGGCGTCGGAGAAGCGGAAGACCCGGCTGACCGGGGCGCCCTGATCCACGAGGCCGACGAGCAGGACAACCTCGCCGACCAGCTCAGCCTAAGGCGCGAAGACCTGCTCCGCCGTCTCGCCGGGGTGTAAACCCAAGAACGCCGAGCGGGCTCCCTTGGCTCGCAGGCGGGGAGGTTTTCTTGATCGTGGTGAAGAGGTGTTGCTGCCACAACACTCTTTAACCACGATCATCGACAACCGTCGGAAGCACTGTTTGTGCAGGTGCTGGTGGGACTGAAGCGACTGAAGCGACTACAGAGGCGGCCGCGGCCCGACAGGCCGCTCGCCTCTAGGCGGACAGCTCGCGCTCGGTCGGGGTGCGGAACCGCGGGATCACGCGGACGTCGCCCAGCCAGGCACCGACGCGAGCGGCTTCGGCCTCGATCAGCGCCGATGCGTCTGCGCCAGCGTCCTCAAGCAGCCGGATGGCGATCTCGCCGTCAGCGCGCTGCGCCCAGCCGCCGATGACGCGCCCGTCCAGCCAGATTGTCGGGCCGGCATTGCCGCTCGTGTCGAACAGCGCCGGCCCGTGCGGGCCGAGGAATGCAGACCGGTCCGACCAGCCCATTATCGTCGGATCCAGAGCCGGGAGCAGGGCCGCCCAGTGGCCGGGGTCCGGAGTGGCGGCCAGGTCTCCGGGCAGCACCACGCCGGTCCCGCCCCCCGTTCCGCCGACGCTCCCGCCCCCCGTTCCGCTCCCGGTCCCGCTCCCGAGATCGACCTGGACCACGCCCAGTTCGGCCGCGGCCGCGCGGACGTCAGTCACCGGCCAGCCGGTCCACCACTTCAGGTCGGTCAATGGCGCGGGCCCGTAGGCCGCCAGCCACTGCCTGGCCAGCTCGGTGCGGGCGGCAGCCTCGCTCCACGACTCGGCCCGAACCGCGTGATCGGGCAGCCAGCGCTCGGTCAGCGCCCAGCGGTACTGCTGCGACAGCCACGAGCCGACCGGCCGGCCCCGCACGATGCGACCCTGCGCGGAGAGCACAAGCAGCACCCGGCTGGTGATGTTCTGGCCGCTCTGGTACGGCTTGCCGTCGGCCAGCAGCACCGGCGTGCGGAGCCTTGGCTCGTCGCTGGACAGCTCAACCGCCGTCGCCGTGCCGCCACGCCCGGCCAGGCTGCGAAGCACGGACCGCTCGACATCCGCGAGCCAGGGCTCGGGCTCGGCTACCGTGCCAGCTTCGGTCAGCAGCTTGAGCAGCCGAGCCCGCTGCACCTTGCCGACCCGGCTGGTCGTCGAGACCTGCACGACCGGCACGGACTCGGCCGGAACCACGAACACGGTCCGCCGCATCGCCAGCATCCTCACCAGCCGACGGCTCTCGTACAGCTCCTCCCCGATCACGGCCGGACTAACCGACGCCGCCGTCCTGGCCCGGACTGCCAGGTAGACCGAGGCCGGATCGGTCGAGTGCAGTGCCACCAGTTGCCGGGCGACCGTGACAGGGTCCTCGGGCCGCTGCCCGTCCCGCAGTCCGTGCCTGACTGCCAGCCTCCTGCGCCGCTCGGCGACATCCATTCGGATCATGCCGACATGATCCACCAGGCGTGAGCGGCGCCAGAGGCGGGATCGTGCCAGCGACCGCACCGGGTGCTCCGGCTAAGGCCAGGCGCCGCGATTGCGGGTAGCCTCGCGTTCATGAACGTGGCTTCGGCTCGACGGGTGGCTGCCGTCTTGCTCGGCGCCTTTGTCTTCGGGCTGGCGATGGCCTGGCTGAAAGGCAGCAACGGCGGCCTGCGCGACGCGGTCGGCAACGCGAGTGCTCCGTGGCTGCTCCTTCCGTTCCTGGCCGGAGCGCTCCTGTCCGGCGGACCTACTCGCGGGCGCAGCCTGCTGGGCGGGGCCTGCGCGGGCTTGCTCGCCTCACTGATCGCACTGGCCGGTTTCTATCTCGCTGAGAGCTTCGTCCTGGATCTCGGACCTCATCCGTGGCTGACGGACCTGTCGTTGACCCTGGGCGCCGCCCGGTTCTGGGTGCAGCGAGCGTTCGTGAGCGGACCCGTGTTCGGCGCCCTCGGAGTCTGGTGGCACAAGCGGCGCTCGCTGACGGCGGCCGGCCTGGTGGCCGCGGTGTTCGTTCTCGAACCAGCGGCCTGGTGGCTCTACGGCGACGTCGTCCTCGGCTCGGCGAGCTCAGCGGCATATCCAGTGCTGACCTACCCGGAGCTGTCGCTGGCCGAGATCGCAGTCGGCGCGGGAGGATTTGTTCTGCTCGCCAGGTACACCCGGCGGCGCGAGCCAGCACCGGGGTCCGCGATCTGAAATGCGGGCCCACAGCGGATGAGGATGCCGAAAGTGACGTCGTTCGACCAGCTCGTCGCCCTCGCGCTGGATGCGCCGTTTTCTGGCTGGGACTTCTCCTGGCTGAATGCGCGAGCCACGTCCGCGCCGCTGCCATGGAGCTATGCGGGCGAAGTAGGCAGCCGGGAAATCCCGGAGTACAGCGTGGAACGTTTCCGGCCGCAACTGCGGACCGCATTCGAAACGAAGAGCTTGTGGCCACTGCCGTTCCGCCAGCCCAGGTTCCTGGTGGTGGCGATCAGGTGAGCGAGGCGCTGCAGTGCCGGGTGCTGGCGATCATGGGCTCTGGCGAGACCAGCCCCACGATGGTAACCGTGCACAAGGCACTGGCCGCCCGGCTGGGTGCAGGCAGCCACAGCGCGATCCTGCTCGATACGCCGTACGCGTTCCAGGAGAACGCCGCTGACATCTCAGCGCGATCGCAGGCATATTTCGCCCGCAGCGTCGGCCTCACGGTCGCTGTGATCAGCAACGCCGACGGCCCGTCAGGAACCGATCGCGATACCGACGCCAGCGTTGCCGCGATCCGCGGGTCTGACTGGGTCTTCGCCGGACCTGGCAGTCCGTCCTACGCGCTGGCCCGGTGGCGTGGCGGTCCGTTCGCCGGCGCGCTGCGGGACCGGATCGCGGCCGGCTCGGGGGTCACGGTGATCGCGTCCGCAGCCGCCGCCTCGATGGGACTGCTCGCCGTGCCGGTCTATGAGATCTATAAGGTCGGCGCTGATCCGCACTGGCTGGCCGGACTCGACCTGCTCGGCGTGCTCGGACTCAAGGTCGCGGTGATCCCGCACTATGACAACGCCGAGGGCGGCACGCACGACACCAGATTCTGCTACCTCGGCGAGCGGCGGCTGTCGATGATCGAGCCCGAACTGCCCGCCGACGCCGCCGTGCTCGGCGTGGACGAGCACACTGCACTCGTCTTTGACCTGGTGACGCAGGAGGCTGAGGTCGTCGGCCGGGGCGGCGCGACGGTGCGCAAGGCAGGGGTCAGCACCGTGCTTCCATCAGGATCACGCATAACGGTCCCGGACTTGCAGCTCATGATCCGCACCGGAGCTCCCGCCTCGGGGTCTGGCACCGGCGGGCAGTTGCGGCCCGCCGGTGACCCGGAAGCTGGTTCAGGAACTGGCGCGGTGCGACCGCCCGCCGACGGCTGCCGGCCGCCAGGCGAACCTGGCCCGGTGCTTCAGGATCTGCCCGACCTGACCAGGGACGGGCAGGCTCGCTTTGAGGCGGCCGAAAACTGCCGGGACAGCGCGGCGATGGTCTCGGCCATACTCGACCTCGAGGTCGCGATCGAGGCGTGGTCCACCGATACCGATGAGAATGACAACTCCGACCGGGCGCGGGCCGTGCTCCGCGGTCTGATCACCCGGCTTGGCCGGGCTGCCGAGCATGGCCTGGTCGATCCCGCTGCCCGGCTGGAGCCCATGGTCATGCCGCTCGTCGCGCTGCGCGACACGCTCCGCAAGGACGGCTCGTACGCGGCAGCTGACACGATCAGGGACGCGCTGACCGCAGCGGGCATTGAGGTGCGGGACTCACCCGAGGGCACCCACTGGGCCGTGTAGCGCCTCGGCCGCCGTGACCTCGCCCGCTGTCGTCGCGATGCGGCGCAGCATTCCGCCAAAGACGACGTCGTGGAACGGCCGCATCGACCACCAGTAGACCTGGCCCATGAGCCCGACCGGACGGAAGATCGCCCGCTGGCGGAACACCGTGCGGCCCGCCGTGTCTCGTCGCACCGAGAATTCGAGCCAGGCCAGGCCAGGCAGCTTCATCTCGGCACGCAGCCTGAGCAGTGATCCGGGGCTGATCTCCTCGACTCGCCAGAAGTCCAGCGCGTCGCCGACCTGAAGGTGATCCGGGTCGCGCCGACCGCGGCGCAGCCCGACGCCGCCGACGACCCGGTCGAGCAGCCCGCGAGCCGTCCAGGCGGCCGGGAACGAGTACCAGCCGCGCTGTCCTCCGATACCCTCGATGACCTGCCACAACGCGTGCGGTTCAGCACGTACCCGCCGGACCCGGTCATCGACGTAAAGCGAGCCGCCGGACCAGGCGGGATCGCTGGGCTGCGGATCGCTCGGCAGGACCCTGGCCGACCGCAGGTCAGCTGGCAGTGGTTCGCTCGGCGCTCCGGCGGTCGCAGCCGATGACCACCGGGTGGCGACATCACCGTCGCTAACGTGCCGGAGCGCGAGGCCGATGGCGCGATCCAGCGGCACCAGGCCAGCGGGCGGATCCGGGATGTATTGCGCGATGTCATGCTCGGCGCAGACCACCTCGTTTCGCAGCGACTCCACCAGCGGCCTGGCCAGGCCGAACGGGACGGGCGTCACCAGGCCAACCCAGAGCGACGATAGTCCGGGCGTGAGCAGCGGCACGGGAATGATGATCCGGCGCTTCAGGCCGGCTACCGCGGCGTAGCGGCGCATCATTTGCGCATAGCTGAGCACGTCGGGACCGCCGATGTCGAACCGTCGGCTGATCGACGCCGGGAGGTCCGCGGCGGCGGCCAGGTACCTGAGCACATCGCTGACAGCGATCGGCTGAATCCGGGTGCGCACCCAGCGCGGGGTGACCATCACGGGCAGGCGCTCGGTCAGGTAGCGCAGCATTTCGAATGAGGCCGACCCGCTGCCGATGATCACCGCCGCCTGGAGCGTGATCGTCGGCACGCCACTGGCCAGCAGGATGTCACCGACCTCGCGTCGCGACCTCAGATGCGGTGACAGGTCGGCCATGCCCTCGGGGACGATGCCGCCGAGGTACACGATCCGGCGCACCCCGGCGGCCGCCGCCGACTGCGCGAAGATCGTGGCAGCGTCCCGGTCGCGCTGCTCGAACCCGGCGTCGGAGCCGAGCGAGTGAACCAGGTAGTAAGCGACATCAGCACCGGACAGGGCGCTGCGGACGGCGCTCGGATCAAGCGCGTCCGCACGTGCGATCTCGACATCGCCTGACCACGGCCGGTCGCGGAGCTTGCCCGGATCGCGTGCCATGCAGCGAACCTGATGCCCTGCGGCGAGCAGCTCGGGAACGAGCCTGCCGCCGATATAGCCGGACGCCCCAGTAACCGTAAGGTGCTGAGATGGTGACACACAGTTAAGTATCGCACGGCCGGAGTAGCTGATCAGCGGCGGAACTGTTGCTGACTGACCAGCGCAGCGGGAGGGCGTCAATCCCGTAGATGCCCTCCACGCCGCCAAGCTGCTCGGGTCCGGCCGGGCGCAGACCGCGCATCCGCGGTGCGAGGAACCCGATCGCCTCTTCGAGCTCGGCCCTGGCCAGGTTGGATCCCAGGCAGAAATGAACCCCGGCCCCGAAGGTCAGCACTCTGGCATCGCGGTCCGCCGTGATGTCGAACTCCTCGCCGCCGTCGATCTCCCGGTTGGCCCGCTCGGCGCAGATCGCGACAATCGTTCCGGCCGGGAAGATCACGCCGCGGTACTCGACCTGGCTGGTGCAGATCCGGGCGGTGAACGGAGTGATCGGCTCGAACCTGAGGACTTCGTCGACGGCGGCCCCAAGTAGCTCAGGATTCAGCGCGAGCAGGTCCCACTGGTCCGGGTGCGCGGCAAACAGCCGCATCGAGTGCGCGAGCTGGGCGGCGGTGGTGTCGACGCCGCCGGCCAGCACGTTGAGCACCAAGTTGACGCACTCGGCCCCGGACAGCCGCTCGCCCTCCGCCTCGGCCCGCAGCAGCGCGCTGATCAGGTCATCGCCCGGCTCGCGGCGACGGCGCTCCAGCAGGTCGGCCACGTAGTCATACAGTTCGCAGACCGCGCGCTCGATCCGCTCCGGCTGCTCGGACATCGCGCGGATGTCGAACTGCCGCTGCACCCACCCGGACCACTCGTGCAGCTCAGGGGCGTCGCTGGCGGGCGCCCCAATGACCGCGGCGATGGCGAGGGCCGGATACGGCTTGGCGATCGCCTGGACGAACTCGCATTCCGCCGCTCCAGCGAGATCCTGCCAGAGCAGTTCAGCGATCTCGCGCATGACCGGGCGCCACCGGTCAGCGGCTCGCGGCGTGAACGCGGGCGCCACCAGCGAGCGCAGCCGGCGGTGCTGGTCCCCGCTCAGGTTCAAGATGTTGGCGTCGATCTGCTCCCTGAGCCTGCCGCCGGTAATGCCGAACAGGTCCGCGATCTGCGGGCCGGGGAACGCTGTCTGCCTGGCTCGCAGGAAGAACTCGCCGGCGTCCCGGTCGAGCACGACATAGGAGATCGGGGACCGAGCCAGCCAGCCCCGCTCGCGTACCGCGGCGAGCTGCGCGTGGTAAGCGTCGCCGCTCAGCGCGGAGTCGAGCGGATCGAAGTCCGGCAGGTCCAGGTTTTCGACGAGGCTGGTCAATGGAGATACCTGCCGATTCTCTTTACGCGTAGAGCCGCTCGCTTGCATGGGCAGTTTCCCGCCAAAGTCGGCGGATTTCGACCCGCAATCACGGGAATAGCCTAGCGATCGTCGGTCGCCAGGGCATCGACGATCGCCAGCACGCAGGCGACGGTCTGGCCATGCAGCCTGGCGCTCAAGGCGACCGGCCAGGTCGATAGCTTGACCACCACGGTGCGCGACGGCACGTGGACGAAGACGTGCTGCCCGTTGATCCCACTGGCATGAAAGAACGGCAGCGCCGGGTCGCGGACCCACCAGCAGTTCCGGTAATGGCTGCCGGGAAGGTAGCCCGAAGGGTTGTCACCAGCAACGAAAGCCGCCGCGCCATCGGGAGCGCCGCGGACCGTGTCGTCGATCCAGCCGGCTGGCACGATCTGCCTGCGACCTACCCGGCCCTGGTCCAGGAACAGCTGGCCGAATCGGCCCAGGTCCCGAAGCGTCGCACTGATACCGCCGTCGGCCAGCGGGTTGCCGCGGCCGTCGACGGTGATATCCGCGTCGAACTCGGCGCCCATCGGCTGCCATAGCTCGCGAGAGATCAGCTCGTGCAGCCGCTCCCCCGCCGCTCGCTCGATCACCCAGGCCAGCACGTCGGTCAGGATTGACCGGTACCGGAACGGGCCTCCGTGCGGACCGTCGTTGACCAGCGTGCCGAAATACCCGAGTGCGTCATCGGCGGCCAGCGGCTCGCCGTTGAGCGGCCGCCATAGATAGATCCGCTCGTAGGCAGCTACGTCAGAATTCGGATCTGCGTAGTTCTCGTCAAACCGGGTCCCGGCCCGCATGTCAAGCAACTGCCGGACCGTCGCCCCGCTGAACGACGTGCTCGCCAGTTCGGGAACGATGTCCGTAACCGGGCCGTCCGGGTCGAGCACGCCGCGGCCGGCCAGTACGCCGACGATGGTCGACGTGACCGACTTCGATACCGACATCAGCAGATGCGGCGTGTCTGGTGTCATGCCGTTGAAGTACTGCTCAGCGATGATCCGGCCGCGATGGGCGACCAGGAACCCGTCGGTGTCGCTCGCTGCCAGCAACTGGGCCACCGTCAGCTCACGATCAGCGAAGCGAAACGAAATACCATCGACCTCATGGTCGCCGCGCTGCAGGCGTCGCGCCGGGCCGGTGCCCCGGTCGATTCTCGCGGTCGGGATCAGCTCGCGCACATGCTGGAAGGCCCATCGGTTATACGGCGGATCCTGCCAGTTCGCCAGCGTCACCCGTGACCGCGGCCTGAACGGCGGAGCCCCGCTCATCAGCTCGTGTTCCGCTCCCGCAGTGCTCACAGCAGCAGGATCCCACGCTCCTGCTACCCGGCCGGACCCTGCCTGCCATCGCCGGAGTGTCACGATGGGGGGATGGGCGCTGTGCACATCGGGCTTACCGGGGACGTTCGGTGACGGCCCGGCTGACCAGGCGGCCGGGCGGCGCAGCCCGGCTTCGGGACCTGCTCGACTCGGGCCAGACGATCCTCGCGCCTGGTGCGTTCGACCCGCTAGCCGCCCGGCTGGTGGAGGAGGCCGGCTTTCCTGCGGTGTACATGACCGGGTTCGGGACCTCGGCGGCGCTGCTCGGCCGACCGGATGTCGGACTGCTCACGATGACGGAGATGGCCGATAACGCCGCGAGGATCGCCGCCTGCGTGGACATCCCGGTGATTGCCGACGCTGACACCGGTTACGGCAACCCGCTCAATGTGATCAGGACCGTCGGGGCCTTCGAGGCGGCCGGCGTGGCTGCGATCCACATCGAGGATCAGGTCGCTCCCAAGAAGTGCGGCCACATGGAGGGCAAGCTCGTCATTCCGGCCCGTGAGATGGCCGCGAAGATCCGGGCCGCCGCTGAGGCGCGCGCTCAGGCCGAGTTCGTGATCATCGCCAGGACCGATGCACGTGCCGTGGAGGGCCTCGAACGCGCGCTGGACCGCGCCCGGCTGTACCGCCAGGCGGGAGCAGACGTGCTGTTCATCGAGGCCGTCGTCTCCGAGGACGAGGCCGCGGAGGCGGTCCGCGCCTTCCCCGACGTGCCGTTGCTCTTCAACTGGGCGGAAGGGGGCAAGACTCCGCCGATCAGCCTCGACCGGCTGAAGGAACTCCGATACCGGATCATAATCTTCCCGATCAGCACCCTGCTTGCTGCGACGGCCGCCATGCGCGGGATACTGCGGGAGATCTCCACGGCCGGAACGCCGGCAGCCGCATTGCGAGACCTGCCGACCTTCGGCCAGTTCGTGGACTTTATTGGACTGCCCCAGGTGCGCGAGGTCGAGCAGCGGTACGCGGCGGAAGATCCCGCAACGGGGCCAGCGTGAGGGGGTGCCGATGTCGGCGACGTTTGATCGACCCAGCGTGTCTACCGAACTGGCCAGAGCCATTATCGACGCCGCAGAGCAGAAAGCGGCGCAGATGGGCCATCCGTTCGTGATCGCGGTTGTGGACGACAGCGGAGTGCTGAAGGCGTTCAGCCGGATGGATGGGGCGGCCTTGCTGTCCGTTCAGATAGCCCAGGACAAGGCGTACACGGCAGTCGGCTTCGGCATGTCTACCGACGCCTGGCACGAGTTCGTCAAGGACGACCCGCCGCTGGCCATGGGCGCCCCGTCCGGCATCGACCGCCTGATCGTCTTCGGCGGCGGATACCCGATCAAGATCGGGAACGCGGTTGTCGGGGCAGTCGGCGTCAGCGGCGGTCACTACAGCCAGGACATGGAAGTGGCCCAGGCCGGACTGTCCGCCGTTCCTTCCTGACACCGGGCGCCGGACTACATCCTGATCGGCCGCGGGGCCAGGCGGCAGCTACATCTTCGTGAGCGCGTCAGCCGCGAGCTTCTTCTCGATCGCCAGGTTGTTCGCGACTCCGACGGCGATCCGGACGTACTCATCGCCCTTCAGCACGCTGATCGAGGCATAGCCGTCATAGAAAGCATGGTCACCGAGCCCGTGAATCGGCACGGCGTGAACCTGGCCCTTGTAGTTGTCGAAGAACTTCTTCGCGTCAGACCCGGTGACCAGAACAACCCGGACGGTATCCGCCGCGGGAATGTTGGGGCTGGTCCCTGCCGGAACGTCGGAGCCGTAGTAGACGCAGGCCCGGCCTGACTCGACGGTGGCCTTTCCGAGGAACGGCCCGGTCACCGGCTGCCCAAGCGCGGCGCTAGCCTGCGCCTCGGTGACGACGCTGCACGAGCCGACCACAGCCGGCTGTGACGCCCCGGCTGGCGTCGAACTCTGCCCGATGGCCGGAGTCGTCGACAAGCTGGCGGCCGGCGTGGCCGACGAACTGCACGCCGCGAGGGAAACCAGGACTGCGAACGGCAGCGCGGTTACCGCGATACGCCGACGGCTAAGCCATGAAAGCTGCATAACCAAACCCTCTCAGCTGATCCCCGATAACCATGGCGATCATCCTCTCCGTGGTCATGAACGGCAGCCCGAACGGTCAACTGCCCGTGCCGGCCGGTGATCGGCGGTCGCGAAGGACGCCAGCGCAGCGGCCTCAATGAGTACGCTGGCCCGTCCTACACCTAACAGCGGTATCGGTGGCCCGTTGTGCCCATTCCGAGGCACCAGCCGGCCAAGCGGCGGCCGACGTTATGCGGCATTAAAGCCTTTTCGACCTTCCAGAGCTGGATGCCTGGCCGTGAGCACGGGCCAGAGGCCAGGTGCGAGACACTGGGGCGGGCAGTATCGCCGCGCGAGCATCAGTTGCTGGTCGCGGTTAACCGGCCAACCAGGTAGCCATCCATGATCATGGTGAAGAGGTGCGGCGGGGGCAACACCAATTCACCACAATCGACCGAGCGAGGAGGGCAGCACGGACACGAACGGCGATCCGAGTCAGAGCGTTCGCGGCCCGGGCGGCGCCAGCCAGCACGACGCGAGCCAGCACGACGCGAGCCGGGACGACGCGAGCCAGCACGACGCGAGCCGGGACGACGCAAGCCAGCACGACGCAAGCCAGCACGACGCAAGCCAGCGCGACGCAAGCCGGGATGCTGACGGAACAGAGCCTGACGCGCGCTTCACGTTGGCCAACGAGCGGACCTTCCTGGCCTGGAGTCGCACCTCGCTCGCCCTTGTGGTCGCAGGGCTGGCGATCGCTCAGCTACTGCCACCGTTTGCCGGGCTGCCCTGGGGACGATCCGTCATCGCAACGCCGCTGATTCTGCTCGGGGCTCTTGTATCGGTGTTCAGCTACCGCGAGTGGACGCGCAACCAGCGCTCCATCCGGCACGGCAGTCCCCTGAGCCAGTCACAGCTACCAAGGATTCTGGCTCTGACCATCGCCCTGATTGCCCTGCTCGCCGCGGCTCTTGACCTGTACTCAAGGCTAACGAGCCGATGATCGAACCCGCGTCCGTGACCGGCCAGCCAACGGGGTCGACCTGTCGGCGTGACCGGCCATCTGACGTGACTGAACCCGCTGAGGAGACGATGGCCAGTCCCGCGTCCGACCGGTCCGCTGACGACGCCGGCCTGTCGGCGTGACCGGGGCCATCTGACGTGACCGAACCTGTTGAGGAGATCGAGGACGTCGATCCCGCGCTCGCCCGGGAGCGAACTGATCTGGCCTGGACCCGGACGGCGATATCGTTCGCTGCTCTCGGCGTCGCGATCCTGAAGTTCCGTCCCCTGATCGGAGTTCCGGTCATGATCTTCAGTGTCGTGATCTGGTCGCTCGGCCTGCTGTCCCGCCAACAGCGAAGCAGGCATACGGCAGCAAGGAGAATGCTGCTGGTCACGATCGCCGTCACCGCGTTGTCGCTGGCCGCGCTGGCGATCACGCTGTTCGGTCATGCGTCCGGCGGAATCCGGCTGTAGCCGGCACCAGCTCCCAACCGCGCCAGTTCAAACGGCGCGGACTCAAACCGCTGGCTCCAGCCGCCCTGGCTCAGACGGCGCTGGCTCAAACTGCGCTGACCCAGACCGCGCTGGCCAGACGGCGCTGGCTCAGACGGCATCAACTCGGACAGCCCGACTACGACGGACCCGCCAGGCCAGCCCGGCGCAGCGCCTCGGCCATCGCACCGCTGGGCGGGCTGTCACTCGGCGTCCTCCCGCCAGCCGACGTCCGGCTGCCAGCCGCGCCGCCAGCCGCCCCCCGGCCACCTGACTGACGACCATCTGGCTCACGACCACCCGCCCCACTACCACCTCTCCCGCGACCACCCGGTCGGCCAGGATTGCCCGACTGCTGACCGGTGCGATCCGCTGGCCGCGGGCCGCCCGCTCCCGCTGGCTCGTCGTCCAGTCGCATGGTCAGGGACACGCGCTTGCGTGCGATGTCCACGCCGAGCACCTTCACCCGCACCACGTCACCTGGCTTGGCCACCTGGCGCGGATCCTCGATGAAGTTCCGCGACATCGCAGAGATATGCACCAGCCCGTCCTGATGCACTCCGATGTCGACAAACGCGCCGAACGCGGCCACGTTGGTGACCACGCCCTCAAGCACCATTCCCGGCGCCAGGTCAGCCAGCGTCTCCACGCCCTCGGCGAAAGCCGCCGTCGTGAAGACGGGCCGCGGGTCGCGCCCGGGCTTCTCAAGCTCCCGCAGGATGTCACTGACGGTCGGCACGCCGAACCGGTCGTCGGTGAAATCCCCCGGCCGCAGCGAGCGCAAGGTGGCCGGGTTGCCGATCAGCCCGCTCATCGGCGTCCCTGCCGCGGCCAGGATTCGCCGCACGACCGGATATGCCTCCGGATGCACGCTGGAAGCATCCAGCGGGTCGGTGCCGCCGGTGATTCGCAAGAACCCGGCGCACTGCTCGAATGCCTTCGGACCGAGCCTGGGAACGTCCTTGAGAGCCTGCCGGCTGCGGAACGCCCCGCGCTCATCCCGGTGCGCCACGATCGAGCCCGCCAGCCCTTCGCTGATTCCGGAGACCCGTGACAGCAGCGGCGCCGACGCGGTGTTGACGTCCACGCCAACGGCATTCACGCAGTCCTCGACAACCGCGTCGAGTGAGCGCGACAGCTTGGCCTCGGCGAGATCGTGCTGGTACTGGCCGACACCGATCGACTTGGGGTCGATCTTGACCAGCTCGGCCAGCGGATCTTGCAGCCGGCGGGCAATCGACACGGCTCCTCTGAGCGACACGTCCATGCCTGGCAGCTCGCGCGTGGCGTATGCCGACGCCGAGTAGACCGAGGCCCCAGCCTCGGAAACCACGATCTTGGTGAGCTTCAGCTCGGGATGCGCCTTGATCAGGCTGGCGGCGAGCCGGTCGGTCTCCCGCGAGGCGGTGCCGTTGCCGATCGCGATCAGCTCCACCCGGTGCGCGGCCGCCAGCCGGGCCAGCGCGGCCAGCGCCTCGTCCCAGCGCCGCTGCGGCTCATGCGGGTAGATCGTCTGAGTGGCGACCGGCTTTCCGGTGGCGTCCACGACGGTGACCTTCACCCCGGTGCGAAATCCCGGGTCAAGGCCCATGGTGGAGCGCTGGCCGGCCGGCGCAGCGAGCAGCAGGTCACGCAGGTTCGCGGCGAATACCCGTACCGCCTCGTCCTCGGCCCGCTGCCAGAGCCGCATCCTCAGGTCGACACCGAGGTGAACGAGGATGCGGCTGCGCCAGGCCACCCGGACCGTCTCGGCTAGCCAGCGGTCGCCCGGCCGACCATGGTCGGCCACACCGAAATGCGCCGCGATCCGCACTTCGGACTCGCCGTATCCGGCATCCGGCCCGAGGCCAGAACCGGTGCCAGGTCCGGCCATCGATCCCCCGCCACCCGAAGCACGCCCCGAGCCAGCGCCAAGCCCGCCCAGCGCTCCATCACCGTCGGCCGGCCGGTCGCCGGGGTCCATGGTGAGATCGAGGATCTCCTCCTTCTCGCCGCGGAACATGGCCAGGATCCGATGTGATGGCAGCTTGGTGAACGGCTCGTCGAACTCGAAGTAGTCGGCGAACTTGGCGCCGGCCTCCTGCCTGCCTGTACGTACCCGCGCGACAAGGCGCCCGCGCGACCACATTCGCTCGCGCAGTGCCCCGATCAGGTCGGCGTCCTCAGCGAATCGCTCGGCCAGGATCGACCGAGCCCCGTCGAGCGCGGCCGTCGAGTCTGGCACGCCCTTTGCCTCATCCACGTATCCGGCCGCGAAGGTCAGCGGATCCACCGACGGGTCGGCGAGTATCTGATCGGCCAGCGGCTCCAGTCCCGCTTCTCGCGCGATTTGCGCCCTGGTCCTTCGTTTCGGCTTGTAGGGCAGGTAGATGTCTTCAAGGCGAGCCTTGGAATCGGCAGCCATGATCTGCGCCATGAGCGCGTCATCGAGCTTGCCCTGCGAGCGGATCGACTCAAGGATCGCGGCGCGCCGCGAGTCCAGCTCGCGCAGGTACCGCAGCCGCTCTTCCAGGTTGCGCAGCTGCTCGTCATCAAGTGTGCCGGTGGCTTCCTTCCGGTACCGGGCGATGAACGGGACTGTCGCCCCGCCGTCCAGCAATTCGATCGCCGCGGCCACCTGTGCCTCGCGGACGCCGAGCTCGGTAGCGATCCGCCGCTGCACCGGCACCTGGCCGGGCAGGTCAACTGCAGCTGTCACGTGCCGATCCTGCCATAGGCCGACACCGGGCCCTCAGATACGTCGGGCTGCTGCGCGGTGAGCTGACCGAGCAGTTCCCGTTCGATCGCGGCGAAGCTGATCCGTTCCTGTTCCAGCCGGACCGAAGGCCCATGCGCGCCGGACAGCAACTCGCCATAGAGCGCGGCCTCGTCGGCGTCCAGCCAGTCGAGTACCGCATCTACCTGACTCGGCTCGGTCACCCACTGGCTCCGGTGCTCCAGCAGCGTGGCGCGGTCCATCAGCATCGAATAGACATGGCCGAACCGCTGTCTGAGCCGGCTCAAGATGGCGAAGCCGTGCGTGTCGATGTCACCCCAGTAGATCAGGTTCAGGCCGGCTAGCCAGCCGAGCGACCCAAGCGCCGAGGCCGCATAGCCGCCGCCGAAGATCACCATGGCCCCGGCTGTCAGCGGCAACGCCAGGTACGTGATCTCGTTTTCGACCACGTAGGCGGAGGTGATACCCGGCGGAGCGGCGTTGAGCTCGGCGGAGCGCACCGACAGCTCGGTCAGCTCAGCGCCGGTAAGCCGTGCACCACTGCCAGGAGGCAGCCGGAACCGCACGTACTCGGGCTTCGCTCGGAACAGATACCGGCCAGCGAAGTCAGACCGCAATGCGTCGGCGTCGATCCGGGCCGAGTCAAGCTGCAGGTCGAGCAATTCGGCGAGGATACCCCGGTGCCGCTCGATGAACTTCGTATCTACCCCCGGCACGTCGACCTGTCGCAGGTACATGCCAGGTCGCTGCCACTGGTCGATCCAGGTCACCGTGGCCGCCAGGGCAGGCCAGTCCTGGGCTAGCCCGAGCACGCGGATCGGATGCGCCGCCATCCAGCCGACTAGCGTCGGGCAGGTCATCGCGGTGGCGGCAGTCAGTTCGGTGAACCGCCGCACCTGCGGCCTGACCGCGAGCAGCGTCCAGAGCTGCTCGTAGCTATCCACCCAGACCCGGCGCGGGACGGCGTTTGACCCGATCAGTCGGCCGCCGATCTGCCTGTGCTCGACCCGGAGCAGGGCACGGTCGGCGCGCTCCCACTGCGCGGCCCAGGCTTGCACCTCGGCGAAACGCTCGGCGAGCTCGCGAGCCGACGGCGCCCTGATTCCGATATCGAGCGGCTCCCACGATTGGCCGGCCGCGAATGCGGCCAGGAAGGTTCCCGCCTGCCAGCGCCGGCGCAGCTGAGCGAGCACGTCGGCAGGTGTCGTCCAGCTCGGCACGCCACTGGCTGTCCCGACCATCTCAGCTCCCGGCCGACGACGCGGCAAGTGCGCCCTCGGCGCGGGCGCGGCGCTGGTTTCGGTATTCGGTGATCGTTAGGGTCTGCAGCCGTGAGTAGCTCTGGGTCGGGTTGTCGACGTATCCGACCGCCGACACGTACGGCTCGATCACGTGGATCTTCTGCAGCGGGGTCACGATTAGCAACTGCAGCCCGAGCTTGCGGAACAGCTCAAGTGCGAACCTGGTCGACTCGTCGGAACCGCGGCCGAATGCCTCATCGATCACTACGAACCGGAACCTGCGGGACCGGCCCTCGCCCCACTCCAGCTTGAACTGGTAGGCGAGCGACGCGGCCAGAATCGTATAAGCCAGCTTCTCCTTCTGACCGCCCGATTTACCACCCGAGTCGGTGTAGTTCTCATACTCAATGTCGTCTTCGCGCCATCGTTCCGAGGCGGAGAAGATGAACCAATTCCGCACGTCAGCAACCCGTCTGGTCCAGGCCCGATCGGCCTCGGTCTGACCCTCGCGGCCCCTGAACCGCTCGATGATTCTGCTGACCTGGATGAACTTCTGCTCGTTGTACTGATCGGAGACCTCAAGGGACAGTGAGTCGTCGGTGCAGGCCCGCAGCTCGCTGATGAAGTCCCTGATTTCGGTATTCGGCGTCGGGCTGGCCTCGAGCCGGATGAACCGGCCAGGGTTGTAGTCGACCGCGACCAGCGAGCCGTTGATGGTGGCGACCCGGTCTCTGATCAGCTCGCCCTGCTTGTTCAGCTGGGACTGGAAGCTCGCGATGTCGCGGATCGTGTTGGTGTTCAGGTACGTCTTGAACTGTTCCTGGAACCTGGGCAGGTCATCATCGACCAAGCGCTTGTGCAACTCGCGGTAGCCGCTGGCCGAGTGCACCGAATCGTCGAATTCGGTCGTCTCGATCGGGTACTGCCTGCGGAACTCTGCCATCTTCGCCGCGATTCGCAGGCCCATGCTGTGCTGCCGGGCAAGCAGCTTGTCGATCGTCGCGGTGAGTTCTATGTGGCCGGCTCCCTGCGCCCGGTCACAGTCGGCCGGCACAGCCAGCACCAGGCCTGCCAGCGTCCCGGCAGCCGGCTGCGCTCCAGCCGATCGTGCCGCTAGCAGGCCGGCAATGCCGGGAAAATGCTCGCGGGCGGATACGCAGGCTGGCTCGGCGAGAGTCGCACGTGCCTCAGCCAGGTTCTGATCCGCATTGTCGAGCTGAGATTGGAGGCTGCCGATCCGGTGGCTGACCGAGTCCGCCTCCTCCGCGACCGCCGAGGCGTCCCGCCGGACATCGTCAAGTGAGCGGTTGAGCCGCTCAAGCTCACGCGATGCCTGCTCAAGCCGCTGTTTCTCGGCCTTGAGCCGCTCAACCCTGTTGACTAGCGACTGCCAGTCGATCTCGGCGAACTCCGTGGTCTCGGCAAGCCCGGCAAGCACGTTCCCGCGCACGATGGTCGCTTCGAGGGCCGCTCGCTGCTTCTTCTCGACCTCGGCCACCTGATTCAGCAGCCGCTGCACCGTCTCGGCCCGCGCGACCAGCGCTTTGATCTTCCGCTCGTTGCTCCAGCCGAGCACATACGAGCTGCGGTCATCGATCCTCGTGGCATCGTTCTTCTCGTGCCGGCCACCAACTCCCTTGGTCTGGCCGGCCCTGGTGATCGCCTTGGGCATCCGGCGGAATTCGGCCATGGTCTGCACACACTCGTGACCAGCCCGGATCGCGAGCTCGCGCTCGAGCCACGGGTAGAACGCGGTGTCCTTGATCTCCAGCTTGGCGGCCAGGGTGTTCCCTGGCGCCCCGTGACCCTGGCTGGGCACCGTGACCGTCGCCGCGGGAACCCGGTAGTACACGCACTTGGCGCCCAGGTGGTGGGCATTAATCCAGTCCGACACCGCTGGATAGCGCTCCTCAGGGACGAGGACGGACATCGCGAAGCTATGCAGCAGCCGTTCAGCCGCGCCCTCCCAGGCGAGTTCTTCCGGCCGGATCGCGATCAGCTCGCCGGCGAAGGGCAGCTCAGTCTCGGTCAGGCCAAGCTCACGGCAGATCCATTCACGCAGATCCAGATTACGCTTGGGGATGCTGCTCTTGCGCGAGCGTAGCGACGTCAGCTCGGCATTGAGCTCCGCGGCTTCGCCCAGCAGCGTCTTCTTCTCGACGGCAGTCTCGGTCAGCTGATTCTGGCAGTCTGCTCGTTCCTGGCCGGCTACCTGCACCGCGCGGGTGATCTCGATCCGCCGCGCGGCGAACTGCTCGGCGGTCTCGGCCAGGTCCATCCCGGCGCTGGCCAGCAGTTCCCCGAACCGCTCAGCCTTGGCCATCCGCTGCTCGCAGGCCAGCCCGTCGTCTTTGATCCGGCGCTCAATCTCGGTCAGCTGGTCACCGCCGTGGCCAGCCCGCTCTACAGTCAGCCGGGTCTCCCGCTCGCGCAACTCGGCCGCGGCCGTCTTGAGCCGCTCCTGCGCGGCCCGCTGCCCGGCCATGGCTTCGTCGAGGCTGGCGATCTGCTGGTCGAGCAGGTCGGCCTTGCGCTCGGCGAAGTAGTACCGCAGCGCGGAGCGCTGACCGGTCAGCGCGGTGATCTGGGTACCCATCGAGTCGTGGCTGCCGCACTCGGCGAGCAGCGGCTCCAGCGCCGCTAGCTGGGCCTGTGCCCGGCGGACCGCCTCGTGCGCCTTGGTCAGATCCTCGAAATGCGCGACGATCCGCTCGGTCCAGGACGCGGCGTCGAACGGCTCAAGCATGTGGCTGCGGACGAAGTCGGTCAGGTCGCCGACCGACTTCATCGAGACCGTCTGATGGAACAGCTCCATCGCCTGCTCGGACTCGATGCCTAGCCTGCGCCTGAAGTCCTTGCCGTACTCAGGAAAATGATCGTGGATCCGGGCACCAGCGGCGCGCAGCCGCCGCTTCAGCACCATGATGTCGGAGCCGAAACCGGAGAAGTCGGCGACGACCGACAGCGCGCGGTCAGCGACCACGAAGAACCGTTCCGGCTGGCCGGCGCTGCCGTCTTTCATCCAGAAGACCTGGGCCAGCGTGATCTCCGACCCGTAACCAGGATTGGCGAAGACGCCGAGGATGACCGAGTAGCTGCTCGCGCTGCGCAGCGGGACCGGGCGAGAAGTACCGGTGATCTCGTTCCGCTCGGACTTGTAGTAGCCGAGTACGTACGAGCGGAGGCTGCGCTCCTTGGTCTGGGCTCCGGCGGCCTTGTTGTAGGAGATCCGGTTGGCCGGAAGCAGCAGCGTGGTGATCGCGTCTACGACGGTCGATTTGCCAGAGCCGATATCGCCGGTGAGCAGTCCGTTCCGGCCGCCAACTCGGAGGCTCCAGACCCGATCGTGGAACGTGCCCCAGTTGCGGAGCTCAAGCCGGTCGATCCGGAACCCGGTCAGCGGCTCCGCGGCAGC
>OCZU010000769.1_pt1 | contig 21521 bp, 19 predicted proteins | sample 1539001 | NCBI WGS metagenome assembly OCZU01 (sample SAMEA3539306, study PRJEB22396) | soil metagenome | biome: tundra; feature: field; material: soil | place: USA | collected 2010-05 | depth 0.15 m | reverse complement strand
TCTCCCCCGTTACCCCGCTCTCCCCCGTTACCCCGCCCCGCACATCAGCCCGGCCGAGCGCGGTGGCCATCAGACGGTCAAGCTCGGCCAGCTCTTCTGCGCGCCCGGTGAACGCGGCTACGTCCGCCGGCAGCTGCGCCGGGACCGGCCGCTGCTGTTCCGGGGCCACCCGGCGATGATCCGTCCCGCAGCGTGACACCCCCGGCCGTGCGGAGCGCATTGTCGAGGCCGGCATCGGCGGCGAGGATCCGCTGATGAAGGTGCCGCAGTTCGGTGCCGGGCTCGATGCCGAGTTCCTCGACAAGCACGCACCGGGCCTCAGCGAACGCCGCCAGGGCGTCGCCCTGCCGGCCGCACCGGTAGAGCGCGAGCATGAGCTGGCTGCGGAACCGTTCCCGCAGCGGATGCTCACGTACCAGCCCAGCAAGCTGCGCCGCCGCCGCGGCGTGCTGGCCAAGCGCGAGCATGACCTCGATGCGCTCCTCAATCGCTGTCAGCCGCTGCTCGACAAGCCGTACCCGGCCGATCTCGACCCCGGGGCCGGGAATCCCAGCCAGCGGGGCCGCCTTCCACAGCAGCAACGCCGCGTCGAGGGACGCCGCCGCGCCAGCCAGGTCGCCTGCCGCACGCAATGCACTCGCTGCGTTCAGATGCCGGCCGAATATCTCGGTGTCAAGCTGGCCGGGTTCCAGCCGCAGCAGGTACCCAGGCCCGCTGGCCAGCAGGATGCGCCCGGGGGCCCGGGGGGCCCGATCCGGCTCCAGCGCGACGCGCAGCCCCGCCACGTAGACATGGAGGGCGTTCACCGAGCTCAGCGGCGGATCATCGCCCCACATCCCGTCGATGAGCTCGTCGCGCGAGACCGCCCGGTTCGGGCGCAGCGCCAGCAGCCCAAGCACCGACCGCCGCCGTGGCGCGCCCAAATCCAGTTCCTGGCCCCCTCGCCAGGCCCGTACCGGGCCGAGCAGCTCAACCACTAATTGCTGTCCGTCCTCGGCCGTCACCCTGTCCGCCCTCCAGCCGTCCGTGGTTTCCCCATCCACTACTACTACGGACGGCGGGCCGTACCGGGTCAGCATCAGTGCCCCGACTTTCTCCAGGACGCTCGGACCACCCGGTCCGATTTCGGCAGGAAACTAATAGGAAACTTTCATTACAATTCGGCAACCGGTCTGGAACGGAGCCGGCCAGTTGGTGTTGACTCCGGGCACGGCCTCCTGGAACGAACCCAGCGAGCCGAAGGCGGAGGCGCCGGGTGCAGGCCCTCCCGTGAGCGAGGAGATCAGATGAGGCAACGGCTGACCTTGGGTGTCGCGATCACCGCGGCGGCGCTGCTGGCGCTGGCGGCCTGCGGGTCTTCCAAGAGCTCGACCAGCTTGACCAGTTCAACCACGGTGACCTTCTTCGGCGCCGACTACGGCACCGGGCCGGCCAACAGCACAACCAAGTACTGGGACGCGATCGCGTCAGCTTTCCACAAGGCCAACCCCAGCATCACGGTCTCGGTGCAGACCGTCGACTGGACCGACTTCCCGAACAAGGTGCAGACGCTTGTGCAGAACAAGCAGTTCCCCGACATCCTCGAAGGGGACACGGCACCGCAGTTCGCCCAGAGCCATCTGCTCTACAAGGTCAGCGATGTCCTGTCACCGGGCGTCCTGGGAAACCTGATACCGACCTTCCTGAAGGACGGCCAGTACCAGGGCACCGACTACGGCATACCGTTCACCACGAGCACTCGCGCGCTCTACTACAACAAAAAGATATTCACCGCGGCCGGCATCACGTCGCCCCCGCGGACCTGGGCGCAGCTACAGTCGGACGCGGCCGCGATCAAGGCCAAAGGCTACATCGGCTACGGCATGCCGCTCGGCAGCGAGGAGGCCCAGGCCGAGGCGCTGCTGTGGTTCCTGGGCAACGGCGGCGGCTACGTCAACACCAGCGGGGCCTACACCATCAACAGCTCGCAGAACGTGCAGGCGCTGCAGTTCATGAGCAAGCTGGCCAAAGCGGGCGACACGCAGCCAAGCCCCGGTACGACGGATCGCAAGGACGTGTGGGCGCAGTTCGCTCAGGGAAAGATCGGCATGGTCCTCGGCTCGCCGGCCGTGATCCCGATCATCCAGGCGGCTGGCGTCCTGACGTCCTCGGACTACGCCACGGCCAACGTCCCGGGCCGCAGCGCCCCACTGGCGTCCACGCTCGGCGTGCATGATGACATCGTCGCCTTCAACACCGGAGGGCACAAAGCCGCGATCGAGAAGTTCCTCGACTTCGTGTATCAGGACAAGTACCAGCTTCAGTTCGACAATGAGTATGACCTGCTGCCAGCCACCCAGAGCGCCGCTGCCAGCATGGCCAAGAACTTGATGTTCGCGGCCTTCCTGAAGAACATCCCGAATTCGGTGAACTACCCGTCCAAGACCAACTGGACCACGGTGGAGAACCAGATCAAGACAACGCTGGGCCAGGCGATCACCAGTAATCCGCAGACGATCCTCAACTCGATCCAGCAGACCGCCGCCAGCGGCGGCTGAGAAAGGCATGCCAGACGTTGCGGCCGCCGAGGAGACGGCAGGCGATCAGCAGGGCCGCGCCACCTCGCCTCGACGGCCGCAACGGGCCGGCCGCGCACGCCGGAAGCGCCGTCGCCTGGAACCGCTGGCCTGGCTCGGGCCGGCCACGGCATTGATCGCGGTCGTGGTGCTGTGGCCCATCGTGGCCCTGGTCCAGACGTCGATGCAGAACATCACGCCGATCGGCGTCACGATCGGATCGGCCGGCACGAGGAATTTCAGCGCGCTCCTCCATGACCCGAACGTGCCTGGGATCCTCGTGCGGACAGTGCTGTGGGTGGTCGCCGTGGTCGGCATCACCATGCTGATATCGCTCGGCCTGGCTCAGCTTTTTAATCAACGTTTCCCTGGCAGGCGGGTCGTCAGGTGGGCGCTCATCGCGCCTTGGGCGGCCTCGGTGATGATGACTGCCCTGATATTCCGCTGGATGCTGCAACCAGACAACGGCGCTATTAATATTTTTCTGCACCAGCTCGGCGTCCTGGGCCAGTTCAACTCGAATGAATCTTCCTGGCTGGGCCGGCCAGATAGCGCGATGGCGTGGATGATCGGCGTGGCGGTGTTCGTATCCTTGCCCTTCACCACATACACATTGCTCGCCGGGCTGCAGACCATCCCCGGCGATCTCTTCGAGGCCGCCATGATTGACGGCGCTTCAAAATGGCGTAGTTACCGGCGGATCACGCTGCCACTGCTCCGGCCGGCTTTTGTCGTCGCCGCGGTCATCAACATCATGAACGTATTCAACTCATTTCCGATCATCTGGGAGATGACGCGCGGTGGTCCGGGCTACGAGACCAACACGACCACGGTGTACATGTACAACCTGAAGGAGAGCTTCATCGGGAAAGCGGCCGCGATGTCGATCGTGAACTTCAGCCTGATCATCGTGATCGTGCTCATCTACCTGCGGGTCAACAACTGGAACCGACAGGAGGCACGCTGACATGGCGGCCGGGACGGCCGCCTCGCGCCGCACCGGGCCCGCGCGACGGCTGCCCACGATCAAGACGGCGATCATCGCGGGCACCGCGTACGTCATTGCCATCATCTTCCTGCTGCCGTATATCGAGATGCTCATCACAGCGCTGCGGCCGCAGCGGGAACTGCTGGAACGCAACTACCTGCCGCACCACTTCGCCTGGTCGAACCTGACCAACATGTGGGGCGCGAGCTTCGGCATCACCACCAGCCTGCGGGTCAGCCTCGAGGTGGCCGGCGGGGCGACCATCGTGGTGCTGCTCGTTTCCATGCCCGCCGCCTACTACACGGCCCGGCACCGGTTCCGCGGGCGGGGCCTCTTCCTGCTCATCGTGCTGGTCACCCAGATCCTGCAGCCGACCGCGCTGATCGTGGGTATCTACAAGGAATTCCTCGGCTTCCACCTCCTCGACACCGAGTGGGCGCTGATCATGGTTAACGCGGGCTTCAACCTGGCGTTCGCGGTCTGGATTCTCAACGCCTACTTCGGCTCGATCCCAGTGGAGATCGAGGAGGCGGCCACGGTCGACGGCTGCGGCAGGCTGGGCACGTTGTTCCACGTCACCCTCCCGCTGGCGATGCCCGGCGTGGTGACGGCGTTGATCTTCACGTTCATCGCGGCCTGGAATGAGTTCATCGCGGCGCTCACGCTGACCACGAGCAACAACGTCACGCCGCTCACGGTCCGCCTGGACATGTTCATCGGCCAGTACACGGTCGACTGGCAGCACCTGTTCGGCGCATCCGTGGTGGCCACCATCCCGGTGATCATCCTGTTCGCGCTGATCGAACGCCGCGTCGTGGGAGGCCTCACCGCCGGATCGGTCAAGTAGCCCGGGCACCACGTAGCCAAGACCGGCGACGCCCTCACCACCAGACCCCCGGCCCCTGACCACCAGACCCCCGGCCCCTGAGCAAGATCCATCTCGCCTGTCGCCCAGCTCACTTCGGGGAACTGCACCCATCTCCGATGAGTTCCCGAAGCGGCAATCGTCTACATATCACGTTCTAGCGAGGAGGCTGGATGACCAACGTTGTCGCGGACATATCGATGTCGCTCGATGGGTTCGTAACCGGACCGCGGCCCGATCTCGAACACGGACTGGGAGACGGTGGCGAGCCTCTGCACACCTGGGCGATGGACAGCAGCGACGACGTGGACGCCGCTGTGCTCCGGGAGACGGTAGAGGCAACCGGCGCAGTGGTGATGGGCCGTCGCCTTTTCGACTTCGTGGACGGGCCGCACGGCTGGAGTGATGAACGGGCCTACGGGGCAGGCCTCGCCGCCTCGCCGCCCTTCTTCGTCGTCACGCACTCCCAGCCGGGCAACGTCCGGCTTGACCTGCCCTTCACGTTCGTGACCGACGGGCTGGAGTCCGCCATCAACCAGGCCCGCACCGCCGCCGGACACAAGGACGTCTTCGTGATGGGCGGCGGCGATGTGGTTCGTCAATGCGTTGACGGCGCCTTGGCTGACGAGCTCAGGATCCACCTCGCACCCATCGTGCTCGGGTCAGGAACCCCCCTGTTCGCAGGCGGGAAACGACGCCCGCTGGAGCAGCGCTCGGTTCGTGTCTCCAGCGTCGCCACCCACCTCACCTACGCGGTGAGATCCTGAAAGCTCCGCGCCCTCACCGCCAGCGGTAACTCCAATGAGATCGTCTGGGTGGGGGCAAGCCGGCTCCGGCAAGCACGCCGGGCGTCCGGCCGTGCGGGTGATCCTATGGTTAACGCCATGGACCGTGCCGCGCTGCGCGAGATCGCGGACCGCCACGCCGTGGAGGCAGTGCGGCATTTCGCCGGGCACGCGGCGGGCGCCACGGTAGCCGACCGGGGGCGGCATTGCTGGTGGCATCCGCGGTGCCGGTCATCAGCGCATACCACAATGCGGCGCTGCCGATAGATCCGAAGGCGCACCCGGAGGCCGTCCTGGCCACCGCGCGCGCCTTCGCCGCTGAGCAGGGCCGTGACATCGTGGTGTGGGCCTCCGATCATGACCCCGGCGAGCTGGGGCGCGCGGCGCGGGCCGCGGGCCTGCCCCGTGTTCCTCGGCAGCAGAGCCGAACGCATGCCCAGGCCGAGCCAGTAGATCGGGAATACCTGAGCAACCCATTGCAGCCATTCCGGGAGGGCGGTGATCGGGTAGAAGATGCCGGAGATCGCGATCAGCACCATGACCGGGATTGACATGTAGCCCGCGCCGCGAGGGCTGGAGATCAGCGGCCCGAGTATGGCTCCCACCGCATCCGGAAACCTTCCAGGATCTCGATCGTGGTGGTCTTGCCTGCCCCGTTCGGCCCGAGCAGGGCCAGCACCTCTGCGTGGCGCGCTTGGAACGTCACGTCGTGCAGGACGTCGGTCATGCCGTAGCGCATCCGCAGCCCGTCGACATCGAGCACGATGGCCTCGCCCGTTCTCATCATCGCCCCCGCATGTTCACGCGACACGGATGCGTATCCGTTCGTGCCGGAAGGTGGTCACTCACGAGGGGCGCCCGTGTGTGCGCTGCCGATGGTGTCGAGGGCGGTGGACACGGTGGCCACGGTGATGCCGTGACCACCGAGCACGTCGGCGACCAGGCCCGGGCGCACCAGCAGCCCGAGCAGCAGATGCTCTACGCGCAGGTCTCGATCACCGCGGGCGACCGCTTGACGCAGCCCGCTGTGCAGGGCGAGCTTGCATCTGGCCGACAGCGTCGGCGTAGATCGCCACCGACGAGCTCGGGGTTGGGAATCGTCGAGCGCTCCGGTGCCCAGCTCCGCTTCGACTCGACTGACGACGGCATCGAGGTCTATCCCCAGACCAGCCAGCGCGTGGGCGTCGACGCCGCTGAGCCCGCCCCGGCGACGAGCGCCCCGAACCTCCGCCAGCACCGACACCGTAGGATCGCCGCTCATGCCCAGCTGCGCGAGTAGCGGCCGCACGCTCGGAGCGGCGAGCACCGCCGCGAGCAGGTGCTCCTCGCGGACCTCAACCGCGTCCTCGCCGCGGGCGCGCTCCAGCGCGTTGACCACGACGGCGCGCGCACCGTCAGTGAACCGTTCGAACATGCTCAGCCCCTTGAGTGCTTCTTGTGCGCGGCCTGCCGGCTGACGCCAAGCTCGGTCGCGATCTCCGCCCAGCTCCAGCCGTTGGCGCGGGCGTTGCGCACCTGCGCCCGCTCCAGTTGCTCAAGCAGCCGGCGCAGCGCGGCCACGGCCCGCAGACCGGTACGCGGATCTCGATCGCCCGCAGCGGCTGCGAGAGTGGTCGCTTCAGTCACCTTGTCAACCTAGGTTGGCAGCATGCTCTGTGTCAACCTGTATTGACGCAGCTGCGGAGAAAATGGAGCGTGCTGCGCGCTGCGGAGATGTCGCTGCAAGGCGTAGGACCTTCTCCCAGAGGGCTCCGGCCAGCCTTGGCAGGCCAGCTTGCCGTAATTTAGCGCCGGTTTAGCAGGCATGAATTGCGGAGATACCAGAAGGAAGGGACGAGTGGCTTTCAGGGGGGAAAAGTATCTGAAAGTGCATAGAATGCGGCGCCGTCCCAATAGCTGCCCGCACCTGATATCGAAGGCCTGGGTTAGCGGCGGCGCCGGGCCGTGCTCATCCGGCTAAAATTGCTGACGGGTTGATGGCCGAGTGATCGCACGCTGAGGGGTCAGCGGCGCCGGTGTTTGGGGCGGCCCGGCGCCAGGGCGGGGATGCGCCTCCCGGGCGACGCCGGGTCGGCTGGCGCTTGATCTAATCATTCGCGGCTAATCGGCCGTTGGCCCGCAATCAATCGTTCAGGGGGTGCGATGCTCAAGGCCAACCCGCAACTACAGGGGCGGCAGGAGAGCGGACCACTGCGTGAGCTCAAGCTCACCTGCATGAGCAACCTGCTGTCCGCTGCCGAGGAGCGCGTGTACTTCAAGGACCTGCGAAGCCGGTTCCTCCTGGTCAGCGCAGGCTGGATCGCCGCGTGCGCCCCCGGCCTGGCCGCGGAGGAGGTAATCGGGAAGACGGACTTCGATTTCTTCAGCGACGAGCACGCCGCTAATGCCTATGAGGACGAGCAGCAGATTATCCGCACCGGCGAGCCGCTCGTGGGGAAGGTGGAACGGGAGACCTACGGCGTCCGAAGGGACGCCTGGGTGTCGAGCACGAAAATGCCGCTCCGGGACGAGCGCGGCCAGATCATCGGTACTTTCGGGATCTCCCGCGATGTAACAGCACAGGTCAGCGCTGAGAAAGCCCTGGCCCACCAGGTTCTGCACGACCCGCTCACGGGGCTGGCGAACCGCCTCGCGCTGATGGACCGGCTGCCCCAGGCGCTGCTCGCCATGGAACGACACCCTTCACGGCTGGCCGTAATGTTCGTCGATTTGGACAACTTCAAAGAGATCAACGACTCTTTCGGTCACGATGCCGGCGACCTGGTGCTCACCGAGGTCGGCCGGCGGCTCTCGATCCTCGCTCGGCGTGCCGACACGGTAGCCCGCGTCGGAGGTGACGAATTCGTCATGCTGTGCGGGGAACTGGACGATTCCGCCGCCGTCCGTCTCATCGGCGACAGGATCATCCGGGCAATCGGCGTGCCCTACGTGGAGAGCGGACGAGACCTCTCCGTCACCTGCAGCGTCGGCATCGTCGTAACCAGCGACGTCGCCGCCGAGCCCGACCGGCTGATCCGCGACGCTGACGTGGCGATGTACGAAGCGAAGAAGGCGGGGCGCAACCGCTGTCAGGTTTACAAACCCGCTCACCGCACCCGTGCGGAGAAAGGTGTCCTCCACACCGAGCTGTGCCGTGCCGTCGAGGGTTCTGAGCTGTTCCTGCTCTACCAGCCGCTGTTCTCACTGGAAACGCAATTGCTGACCGGCGTCGAGGCGCTCGTGCGCTGGCGCCATCCCAAGCGCGGGGTCGTACCGCCCGACAAGTTCATCCCCTTCGCCGAGGAACATGGGCTGATCGCGAGGATCGGCGCGTTCGTGTTGGATAAAGCCTGCCGCCAGCTCGCCGAATGGGCCTCGCGGGACGGCTGGCCGAGCGCTTTCACCATGGCAGTCAATGTTTCCGGGCGCGAGCTTTCGGATCGCCGGCTCTGCGGGCGAGTTGCCGAGGTGATACGGCGCCACGGCCTCGATCCAGCCAAGCTCTGCCTGGAGATCACCGAGACCGCGCTCATCGGCGACAGTGGCGACGTCCAGGAGACACTGTCAGCCCTGTCGGCGATTGGGGTACGCATCGCGCTAGACGACTTCGGGACGGGCTATTCCACGCTCGCTTATCTGCAGCGGCTGAACGCGGACATCTTGAAGATCGACCGCAGTTTCGTGGAGCAGATCAGCCGGAGCGCTCGCGACCGCGAGATCGTCGCCGCCGTAACGGCGATGTCCCACGCGCTCGGGATGACTGTGGTCGCCGAGGGCATCGAAACGAGCCATCAGCTCGCTACCCTCACCGCCCTGGATTGCGACGAAGGTCAGGGGCTGTTCTTCGGCCCCCCGCTGGATCCCGAAGCACTCGCAACGCTGGTGGGTACCGGGCACGTTCCGATGTGCTGGTAGCCGGCCAGCGAGCGCCGACCGGCCTGGAGGGTGCTGGGCCGGTGGTAGCGGCACGGTAGGACAAGGTCCGCTACCGCATCCGCAGTACATTCCGGAACATGTTTCAATGCTGGGATGGAGGTCAGCAGGCCCGGTGACGGGCACCGGACCCGGGTGACGATCAGGCAGGTTGCCGAACTGGCGGGTGTCTCGATCGCGACGGTCTCGCGAGTGGTCAATGGCCACTCGGATGTGTCGAGCGAGACCAGGGAAGCCGTGCAGCGAGTGATCCGGGAGCGCGGATACCGGGTGAGCTCTCGGTCACGTCCTGCGCCAACCGGCTTGATCGGCGTCACGATGCCGATGGTGCACCCTGGCTACTTTGCCGAAATCCTGTCCGGCACCGCCGAGGCGCTGTACGAGCATGACCGGCGTGCGGTTCTCTGCCCGACCCGCCACTCCCACGCACGGGAGATGTCGCTGCTCGACCGGCTGGCCGGGGGCGAGACCGATGGCGCGATCCTTGTGCTCCCCGAGGAGTCCAGCGAGGAACTCGAGGCGCTGGCCAGCCAGGGCTTCCCGTTCGTGATCGTTGACCCGCGCACCGAGGTAGCCGAGGGCATCCCCGTCGTCTGCGCCGCGCATTCATCCGGGGCGGCACAGGCCACCCGCCACCTGCTGGAACTCGGGCACCGGCGGATCGGGGTGATCGCCGGGCCGGAGGGCTGGATGGCCACCGAGGAGCGCCTGCGCGGTTATCACGCTGTCCTGGCGGCCGGCGGTGTCCGGCCCGATTCCCGGCTCATCCAGCACTCGAACTTCCGCGTCCACGGTGGCCGTGAGGCGGCGCTGCGGCTGCTCATCATGCCGGAGCCGCCTTCGGCGATCTTCGCCTTCAACGACAGCATGGCGATCGGCGCGATGCAGGCGGTATCCGCACGCGGTCTGCGGGTTCCCGCCGATGTCTCGGTCGTTGGCTTTGACGACACTGCCGACGCCGCCATCGCCGTTCCTGCCCTGACAACGGTCCGCCAGCCGCTCGCCGAGCTGGGCCGCACCGCAGTCAGCCTGCTGCTGCGCCAGGTCGAGAACAGGCGCTTCGAGCCGCTCCGCGTGGAACTCGAGACCAGGCTCGTGCTCAGGGACTCAACCGCCCGTCCCGGCTGAGGGCCGAACGGGGCAGGCGGGTGTCCTCATTGCCGCCAGCCGGGGTATTGACCGGTTCTACCCAGGCTGTTCCGGTCCTCCCGGAAATGTTCCAGTAACAAGTCTGGCTTGTTCTGGGAATACCTATGGCTCTTAAGCACTACCGCCGCGCTCGACACCGGCGTCCCGCTGCTTGACGCTGACCTGTGGGTGAAAACCCCTGGACAGTCCGACGGCCAGTGTGATGCCGCGGGCGGCGTCCGGGCCTGGGACTACAGCGCCTACAGCCAGCCCGGACCTGTTTCCTGAACCTGGTCCGCCGCCGCTGGTCGAAACGCCCCCGCCTACACGCCATGCCCCTCTGCTGCGGTGATCTTCCCGATCATTGCCAGTTGGAATATCCCGGAACAAATACTGAAACTTTCACGTAACAATTCCGGCGCTGCGGCGCTGACCTGCTGCCGGTCCCGCGTTCGCGAACCCGCTATTGACCTCGTCAGATGGCGAGTTAGCGTGACCGCGACCGACCCGGCGACCAGCGCGCTGGGCCCAGACGGGGCCCTCCGCCCGCCGGGACCGGGGGCGGGGCCGAGAGGAAAGGGCACCAGCATGGCACTACCGAAACGTCTCATCACAGCCGGAACCGCGTTGGCCACAGCCCTGGCGGCAGTGTTGCTCGCCGCGCTCGGGGCGACACATGCCCGCGCCGCGACCACGACGCTCTGCAACTCGCAGACGCTGTCGGCATCCGGCGGCGCCTACACCATCCAGAACAACGAGTGGGGCTCCAGCGCCTCCGAGTGCATCACCAGCGACGGCAACGCCGACTTCACGGTAGCGAACTCGGCAATCGCCAACGCCACCAACGGTGCCCCCGGCGGTTACCCGTCGATCTACAAAGGCTGTCACTGGGGTGCCTGCACCACCGGCAGCGGCCTGCCGATCCAGGAAAGCAGCCTCGGGACCGGCAGGGTGACGACAAGCTGGAGCACGAGCCAGCCCGGTGGCAGCAATGCCTACGACGTCGCCTACGACATCTGGTTTAACTCAACGCCGACTACGTCGGGCCAGCCCAATGGCGCTGAGCTGATGATCTGGCTCAACCACAACGGTAGCGTCCAGCCGTTCGGCTCCCAGGTCGCCACCGGCGTCAGCGTCGGCGGCCGCAGCTACAACGTCTGGTTCGGGAACCAAGGCTGGAACACCGTTTCCTACACGATGACCAGCGGCGCGACATCGGTTAGCGGCCTCGACATCGGCCAGATCGCGGCCGACGCAGTCAGCCGCGGCTACATCCAGCCTTCCTGGTACCTCATTGACGTCGAAGCCGGGTTCGAGCTGTGGCAGGGTGGCGCCGGCCTGGCGACCAACTCCTTCGCCGTCAACGTCTCGGGCGGTGGCGGTGGCGGCACCCCAACGCCCACCCCGACCACGACCGCCACCCCGCCCCCGACCCCGACGCCCTCTCCGACCTCCTCGCCGGGAACGGGCACGTGTACTGGCACCTACTCGCTAGTCAATAGCTGGTCCGGAGGATTCCAGGGACAGGTAGTGGTCAAGAACACCGGCTCCGGCACCCTCAACGGCTGGAAGCTGGGCTGGACGTACCCCGGCAACCAGCGGATCAGCAGCCTGTGGAATGGCGTCCTCAGCCAGCCCGGGGCGGCGGTGACCGTCGGCAACGCCTCCTACAACGCCAGCATCGCGCCTGGCGGCACGGTCACTGTCGGCTTCACCGGTACATACAGCGGTACCAACACGGCACCGGCCAGTATCTCCTGCACCTGAGGCACACGGCCGGAGAGGAAGGATCACGCGGATGAGGTCTGATCACCGCGATCCGGCCGCCCGGACGCTGGGCGCCGGCGCGAATGCGCCGGCGCCCACGGCGGGCAGCCTGCCGTCCGGCACGGTTTTCTATGTCAACCCGAACTCCGGCGCGCACCTGTGGGACGCCGCGAATCCGGCCGACTCCCGGGAGGCGACGATCGCCTCCAAGGTCGCGAACGAGCCGACCGGGAGCTGGTTCACCACCTACAACCCGGCCGCCGTGAGCTGGGCCCGGTTACCTGCCGAAGGAGAGCGTGGCCACCTCGAGCGGCCCGGTGAAGACCAGGTAGAGGTCGTGGATGCCATGGGCGCCGGTTAGCTGTCCCGTCACCGTGTCCCAGTTGTACTGGCCGCCAGTGCTGGTCACGGGCACTGTGCCGACCACGGGCCCGGTGACCGGGTTGTCGAGGCGCAGCTCGATCGACGCCGCCGATGTGTCGGCCTTGGCCACCTGGGCGGAGAAGCTGGTGACAGCGCCGCCGAAGTTGACGTCGCCGAACTTGACCCACTGGCCCGCCGCGGTGGCCTGGACCGCGGTGCCGCTGGCCTGGGTCTCAGGCGCCAGTGTTATCCCGCTGTAGTCGTCGAAGTTCTGCGCCTCGGTGGGATGGCCGACCAGGTCCTGGGGCGGGATGGTCTCACCGTGCACCGCCAATGTGGCGGACTGGCGGATGTCAGCCGATGACTGGCCGACCATGAGGTCGTACGGGCTGGTCTCCACCACCCACTTGCTCCTGGTGACGTCCCAGAAGGCGAGATCGCTGGCCTTGACGGCGAACCGCACGGTGACGGTCTGGCCTGGCGCCAGCGACACGTCCTGGAACCCGATCAGCTTCTTCAGCGGCTGCTTAACCCGGGACTTCTCCTGGTGGACGTAGAGCTGCACGACGTCCTTGGCGGCCCGGCTCCCGGTGTTGGTGACGTCCACGCTGACGTCTGCCGTCCCTTTCTGGCCCATCGAGGGCGAGGACAGCCGCATCTTGCCGAAGCCGAAGGTCGTGTACGACAACCCGTATCCAAACGGATACAGCGCCGGCTGGGTGTCGTACATGTAGGTCTGGCCGGACTTGATGATGTCGTAGTTAAGGATGTTCGCCACCTCCGACTGCGACTGCGGCCAGGTCTGGGTTAGCCGGCCGGAGGGGTTGTAGCCACCGAAGAGCACGTCGGCCAGCGCGTGACCGGTCTCCTGGCCCGCATGAGTGGTCCACAGGATGGCCGGGTCATTGCTCTGCTCCCAGTTGATCGTGGTCGGGTAGCTGTCCTCCACGACGACGATCGTGTTCGGGTTCGCTTTGGTCACCGCCTGAACCAGGGCCTCCTGTCCGGATGCCAGGTTCATGTCGGTCCGGTCGTCGTTCTCGCGGCCGTTGATGAACGGCATGCTGCCGACCACCACGACAGCGGCGTCAGCGCCCTTGGCGGCCGTGACAGCGCTGGCGATACCGCTGGTGATGACGTCCTTGGAGAAGTGAGCGGCCGCGGCCGGTGTGGAGGCGCCCAGGGCCAGGCTGCCGTCCGGGGCCACCGTCACGTACACGTTCGGGCCGAACCAGCTCTCCCGTGTTTCGTAGCCCGCGTACTGGAGGACGTAGGTCCCGTCCGGCTGTGGGTCCAGCTTGAGTTGCTGGGTGACGTACCAGCCGTTCGGCTGGGTCTGGTCATTGACAAAGCCGCCGCCGTACTCGTAGTTGACGAACTTGCCGTTGGCCGCGCTGCGCAGGGTGAGAATCCCGCTACCCCAGTCGAAGGCATCAAACTGCGTGGTGGCGTCGGAGGTAGTGGCGGTCTCGGCGAGCTTGGCGCCGGCCGCGGCACTGCCCGCGGTGATGTACTTGCCGGTGGTGACGTCCTTGAGCGCGATCCGGTCCACGCCCTCGCTGGCATTGACCGTCGCACCGGGACCGAGGCGCTGCGTGATCCCGTCCAGCGGCGTGATCTTGTAGGGCAGGTTGCCGCTGTACCAGTCGGAGTAGAGGGTGTTCTCGAGCGGGCCGACGACGGCGATCTTCTTGGTCGTGGCCGGGTTCAGCGGCAGGGTGCCAGCGGAGTTCTTCAGCAGCACCATCGCCTCGTCAGCGGCCTTGCGTGACAGTTGCTGGTGAGCGGTGTCGTCGATGACCGCAGGCGTGATCTTTGAGTATGGGTTGAGGCCGGGCGGATCGAAGTCACCGAGCCGGAACCGGATGGACAGGACGTCGGACGCGGCCCGGTCGACGTCGGCCGTGGTGAGCAGGCCATCCGTCAGCGCCGCGTTGATCGCGTTGGTGGTGTTCGTCGGATCGGTGTTGTCCGTCGTGAAGCTGTCGATCCCGGCCTTGATCGCCGCAGCGTCCGCGTGCTCCAGGTCCGAGTAGTAGTTGTCCGTGCCGGGCAGCAGGTTGTCGGGCGCGTAGGCGTCGGTGACATTCATCAGCGTGCTGGGCGACCAGCTCCGCTCGATGGTCGCCAGGTCAGGGTTGACCGTGTTGGGCCGCCCGTTGACCTCGTTGTAGGAGGCCATGACGCCGGTCGCCGCACCCGCGGCAATCGGGGCGCGGAACGCCGCGCGGTCATACTCCTGCAGGACCCGCGGCGTGAGCATCGAGGAGGACGTGGCGCGGTTCACCTCGTTGTTGTAGGCGAGGTAGTGCTTCAAGGTCGGCGCTGCCTGCAGGTACCTGGGGTTGTTCCCTTCGATGCCGAGCCCGTAGGCGGTCGCGATCTGACCCGTGAGGTAGGGATCCTCGGAGTAGCCTTCCTCGTTGCGGCCCCACAGCGGGTTGCGCAGCAGGTTCACCACCGGCGCCCACAGGTTGAGGCCCCAGACCGCGGGATTCTCGGCGTTATAGCCGCGGGCCTCCTGGCCGACCGCGTTGCCGACCTGCTTGATCAGGCTGGGATCCCAGGTGCTGGCCATCCCGATCGCCTGCGGGAACGTGGTGCCGTTGGCGTCCACCACGTTCCCGCTGTTGTTGATGTCGTTGGACCAGGCGATGCCGTGCAGCGCCTCGGTGCCGTTCTTCATGGCCGGCAGGCACAGCGGCGCGGGGATGGCGGGCTGGTACTGGAACAGCAGCGAGACCTTCTGGTCAGTGGTCAGCCTGCTCAGCAGGTCGTGCATCCGCGTGCTGAGCGGCAGGCCAGGGTCACGGAACGGGTAGGAGCCGCACTGCGCGGCGCTGGCCGCGGTACCCGGGATGGAGACGAGAGCCGCCGCAAGTAACCCCGCGCTGGCTGGCATGGCGGCCAGCCGCAGCCACCGCCTCCTGTGATGTGACCCGCCGGCCCGCATTCTGAATGGGATCTGGAGTCTGGTCTTCACTGACACTGCCTACCTCCGAAGCCGCTCGGCTGACTGAATTGGGTGGATGCTCATGTGCCCTCCCGCAACGTGACCGCCAGCACATCTTCCGTTGCCTGGATGAGCGTGCCCTGCTCATGCGGTGCCGCCGCCCCGCCGTTGACGGAAGCGGGCGAGTGGACGCCGATGAGCAGGACCTGCCAGGCTCCCGGCGCATCCGCTGCCTCGACCCGGATCACGCCCGCGTCCCGGGAGGTGACGAACGCCGTCGTGTCCTGCCCGGTCGTAGCGGGAATCGTGGTCGTCACCCGGGCGCCGTCAGGCAGTTCGTACACGCGCAGCGTCACGCCATCGGCGTAGTCGTAGTCAGGCCGGTGGTCGACCGCGCCGACCGGTATCACCGCGCCGGGCCGGACCAGCAGCGGGAGGCTCATGAAGGCGTGCCGCTCACGGTGCCACCTGGCGCCGGTGACCTGCTCGCCGGTAAGGAAGTGTGTCCAGGTGCCCTCGGGTGCGTAGAACGCCACGTCGCCCGGGCCGCTGAAGACCGGCGCGACGAGCAGGTCGTCGCCCAGCATGTACTGCCGCTCCAGGTGAGTGCAGGCCGGATCCTCGGGGAACTCCACCACCATGGCGCGCATCACCGGAATGCCTTCCCGGTGCGCTTGCAGGGCAGCCCGGTACAGGTACGGCATCAGCTGCGCCTTGAGCTTGGTGAACGCCCGCAGGACGTCCACCGCCTCCTCGTCGAGCAACCAGGGCACCCGGTAGGAGGAGCTGCCATGCAGTCGGCTGTGCGAGGACAGCAGCCCGAATGCGATCCACCGCTTGAACAGGTCGGCATCCGGAGTTCCCCCAAAGCCGCCGATGTCGTGGCTCCAGTAGCCGAAGCCGGACATCCCCAGGGAAAGCCCGCCGCGCAGGTTCTCGCCCATCGCGTCGAAGGTCGATTCGCAGTCGCCGCTCCAGTGGACAGGAAACTGCTGCGACCCAGCAGTCGCCGAGCGGGCGAAGACAATCGCCTCTCCCTCGCCGCGGCGCTCGCGCAGCAACTCGAAGACGGTCTGGTTGTACAAGTAGGTGTAGTAGTTGTGCATCCGCTCCGGATCGGAGCCGTCGAAGTACTCGACATCGGTCGGGATCCGCTCGCCGAAGTCAGACTTAAAGCAGTCCACCCCCACGTCCAGCAGCACGTTCAGCTTCGCGGCATACCACGCGCGCGCCTGCGGGTTGGTGAAGTCCACGACCGCCATGCCCGGCTGCCACCTGTCCCACTGCCACACGTCACCGCCGGGCTTCCGGAGCAGGTAGCCCTCGGCCTTACCCTCGGCGAACAGGGGTGAGCGCTGCGCGATATAGGGGTTGATCCAGACACAGATCCGCAAGTCCCGTGCCCTGAGGCGTTCCAGCATGCCGCGCGGGTCCGGGAACATACGCGAGTCCCATTCGAAGTCGCACCAGTTGAATTCGCGCATCCAGAACGTGTCAAAGTGAAAGACGTGCAGCGGGAGGTCACGCTCGGCCATTCCCTCGACGAAGCTGGTAACTGTTGCCTCGTCGTAGGACGTGGTAAAGGAGGTGGACAGCCACAGGCCGAAGGACCAGGCTGGGAGCCGTGCCGGGCGTCCAGTCAGCGCGGTGTACTTCCGCAGGATGTCCCTGGGGGCCGGACCGTAGATGACGAAGTACTGCATCGACTGGCCTTCGACGCTGAACTGCACCCGCGACACGGTCTCGGAGGCCACTTCGAACGACACGCGGCCCGGGTGATTGACGAAGACGCCGTAACCAGCATTGGTGAGGAAGAACGGGATGTTCTTGTATGCCTGCTCACTTGCCGTCCCGCCGTCGGCGTTCCAGATATCGACGACCTGCCCGTTCTTGACCAGAGGGCCAAAACGCTCGCCGAGACCATAGACGAAGTGGTCAACGCCAAGGTCGAGTTGCTCGCGGATGTAGTGGCCGCCGTCGCCAGTGTCGATGACGGCCATCGCCCGTGCGCCGCTCCTGGTGAGGCGCTGGTTGTCGCCAAGGAAGGCGACCGACCACTCCTCACCCCGGCTGACCTGCGCTGAAAGGGCCCCCGAGGTGAAGCTGGCCAGCTTGTCGCCGCACTCCGCAGTGCCCTGGCCAGCAGGGTCGCTGAGCAGCCGGAACCGTGGCTCTTTCGGGGTACCGCCCGCGAAATGGGTGATCTCCACGCCGATGACGTCCGGCATGGGGGCGGAGAAAGAGACCGTGACGGCAGGGCCCCTGAGCAGGTCCCCCCGGTCCCGGATCCGCTGCGTCGGAGCGTAGATCTCCAGCGCGCCCGGGCCAGCCACCGCATCGAGGACCTCGACCGGGTAGGACGCGTGGACCCCGGCGCGCATCAGCCAGTAGCCGTCACTGAACTTCATGGGCGTGTTCTGTCCTTCGGTGCGATGGTGTGGTCCCGTCACCGGCGGCGCGGGTCACTTGATCGCCCCCGCCACGATGCCGCGGGCGAGGGTGCGCTGGAAGATAAGGAAGAACAGGATCGCGGGGAGAATGCCGAGCAGTGCAGCCGCGCTGGTTGTCGTTGGATTCATGATGTGCTGGCCCTGAAGCAGGGCAAGGGCTTCAGGCACCGTCTGATTCTGGTTCGAGATGAGGAAGATCAGCGGCAGGAAGAACTCGTTCCACGTCCAGATGAAGAAGAAGGTCAGGAGAACGGCGATGGTCGGGCGGCTGACCGGCACCACGACCCGCCAGAGCACCCGCCACCGCCCGGCCCCGTCAATCCGCGCCGCCTCAAGGATCTCTCTGGGGAACGTGGACAGCACCGACGAGAGCAGGTACGTGCCGAACGCAGCCTGGATGACGGTGAAGATGATGATCACACTGAGTTGCGTGTCGTAAAGGCCCGTCTTCTTAGCCAGGAAGTACAGCGGGTAGACGAGCGCCTCCTGCGGGAGGAAGTTCGCGACGAGGAACACGGCGATGATCGACCTCCGGGCCCTGATCCTGCCGATACCCAGGGCGTAGGCGTTCAGCACCGAAAGCAGGACCGCGGCAACGGCCACCAAGCCGCTGATGAAAAAGCTGTTCCACAGGGCCCGGCCGAAGTCCTCGGTGGTCCAGAAATTCCTGATGCCCTGGAGGGAGATGCCTGTCGGCAGGCTTATCGGGCCGCGGGAGGCGAAGTCAACGGGCGATTTCACCGCGTTCATGGCGACGATGGCGAAGGGGAGCAGCATTGCCACCGCGAGCGCGCCAAGAGCGATCAGGAGGACATACGCGGACGGCCCGCGCCGCATCCTGCGCCGCCCACCGCGCCGCGGCGCACGAGCCGAGACCGGGGCTGGGGCCGGGGCCGGGGCCGGGGCCGCCGGGATCGTGGACATGGTCAGGCCTCCCCGCCCTGGTTCCTGTTCTGCACCCGGATGAAGATCGCTGACAGCAGCACGATGATGATCGTGAGCACCGTGGCGATCGCCGCGCCGTATCCCACCTGGGAGTACTGGAAGAAGTTCTGGTAGGAGAAATAGGAGGGCACCTGCGTCGCGGTGCCCGGGCCGCCCTGGGTGAGCACGAAGACGAGCGCGAAAACCCTGAGCGCCGCGATGGTGCAGGTCAGCAGGACAACGTAGATCTCCGGCCGGATCTGGGGAACTGTGATACGCCACAGCCGCCGCCACCACGACGCACCGTCTATCTCGGCCGCCTCGGTCAGCGCGGGATCGGCGCGCTGCAGGCCCGCCATGAAGATGACCACGGGGTAGCCGACTTGCACCCAGACCAGCACGGCCATGATGGTGAGCAGGGCCGTCTTCGGGTTACCAAGCCAGTCCTGGGCCAGGCTGCCCAGCCCGACGTCCCTGAGCAGCGTGTTCAAGGCGCCGCTCTCCGGGTCCAGGATCCAGCCCCACACGATTCCCGCCACCGCGATGGGCAGCACCTGTGGCAGGTAGATGCAGGCGCGCAGCACGCTGGCGGTCCGCGCCCCGAATTTCTTGCCAATGAAGTCGAACAGCGCGGACGCGAGGATGAGCCCGATGACGGCCGGGATGACCGCCATCGCGACGATCATCGCCACGCTGTGCCAGAAGGACGCCCAGAACTGCGAGTCCGACAGGAGATGCCGGTAGTTGGCCAGGCCAACCCATTTCATCGGGCCGACTCCTGGCCAGCGCGTGAGGCTGATCCCGATGTTCATCACGAACGGCACGGCGATCACGCCGACGAACAGGACCGCGCTCGGGATCAGGTACAGCGGATACGGCGCGGAGGGGCGCGGGCGCCCGGAGCGGAGCGGTCCGGAGGAAGGCGGCCGGCGGCGCGCAGCGACCCGGGCCGATTGGACCCCGGCTGAGTGTGTCACGGTGGAGCCCTGCCTTCCTGCCCGGGTTTGGGCGGGCCTGCCGCCGGGCCGGTGAGCCTGACGGCGAGCGAGTACCGCGACGGCCAGGCGGATTCCCGTGAGCACCTGGCCCGGTCACCGGGATCCCTCACCGTCGCGGGGCGGCGCCCGGCACAGGCGCACCGCCCCGTCCGGCGGGCCGTTCCTCCCGCGTCAGTGAATGGTGGTGACGTATTGGTCATAGCTGGACTGCAGGGTGCCCAGGACCTGGCTCGGGCTGGTTCCGTTCATCAGGTTCTGGGTCTGCTGCAGGAGGGTGTTGTAGAAGGTCGGCGTCGGCCAGTCCGGGTAGTAGGCGAGCCCGTTGTTACCCGCGAGCGTGTGGAAATTCTGGATCAGTTCCTGGTTCAGCGGGTTGGTGACCCCCGCCGTGCCGGCCGAGACTGGCACCGCACCGTTGTTGGCGAGCAGCTTCTGGATATCCGGCTGCATGGTGATGTTGATGAAGTCATAAGCCAGCTGCTTGCTCGCGGCGTTCTTCGGAACGACCCAGAGGTTTCCGCCCGATCCCGGGTCCATCGTGTTCCCAGGCCACAGGAAGGTGCCCCACTGGAAATTCTTGACCTCACTCTCGAAGAGGCCGAACCACCAGCTGCCTGACACGAGCATCGGATACTTCTGGCCCTCGAAGGCGCTCCCCATCTGGGTAGCCGTCATCCCGACTGAATCCTTGGCGATGTAGCCCTTCTTGACCCAGTTCGCGAACGTATCCGCGGCATACGTCCAGACGGCGTCGTGGAAGTCAACCTTGCCGGTGTACCGCTGGTATGCGCTGACCCAGGCTGGCGTCGCCTTGCTCAAGGCCAGCTCGTAGAGGTACTGCATGGCCGCGTAGTCGTTCCCGGCGTTCGCCAGGGGGGTGATGCCCGCCTTGGCGAACTTGTCCATGGCCGCGGTGAACTCGGCGAATGTGGTCGGGACCTTGACCCCGTACTTGGTAAACAAGTTCTTGTTGTAATAGACCATCAGGTACTCGGCGTAGTCCGGGACCCCGTACCAGTGGCCGGAGCCCATGACCCCCCGTGAGTCGTAGCGCGATGTCACCTGGAGAGTCGGTGAGAGAAGCTTGTCCCAGCCGTACTTGGTGACCTGCGGCGTAAGATCGGTGAGCAGCCCCTGCTTGGACAGCAGGCCAGTGGTGGCATCACCTTTGTTGTATTCCATGACGTCAGGCACGTTATTGGAGTTGAGCACCATAGGCGCGGTCTGCTGCATCTGGTTGAAGCTCTTCTCCGAGAATTCGACCTTTACCCCCGGATGTGCCTTCTTAAAGTCTTTTATGGCCTGGTTCCATGCGATGTAGTAGGCGCTGCCAGGCGACTCGTACCACCAGACTTTAAGCACCTTGGAAGAGGACGAGGTGGAGCTTCCCCCGCCGCACGCAGCTATACCGGCGAGGCCCGCGATCAAGGCCGCGGCGAGCGCCGTTCCCTTTCTTATACCGAACATCTTGTGCCTCCAGCGAGAGAAGGGCTGGGCCGCGTCGGCCTGGCTGGCCACGCCTCGGGGGCGCGGAATCCGGAATATCGAAGCGCTTCGACATGAGTCCTCGTCATTGGGGCCTCCTCCAGTTTGGGCATGTCCTAGCTATGCGGATACATGTGCTCGCGGGCAGTGACCGATGGCGGGTGCCGGGCGGCATCAAGCGGCTGGCCGACACGGCGCTCGTCGCGCGCAGCGGCACCGTCGGGGGGGCACTTCAACTGCCGCGTGCGGGTGCCCGAGCGGAACGGGACGAACAGCACGATGACGTTGGAGCGGTTACTGGCCTGCGCACTTGCCCCAGCGCAGGGCTGGCGGCGGGCGATCTGGCGG
>OCZU010000768.1_pt1 | contig 21563 bp, 17 predicted proteins | sample 1539001 | NCBI WGS metagenome assembly OCZU01 (sample SAMEA3539306, study PRJEB22396) | soil metagenome | biome: tundra; feature: field; material: soil | place: USA | collected 2010-05 | depth 0.15 m | reverse complement strand
GCTTGATGAGCGGGAAGAGCCTCTTGCGCGCTTCGGTTGCCGTGATGGCCATGGAACCCCTCTCCTGTATGGTACGGATCCATGGTACCACATGAGTAGTACCGCAGCGCGGTACCATCGCGCGTTCTTTGCGCCAGGACTCGCCGACGTCGGCCGAAGGCCAGACCAGACTCCTTCGAGCAGAGGCGGGACTGCCCGCAGCGGCCGGACTCAACCACAAAGGCCGGCCCCACCGCCGATGTGGTCGCGGCCAGCCGGAGCAGTCGGAAACGGCCGGGCCCTGGCCTTGGCCATGATGGCTGGATGCGGCTCGGGCATAAGTCCGCTGGCGTCGGCGGGGGCGCCCGGGTTAACTAGCCTGCCTGGCGATGGTCGTTCGGCAACTCCGCCGTGGTGCCGCCGCAGGCAGGAGGTGAACTGTGGCCCGTCACGCCCGCGCGGTTGTGGCGATCGACCCCGTCCCGGAAATGCTGGCGCGCGGTCGGCAGGCGGCCCAGGCCGCCGCGGCAGGCAATATCGCCTGGCTGAAGGGCGACTCCAGCCGGATCGCCGCGCTCGCCAGGCCGGGGGCAGATCTGGCGGTCTTCGCCGCGTCGTTTCACTGGACCGACCGGCCCGCCGTCCTGGCCGCCCTGGACAGGCTGCTGGCACCGGGATGTCATCGTCATCAACGACGTTCTCGGTGACAGCGAGCAACCCGACTAAGTGCACGCCATTACCCGGATCCGGTCCCGGCGGCCTGCAGCTGTCGTACTCCTGCTCCACCCGGGCGCTCCTGGCAGACAAGGCGACCGCATTCGCCCGTGACGTCCGCGCTGCCCTCCTGCGTGCACCCTGCGGGCTTGTCACCGAGCCGTTCCGGGTCGGGGTGCTCATCGCGGCCCGGCCCTGACCCGGGGCGCCTGCGCCGGACGAGCCTTAACCCAACGCCCTCTTCACCGGGCGCATTACGGAGACACGGGTTCACCTGTGCGGGTTGCCGCGCCCGTCTGCCGACAGATCCTGGGACGCCGTTTGGCTGCCGTGGTCGGCATGCTGGCAGGTTGCCGAGGAACGCCGGTCATGTTCCCCGAGGAAGGACCGCACACGGGGTAGGGGCAAGCGACCGGGTGGCCGTCATCGGCCGGCACCTCACCCAGGCTGAGGAAACCGTGACCGCCCGCTCAGCACTTTCGGCCGAGGCGACGCGGCTCAAGATCCGGTCCGGCGCGACCCGGATTCGACGATGTCACTGCCGTCGGGGCCGCGGCTAGCCAGCTAATCGCACCCATCCGCCGGTACCTCGTGGCACCGGCCGTCCGATTGCGGGTTGGGGACCATGTATCTGAGCGCCTAGTGCCGCCCCTTAGCTGTCAGATCGGCATTCACCGGAACGGAGAAGCGAGATGACAGATTTTCAGACTGACCCAGTCCAAGTCCACGTCCCCAACGGGACAGCGATCTGGGGCGAAAGCGATAACTGGGTCGGGGTCTTCGGCCAGGCCGACGGCGACACCCCGGGTTGCGCCGGTGTCTATGGCAATGGCCTAGCGGGAACTACCGCCGTGGCTGGGGTCAGCGAAACGGGCTACGGCGTGTTCGGCGCGACAAACGGCGCCGGCGCCGGCGTTTGGGGCAAGGGCGGCGACAACGGCGGACCTGGGGTTATCGGCTCCAGCGTGCGCTGGCATGGCGTGTACGGCGAAACCAGCGCAGCTGGCTCTACTGGCGCGGCCGCCGTGTGGGGCGAGAACAAGGCAGACGGCTCTGGCGTGGTCGGGCACAGCCTGAACGGCGCCGGGATCTACGGCAAGAGCGAGCACGGGAACGCGGCCTACTTCGAGGGCGACGTCCTGGTGACCGGGGATGTCAAGCTGCTCAACGGCGATGTGGCCGAGCTCTTCGCCGCCGACCCGAGCACGATCGCCGAGCCAGGCACCCTGATGAGCCTGGACCAGACTGGACAGGTCGCCCCGAGCAGCACCGCGTACGACCGCAAGGTCATTGGCGTCGTAGCCGGAGCGGGCCAGTACCGGCCGGGGATGATTCTCGACTCCGGCCTGGCCAGCGATGCCCACCCGATCGCGATGATCGGCAAGGTCTACTGCCTGGCGGATGCCGCCTACGGACCCATCGAGGCCGGCGACCTGCTCACCACCTCACCCACGGCTGGCCACGCCATGAAGGTCAGCGACCACGACAAGGCGGCCGGCGCGATGATCGGCAAGGCACTCGGCAGCCTCGGCGGCGGCTCAGGGCTAATCCCCGTCGTCGTCTCGCTGCAGTGACCCGGCAGCGACGAGCAGACGGAGGCGACGATGGAAATCTCAGTACGATCGTGCCGTGACTTCAAGGGCCCAGGGCCGATCAGCCTGGGCGCACTGGCGCACCTGGAGCGCCGCCCTTTCCCGGTCAGCGTCAGGGACATGGCGACCGTTGAGCAGGTACTGCGGACCGCCCAGCTGAGTGCTGGCGACGTTCTCACGATCTTCGTGATGCTGCTGTTCAGCAACGGGAGCTGGTCGGCCACTGCCGATTTTTCTGACAGCGGCACGCTCGGAGGCGACTCGTTCATACTCGATCTGGCCGTCGACGCCGCCAACGGGATTGGCACCACGCTCAGCGGAGAGCTCGGGCCCGGTGCCCAGACCCATCTGGTCAGGATCGGACTGGATCCCTGGATCAGGGAGAACTGGAGCCTGGTCCAGAGCACCCCGGTGGCCGCTCACCTGCACGTTGCTCCTGACATCGGCGGCATCATCAGCGGTATCGCCAAGCAGCTGCTTCAGGGCCTGGAGGGATTCTTCTCCAGCATTGACGGCGACTCAACCGCTTCGCAGAGTTCGGACGATCCGATCGGCGTCGACAACACCGACGACGGAGGCAACGGAGGCGACGACGGAGGCGAAGACGGGTAACTCACGAACCCGGGGATCAGCCTTAGCCAACGCCGAAGCACACAAAGCCGCCAGGCTCGTCCGCCGTGGCCAGAGCCAGCGCCCGACCGGGCTGCATGCCGTTCAGCAAGGCCGCGTGCAGCCCGGTCATCACCCGCATCGCCGTATCGTCAGCTACCTGGGCCACGCTCGCCACCACGGTCCTTGTGCCCGCGTGCAGTAGCGCGCTCGTCATTCCAAGCATCTCGTCACCAGGTCGGACGTCGGCCAGGCCCAGATCGCAGCAAGAAAGAACGACCAGTTCAGGAGCAGCCCGCAGGCGTCCGATGTCGTAGCCCATCAGCTGGCCGCCGGCCAGTTCCAGGGTCGAGAACAGCGCGTTGTCCGGCTGGTGGCTGCCGTGCGCGGCCAGGTGCACCACGCTCGCACCGTCGAGCCCGGACAGCACGGCGGCCGGGGTCGCCGCCGCCTCGGTAAGCGTAATCGCCCCAGGCCTGATCGCGCTGACTGCGGCGACCTCGGCGTCGCCGCGCAGGTTGCCTGGCCCGCTCGCCAGCAAGGCAGGTACCGTCTGGTCGAACCGCCGACCTCGTGCTCGCCGCGCGCCATCCAGCCAGGTGGTGGCGGAAGGGGCGACGGTGACCGAGCGGCCAAGGCCAGCAAGCATCGCCCACGGCACGGTGATAAGCGCGCCGGTCGGCACCACCACCAGGTCGCGATCACCGATCAGCCTCAGCAGCGGCGCGACCAGCGCGGCGCCGAGCCGGGCAACATCGCGCCTGGTGGCCGCGGCGACGGCATTCGCCAGCCGCTCCGGCAGCGCCCGGCCAGCCTGAGCGTCGAGGTCGGCACGGACCCGGAGCACCGCTTCCTGCGCTGAGGCGTACAGCCCAAGCGGCAGGATCCGCGCCTTCCCGCCAGCCACGACCAGCGCGTGCAGCGCCGAGCCGTCCCTTAGGTAGCTCACCATGGCCGCATCACCGAGTTCGGTCCTGACCGCCCCGAGGCTGGCCGCAAGTGCGGCGCCGCTAGGCTGACCACTCGCCACCCAGGCGTACTGCCTTATCTGCTGCCGAAGCATGGCCTCCCGGTCACGCAGGGCCGTGGCGGGCCGGCCGGCCAGCTCGGCGGTCCTAGCCGCTGCCCGCAGCTGGCGCAGTTCCTCGAGCGCCGCCGCCGCGGCCGGGTCAGCCGGAGGTCGTGGCGGCGCGAGCAGCAGCGCCTGCGCCCTAGCGCGCTCTGACCAGCGAAACACAGCCGCGGCCGATCCGGCGGCAAGCGCACGAGACAGCCCAGCTCTGGCCAGGTCCTTCCCGTGCACGGCGGCGCCGGTCTGCAAGTCGAGGCAGCCGAGGCGGCTACGGTACCGGTGCAGGCCGGCCATCCCAGCGCAGAGCTCCCTGTCTGCCGCGGCATGACGGCCCACCGCGTCTTCAAGCTCCGCTCTGGCCAGGCGGGCAAGCATCCTGGTGTCCAGCCGGTCGGTACTGCGAGCCGCGCCGTACCCGCGCATTCGCCGCCCGGCCTCCTCCGGCTGACCAAGCGCGATCAGCACCCGTACCGCGACCAGCCCGGCGACCCTTGCATCCTCGCCGAGGCCAAGTCGGCCAAGCTGGTGAGCAAGCGCGGCGGCCCGCGTCGCCAAGTCGGCACCAGGCGGTGTGGCTGCCTGCTCCGCGCGCAGCGAGATCAGCGAAGCGAGCGCCGCCTTGCGCGCGTTGCCGCGGCGCAGGAACCTGGTCCGTGCCATCGACGCCCACCTGGCCGCCGCGACCGGTTCCCCGGCGAGCAGCGCCGCCTCGGCTCTGGCCAGCAGAGCGTCGGCATGCACATGACTGAGCCGCTGATCACGGGCCTGCCGCAACGCACCGGCTAGGTACTGGTCGGCCTCCCCGAATAGGCCAGCGGCGAGCAGCGCCCTGGCCCGGTCGACCGCCAGGGTGGCGAGCTTGCCGGGCGCGAGAGCGGCGTAGACGTCAGCGGCTTCCGCGTATCCACGCAGCGCTGATGGGATGTCTCCGCGCAGCAGGTCCAGGTCGGCCAGGTTGTGCCTGGCAACCGCCGCTGGCAGCCGCAACTGGTGCCGCTCGGCGATCAGGGCCGATCGGCCGAGGTCGCCGCGGGCCGCGCCGATCCGAGCCGCAGCCAGATGCGCGAGCGCCCGATTAGAGAGAGCCTTGGCCAGATCTTCCGCCTGAGTTCGCTCGTCCAGGCTGGCGATGGCCGCGTCGTACTGCGCAAGCGCGGCATCGTCGTTGCCAGTGCGCCGAAGCAGTAGCCCGCGCTGGCCGAACAGAATGCCTCGCTGCTCGGGCGGGCACAGCGGCTCGGCCTCGTCAAGCAGCCGGAAACCGGCCTCTGTCTCGCCTCGCTCGGCCTCGGCCCACGCCAGGCTGACCAGGATCCTGGCTTGCAGCTCACGGTCACTAGCGGCGGCGGCCTGACGGAAGGCGACGCGCAGATGCCTGACGGCTGCCGCTGGCCGGCCGTCGGCACTCGCCGCGACGCCGGTCGCGTGACGCTCGGCAGCCCGCGCCGCGTTCACAACGCAATAGCAGGCGTCACCACGCCGGGAGCGCCAGGCCCGGCCGGGTGGACCAGGACCTGGGCCAGGCCGCGCGGGACGCGGTCGAAGGCGAACCGCCCGGCTTCGTCGGCGACAGCCGAACGGGTAGCACGGGACCGCCTGGCCGACCCGGCCGACCTGGCCGACCTGGCCGGATGCACGGCGAGCCGCAGCTCAAGCCGCCGGGCGCCAGCAGGAGCGAGCCAGCCATCGAGCCTGACCAGGTCGCCACCGAGTTCAGCTAGCGACAACATGATGGCGAGGTCGCCTGCGTTGAAGGTGAGAGTGCGGGTACGTGGCTCGCCTCGCGCACCGGAACCGGCCAGCGCGTCGGGCTGCAACCTGGCAACCTCGACGTCCAGGTCATCGAGTCCGATCGCGAACAGTACCCGCTCATCAAGCTCAGGTGGCACGGGATCGGCGGTCAGGTAGTGGTCTTTAATGGCCGCCAGGATTTCAAGGTCGAGTTCGTCAAGCCTCTGGTCGGCACGGTTCGTGTCGTTTGGCTCAGGTCCGCCGGGCTGGCTGCTCATGCCGGGTCCCAGCGCGGGTCGGCCATCAGCATGGTTCGCAGTTGGGCGAGGCATCGACCTCGGGTGGGCCCGATGCTGCCGCGCGGCATGCCAAGAGCTTGCCCGACGCTGTCATAGTCGGGCCGGTCAGCCTGGGCCAGGATCCGCAGCAGTGACCGGCACCGCTCAGATAGCAGCCGGAAATGATGCATCAGCACCAGATGACGTTCCCTGGTAATCAGACGTTCGCTGACTTCAGGCTGAGCGTCAGCGAGGTCATCGAGCACGTCATTTCCCTGCGACCCCGCTGTGCGGCTGCCGCGATGAACGCGCATTGCTTCCCGCCGGGTGGCGGTGACCAGCCAGGCGGTCAAAGCACTTGGCGACCTGATCTCGCGCAGCCTCCGCAGCAGCTCAAGCCACGTGGTCTGCACCACGTCGGCCGCCTCGTCCGGCCCAAGGCCCTGTGCTCGTGCCACCTGCCAAAGCAGTGGGTTGAGTTCGCGGACGACGTCGTGCAAGGCAGCGGTATCACCATCTTGGGCCTGTTTCAGCAGCGCACCTAGCCTGGCTGGCCGACTAACTGGGCCTGCCTCGGTGCGCTCATCAAAGGCTGCGGTCACATCAGCTCCGTCGCGAGCCGATAGCGTCAACCGCACGCCGCGCCCGCCCGATCCGCTCCGATGCCGAGGCAGGCTGAGCGCCGGAGAGCGCCAAGGCCAGCCTGCCGGCCACCGCGGCCGCCGCGAACGAGGTCCCGCTCCAGCGCGCGAAGCCGCCGCGGAAGTCGTCTGGATCGATCGGAACCCCGATCGAGTCCGGGTAGGCCGTCTGCCGCGGAGCGACCCGGCTGCCGTCAAACGCGGTTATGGTGCTGATCACTCCCGACCCCACGGCCCGGTGTGTCACCCACACGCCGTAGTTGCTGTAGTGCGCGTAGCTGCCGTCCGGGTTGGTCGCGCCGACGCTGATGATAGGTACCGGCGGCGGGCTCGGATCGACGGCGAACGCAGCCGGATAAACCGGGCTGTCGTCGCCGTCGTTGCCCGCTGACGCGACCACCATCACCCCGCAGCCAGCTAGCTGCCATAGGACGCTACGCAGCCGAGCCGTGTGGTCAGCGTCGGCCCGGCCAGGTTCGTAGCCATAGGCCAGGCACAGCACGTCAATGGCCAAAGCTGGCTGGCCGTCCTGCTGCTCTCCGGCCAGCCAGTGCAGGGCGCTCAGTGAGTCGGCACCCTGCACGATCCCGTCGTTGTTCATGACCGGCACCGACAGCACCCGGCTATCCGGTGCCGTCTGCCTGATCAGGCCGACGATGAACGTGCCGTGCCCGCGGAAGTTGTCGCCGCTGGAACCGAGGGCAGGCACCTGCCAGCCTCGCTCCCGCGCGTCGAGTACCACTGGATCGCCGGGCGCGCCGGCGAGCCATGGGTGCGGGTCCACGCCGGTATCAAGTACCGCGACCACAGGCCGACTGCGGGCCGGCGACTGCCAAGGCGGCGCTGGCCCAAGCACCGCCACTGGTACCCGGCCGAGATCGCCGTGACCCTGCTTGCGCCCGGCGGCTATCTCCACATCGTCGCCGAGCATCGTGTGCACTTGCAATTCAGGATCGGCTGGGGCCTGATCGGAACTCATGGCAACCTCGCTCCAGGGGCGCCAATGTGCCGTCAGCATCGCCATCGCGGCGTCCAGAGCACCGGCTACCCTCGCATTATCAAAGCAAAGGCTGCACGCTCCCGCTAGCCCGTGGCAAACCATTTAAAATCGGCACGGGACAGCGATTATGCGCAGGCTTACTCCACCGTAGAAGCGACCGCGGGGTCATTTGCGGTACGGATTGCCCAGCCGCAGCGTGCTGGTCCTGGTGATGGACAAGTAGGTGTCGTTCAGGCTGTAGCCCGCCTCGGCAGGCACGCCGCGCCCGGCCTTCGTAGCCCCGCCAGCGCCGGGCTCACCCCAGTCTTCCTGACCCCGTGGATTCCGCAATCCATGGGGAAAATCAGGTATCGATCCCTATATTCATGTGGCCCGGCCCAAGCAACCCCGCGCCGGGATCCTCACCGACCGCGCCTACCTCGCGGTCCTCCACCAGGCCCGGGCCGCAGCCTTCACCGGCGCGGAGGCGGCATCGCTCCTGGCCCGCCGCCCCTATGATCTGCGGCACGCCGCCGTACCACCTGGCTCAACGCCGGCGCCGCACCACCGCAGGTCGCCGACTGGGCCGGGCACAGCGTCCACGTCCTGCTGCGGGTCTTCGCCAAGTGCATCTCCGGCCAGCAAGACGGGGCCAAGCGGCGCATTCTCGAAGCGACCCAGCCGGGTGGAGCCATTGACCGGGCTCGCCCGACTTCGTGATGATCTTCGGCACGTACTCGGCACAGCCACCCGCACAGCCCACCCAGGGCCGCATGCCGCCTAACGCAAGATTAGCCCCTGACCATGCCTGTGCTGGTCAGGGGCTGTTTCTTGAGGTGCTGGCAGGTGTTGGGTTCGAACCAACGTAGGCTGAGCCGACGGTTTTACAGACAGTTATCTCTCGCCGCAGATGCTTGCCCTTGAACTGGGCAAACTCGCTCGGCGGCGATGCCTGCGCCCCTAGGTCGTTCCGTGGTGGTTCCGCCAGAGTCTTAGGACGCCGAGTACTTCGATCAGGGACTCGCAGGTCTTGCAGGCCTTTGCTCGGATATCCGGAGGTATAACGCGCGGGATGGATGAGTCGGGCACCAGGAAGGGCGTCATTCCCGCCGCACAGGCAGCATTGATGCCGTGATCGGAGTCCTCTATCACGACGCACGCGCGTGGCTCGCAGCCCAGCCGGCTGGCGGCCAGAAGAAAGACGTCGGGCGCGGGCTTGCCGTGGGCAACCTCATCACCGCCGGCGATGACATGGACGGCTTCGTGCAGTCCGGCCTGCCGGAGCCGGGTGATTATCATTTCGCGGGCGCTGGAACTGCCGACGGCAAGGGGCACCTGCTCGCGGCGGGCCCAGCCGAGGAGGTCGACCAGACCGTCCTTAACGGCGATCGTTTCCGCGCTGACGTAGCCAGCAGCACGCTCCCGAATGGCATGCAGACTACCGCGAGTGCCGGGGCGGACCTCCCACAAGGAGGTCAGATCTGCCCAGGCCTCCCGCTGCGTCTTGCCTATCAGCTGCAGGTACGCCTCGTCCGAAATCGACCAGCCAAAGTCCCGGGCCGCGCGCTGCCAGGCACGCAACTCCACGATCTCGGTGTCCAGCATCAGCCCGTCCATATCGAGAATCACCGCGCGGAATGACCGTGTGTCATCAAGCTGCCGCAGCACGCCGAACTCCGTTCGTGAGCAGAAGACCAGAGGTTGATGAACCCCGCCGAGTAGCCGGCCATCAGGACAGTCGTGCTGCGTGGGATGAATCGCTCGACGAAGATCTGCGGCCTAGCTTCGCAGGCGCTAGCGGATAGCAGCGGGTGCCTGAACCTCGTTCGCTTAGTAGCCGACTTTGTTGTAGTAGCGCCGCGTTGTCAGCGGGTGCTGGCGGATGCGCTCGAGATAGGCGTCCACCCGTTCCAGCACGCATGCCAGGATCACCGGGCTGATCAGTGCCCGGGTCACCGCGGAAAGCCCGGGCGTCGCGAAGGCGACCGGGTCAAGCACCAGCACATGCTCGGTGTACCGTCGTGCGAACGCCTCTACCCGGTCAAGCAGCGGGCGGGTCGGATCCTCGTTCGTCAGCAGCACGACGCTCGCGTCGGAGTCAACCAGCTCAAGCGTGCCGTGGAAGAAGTCGGCCGCGTGCACCGGCCGGGTTCTGATCCACTGCATCTCTTCCAGGATGCACATCCCGTAGTAATAGGCCTCCGGCCACGAAGTGCCGGCCCCGGTGATGATGTGGTACGGGAATCTGGCGATGACTTGAGCGATCTCCTCGGCCTGCTCTTCCGCGGCGCTCTTGATCGCGAGCAGCGCGTCCGGCAGCGCCGCCAGTTCGGCCAGCACCTGTCGCGCACCTGGCCACTCGCCCCGGCAGTCCAGTACCGACAGCGCCAGGCCCAGCGACTGGATGTAGAACGACTCGCTTGAGGTGTCGTCCTCGGCGAAGTTCACGAGTACTCGATCAGCGGCCTCCGCCACGGGCGTCCCGGCGTTGGCCACGAGACCGAGCACGAAGGCACCCGCCGCCTGGGCGTACTTGATGACCTCGATGCTCTCCCTGGTCGTGCCGGACCGGGACGGTATCACTACCAGGGACGACGGCCCGAGCAGCGCGCTGCCGGCCGCCATCAGCTCGGCCGGCCGGATCACCCGCGCCTCGAACCGCGAGTGCTGGGCGATGATTCCGGCCGCGGGCTCCATCAGGATCCCGGCCCCGCCTGAACCGGCGAAGATGACGTTGTCGCATCCGGCCGCCAGGCGGTCGGCCACGACCTGACCCAGGTCCTGCGCCACGCGCACCGCGCCAGCCTGGATGGCCAGGTACCGGTCAGCATCAAAGTTGAACATGGTCATCCCTCTCCTGGCCCGCGCGGCCAGCGGTCGGTTCCCGCAGCGGGAAGTGGCAGGCGGCGGTGTGGCCGTCGCCGAACGGCCGCATGGCCGGCTCCTCGACCGCACATACCTCCTGCGCGAAGGGGCACCGGGTGCGGAAGCGGCACCCTGAAGGCGGGTCGAACACGGACGGCAGTTCGCCGGTCACCGGCGTACGGGTCCTGGCCCGCTCCCGGCGCGGATCAGCTACCGCCGCCGTGTCGATCAGCCCGGCCGTATACGGATGGGCGGGCGCCGTGTAGACGCTCTCGGCGGGCCCGATCTCGACCATCTTGCCGAGGTACATCACGCCGATCCGGTTCGCCATCTGCCGGATCACGCCGAGGTCGTGCGAGATCAGCAGGTACGTCAGCCCGTGCTCGGCCTGCAGTGTCTGCATCAGGTTGAGTATCTGGGCGCGGATCGACACGTCGAGCGCCGATACCGGCTCGTCGGCGATCAGCAGCCGCGGCTCGAGAATCAGCGCGCGGGCCAGCCCGATCCGCTGCCGCTGCCCGCCCGAGAACTCGTGCGGATACAGATCGAGTGCCCGGCCGGGCAGGCCGACCTCGCGAATCTCGGCGGCCACCTTCTCGGCCCGCTCGCGCGGCCGGCCGACCGACTGGATGACGAGCGGCTCGCGCAGGATCCCGCCGACCCGCATCCGCGGATCGAGCGAGGAGTACGGATCCTGGAACATCATCTGCAGGTTCCGTCTCAGGTCAGAGACCTTCCGCCGGGACCGCCGGCCGGTCGCGCCGAGCATGCCGACATCACGGCCGTTGAACGTGATGGACCCCGACGTCGGCTTCTCAAGGCCGACGATGAGCCGGCTGATCGTGCTCTTACCGCACCCGGACTCGCCGACGAGCCCGAACGTCTCCCCGGGGTAGATGTCGAAGCTCACGCCGGACACCGCGTGCGCGGTCCGCGCCTTCCGGCTGAACACCCCGCGCGTGACCCGGAACTCCTTGACGACACTTTCCAGCCGCAGGATCGGCTCGGCGTCGCCATCGCTGCCCGCGACGGCCGCGGCAGCGGCCTGCTGGCCGGGACCGGATAGTGCCGCCCCGGGCGGCTCAGGGTTGATGCACGCGAAGAAATGGCCCCCGCCCTCGTCCTTCAGGTCCGGATCGATCGTGGCGCACTCTTCGAGCGCGTTCGCGCAGCGCGGCCTGAACCGGCAGCCCGTCAGCTTGGCCGCGAGGTTCGGCGGTGCGCCCGGGATGTTGTACAGCAGTCCCCTGGCCGGCCGGTCTGGCTGCGGAATCGACCGCAGCAGCGCCTTGGTGTACGGATGCCGGGACCCGTCGAAGAGTGCGACCGTTTCCGCGGCTTCCACGATCCGTCCTGCGTACATGACGAGCACCCGGTCCGCGTGCGCCGCGATCACGCCCATGTCATGCGTGACGAGCAGGATCCCCATGCCGAGTTCGGTCTTCAGCCGCTGGAGTAGGGCCAGGATCTGAGCCTGGATCGTGACGTCAAGCGCGGTCGTCGGCTCGTCGGCGATCAGCACCTGCGGCTCGCAGGCCAGGGCCATCGCGATCATCGCCCGCTGCCGCAAGCCGCCGGACAGCTGATGCGGGTACTGGCCGAGCCTTTCCGCCGCGTGCGGCATCCCGACGAGGGCGAGCACCTCGGCCGCCCTCTCCATCGCCGCCGCCCGCGTGGTGTCCCGGTGCAGCAGCACGGCCTCGGCGATCTGATCCCCGATCGTCATCGTGGGGTTCATGCTCGTCATCGGGTCCTGGAAGATCATCGCGATCTGGTTGCCGCGCACCTCGCGCATCTGCCGCTCGGTCAGGCTCAGCACGTCCGTCTCGCCGATCCTGATCGAACCGGAGTCGATCTGCCCGCCGTTCGGCAGCAGCCGCAACGTGGCCAGCCCGCTGATCGTCTTCCCGCACCCCGATTCGCCGACCATGCCGACGATCTCGGAACGGCCGACCGTGAAGGAGACACCGTCCACGGCCCGGACGACCGACCGCCGCTGCCGGATGCTGACGTGGAGGTCGCTGACTTCGAGAACTCCTGGCATGCATGTGGTCCGTTCGCTAGCGCCGCTGGAGCCGGACTTCGAGGGCGTCGCGCAGGCCGTCCCCGATGAAGTTGAAGGCCACGACGGTGAACACGATGATGAACCCGGCCGGGTAGATCTCCCACCAGTAGCCCTCGTAGAGGTAGTTGGCGCCGTTGGTGAGCATGCCGCCCCAGGTGGCAGCGGGCGGCGGCAGGCCGAAGCCGAGAAAGCTGAGGGTGGCCAGGATCAGCACCGCGTCGGCCACCTGGAACGTGGCGTTTACGACGATGGTCGAGACGGTGTTCGGTATGACGTGACGGAAGATCATCCGGCTCGACGACCCGCCCATCACCCGGACCGCCTGGACGTACTCACGGACCCGCAGCGACAGCGTCTCGCCCCTGACCAGGCGGGCCGGCCCGACCCAGGACAGCGCCGACACGACGACGATCAGCAGGACGACGGTGGGGCGGAAGACGGTGGCCAGGTAGATGAAGATGAACAGGGCCGGGATCGCGAGCACGATGTCGACGACGCGCATCATGGCCGAATCGAGCGCGCCCCCAAAATAACCGCTGACCGCGCCCCACAGCACCCCGAAGGAGGTCGCCAGCACCGCCACCGCAAGCCCGATCTCGATCGAGCTCTGGCCGCCGGCCATCAGCCGGCCGAGAATGTCGAACCCGACATAGTCGGTCCCGAGCGGGTGCTGCGCCGAAGGCGGCTTGTTGAGCTGGACCAGGTTCGGCGACACCTGATTCGTGTGGTAGAAGAGCGGGCCGATGAAGCAAAAGCCGATGATCATGACGACTAGGACGACGCCGAGCAGGGCGATCTTGTTGTCCAGGAACGACTGGACGATCAGCACCCACGGCCGCGACGTCTCGGCAATCTCGCCCGCAGCGGGACCGGGAAGCCCGGCGGCCGGCCCGGGAAGCATCGTGTCAGTCATAGCGCACCCGCGGGTCGAGGACGGCGTACATAATGTCGGCGAACAGGTTGCCGAACACGGTGACCAGGCCGACGATAACGGTGATGCCGAGCTCGATCGGGTAGTCCGAGGTCGACGCGGCAGTGAAAAACGACAGCCCGACCCCTTGCACGTTGAACACGTACTCGGTGACCACGCCAGCGGTCAGGATTCCCGGCAGCGACAGCCCGACGACCGTCGTGACCGAGGCCAGGGAGTTCCGCAGCAGGTGCCGCCGCAGCATCCGGAACGTCGAGGCGCCCTTGGCCCTGGCCGTGCGGATGTAGTCCTGCGCCAGCGTCTCGATCGCCGCCGACCGCATGTACCGGCTGAACAGCGCGAGGCTGATCAGCGTGAGCGACAGAATCGGCAGCACGATCCCGGCCGGATGCTCGATCATGACCAGGACGGTCTCGCCCTGCGGGGCCTCGGCGGGCAGCAGCCGCAAGCTCACCGCGAACAACGCGATGAGCAGCAGCGACAGCCAGTACGCGGGCATCGAGTAGAGCAGGAACGACACCGCGGTCCCGGTGTGGTCGACGAACCGGTTGCGGCGGACGGCCTGCCAGATCCCGATCGGCACCGCGATCAGCACCGACAGCACCAGCGACGTGCCGACCAGGAGCACGTCCTTGGGCAACTCGGTCGCGATGATCGTGCGCACCGGCTCGTTCAGCTTGTAGGAGTAGCCGAGGTTGCCTTGCACGAGCTGGCCGAGGTAGTGCAGGTACTGAATGACGACCGGATGGTTCAGCCCGTACTGGTCGATGAAGGTCTTGATCTGCGCGTTGGTAGCCCGCGTGCCGATGATCGCGCGGGCGAGCGACGGACCGGTCGCGATCAGGTTCTGCAGGATGAACGCGATCAGCGTGACGCCGAGCACCACGAACACCATCTGAACCAGGCGGTTAAGCAGGAAACGGATCATGACGGCTCCGCGAAGGAGGTCGTGCGGGCCCGGCTCCGGCCGGCCGCCTGCTGGCGCCGCTGGGCGGCCGTCGGCCGGGCCGCGGTCGACTCGCGCTGGACAAGCTTGGTATCGAGCAGCAGGGTCTGAGCCGCCGAGGTGTCACCGTCGATGCGGGCGAGCAGGCGCCTGGCCGCCGTGGCCCCGATGTCGTAAGCGGGCTGCGCGACGACCGTCAGGCGGGGCCTGACGATGGTGGTCCAGTCCAGGTCGTCGAACCCAAGTACCGTGCACTGTCCCGGGAATCGCAGGCCAGAGTCCTGGACGGCCTCGAACGTCGCGAGCGTCAGCACGTCGTCGACGGCGAGCACGGCGGTCGGCGGCTCGGCCTGCGCCAGCATCGCCCGAACCGCGGCGTAGGCCTCAGGCCGGGTGTAGGAGGCGTTGACGATCAGCTCAGGCTCGACCGGGAGCCCGGCGGCTCGCAGGGCGCCGACGTACCCGATGGCGCGGGACACCGAAGTCGGAGCGTGCCAGGGATCGAGCGCGGACTCGTCCAGCTCGGCGACAAGGTCGGGACCAAACAGGTGCGTGGTGACCACGCCGATCCGCTCGTGCCCGCGCTCGATCAGGTGGCTGACCGCGCCCCTGGCCGCTCTGACGTTGTCGATCAGCACGCAGTCCGCCGCGAGGCCGCGCACCGACCGGTCGGCCAGGACGATCGGCACCCCGCTGGCGACCGCGTCGTCCAGGTGGCGCGCGTGCCGGAGTTCGGTCGGCGCGACGAGCATTCCGTCGACCCGGCGCTCGAGCAGGGTCTGCACGGCGCGCCGCTCAAGGCGAGGCTCTTCCTCGCTGTTGGCGATGACGACGTCGTAGCCCTGACTCCTGGCGACGTCGGTGAAGCCCCGCATCGTCTGGCCGAAGAACGGGTTCTGCATGTCCGCGCTGACGAACCCCAGGGTCTGGGTGCGGCCCGTCACCATGCCCTGGGCGAGCCGGTTCGGCGTGTATCCGAGCGCGTCGGCGTGCTGGCGCACGCGGTTCCTGGTCGCCTGGCTGACCCGGCCGTACCCGCCGAGCACCCGGGCAGCGGTCGCGCGGGAGACGCCAGCCGCCGCCGCGACATCGTCAACGGTCGGCCGGCCGCCCAGCGGTTGCGAGCGCTCTCTCACATCGGGCACGATACATCGAGAAATACGGCGGCGCTACCACGAAGCATCACGATGATCCCCTAGCCGACTATCTTTCTCATCTGCCTGCATAGACAGCGGCGCCCAGGGCGGTTTCACCGGCCGATTAACGGCGTAAAACCTGCCAAAAGTTCAATATTTCCAGGTGAACGCATCGCCCTTTGCTCACGCCTGGTCCGTCGAGGTGCTGATTTTTGTAACGATTTGGTTATCGTCCCGACTCTACCTCTTGACGAACACATGCCGGTTCTGGGGTGATCGGTAACACGGCATTTGAGAGAGCGGTCTCTCAACCACGCCGCCGTAACAGGTGAATGGAGGTCTCCATGTCGCTACGGCCTGGTCTGACTGCGAGGCTCGGCGTGCTGGCCCTCGTGGCAGGGCTGGCGATCGCCGCCTGCTCAGGCTCCCCGTCGTCTCCGTCGTCATCGTCGGGTGGGGGGAAGACCGTCCACGGGGGCACGGTCACCATGGCTTACCCGCCCGGCACCGAGCCCGTCGACATCTTCCCGATGTTCCCGGCCTCCGACGACACCACGCAGGAGATCTTCTGGTTCGTCGAGCAGATGTGGCGGCCGCTCTACTGGTTCGGCAACACCGCGGGCGGCATGACCTTCAACTCGGCGCTGAGCCTGGCTAACCCGCCGGTCTTCTCCAACGCCGACAAGACCGTGACGATCACGATGAAACACTGGAAGTGGTCGGACGGCCAGCCGATCACGACGCGGGACGTCGAGTTCTGGATGAACCTGCTGATGGCGAACAAGTCGCAGTACGCCAACTACGTGCCCGGCTACTTCCCCGACAACATCGCCAGCATCAAGTACCCGAGCGCCACGACGTTCTCGATCACGTTCAAGCACGCCTACAGCCAGAACTGGCTGCTGCTCAACCAGCTGTGCCTGATCTTCCCGATGCCGCAGCACGCCTGGGACAAGACCTCGGCGACCGGCAAGATCGGCAACTACGACCGCACCACCGCGGGCGCGAAGGCGGTGTTCTCCTACCTGAGCAGCCAGGCGAGCAAGCTGTCGACCTACACAGGGAACCCGCTCTGGCAGGTCGTGGACGGCCCGTTCCACCTCAAGAGCTACGACCCGAACAGCCAGGTCACGCTGGCCGCGAACGCGAAGTACTCGGGGCCCGACAAGCCCAAGATCGCGGCCGTGCAGTTCCTCAACTTCACCAGCGACGCCGCGGAGTACAACCAGCTGCTGAGCGGCAACCTCGACTACGGGTACGTGCCCTTCAACGACATAGCCGGCGACTCCCGCGTGAAGTCGCTCGGCTACAACGTCGTGCCGTGGGCGCAGGCGGGCATGAACTATGCCGTATTCAATTACTCCAACCCCACCACCGGCCCGCTGTTCTCGCAGCTGTACATCCGGCAGGCGATTGAGCACCTCACCGACCAGCAGGGCATGATTACGGCCGCCTTGCAGGGTGCCGGAGTTCCCACCTACGGGGCGGTGCCTGGCTACAAGCCGCAGCCGGCCGCCCCCAACGGCACGCCGCTGGGCGATCCGTCGGCGAACGCCTCCGCCTACCCGTTCAGCGTCTCGGCGGCGATCAGCTTGCTCAAGTCGCACGGCTGGAAGGTCGTTCCTGGCGGCACCGACACCTGCGCCAAGCCAGGGACCGGCAGCGGGCAGTGCGGAGCTGGGATCAAGGCGGGTCAGCCGCTCGCGTTCAAGTTCACCTACTCATCCGGGTACAGCCAGATCGCGATCGAGGTCCAGCTTCTGGCCAGCGACATGAAGAAGGCCGGCGTGAGCATCTCCCAGCAGCCGGTGCCCGACTCGGTGGCGTTCTCGGATACCGTCTGCACGAAGGGGAGCCCGTGCAACTGGGACATCGATTACCCCTTCCTGGGCGGATGGCAGTACGGCGTGCCCATCAACTACCCGATCGGCAACGTGATCTTCGAATGCGGTGGCCCGTACGTCGGCGGCTACTGCTCGCACCAGCTGGACAGCCAGATGACTACGGCCGAGACCTCGAACAACATCCAGGCTCTGTACACGTACGAGAAGTTCCTCAACGCGAACAACCCGGTGTGGTGGCTGCCGCTGCAGCCTTACCAGTTCTCGGCGATCAAGACGAACCTGCACGGCACCACGCCGCAGAACGTCGGCTACTGGGTCACCCCGGAGTTCTGGTCCCTGACCAGCTAACCCGTCGCGCGGGGAGCGCTCTGGTATTAGAGCGCTCCCCGCGCACTCCCGCCGAACACGCGATCCCACCCACAACCGCGAAGACTGGAGCGAACTGTGCCCGTAAAGAGTGTTGCCAGTGACCTGGAATCGACGATCAGCGGAGCGCTCGAGCAGCGGTCGAGAGTCAGCTCGATCGTGGCCGAGGCGGCCGCCGGCGGGATCAAGACCCTGTTTTTCGTCGGCTGCGGCGGCTCGCTCTACGCCAGCTCTCCGATCGGCGATGTCATGGCGACGCGTGGCCGGTCGGTCGTCACCTACCGGATGGAATCGGGCGAGTTCGTCTATGGCCCGCCCGCCACGCTCGGGCCCGACTCGCTCGTGGTCGTCGGCTCGCACACCGGGACCACGCCGGAGACCATCAAGGCCATCGAGGTCGCCCGCGCCCACGGGCCCCGCGCGGTGCTGGCCATAACAAGGGAGCCGGACAGCCCGCTCGCCCAGGCCGCCGACCATGCGTTCACCTACGGCAGCAAGCACACCGTGTGGGAGCCCAAGCAGGTCTACCTGGCCCAGATCGGCCACGGCGCGCTGCTGGCATGCGGTGACGAGAGCCAGGCCGAGCACGACGCCGCGCTCGATGCCTACTCCGGCCTCGGAGGCGCGATCCTCGACGCGATCGCGGCATCGGACGACTACCTCGCCGAGATGGCCACGGCGCTGGCCAGCGAGCCGGTTATCTACGTCCTCGGGGCCGGGCCGGCCGAGGACGTGGCCCGCTGCCTGTCGATGTGCTACCTGCAGGAGATGCAGTGGCTGCACTCGGCGGCGTTCAATGCGAACGAGTTCTTCCACGGGGCGTTCGAGGTGGTCACCGACCAGACCGCGGTGCTGCTCTTCCTCGGCCAGGACCACTCCAGGCCTATCGCCGAGCGGGCCAGGACCTTCCTGGAAAAGTACGCCCGCCGGGCCTGGACGGTCGACCTGGCCGACCTGGCCCTGCCCGGCATTCCCGGCGCCTACCGGGGCGAGGTCGGCCCGCTGGTGCTCGGCTCGCTCGCGTCCAGGATCGGGCAGCATTTCGAGGCAGTGACCGGGCACGACCTAGACACGCGGCGGTACATGCACAAAGTCGAGTACTAATGTCGATCGCGTGTGTCGGTGACAACGTCATCGACATCTACCTCGGCTCGGGCCGTGGGTACCCGGGGGGCAACGCGGTCAACGTGGCGGTCGCCGCGCGCCGCAGCGGAGTGCCGTCCGCGTACGTGGGCGCGGTGGGCCAGGACGACATGGGAGCCATCCTGCGCCAGGCACTGGCCAGCGAGGGGGTCGAGACCGAGCGGCTCCGCGTGCTCCCCGGCACCACCGCCTGGTGCGAGGTCCGGCTGGTCGATGGCGACCGGGAGTTCGGTGATAACGATATCGGCGTCTCCCGGATCGAGCTGACCGAGCCTGACCTGGACTACCTGGCGGGCTTTTCCGTGGTGCACACCGGCGACAACTCGATGACGGACGGCCAGGTCGCCGCCATCGCGGCCAGGACGAGAGTCTCGTTCGATTTCGGCGAGCGCCCGCGCGAGTACATCGATGAGCTGATCGGGCATGTGTGGTGTGCCTGCTTCTCGGCCAGCCGCCTGTCCGCCGACGAGGCCACGGCGCTGGCCGACGAGATGGCGGCGCTGAGCCCCGAGCTGGTGCTCGTCTCCGAAGGCGCCAGGGGCGCACAACTGGTCGTCGGCGGCACCCGGTTCCGCGCCGTGCCCCACGCCGCCCAGGTCACCGACAGCCTTGGCGCCGGGGACGCGCTGATTGGCGGCGTGCTCGCCGGACTGGTCTCCGGCAGCTCGCCGCAGGACGCGCTGATGGCCGGGACCCGGCTCGCGGCCCGCACGATCAGTCATTTCGGCGCATTCGGCTACGGCTTCGATATCACTAGCCAGCCGCCGTCCTCATGGAGCGGGCGAGGCGTTCATGCCTGACACTCCGGATGCGGCCGGCGGTCGACCACCTCTGCGGCCAGTCGAGCCGGACTACGTCGCCACGCTGGAGCGGGCCCAAAATCCCGCCCGGCTACCAGTTCCGGACGCGATAGGTTCTCGCGGAGAAGGTCTGCGCAGAGGTCGAACCCTCAGTGCGGCCACAGCCAGGATGTCATCGGACCGGGCGAACCTCAGGCGGGTGCTCGGTGCAGGACCAGCGGACAAGACGGGAAATTCGGTTGCCGGACAGCAGTGAGCAGGCGGTCCGCAGCTGCGCGGGCCCCGCGCGGTAAGGCGCGGCCATGCAGCGCCTCGACAACCCGGTACGGGATTACGCCTGGGGATCGGCCTCGGATATTCCCGAGTTTCTCGGCATAGCTGCAGAGGGTGGCCCGGTCGCCGAGCTGTGGATTGGCGCGCATCCCGACTCGCCCTCCCGGGTGGTCCGCGACGGCAATAGCGAGTCGCTGGCCAAGGTAATCGCGGCCCGGCCACAGGCTGAGCTCGGGCCGGAGGTCGTCAGCCGATTCGGTCCGCGGCTGCCGTTCCTGCTCAAGGTGATCTCCGCAGCACGGCCGCTGTCGCTGCAGGTGCATCCCGACAAGCAGCACGCCGAGCGAGCATATGCGGCTCAGCGGCGAGCACTCGGCGCACCACGCGACTACACCGATGACAACCACAAGCCTGAGCTGATCTGCGCCTTGCGCGACGGTTTCGCAGGGCTCTGCGGATTCCGCCTAGTGCCGGATAGCCGCCACCTGCTCGCCGCGCTGAGCGTGGCCGGGCTGGCAGAGATTTCGAGCCGGCTGGACTGTGCTGATCCTGCTGGCGGCCTGCGCAACGCGGTCACCAGCGTCCTGACCAGCGCTACCGACAAGGCACCCCTCATCGCAGCGGTCCAGCAAGCCTGCGAGCGGATTGCCGCAGCGGGCGGTGTGTGGGGACCGGCTTGCGCGGCTTACGCAGCGATCGCCGCCGCTTACCCGACCGACCCGGGCGTGCTGGTCGCGCTATTGCTCAACTACGTCGAACTTGCCGCTGGCGAGGCCGTGTTCGTTGGCGCCGGCGTACCGCATTGCTACCTCCGGGGGTTCGGCGCCGAGCTAATGGCCTCCTCAGACAACGTGCTACGGGCCGGCCTGACCAGCAAGCGGATCAACGTGCCCGAGCTGCTCCGGGTGCTGGATTTCCGGCCTGCCGAGCCGGCGGTGCTGTGCCCCATGGCCAGCAGTGTCGTAGGGTGCGGGCCCGAAGGCGATGAGCCAGGCGCGGCGTACCCGACCCCAGTCGATGATTTCCGGCTAAACCGCCTTAATCTCAGCGACCAGCCGATCGGCCTCCCAGGCGGCGGGCCGCAGATCCTGCTATGCATTGCCGGTGCGGCACAGCTGCGCGACGACTCTGGGTGCTCGCTGGAGTTGTCACGCGGCCAGTCGGCGTACCTGCCGGCCAGCGACACGGGAGTCAGCATCGCCGGCCGCGGCACGGTGCTACGGGCCACCGTCGGCGCGGCCGCTTCGTCGATCCCTGGCGATCTTGCCAAATCGAGATGATAGACCGCTCGGCCGGCCAGCACGAGATCCGCTGGCTGGCCACTCTGGTGCGGACACGGGGTATTCGCCCACAACCTGGTCAAGATCAGCCTGCTGGCCAGCTGACCGACCCCGCGGCCAGGCCAGACCGGCATGGCCGCCGCGGCGCTCATCACTGCCTCAGCGCGCGGGTCTTTCAGGTCGAAGCGGCTAATGGCTCAGCTGCGGCACTCATGGCCAGCGCTGACGGCGGCTCACCCCGCACGGCCTCGAAGATCTGCCCATCTAGGCCCGGCAGTGAACACACCGACGAGCCCGGGACGCGGGTTGCTTCCTATAT
>OCZU010000767.1_pt1 | contig 21573 bp, 24 predicted proteins | sample 1539001 | NCBI WGS metagenome assembly OCZU01 (sample SAMEA3539306, study PRJEB22396) | soil metagenome | biome: tundra; feature: field; material: soil | place: USA | collected 2010-05 | depth 0.15 m | reverse complement strand
TGCAATTCGGCTATCGGCCGAGGTAATCCAACTCCGAGGCCAGCTCTGCATGCTGGCCATCGCGCGAGATGTCACCGAGCAGACTCTTCTCGAGGAGCAACTGCGCCAGGCCCAGAAGATGGAAGCCATGGGACGGCTCGCCGGCGGCGTGGCGCATGACTTCAACAATCTGCTGGGCGTCATCATGGGTTACAGCGAACTCCTCGGAAGAGAACTAGGGTCTGATTCCCCCCTGCACAAAAGAGTGGGAGCCATCAGCACGGCTGGTGAACGTGCGGCTTCGCTTACTGCCCAACTGCTTGCCTTCAGCCGTAAACAAGTGCTTCAGCCCAAGGTGGTGAACCTGAATTCCATCGTGTCGGAAACCGATAAGATGTTGCGCCGCCTGATCGGCGAAGATGTCGAGGCCACCACGGTGCTGGACTCGAAACTGGGGCAGGTCAAAGCCGACCCCGGCCAGATCGTTCAGGTCATCATGAATCTCTCAGTCAATGCCCGCGATGCCATGCCCAAGGGCGGCAAGCTCGTAATCGAGACCGCCAATGTTGCTCTGCCCCAAGGCACGGTCTTTCGGGGCGTCTCCGTCCCGGCCGGTGCTTACGTGATGTTGGCAGTTCGCGACACTGGAAGCGGGATGACCAGCGAAACGCAAGCGCGCATTTTTGAACCATTTTTCACCACGAAACCGGCGGGCAAAGGAACCGGCCTGGGCTTGGCCACAGTCTGCGGCATTGTTGAGCAGAGCGGAGGTCACGTCTATGTCGACAGTGCGATGGGAAAAGGGACGACCTTCAAGATCTACCTGCCGCGTGTGGATGAAGTCGCCGAGCCGGCACCCTCTCAGAAGGGTTGGGCGGAATCACGAGGGTCGGAGACCGTCTTGCTGGTGGAAGACGACCCGTCCCTGCGCGACCTGATTCATGAAAGCCTGCAATCGGGCGGATATACCATACTGCTGGCCGTCAATGGCGTAGACGCACTCCAGGTTCTCAAGCGCCACCAGGGTCACATCGACCTGCTTATGACGGATGTGATCATGCCGCAGATGAGCGGCCCGGAATTAGTGCAGCGCGTAACTTCACTTCGGCCCGAAATTAATGTGCTCTACATGTCGGGATACACCGACGATCAGTTTGGCAGTGCTCCAGTTCCGGGGCCGGGGATGGCGTTGATCCAGAAGCCTTTCCAGCTAGACGAGTTGGCGCGGAAGATGCGGGAGGTACTCACCGCAAGAGTCGAAACTGGAGGAACTGCGTCTGGAATATCCGAAGTTGGCCATCCACCCCAACCTGAGTGCGAACAGCCTGCCGCCAACCGCGGGAGCTACGACTATCTCCGAACACGGGGTTCCTGATAGGCATACACCCGACGCCCAACTGCTGCCACGATACAGGGGTCTAACTTGGCAGCACCGGCACTCGCGCCGCTCCATAAAGACCCGCATCGCTTCCCAGCAAGGCACGGGTGATGATGGTTTTTCGTTCGGCGCGGCTTTCGGTCTGCGCTGAGGCGCCCTCTTCTTTTCCCAATGAATCGACGTTCAACGGATCTGTGGGAGCGGTTGCTGCATAGACGAGCGACCGCTCGCGCAGTTCTTCGAACATGTTCGGCGCGTACGCGTCCCACGCGCTCGAAACGCCTCCGCCAATGACGAACATGTCGAGATTCAAGACGTTGATCAGGCCGGCGAGCAGTATGCCAAGGTAGCGTCCAAAGCTGCAAAAGATGCGGCGGGCATGTTCGTCGCCCTGGATCGCCAGGTTGTAGACGGACTTCGCGCCGAATTCAGCGTCCGCCGACGCGGCGCTCGCAAGCGATGGAGCCTCGCCCCTGGCGATGGCTTCCCGCGCCATCCGAACAATCGCGCTCGCGGAAGCATACTGCTCGGCACATCCACGGTTGCCGCAGCCGCAGGGATGGCCTTCGGGTTCAAGCGTGACGTGCCCGAACTCGCCCGCCATGCCATTCATGCCGTGCCAGATTTTTCCTCCGAGGACGATGCCGCCCCCGATGCCGGTGCCCAGCGTGACCACAGCCATATTTGGGACGCCGCGGGCAGCGCCCAGCCACTGCTCGCCAAGCGCGGCTACATTAGCGTCGTTTTCGAGGACGACGCGCGCTCCCAGGCGGCGCTCGATTTCAGCGCGCACCGGATAGTCCGCCCATCCCGGGAGGTTGGCCGACTTGCGCAGCATTCCGGTTTGCATATCGATGATGCCAGGAACGCCGATGCCAGCGCCGAGAAACTTTGCCTTCTCTTTGTACTTGCCGGACAGGCGCTGAATCGCATCGCACATTTCGTCGATCACGTGGTCGCGGCCGAGAGCGACTTTGGTCCCTAGGGTAACTTTTTCCAGCAACTGTCCCTCGCCGCTGACGGCGGCAATGCGCAGGTTGGTGCCGCCGAGGTCGACTCCGATGGAGAAATCAGGCATGGAGGAAGGCTATCAGAATCAGACGGAGCGATCTAATTGATGAGTGCTGACTGTCGATTGCTGATTAAGACCCCGTTGTGTGGTGGGAACGCCGTGAGGAGCCGCTGGTAGCGCATGCAGACAAGGGATCCCTCGATTCCTCAGGTGTTTCGCTTCGCCAAGCACCTGCTGCGCTCAGGATGACAAGTGGGGGGAGTTCTCAATCAACAATTGCCTTATTTCTGGCAGCTCGGGCAATAGTGGCTGCTGCGTCCAGCGATTACGATGCGTTTGATGGGCGTCTTGCAGACCAGGCAGGGCTCTCCTTCGCGGCCGTAGACACGGTGTTGTAGCTGGAAGAAGCCTTCTTCGCCGTCAGCGTCCACATAGTCAGAAATGGACGAGCCGCCGAGAGCAATCGCCTCCCGCAGAACCTCCTTCAGCGACGCGAGCAGTCTGGCTAGTCGGTCGCGTTTGATGGTAGAAGCGCGGCGGCGGGGGCGGATTCCAGCGCGGAACAGAGATTCGTCGGCATAAATGTTTCCCACGCCACGCAGCAGTTTCTGGTTGAGCAGCGCGCTCTTGATGGGAGTCTTTCGGCCGCGAAACAAGGCGAGGAAGCGGTCGAGATCGGCTTCCAGTGGCTCAATGCCGCCTGCATCGAAGCCGCCGGCGCGGGCAACGCTCAAGCGTCCGAAGCGGCGGGGATCCACAAAGCGCAGTTCCCTGCCCGACGCCAGCTTCAGAATCGCATGCGTGTGCTTGAGAATCTCTGACTGCGGTTCACAGACTTGCAGGCGGCCGGTCATGCCCAGGTGAACAATCCATTGTGCAGTCGGGGAATCAGCTTGTGTGGGGCGGACACTCTTGTCCGCCTTTGCGTCCTTCTTTGATAAAAGCCGTCGCGGCGTCGCTGTGGTTTCCCGATGCGATGATTTAGCGTTGCGGCCTTTAGCGGACAAGAGTGTCCGCTCCACATGAGTCGATTCCAGGTCGAAGACTATGTGCTTTCCCATGCGTCGCACGGTGGCGATGCGGCTGTTTTCCAGCGCGGCGGCGATGTCTCGCGCCGGAGACTTCAGCGGCTCTGGCTTCTGGCCCAGCCAGATGGATTCAATCACATCGCCGGACACACGCCTGGCCAGTCCACGGGCAATGGTTTCAACTTCAGGGAGTTCCGGCATGCCTCATCAGTGTACAAGCGTTCGGAAGGGCGTGGTCTCGTGCGGCAACTCTTTGGATTTTGAACCAGAGCGGCGGGCTAATCTTTCAGCGGAACGACAGCTTTGCCGTCGCGGCAGAAGGTAGCGACTTTCTGCAGATCTCCGTTGGCCTGGGGCAAGGTCATCACCGGTCCGTAACAGTAAACCGCGTGGCCGCTGGCGGCAAAATACCAGCGTCCGCCCTTGGAGTGCTGCTCCAGATGGCCGGATGGATTGCGTACGGGCGGCGCGGGTTTCGCAACCGTCAAGCTAAACATCAAGGCTAGGGTCAGAAGCTTCATTGTTGCCAAGTTTTCCGAACACGTCCCGCCGGGGACGCTGGCTGCTCACGTGGGCTCTAGATCGTAGTCAAGGCGCGACGCCGATCTACCAAGTCCGAAGCAGGTACGGGAGGAAGCTGGACCTGGGGCTTCCTAATCTTGCCTGCGCCGCTTTGAGAATGACGCTGTGGCACTGCCTGGGTTGACGGGGCCTGGGTTGACGGGGCCTGGGTTGCCGGGGCCTGAACTGACGGGGCTTGCGCGCGGCTCTGCGCTTCTGCCCGGGCCGCCTGCTGATCGACTGCGGCCTTTGCTTTCATACCCCACAATTCTCTGCTGTCAGGGAGCAAAAGCTTAATCAAATTGCCCTGGGATTGAATGACGGAACCCTGTTCCACGATGAGCATGGTCATCAGTCCGTAGGAAAGAAGGAACAGCACCGTGAGCACGGGCAGAAGGCTGCGCTTCTTCTTCGGAACCGCGATCGGCATCACCGATGTGTAACCGAACAGAGTATTCAAAGGGCACCCCAGCCTGGCCTCACAAGAAGCAGGCACAGGGGTGGATTGCAGCTTGTCAGCCAATGGTGCGAGTGGCCGAAAGATATTGAATTGGCTTGGTTTAACTTGTTTCAACAGGCACGGCTTCGGGGCTGCAAGTGCAATTCAATGCACAAAATGAGCAACGGAAACCGTGCCTGCAGATGAGGCTCTTGCCCCGAAAAGCCCGCCAGACAAGGCTTTCCGGAGTTTGGAACACCCCGCGCTTTTAACCGAAGCCTATTTGAAGGGAATGGCCGTTTGCTGTGAGGTCCATCCGAAGCTCGGTACCGACCCCCAATACATCCTCACCGACGGGATGTATTTGGTCATGCTCTCGGTGGGCGCAGTCCGGCCGAACACCTGGAAACGCCAATTCAACACCTCCGCGACATAGATGGATTGGTCTGGTCCGATCGCCACGAAGTGAGGCCAAGCCAATTGACCGGCTTATGCCCAGGTTCACCAAAGGCGCCGAGGATCTTGCCGTTCTGATCCAGTTCGACGATCCGGTCGTATCCACCGTCCACCATCCAAATGTGCTGGTCTGGTGTAATCAGCAGACCATAGGGGTAACCGACGTCAGTCCATTGCCGGATGAACTTACCCTCGGAATCGAGGATCTGGATGCGCTGATTCTCGCGGTCGCCCACATCTACGCGGCCTTGTTTGTCGACAGCAACACAATGAGGCAGGTTGAATTCGCCAGCGCCTGTTCCGTATTTTCCCAAGCCTTGATGTAATTCCCGTCACGATCAAACGTTACGACACGGGAATTGCCATAGCCGTCCGCTACGTAAATGTCGCCATTCTTTGCGAAAGCGACATCGGCTGGCTTGTTGAACAGCCAACTGGCCTCGGCGCCGGTGTTGATTCTGCCCAGGACGAGTAGGACGTTGCCGGACGGATCCAGCTTGAGCACAAGGTGATTTCCGTCGTCTGTCGTCCAAAGATTGTCGTCGGCGTCGATCCGCAATTGGGGTGCGAGAAGAGTCCATCGCCGATGGTTTGAATAAAGTTACCCTGCGCGTCGTGTTCGGCAAGCATGGGCTTGGTTCGTTGAAATAGAAAGATGTGGCCCTTCGAATTTACCGCGACCGCAGAGGCTTCGCCGGCAATCGTCCCTTTGGGGAACTTGAAGAAGTTCAGCACGACACGAAGGAAGTTCGGGAACGGCCTGGAATGTGGTGGCTTTTGCTGTAGTTTGCTGCGCGCCGGCTTGAAACGGCAGGAGCGCCAGGCATGCGAGCAGTATTTCCAGCAATCTTCTCATCTTCCTATTTTCCGTTCCTATTTCGCGACGAGCAGGAGCTTGGCGATGGTGGCCAACTGCATGTTGGAAGTGCCCTCGTAGATCTTGCCGATCTTGGCGTCGCGCCAGTATTTCTCCACGGGATAGTCTTTGGTGAAGCCATAGCCGCCGTAGATCTCGATGGCCAGCGAGGTCACCCGCTCGGCTACCTGCGAGGCGAACAGCTTGGTCATCGCCGCTTCCTTGACGAAGTTTACCCCTGCATCTTTCATACGAGCCGCGTTGTAAACCATGAGGCGGGCGGCTTCGATTTCGGTTGCCATCTGCGCAATCTGGAACTGGATTCCCTGAAACTCCGCGATGGCCTTGCCGAATTGCTTGCGCTCGAGCGCATAGGTCGCGGCAAATTCCCAGGCCCCGCGGGCCAGCCCAATCATCTGGGCGCCGATGCGCTCGAGCGCATAGGTCGCGGCAAATTCCCAGGCCCCGCGGGCCAGCCCAATCATCTGGGCGCCGATGCCGATGCGGCCTTCGTTCAACGTTTCAATCGCGATCTTGTAGCCTTTGCCAGCTTCGCCCAGCACATTCTCTTTGGGCACGCGGCAATCTTCAAGAATCAGTTCGCAGGTCGAAGAGGCGCGAATGCCCAGCTTGTCTTCCTTCTTGCCCACGCTGAAGCCGGGAAAGTTGTTTTCCACCAGGAATGCGGTGATGCCTTTGTATCCCGCGGCGGGATCGACTGTGGCGAACAGAACGAAGAGTCCGGCTTCCTTGCTGTTAGTGATCCACAGCTTGCGGCCATTGAGCACGTAGCCACTGCCCTTGAGCTCGGCGCGCGTTTGCAGCCCAAAGGCGTCGGAGCCGGAACTGGCTTCGCTTAACGCATAGGCTCCCACCGTGTCAGCCGCCATTTTCGGCAGATAACGCTTCTTCTGTTCAACGTTGCCCCATCGCAAGAGGGCGTTGTTGACCAGAGTGTTCTGCACATCCACAATCACGCCTGCGGATGCGTCGACGCGCGACAGTTCCTCTACCGCCAGGATCGCTTCGAAGAACTTGGCGCCGCCTCCGCCGTACTGCTCCGGAATCTCGATCCCCATCAGGCCGAGCTGGAAGAATTCGTGGATAAGATCTTTGTCGAAGACTCCCTTCTCGTCCATTTCCTTTACCAGCGGACGGATTCGCTCATCGGCAAAGTGGCGAATGTTGTCGCGGAAGAGGATTTCGTCTTCGGTGAGGGTGGTCAGGGGTGCGGGAGGAGCAGGTTGTAGCGTTATTTCGGACATCAGAATACCTTCAGGCGGAAGAATGGCACTCATCATTTTAGCATTGGCGAGCAAGGCGTTCGCCAGGCCGAGCGCTCTACCGGCGGGTTCAGAGTTGTTCTTCGCGGGAAAACTCAGTCGAGTTTCCATCGGTCTTCGCGGGTCAGGGAGCCATCGTTTCGTCTGGATATTTATAGAAACCATCCAAGGAGACCTGATAGACCATCGGCACGAGACGCACCTTTATGAACCCCTGAACCACGACGCGAAGGCCATCGCTCGGAAGCGACTGAACCATGGTCGCGATTCTTGCTGGACGTGATTCTATCGTCAACCATTCGGTGGGCTCGTTTATCCTTTTCAGCTGCTCGTATGCAAGCTTTCTAAGCCGGTTGCCGCGTTCCTTCACCAAACTCTGAAATCTGGCGTACGGTCTTTTGCGGCGGTTCAGCATTGTTTCGGGCATCGTTAAGAAATAAACCACTTGCCGATACGCACGAGATCCGTCGCTCCGACTGGAGAACGGCTGCGCTCAGGTTGACGCCGCAGAGGAGATTACGAACATGCTAGCCGCGGCGGGAGTGCACCAGCTTTAGCGTGTCCGCCTGCAGAATGCGCTGGATCTGATTGCGGGCATGCACGGACCAAGGGCCCGCGGTGTCGAGCTTGATGTATGACTGCCAGTGTTTCAGCGCCTTGCGCGGCTCGCGCGTCTTTTCATAGGCGAGCGCGAGGTTGTAGTGCGCATCGGCATAGGTGGGAGCGAGTTGAATCGCCATCTTGTAAGTCTGGATGGCTTCTTGCACCCGCCCCGTCTCGTCGAGGACGTTGCCCAGGTCGAAATACCCCAGAGCATAGCGAGGGTCGGCCTGCAAGGCGGCGCGGTAGTGTTTCTCAGCCAGCGTGAAATCCTGCCGGTTGTAGTAGAGCGTGCCCAGGTTGATGTGCGCAGCCGCGTGGCTGGACTCAAACTCGAGAACTTTCTGATAGGCGGCCAGGGCCTCGGTCTGCGTGGCCGGATCCTCCTCGAACGCGATGCCGCGGGCAAACCAGGCAGCGGCGTCGTCCTCCCGCGGAGTGGGCTCGGGAATCGGAATCGAAGTGCTGGTCACAACTTTCTCTCGAGTCGCGAAGTCCATCACAAACTGCCCGGCGATGGGCTCCAGCAACTTGCCCTCATGACGGAATGCGACGCGATGTTTGTTGGTGGAGGAAGCACCCGCCTCCAGCAAAGGATTTCCCATGCCCGAAGCCTGCTTCCGCATGGCTTCGAGTGATTGCCGGATTACCGCCGGACGCACCCTCATGGCGCACAGGTCGCGAACCTTCTTGATCTTCAGCAGGTCGGAAAAAGAGTAGGCCGGAGAGGCAGCAATCAGTCCCGCGCGCTCCCAGTTCGCCAACTGGCGCGGCGTGAGGTGAAGAATCCTAAGTAAATCGGCTCGACTGTACACGTCGGTACGCAACCCCTCGCGCCGGTTTCCGTCGTAAGAACGTTACGCCGTCATTATCCGCAACTTGCGACTACAAACGCAACAGCAAACCTTGTGGAAATCTGGGGAGAACCTGGATGATTCACATGCAGCGAAAACGGTGCAGTCGGGCTTCGCCCGACGGACCCTCCGAAAAGCTCAGGGCAGGCAGCCGAGGGCGGCTGTCCCCACAGTCGTACCTCTTACGTTGTCATTCCGATCCCGGCCGAAGGCCGCGTGAGGAACCCGCTTTTCGCCTACACCGTCACCGCCGCCTGATAGTCCTCGTACGTCCCCTTGAAGTCGGTGATCTTGTGGTCGCTTTCGAAGTGCCAGATGCGTGTCGCGACCTCGTCGATCAGGTCGTGATCGTGAGTAACGAGGAAAACGGTCCCCTGAAAGCGTTGCAGGGAGATGTTGAGCGCGTTGATCGCCTCCAGATCCAGGTGGTTGGTAGGCTCGTCGAGCACCAGCACGTTCGGTTTCTGGAGCATGAGCTTGCAGAAGAGAAGCCGCGCGGCCTCGCCGCCGGAGAGAACATTGGTAGACTTCGTCGCTTCCTCGCGGGCAAACAGCATCTGCCCTAGCAAACCGCGAATCTCTTCGCTGACTGCCGCCGGGTTCCACTGATGCAGCCACTCCAGCACCGTGGTGCCGCCTTCGATCAGGCTGCGGTGGTCCTGGGCGAAATATCCAATCGACGCTTCGTGTCCCCAGATCACTTTGCCAGAATCGACGAACGCGCCGTCGTAGCCGCTGGTCTTGCGCAACTCCGCTTCCGGAGTAGTCGGTGAATTTGCCAGTAGCGCGTTGACCACCGTCGTCTTCCCTGCTCCGTTGCGTCCCATCAGGGCGATTCTTTCACCGCGCGTGATGCTGGCGGTGAAGTCGCGTATGACTTGCTTGTCGCCGTAGGCCTTGCCCAGATGCTCGATTTCCAGAATGTGCTTGCCCGAAGGCCGCTTCTGCTCGAACTTGATGTAAGGCCGCTGGATGTTCGACTTGGCCAGTTCCGTTACCTGCAGGCGCTCCACTTCCTTACGTCGCGATTGCACCTGGCTCGACCGAGTGCCGGCGGCGAAGCGCGCGATGAACTCGTTCAACTGCGAAATCTTCTTTTCACGCTGCGCGTTCTGTGATTCGATCTGCGAACGCACCTGCGTCTTGGCCACCACCATGTCGTCGTACGACCCGGTGTACGTAATGATGGTCTCGTAGTCGATGTCGGCGATGTGCGTGCAAATGCTGTTCAGGAAATGCCGGTCGTGCGAGATCGAGATCACGACTCCGTCGTAGGCATTGAGAAACCCCTGCAGCCAGTGGATCGAATCCAGATCGAGGTTGTTTGTGGGCTCATCCAGGAGCAAAGCCTGCGGATGCCCGAATAACGCCTGCGCCAGCAGCACGCGGACTTTCTGCCCGCCCTGCAGTTCGCTCATCTTGCGGGAATGCACTTCATCGGGAATGTCCAAACCCTGGAGTAAGATCGCGGCATCACTCTCCGCCGTGTAGCCGTCTTCTTCGCCGACAATACCTTCGAGTTCGCCCAGCTTCATGCCATCTTCGTCGGTCATGTCGTGCCTAGCGTAGATGGCGTCGCGCTCCTGCATGGCCGCCCACAGGCGCTTGTTGCCCATGATGACCGTGTCGATCACGGTGTAAGCATCGAAGGCAAACTGGTCCTGGTTCAAAACGCCCAGCTTGCGCGGACGCACCACCGTGCCCTTTTGCGGCTCCAGTTCGCCGCTGAGGAGCTTCATGAAGGTCGACTTGCCCGAGCCGTTGGGTCCGGTCAGACCATAGCGCTTGCCCGGCGTGAATGCGGTGGAGACTTCATCAAACAGAATCTTCGCGCCGTAGCGCATGGAAACATTGCTGACTGAAAGCATGATTTGTTATGCAACTCTTCTTAGGACTGCGGGGAATTTCCGCCAAGACGGTACGCAGCTGGAGTTAATAGAATATCACGCTGGCCGTTATGGTGCGGTCCGGCGCTCGCTGTCCACGGATCAACCAGGGTCGCGCGGACATCATCGAAGTGCGGAGTATTGCGCGTCGCCAGCGTGGCATGGCGGGCGAGAACGATGCCGGCGATCATCGTGTCGCGCAGTTCGCGAGGACGGCCCTGAATTTTTCGCGAAGCCATCAAAGCGCTTGCTTGTTGGGCGGCTTCGGTGTCAAAAGGAGCGATGCGATGGTCAATCCCATCCAGCAATCCTTCGAAGCCCTGGGTGTAGATAGCGCGCCGTCTTCCCGTCAGCATAGCCCGCAATCCGAAGAGTATTTCAAAGACTGTAACTGATGTCGTCCAAATTGAAGTCTGAGGCTGGCGATCAAGCCACGCGATCACCCTCGCCTCCGGCTTAGGGCGCATCAGTTCGGAGAGAACATTACTATCGAGAATGATCATTCGCCGAAGGTAGGAGGTTCGAGATCGTCCCCGTGGAATTCTTCGATCACGAAATCTGGTCCGCTCTTGGGGAAGAGCTTCGAAAGCTCCGTCCCTAGTCCGCCGGTGGGAGCGCTTTCTTCCTTATGAACCGCCGCGCGCAAAATGTCGCGGACTTCTTCTTCCATGCTGCGGCCGTTGCGCCGCGCACGGCGCTGGAGACGTTCTTTTACACGATTTTCGACGTTCCGAACCACCAATTGGGCCACCGGAAACTCCTTCTCAATAATGATATCATGATATCACATGGATAAAGCCGACTCAATGCGATCGGGCGCCAGCCTTATCGGTGTAATTGAGCAACCGCGACTATTCCCTGGTCCACGAGGCTGCGCACCTTGAATGCCAGTGCATCCAACGAAAATGGCTTTTGTAGGACGGTGGTCTGCGCGCCGACACCCCCGCCGGTCAAGGCTGGATGGTCTGGATACCCGGACATGAACAGCACCTTGATCTGCGGACGCACCCCCCGCAGGCGCTGCGCCAATTCGTTGCCCGCGACGTTGGGCATGACGATATCGGTTACTAGAAGATGGATCAGGTCTTCGTGTCCCTCGGCAATTCGCAGAGCCTCGTTGCCATCCATGGCAGTTAGCACCATGTAACCCTGACCCTGGAGAAAGTCGCCGGCCAACTCGCGAATGCCTTCGTCTTCCACGAGAAGAATGGTCTCGGTACCCTTGGGCACAGTGGTGAGATCCAGTATTTTGGCGACGGGTGCCGGCGCTTTGGACTCCTCGGCCCGCGGAAGATAGATTTCGAATGTCGTGCCCTGACCAGGTTCGGTATCGACGTGGGTCCAGCCGCCAATCTGCTTGACTACCCCGTAGACAATGGCCAGCCCCAACCCAGTGCCTTTCCCTGGTTCTTTAGTTGTGAAGAAGGGCTCAAACATGTGGGCCTGAGTTTCACGATCCATTCCAACGCCGGTATCGCTCACCACCAGCACTGTGTATCGGCCCGGCCGCAGTCCGTCGCGAAGCCGGGGATGGGAGCTGCTAATCTCCGCGTTCCTGGTCTCGATGAGCAGGTGTCCTCCTTGCGGCATCGCATCCCGGGCGTTGACGGCGAGGTTCAAAATGAGTTGCTCCACCTGTCCTGGATCAGCCTTGACGGGCCAAAGCTGTGGAGCCGGCACCACTCGCATGGCAATGCTTTTTCCGATCAGGCGGTCCAGCATTTTCGTTACTTCGGTCAGGACCTCGTTCAGGTCCATGACTCTGGGCTGCAGTACTTGCTTGCGGCTAAAGGCCAGCAGCCGGCTGGTAAGGCCCGCGGCTCGGGTGACGGCATGTTCAATCCCAAGGGATTCCTTTTGAGCAGCAACACCCGGGGCAAGCCCGGCGCGCAGGCGCTCATTGTGAGCCTGAATGAGCATCAGAAGGTTGTTGAAGTCGTGAGCGACGCCTCCAGCCAGCAAACCCACCGCTTCCATCTTTTGCGAATGACGGAGCTGATCTTCCAGACGCTTACGCTCGGTGATGTCATACATAACGCCTTGCATGAGGACTGGCTGGTCGTCCGCATTGGGCAACATGACGGCCTCGTCGCGGAACCACAGCACCCTGCCGTCGCGAGCGAACATGCGGTATTCCGCCTGAAACAGATCACGGTTTCTCTGGAAATGCTCTTCGACGGCCAGGACACTTTCTCGGTCTTCCACATGGATGCGGTCGATCCAGATCGAGGAATCGGAAAGCCACTTCGCCGACGAGAAACCGAGCATCGACTCGATCTGCGGGCTTACATAATGCCAGCGGCCATGCGAACCGAGTTCGGCGACGTAGGTGATAGCGGGCAACCGTTCGACCAGCGTACGATAGCGGCTTTCCACCGCGCTGAGTTCCGCCTTGGCCCGATCTCGTTCCATGGCGATGGCGGCGAGATGAGTGGCGTGAGCGATGAGTTGTAGATGCTCCTCATCCGGCGTGCGCGGCTCGCGATAGTAGAGAGCAAATGTTCCCAGTACGCGACTGTCCTGCGAGGCGATTGGAGTCGACCAACAGGCCCGCAGACCATGAGCAAGAGCCAGGCTGCGAAAGGCTGCCCACAGGGGGTCGGTAGCAATATCGGAGACTATGACCTGCTGTCGCGTATAAGCGGCGTGCCGCAAGATCCCACGCAAGGACCAATCTGCAGCCCGTCAATGGCCTGCGTGTAATCCTTTGGTAGCGAAGGCGAAGCCCCATGCCGCAGCGTCGTACCATCAGCATCCAGCAGAAGAACGGAGCACAGGAGGCCGCTGTAGTGCTTCTCAATGCTCGCGCACAAGGTTTCCAGAATCTCAAGAAGGGGAGCGTGGGCCATTACCATGGCCAGAACTCGTCCGTCGAGCTGCGCCAAAGCTTCCGGTAGCTTTTGAGTTGTGCTCGCCGCCTTCTGTGCCCCAGTAGACATATAACTGCTTCGACTATCCGCTTCCCCTGAGATTTACTTGAAGAGGCTGGTCCTACCCGGTCGTTGGCTACCGAGCAACAGCACCCGCCTGGATTCCATTATTGATGATGAGTAGCGTGGAGATGATCGAAGAACTCCGGTTACAAGGTTACATCAGTAACCGACAGCAAATCTCCCGCGAGGAGGGAGCAGAAGACGTCCACTTAGTGTCCGCCGCTAAGTTCGCGCACAATCGCACCGACGAACTGTTTGGCGTCGCCGAAGAGCATCAGGGTGTTATCGAGGTAGTACAGCGGATTGTCAATTCCGGCAAAACCCGGGCCCATGCCGCGTTTGATTACCATGACGGTATGGGCCTTATCGACATCGAGGATGGGCATGCCATAGATTGGGCTCGATGCGTCCGTGCGCGCGGCGGGGTTGGTGACGTCGTTGGCGCCGATGACGAGGGCGACATCAGTTTGCGGAAAGTCTCCGTTGATTTCGTCCATCTCGATGAGCCGGTCGTAAGGGATGTCGGCTTCAGCCAGCAGCACGTTCATGTGTCCGGGCATGCGTCCCGCGACGGGATGGATGGCGAAGCGAACTTCGACTCCCTTCTTGGTGAGGATGTCATAGAGTTCGCGAACCTTGTGTTGCGCCTGCGCCACCGCCATGCCATAACCCGGGACAATGACCACTTTGTTGGCTGCGGAAAGAATCGCGGCCGACTCCTCGGCTGTAGCACTGTGCACCGGTTTGGCTTCCTGCCCGCCAGCGGCTGCGGCCTGGACCTGGCCGAAGGCTCCAAACAGGACATTGCTGAACGACCGGTTCATCGCCTTCGACATGATGACGGAAAGAATGAGTCCTGAAGATCCATCGAGCGCGCCAGCAATGATCAGGAGCTTGTTGTTGAGCACGAATCCCATCGCTGCCGCCGACAATCCGGCATAGCCGTTTAACAGCGAGATGACCGTGGGCATATCCGCACCGCCGATGGGGATCACGAGGAGGACACCGAAGATCAGCGAAACGCCCACGATCAACGGAAAGAATTGCTTCGCTTCCGGATGCAACACCAGGTAAACCGCGCTGCCGACAGCCACGCCGAACAGCAGGAAGTTGACCAGATTCTGTCCCTTATAAGTGAGGGGCCGCTGGGGCAGGATTTCCTGCAACTTTCCCGCCGCCATCAAACTGCCGGTGAACGTCAGCCCTCCGAGAATCACTTCCATCGAGAGCACCGACATCATGAACCTGGGGACGTTCGGAGTACGCAAATAAAACTCCGCCGTGCCGACCAATGTGACACACAATGCGCCGAAAGCGTGACTCAGGGCGGTCCGCTGGGGGACGGCGGTCATCTGTACCATCCCAAGCGGAATACCGATGCCGCTGCCCAGCACCAGCCCGACGGCGATCCATTTGTAGTCGACAATGCCGTGGTGCAGCAGCGTACCGGCAATGGCCAGTACCATGCCGATCTCACCCGCCCAGATCCCGTGGCGGGCGGTGGTGGGCGAACTCATCCACTTCAGCGAGAGGATAAACAAGGCGCTGGCGATGAGGTAGATAGCTTCGATGACGTACTGGCTTCCAGCGACCTCGTTCATGGTTTACTCAATATGACTTTGCTCAGCTGTCTACTTGGTCGGACGGCTGCTCTTGAACATCTTGAGCATGCGGTCGGTGATAAAGAATCCTCCCACCACATTGCTGGTGGCAGCGACGATGGCGATCACCCCCAGCACGGTTGCAAATGTGCTCTTGCGCTCGCCCACCAGCACAATCGCACCCACGACAGCAATAGCGTCGAGTGCATTGGTAAGCGACATGAGCGGAGTGTGCAGCAGGGGAGAGACGTGGCGGATGACCTCGAAGCCAATGAAGCAGGCCAACATGAAAATGAAAAGCGCGTCGATCAGGTTGGAATTCATGGGAACCCCCAGTTCTCAGTTCTCGGTTCTCAGCAAAACAGCTCAGTTCGTACAGCACGCGTTTTGACCCTTATCCACCTGCGGGCGCCAATTCCGGCAGTTTGAAAAACTCTCGTACCCTAGCGTTCACGATTTCACCACCGTGCGTGACCATCGTCTCGCGGACAATCTCGTCCTGCAGATTGAGTTGCAGCTTGCCTTCTTTCATCATGTAGGCAAGAAATGTGGCGACATTGCGGGCATACATCTGGCTGGCATGGTACGGGACGCTGCTGGCCAGGTTGATGGCACCGATAATTGTCACGCCGTGCTCTTTCACCGTTTCTCCGGTACGGGTGAGTTCGCAGTTGCCGCCGCGCTCGGAGGCCAGATCGACGATCACTGAGCCTGGGGCCATGGCTTGGACCATGTCTGCGGTGATCAGCACCGGCGACTTCTTGCCGGGGATCACGGCAGCGGTGATCACTACATCGCTCTCCGCAACCACGCGGGTTAGGAGTTCGCGCTGCCGGGCGTAGAAAGTTTCGTCCTGGGCAGTGCCGTAGCCGCGGGCGTCTTGAGCATTCTGAGCTTCAAGAGGCAACTCGACGAAGCGGCCTCCCAGGCTCTGCACCTGTTCTTTAGCGGCGGGGCGCATGTCGTACGCCGACGCCACAGCTCCCAGCCGGCGCGCGGTGGAGATGGCTTGCAGCCCCGCCACTCCCGCGCCAATGACGAATACCCGCGCCGGGGTAATGGTGCCTGCGGCCGTCGTCATCATGGGAAAGATTCTTATGGACGTTTCAGCAGCCAGCAGCGCCGCCTTGTAGCCGCAGATGGTCCCCATGGAGGAAAGCGCGTCCATGCTCTGCGCGCGTGTGGTACGTGGCACCAGTTCAACAGAGAACGAGGTAACGCCGGCAGCAGCAATCTGCTGCATTACTTCGGCGGAACCAAACGGACGCAGGAAACCAATCAGCAGTTGATCGCGGCGCAGCAGAGGCAGGTCAGCCTTGCCGGTCACGTCATTCGAACCGTAGCAAAGCACTTGCACGACAATGTCGGCGGTGCTGAACACGGCGGCACGATCGGGAAGAATTCGTGCGCCCTTCTCGATATACGCGGAATCATGGTAACCGGCTGGTTCGCCGGCGCCCGACTCCAAAACCACGTCGAGCCCCGCTTTGGCAAGCATGGGGATCACCGCGGGAACAAGCGCCACTCTGCGCTCTCCCGGATAGCTTTCTTTCGGAACTCCGACTATCACGCGGTCGCCCTTTCCACGGGGAGAGTCCTCGCTTGCACTCCCGCCCCTTCCAAGTGCATGCGGCGTACCGGAAACGATTCCGTGCGTCCGTGGCCAAGTGCGAGTATTACAGAACGATCGCAGGATCGACGGTGACGCTCCTCACATGGTACCGGAAGCCGGGCCCAACGGACTCCAAACAGTACCAGAAAGAAGAGATACAGAAAAGCGTCTCCGCGGCAGACCGGAAAGCGGCTTTGAATCAGTGCGCACTCTGTGAGAGGATTTCGCCTATTGTTTTCCTGGAGGCTTCCTTGACCGGCGCTCTCAAAATTTCTCCCGCACTCAAGAAGCGCGCCGCGCAAATCAAACTGCTGCTGATGGATGTGGACGGCACCATGACGGATGGCAGCGTCACCCTGCTTTCGCAAACCGACGGCACCGCCCTCGAAATCAAGACCTTTGACGCACACGACGGCCAGGGGCTCACGCTGGCGCGGACCGCGGGTCTTCGCACGGGCTGCATCACAGGTCGCGAGAGCGCTGCACTCCTCCGGCGCGCCCACGAAATGAAGATGGAGTTCATTTACATGAAACAGCCGGTGAAGATGCCGGCCTATGAAGAAATTCTTCGAAAAGCCAGTGTCTCCGATTCTGCTGTCGCTTATGTCGGAGACGATCTTCCGGATCTTCCCCTGATGCTTCGCGCTGGCCTCGCCATTGCCGTGGGCGATGCTGTCCCCGAGGTAAAACGCGCGGCGCACTACACCACGAAAGCCCGCGCGGGCCACGGCGCGATCCGCGAAGCCGTGGAACTCGTTCTCAAATCCAAAGGCGTCTGGGAATCCATGATCGACAAAGCCCGCGCGTGAGGGAGTTTTTCACCGTTTATCCGGCGCGGCGCCAGCCTGTGTGTAAATCCAACGCGTCCCATGCGGTAACAGTTACTGGCCTTACTCCGGCCATTTGCTCATACGCCGATACACCACCGTTACCTGTCTGCGGCGGAGGCTTCGTCATACTCTTTCCGAACGGCCATGCCCCCAATGGATTCCCCCCATCGACAGGAACGGCGCGACACTCGCTACCCTCTGCACCTGCCGGTCTCACTCAGACTGGCTCACAAGGAAATGCACGCCCGCTCGGAGAACATCAGTCTCGGGGGCATTCTGCTTTCCAGCGCATTCCTCATTCCCGAGGGTTCCATGGTAGAGGTGGCGTTTGGAACTGCGCACGCGGCCGAGCCCGGCGCACATTCCAGCGCTCGCGGCAAGGTTCTTCGAGTGCAACCGAAGACGACCGGAGATTTCGCGGTGGCCATCGCATTTGAGCATCCCTTTCCAACCGGGCTCCAGGGTCTGGGCTCGACCAGTTCCCAGGCGGACGGACCTCGCTCCCCTCAGGCGAAAAATAGAATTGTTGCGAGCCGAGGGTTGCATCTTGCCTTGGCTTGGCACACAGAGACATAGTCGAACCTGCGACACATTCTGGGATGTCGCGTCAGCCTTACTCGAAAAATTCCTTTCCGCCGCGTCGATTAACTCCCCTGGGCGGCGGGGGATCACACTGCTCACCCGCCTCGGCGACCAGTTAGAGGAGACTTAGGCATGCAAGACCTTGCACAACACAAGACCTTGCACAACCTGTGCATATACACCGCATCTCGGCTATATTTAGAGCAGAATTTACACCCGACCCCCACTATCGTGGTGTTGACAGCAAACACCTGCAATGCCACGCTAGGAGCCTTGTTCCGGGGCGTGACTTGGGGCTGGGAGAGTTATGTCATTCACAGAGATTTTTCGTTTGCAGGATGCGAAACACTGCATCGGTCGGTTCTGGATGAGCGCAGGTTGGCTTTCGCGGCTTGCCATCCCCGCCAGCATTCGTCGCATTAGCTTTTCGTTCCCGTTAATTCTTGCTGGTCTGATCGGAGGCTCTATTCTGGCCACCGTCACTCCAGCACTCGCCGCCAAGAACGCGATCGGCACCGCTACGCTGGCTTCAGAAACCTGCCAGGACTCGGGGTTGCCGAACGGAACTTGCTATCGGGTTGTTATCTCAGATTGCTCTGAGGCCGCGGGCGAATTTGCGGCAGGAATCAAGGTAAACGAGCCTCTCAATCCGAGCCTCCTGAAAGGTACCGTATTCTTCACCACCGGTGGCGGCGGCGATATGTTCTACGACGATGACCCGGATTACATGGGAGATGCCAACTGTTCCGGTTCCAATTGCGGATTGATGGTAGTCCAGTCGATAAACTCGGCGAATTACCGGACCGTGCAGACCAACTTCGTGGATCCGGAGCATCAGATTGACGAACCATCGGGCTGGCTGACCGGGCCATCCCTGAACGGCCCAAGGAGTCTCGCTTGCCGTTACGCCACTCTGGTTCATGCTGTCTGGTCTATTCTTCTTGAAAGCGATGCAACACACCCCGTTTGCGCGACAGGAAACAGCGGGGGTGGTGCGGCTGTGGCCTATGCCATTACGCAATACGGGATGGGAAATAGTTCAGGTCCGGGCCCACTCTTTACGTTGGCGGAACCCACCTCCGGCCCTCCGTACGGCCGAATCGATCACGGCTGTGCGGGTTCGGCTGCACCTGATCTGACCGTGAAGTGTCCGGCTGGGGCTAAGATCTCCGAGAACTACGGTCTGCAAACGGCGGAGAGCTTTGTCGATCCCGCATACTCCAGCCCCGTCTGCAGCGCCGATATCAATAGCGCCGGGAAGAACCCCGATGTCAACTTCCACCACGACAGCGTTCTCTCCGACGACTTTGCCGCGCCCAGCTATAAGACTGTCGTGAGAACCCTTTTCGGCAGCGAGGACCTCAGCGCAGCCGTGCCACTGGGTCTTGAGTGGTATAACGCCATAACCTCCACCAAAACGGTTGCATGTGTAGCTGGAGCTCCCCACGAATTGCCCTCAAATTTTGACGGAGCCTCGACCATCGTGAAGGACGTGACCAGCCTTTGCAAACAACCCTCTGGCGCACACTCGTCGCCTTGAGCCTTCCGGGCAAAATGTTTTCAACGCGGCGCGGCCTTCTGGAAAGCTTTACAGGGACTTCAAGAACTCGATAATGGCTTCCTGGTCTTCTCTCTTCAGTTTCTCAAATCGCTGACTTACATGGCTGGCCTCGCCACCGTGCCGCACGATCGCGTCGCGAAGCGTCAGGGATGCGCCGTCGTGCATCAAGCGCGGACGTAATCGCACTCCCCACAAAGGGGCGGTGCGTATTTTGTTTCGGCTGCTCTCGAAGTCTTGTTTCGCAAGATACCCCGCCATTAACTGAAAGACTTTGCTCCCGTAATGCTCCCGAGTTGCCTGCAGGATTCCGTCGCCCGTACCAACGTCATGCATTAAGAAGTCTCCCCAGGGATGAAATGTGATCGATCCGAGCGCGGCTGGAATGGTAAAGGTCCCGCCGTTGATCTTTGTCCCCGCGGGCGCAGTGGTCAAGGTTTCGACGTGGCAAGTCGCACAACCGATCTTGTCAAATAAACCCTCGCCGTTTTTTGCAACCGGGCTGCTCGCAAGCTGGGAATCACGCGCTGGAGCTTTCGTGGCCCGAATAAACCGGGCGAAGTGATCAATGTCTGAGAGGCCGTCCGGCCCTGGCGTGTCGTTGGGCTCCGAGGCAGCGTTGCAAACCTTGGTCACCTCGTCCGGCTGCAAGCGGTTTGTGATGCCCATCTCATTGAGGTAAGCGTCGCCAGAGAACGACAAGAGGCTCGCGTGTTGATCTTTCCAACCGAACCTGCCTACTCCCATCTGTCCGGGAGCCTCTACGATCGGGACCTCGAGAACCTGTCCGCAGATCTTCCGATGCGAAGACTTGCATTGTTGCTCGGCGAGATGGATGAGGGTTTGATCGGCAACCGCCTCGACAAAGCCGTCGCCCAACAGGTTCAAGGAAAGACGAAGCGTTCGGATGGTCTCCGTCTCTGGAACTCGCTCCTGAATCTCATTGTTAGGGAAAGCAGCGCTGGGACAAATAGCGCGATCATTCACCAGCGACCGGCCTGAGATTACTTCGGCTCCGTGAGCGATCGGGATATCCGGAGTGCGGAAGTGACCATCCGGCCCCTGATGTCCAACGCGCAATTCCGTGACCTGGGAGGCAGCTCCTGAAACCGGACTCTGGTGACATTCGCGGCAGGATTGCGCGTTATAGAGCGGTCCCAGGCCGTCGCTCAACTGCTCGACTTCCTCGAATTTCATTTGATCGGCCTGATGAGTGACATCGTCGGCGACGCCGTTGCTCTTGTTGTCAAAACCGGCAGGCGCTTCCGTTGGACTTGAAGCAGAAGAAGCGAGGATAAGAATCAGGGCAGCTAAAGGGACCCGGAGTCGCATAGCTTGTTCCCCCCTTCGTCCATGAATACACCTTTGCCGGGTTCTTCCCAAGCGAAAACATTCCGATGCTTGAGTGCGCGGTTCTTAATCAGGTCCTCCGCGATTTTCCGGCCCTGGGTAACTGGCACACGAGTGGACGTTCGTAATTTGAAAGCTGGTTCCCGCAGTGGTCAAATCAGTTTGCCCGCCACTTTAACCAGGCAACTTTGGTCCATCCACGGACAGAAGTACGCCTGTGCAAACACGGAACCCTGGCCGAACTGGAGATGTGAACACGGTCATGTCTGGGCTGAAGGCAACAATTCTCTGCATTGACGACCACTGGAACGGGCTCATCGGCCGCAAGATGTTGCTCGAAAACAACGGCTATGAAGTCCTGGAGGCGACTGGCGGGGAGGAAGGGCTGAAGTTGTTTTGCTCGCACTCTGTGGACGCGGTGGTCCTCGACTACCGGATGCCCGGGATGAACGGCGATGTGGTTGCCGCGAAGATGAAGCGGGCTAAGTCACATGTCCCGATCATGTTGTTATCCGCCTACGGGCCATTGCCGAAGAGCAAGCTGGAGGCGGTGGACACCTTCCTGTCGAAATCCCAGCCGCCAAAGATTCTCTTATCCACGCTTCAGGATCTGCTTAACCGTCGGCCCAGACCGTTCTTCAGCCGTTGGTTCGATACGTGGAGAAGTCGCAATGAAGGGGTGAGGCAATGAACTTGTTGAAGCGGTTTTTCGGACGAGGTTGCTCGCATCGGTTCACCTGGCCACGCATCGACGCCGATGGCCGTCATTATCAGA
>OCZU010000765.1_pt1 | contig 21585 bp, 20 predicted proteins | sample 1539001 | NCBI WGS metagenome assembly OCZU01 (sample SAMEA3539306, study PRJEB22396) | soil metagenome | biome: tundra; feature: field; material: soil | place: USA | collected 2010-05 | depth 0.15 m | reverse complement strand
CCGACGCTTACCTTCAACGTGCTCTACTGCTTCTTCATCATCAGCCACGACCGGAAACGCATCTTGCACTTCAATGTCACGCGGCACCCGACCAGCAGTTGGATCGTCCAGCAGCTGCGCGAAGCTTTTCCTTATCAGTCGAGTCACAGGTTCATCATCTTTGATCACGACGCAAAATATGGTTTTGAGGTGCCCGTTGCAATCCATTCGATGAAGATCACACCGGTGCAGACGTCGATTGGAAGTCCCTGGCAGAATGGAGTGGCTGAGCGCTGGGTTGGAAGCTGTCGGCGCGAGTTGCTCGACAACGTGATTGCGTTAAACGAGCGACATCTGAAGCGACTCCTCTCGGACTACATTTCCTACTATCACGAGGATCGAACCCATCTCGGACTCGGCAAGAAGACGCCCAGCGGCAGAACTCCAGACTTTCCTCGCGGCCGCGTCATTGCGCAGCCACGACTCGGAGGCCTGCACCACCGTTACGACCGCGCTGCCTGAGACTGGGGTGTCGACAAGCTAGCCTCGTTGAAGGTGTAGTGGGGCGGGAGTGCGCCTCATGGAGTCCGTGCGACGAAATACATTGGGATACGAGGTCAGTACCCGGGCAAACGTCATATCTGAACAATAACAATGCTGTTTGAATGTGCACCATCCGCAATGCGTTTTGAGTGGTGACGAGGCACATGCGTCCGATCTTCATGGTAATAGCGAACATACTCAGCCATCAGCCGCTTGAGGTGCTGCTCATTCAGGACGATCACGTGGTCCAGCAGGTCTCGTCTGCAACTCCCGACCCAGCGCTCCGCGACACCATTCTGCCACGGACTGCGAAAGGCAGTGCGGGTGGGGTGGCTTCCCAAGTCTCTCACCGCCGAAATCACATCCGTTCCGAACTTTGAGTCGCGATCAAACAAAAGGAATTTGTGCGCCGGCACGTACGGCCATGCCTCCCGCAGCTGCTGCACGATCCAGAGAGCATTCGGACTCCGGGTCACGTTGAAACCCAGAATCTTTCGCCGATCGTGGCCGATGACAAAGAAGCAATACAGAACGCCAAACGTGAGCGTCGGTACGGTGAAGAAGTCCATGGCGGCAATTGCCTCGCGATGGTTAAGGAGGAACGTCAGCCAGCGTTTGGCGGGATTTGGAGTTCTCGGAATTCGCCGCAGCCATCGCGAGACAGTGGCTTCCGACAGAGGGAAGCCCAGTTTGAGCAACTCGCCGTGAATGCGCGGCGCTCCCCAGGTTGGATTCTCAGCAGCCATGCGAAAGATCAGAGCACGAACTTGCTTGCTCACCCGTCTCCGTCCCCCCACTCGTCCAGGCCTTGAAACCCAAGTCCAATACAACCGGAAGCCAGCCCGATGCCAGCCGACCACGGTTCTGGGTGTAACCAGGATGAGAGACCGTTCCCATTCTGACCACAGCCTTCGTAAGACAACCCAGAACAGCTTGTGCCGGGTAGTCAGTCGACGGCGAGGTCGTTTGGCGTGCACAGCCAGCAATTGCTGACGGAGAGCGAGATTTTCAAGGGTGAGGTCCGCTCGGGAACGGAAAGCACTGACAACCCATCCCAGGAGATGTCGGAGCGACGTGACGATGGCCAAAATCATGACCAGAATCTTATCGAAATACGCCGCATCAAGCTCGTCTGCAAGTCATTCATTCCACGACTGCACGAGGTTTTGACGAGGGACAGATGCCTAATATCAACTTGCACCCAGATACCGCCCATCAGAAAGCGGTCGTAATCCCACAGGAAGTGTTCGGGGATGTGAACGTACGAGAATGACAAGAGCAAGGGCTACAAGGTGGAAGGAAAAACCTCAGGGCCAGCCCCCGCGGTCTCGCACTGATTTCTAGTTAGTGCAACTGCTCCTCGAAAGCGTGCCAAATACGTAGAACGTCCCGCTGTTATAGCAGCTAGTAATACCATCTGCCGGGAAGCTGGGAGGAACGTCCGTGCATGGAATTCCCTGAGTTCCAACATACACGTAACCATTCGCAACGGTTGGCACCGAAAACTTCGTCGCGGGATTGATCTGATCCAGGACCTGACTGCTGCTGTTCTTGCAGTCGTTGCTGCTGTAGACTTTCCCCATCGTCAAAGCGTCAAAGGCGTAAAGGATGCCGTTTTGTGCGACGGGAAATTTATGGCCGTTATAGGTGAATGCGGTTAACGCTGGCACGTCGGTCCCGTCGCCCGAAATCACCCAAACGAGGGCATCACTGGCGGCCTGGCCATTCGCCGAAATTGCGGGAGTGGCCCCGTTTCCGAATTGAAGAGCCGTGCCCGGAACGGCATAAGCGTACGTGCCCGTATTCGTGCAGGCTGGGGATACCGAGCTATGGATAGGCTTTCCTTGAGTGCAGACCTGGTATCGCATGAGCTGCCCCGAGCCCGGAATCTGATTCTGATTCTGGTCATAGCTCACCTGCGAACTCATGAATATGTAACTCTTGAGGGGCGACCCGCCTTTCCAGTACGCAGGGCTGGTATGGATCACTGGGCCGTAGTTGGATAAGGTGCTGTCAATCGGAACGGTTTGCACATTTGCATTGGTTCCACCGGTGCAAGTGCCGTCGCCTCCTCCGCTGCCTGGGCTCGTTCTATCAACGAACCACATGCCACCCTCTTTGTCCCCGCTAACCGCCAAATAGGGCCAGTTGAAGTCTGATTCCGGCAGCAACATCACTCCTCCTGAACCATAGTCGATGTCGCCGTTCGTCCCGCAGGTAGTATCATACCGCTGCCTCTGATCGGCGGGACTAAAGTAGGCACTCACCTGAAGGGCGGGTATGCCAGTTCCGCCGCCGTTGGGATTGTTGTACATCTCGATGAAGCTGTCGCCATAAAGCGCGGGACTGCCCGTCGGGCTAAACGGGCCGTTGGCCGTATTAAAGTATGTGTAGTAAGTCGTGCTCGTGCTGTCCGGTCCGTAGGCTGGGCCGGCCCCGCCCTGCCAAATACCCGCGCCGTCTTGGAGTTTGCTCGTCGCAGTGGACATCTGTAGGCATAACGGCTGGGTGCTCAGACTGGCGGTGTTGTACGCAAAGATCATTCCATTCGGCAGCGGCGATCCCGCCCCGTCCATCATGGAGAATGCTACATAAACGTAGTTATCCCCTGCCAGCAACAGCGCTGGGCGTTGGATGTGTTTCTGCGAAAACTGACTGTTGGCGGTGCAGGACCCAGTGGGCGCTATCGGCTGGCTCTGGAAGAGAGTGTTCAGCGTTTTAATGTCAAGCGCCCACAATCGATGGTTGTACGTAGTGTTCGACCCGTTGATCAGTTGCGTCTCCGCCACTGCATACAACGTCCCCGTGGCAGGGTTCTTGGTGGTCAGCGCGATCACAGGCGTGCCCAGAATCCCAACGTTCGGAGCTACTGCGGCGCAATCCGTGCCTCCAATATTGTCGCAGAACACCGCGGTCTCATTACTTCCGGTTGGCACCAGCGGGATCGGCCCGGCCAGGAGCGGGCACGGTGGAACGGTCGAGCCGGTAGGTGCGGGCGGAGTGCCGCCGAAGGCATAGACGCTGCCATCCTGCGTTACGACGTAGACAACGGTTGCAGCCGCATGTCCGTTAAATTGGACGTTTGTCACAACCAGCGGTTGGCCGTAGATCTGGCCGTCTACGGTGGAAGAGCAGAGTTGGCCGAAAGTCGCGTCGGTCATTCCGCTGGTCAGCGTGCTTTCGGCGAGGTTCGCTCCTGTTCGGTAGACGCAACCGCCGCTAGTGCAGGTGGCCGGATCATCTTGTTGCCATGTTGTGACGTTGACGTTGCCCCCGTGATCCTGAGCATTTAGGGGCTGGCAGAGGAGAAGCGCGATCAGGAACAAAAAGGGACCCAGAGCTTTATGATTCATCAAAACTCTCTCCTTCGGCTGCTCGAAAGGAGCTGCCTATCGTTGTGCTAGTACTTGATCAACGTGTTCTGATTCAGGGCCGAAATCCAAATGTGCGCTCCATCAAACGCGATTCCCGTGGTCGGGAATGTCTTCCACTGCTGTACCAAAGCCCCGTCGCTGGCGCGCACGATCTGTACGAAGAGGTCTCCCGACAGCCAGAGATAGGCTCCATCGAAGGCAATCCCGTAAGGTCCATCAGGGGCGGCGAAGGTGCCAAGGATGGTTCCATCGCTAACTCGAATCTTACTGAGAGTGCCGCTGCCCCTCGCCGCGACCCACATGTTGGCTCCATCGAAGGCGATGCCCAGGGGCTCTGAACCGGCGCCAATGCTAACCGTACGCAGGACCGCCCCGTCCGAGGCACGCAGCTCGGTAACCGTCCCGTCTCCATAGTTCGTCACCCAGATGTTGCTGCCATCAAATGCAGCCGCAATCGGCGAGTTGCCTACGCTGAAGGTGCCAAGGGTCTTCCCATCACCGGCGCGCAGCTCGCTCACCGTGTTGTCAGGGCTGTTCGTGACCCAAATATTCTGACCGTCAAAGGCCATCCACGAAGGACCCCTCCCCACAGGAAAAGTGCCTAGGACCTTGCCGTCACTTGCCCGCAGCTTCGTCACCGTGCTGTCAATGCCATTCGATACCCAGATATTGGCACCATCGAAAGTAGTGCCAAACGGTTGATTCCCCACTTTAAAGGTTCCCAGCAGCGCACCGTCGCTGGCCCGTACTTTGCTCACGGTCCCGTCAGCGTCGTTCGCCGCCCAGATGTTGGCCCCGTCGAAGCACAGGCCGTAGGGTTGACCACCCACCGGCAGCAGCAGTGACGACTTTGCCAGGTACCACTTGAGTTGCGCGATCTTAAGTGGATTCTGCTGCGCACCAGCATCCAGCTTTGTTGCTGGCGGCCCCCCCGCCACACTCGGGGCGTTCTGCGCCACTGCCGAGATGTACGAAAGCGCAAACAACACAGAGACAGAGAAGATACCGATTCTGTAATTCATTGTTTTTACTCCAAAGGGTTCGGCCCAACAGATAAATTCAACCACTCGAAGATTCGATAGGGGCGGGCTGGCCAGGAAACCGGCCGAGGCCAGGGGCTTTCGGGCCCCAAGCCATGTGCAGGGATTATTGCCCAATCCAGCCATGCCGTCAATCAAAAAGAATTATGGGTAGTGGGTCAGTTTGAATTTGTCTTGAAAGGGCGCGGCTTCAGCCGCGCCGTAAGGTGCGCAAAATCAATCGCGGCTTTAGCCGCCCAGGGAATGCGGTTTCAAATCGACCCACTACCGAATTATGCAAGGGTACGAAGGGCGGGACCTGTCTGTCCTCACTTTTCCACTGTGGTTCGCCAAAACGTTGCGCGCTACATTGCAACGACATCATCTTGGCGTAACGTCTTCGGCCTGGGATAGCAGACTAGTCAGGGGTCGGCGGGAGTTGCTCCCCAGAGAACGTGGACCGGACAAAGGCTGTGCCTCGGCTCTGATAAAAGAGAAACAGCTTGGTCGTCAGCATAATAGCTCTTGAGTCTACGCCGCCGCTGTGTAGCGATGGTGCAGCCCACCGAGCCGTGGCAAGGACTGAATCTCGCTTTCAGCCCCAGAGCGGACCGCTATTGACCGACCTGCTGGCGTGTCCTTCGCGAGCCCCAGGTGCGTTCGATCCTCGTGGTAGTAGGACACGTACTCCGACATCAGCCGTTTGAGATGCCGCTCATTCAGGACGATCACGTGGTCAAGCAAGTCTCGTCGGCAACTCCCAACCCAGCGCTCAGCAATACCGTTCTGCCACGGACTGCGAAAAGCAGTGCGTGTTGGGCGGCTTCCCATTTCCTTCACCGCCGACACCACATCGCGACCAAATTTTGAATCGTGATCGAACAACAGGAACCCGTGCGCGGGTGCATACGGCCACGCTTCCCGCAACTGCTGCACAATCCAGGGAGCGTTGGGATTTCGTGTCACCTTACAACACAGAATCTTTCGCCGGTCGTGGGCCATAACAAAGAAGCAGTACAACACTCCAAAGGTCAGCGTCGGTCCGGTGAAGAAGTCCATTGCGGCAATGGACTCACGGTGATTCTTGAGGAAGGTCAGCCAGCGTTTGGCGAGATCCGGAGCTCTGGGACATCGCCGAATCCATCGGGAAACACTCCTTTCCGAGAGATCGAAGCCGAGCTTGAGCAGTTCGCCGTGAATACGCGGCGCTCCCCAGGTCGGATTCTCGGCAACCATGAGAAAGATCAAGGTCCGAATCTCTTTGCTCACAAGCTTTCGGCCTCCCCTCTGTCTGGCTCTTGGGAGCCATTTCCAGTACAGCCGAAAGCCGGCACGATGCCAACCAGTGACGGTTCTCGGCGTAACCAGGATGAGAGGGTTCCTCCAGCCGGACCACAACTTTCTCAACATGACCCAGAAGAGCTTGTGCCACGCAGTGAGTCGGCGTTGCGGTCGTTTGGCGTGCAGAGCTAACAGTTGCTGCCGCAGGGCGAGGTTTTCGAGAATGAGGTTCTCTCGGGAACTGACTACACTGAAAATCCAGCCGAGGAGATGTCGAAGCGACACGATCATGGCAAGAATCTTATCGGAACACCCCAATTCGAGCTTGTCGCCAAGTGATTGATTCTGCGAGCGTGCGATGTTTTGGCCACCGACGGGGGCTCGACGAAATTGTTGGGCTGACTTATGGCAACAATCGGGTACATTTCCGGGTGAAGTGGATCGGCGAACGCGGAACGCCGAACGACGGATGCTTAGGCTTACTCAACATTGCTCCAGAAAAACCACTATGGGAATCTCCGCTTGCTGCTGACGCCGTCGATGCCTACCTGCTGCGGGGATCAACCGGGTGAAAGTTTACGCCGCTGTCTGGGGTGCCGCGACATGGTCGACATTAAGTGCCCGATGTGTGGCCAGGTGTATCACGCCGACCAGATCCATATCGGGAAGCACATCAAGTGCTCGCGATGCGGGTCCGTAGTTCCACTACTTGAACCGATCAAATCGGTAGTCCCAAGCCAACGTCCGACTGTTACCGTCCGCCCGGCAACCCCGGTAAGAATAAGGATCTAAAATTAAGCAGGCTAGGAGATCGGTTCCGGTGCGGGTCATCCAGGGGCAGTGGTCGCGGCAAATCCCCGTGGGTAATCTGTTCGACATCAGACAGTCTGCGGAATGCCAAGGGCATCCCAAAATTATTAACGGAAGGCACACACGCCCATGACCGACGGGCAGGACGATTCGGAGCTGTCGACGAGATTCGGTGGGTCTATTTCTTCGGCTGCGCCGTCGGCGGCAGCAGTCCGTTGAGCCGCAGATACATCGCGACGGAGCTGTAGTGATCGGCCCAATCGTTGGTCAGGGCGATGAGCGCAAAAGCGCGCGGGCCTTTGCGGCCACCGAACAACTCGACCTCGTCTGCGAGCTTGGAGTCGTCCACCTTGCCTAGGGCGGTCGTGCAGAAATCGAAACTGGCTTTGAGCGCGGCGACGAGCTTGTCCTTTTCGTCCGTATCTTTCAGGCCCGTAGGCTTCAATTCGGGTACATCGCTGATTTTGGCACAGAGGTAGTTGTTGGATTCGATGATGTGCAAGACGAGGTAGCCAAACGTCATCTGCGGCGGCGTCGGATGGAAGCCGAACTTGTCGGCAGGCATCTCTTCTACGGCAGCGACGAGGTTCTTCTCCTGGCGCGGCAGGATTTCCTTCACCACCGACGTGACCGGATTCTTGTCTTGCGCGAAAACAACGGTTGCAGCAAACAGCGTCAAGACAATCAGTATGCGTTTCATTAGGAGCCTCCCGGTTCCACTGCTTTCAGTCGTACACACCCTGGACGAGGCGTTGGCAGCACTCGGCGTTCAATCTCCACAGTTTGAATCTTTAGAGTAAGCGGCAGTGGTGCAGCTTGATTTTCTTGCACCACTACCCGATTCTTTATCAACACTCGCCCTGTTATCATTTCTTGCGGTGTCCCGTATTGCCGAAAGTTAGTGGAGTGAACGGGCCTTGGTCTTGACCTTCGCCAGCAACGCCGGCGGCAGTTCTGCGTAGCCGTCCTCTGACGCAAGTCGCTGGCCATCGGTGAACATCCAGTTCAGCAGGTCAGCCACGCTTGTCGAGATTAGGAAAATGGCTTATAGGCGTTGCCGCGGCCCTTGCTGTGGTGGTCCTCGGCGCATGGCTGTGGCTCTGGTTCGCCTTCCGGGGCACTCCGTCCGACATCGTTAATTTCCATCCGACGGAGTTCCAGGCCAAAGCCACTGACGCATTCTTTTTTTCGGTCGGTGATGAACTCAAATATTCCAGCGAGATCGATTCACACGCGGGTACTCTGTCACGCGGCCATATAGATAATTTCCTCGTTTCGCCCAGCAGAGACAAAATCGCTGTCGTAACAGGCGGAACACTCCTGATTGTCAATGCAGATGGCAGCGGGATTCGCCAAGTCGCGGTTGTCAGCTCGATTTACAAAAACCCGAAACCAATTGGGCGTTCGTTCTTTCGAGATGATGAATTCCAATGGTCAAGAGACTCAAAGCATCTGTACCTGATCAGAGACCAATACTACGAGTCGAAGGGATCGCAACTGTATTCCGATAGGGGAGAGCTCTGGCGGTACGATCTCGAATCCGGAAATTCACAGCTGGTTGTGAAGCCTTTTCCCGCCTACACGTACTTTCTTGGCAAAGGGTCAGGCGTTTATTTCTCTGTTCCAACGAGTGCCGGAGACCTGCGGTTGAGATACTTCGACGGTAAAACTGTGAAGGACATCGGAGACGTAGGGGCATGGGAGGTCCCAAGGCAGGAATTTGGTTCTGATGAATCGCCCTTCTTTTCATTCTCGGCTCGCGACTTTAACCAACTGTTCGTGTCGGGAGCGACCTTTGAACTAGGACAGTCCGGCGCACAGGAGAAGCTATTACTGGGAAACAGACCTTACTTGGCATTCACGCGGGGTGAGGGGATCAAAGGGCCTTTTTATTGCCCGGCTCTCTACAATAGCCTGTTCTTGCCAGGCGGCAGGTATTTCCTTTTGAACGTGGGCTGTGGCAACTACGATGGCCAACTCCTGATCGACAGCGAAACCGGGGGATACGAGCGACTGCCGAAAGACACTCGGGTTTATCTGGCCCTCACCACAGAGGACATTTCCCGCTATCGAATAAGCTGCGGCGGCATCATGCCAAATTGATCGCCGCTCTCAGGTGACGGAAAATTCAAATCTGACTCGAAATTGATCGTCGCGTCGAGCAGTGTTCAAACGCGTGAAGGCGAGCTCCGGGCATTCCACGTCTCTCCTTCAGAAGAGACTCAACTCGTGCGTTCAGTGATCAAGAATCAACTGGCCGGGCTACTTCTAGCGCGCGACAAAGGTGTGCCGTAAGTGTGCCGTGCGCATCGATCCCGTATGCGCTAAATCAAGCCTTTTCGCTACTTCTCAAAAGTGCTTCCGTGCGGGCTTGGTTGTCCGGAAGTGATTGATATCATTATGTGATCGCGTGCTTCGACTGTGTCCTGATCCAACTACTCTTAATCAGTAGGTTGTAGGTTCGATTCCTACCGCGCTCACCAAGTCTTTCAACGACTTGCAGGGAATTCAGCAGGGTTTGGATTCCGGCAGTGTAGCGGAAACTGTAGCGGGTAGGAGTGTTTTCGGCGGGGCTGGCTCGCTGATATTTCCGCTGTTCTGAGCGATTGAGATTCCTCTGGATAAGTGGTAAACCGAATCGGTGAGAACACCGAAGAAAACACCGAAAATCGAGAGTTACTTCGTTAGCAACTTGCAAATGTCCTTCGCCGCATTCTTCATGTGGTGAGCCGCACCGCTGCCGATCACGTCTTTCGCGGAGTTGTAGACCGTAAATTCGTTTTCATGGCCGCCCCATGAGGTCTGCTGCCAGGTCTTGCTATCCCACGCCACAAAGAAGTTGGCCCGCGCTTGATCTTCCGTGACGGTTATCGCTGGGCAGGCTTTGGCGAGGGTTTTGATCTGTTCCGCGCGCGTCGCGCCGCTATAGGTGCCAGCCACTAAGGTTGAGGCCTCTTGCCAGGATTCATGGTTTGTGACGTATACCCTCGGCTTTGCTTCCTGCCCCAGCACCCATCCAGTCAGCAGCAGCACTACCAGAAAGTGTTTCATGGTCTCTGTCACTTCATCCGGGAATAATATCAGGCAGTGCCCCCAACTGGGGCAAATTTCGCAAGCCGGTAGTGGGCTAATTCCGTGTTGCTGATTTTTCACCAGTCGGCTTTCGCTTTTGCTTTCGCCTTAGCGTCGGCGGCGGCCTGGGCGGCATCATCCTTCTGCAAGCGATCAAGTAGGGCTTTGCAGCGCTTCTGGTTTGCGGGCTGCGTCGGCGGATCGCTACTGCTGCAGCGGACGTAGAGATCACCAGCGGAATCGCCGTAGGTGAGATATACGTGCTTGGTATATGTTGCCCGAAAGCTCGCTTCGCTCTCGGCTTTCATTCGTTCCACTTCAAGCTTGGCTTCTCGGCACGCAGTATCCTGCTGACAAGCGGCCTCGGGATCGGGATGTCCTATGGGGATCGACCCCACGATCATATAAACGACTCCGCAGACTGCCGAAATGATAACGAGAGCAAGGATCACCTTCGCTGTAGTTGAGAACACGTCTTTGAACTGCGCCATGGGGATCAGCCTATGCGCGGTGATCCCATTTAACAAGGAGCGCGGTGAGTTTGGGATTGGACTGCCGGACTATGATTAGAGAATGACCACGCAAGCGCGGGAGTTCATCGCCAGATCACTTCGGCGGTGTCTGTGAGTCCTTCTCGACCGCGCGAATTGAAGATCAAGGCGGACCAGATACCAACTCCCGAGGGCTTGCGGCTGCAACGTGCTCTGTGTAATCCCCAATACCTACGCCTTTTCCACTTCCTACTGGAACCAGTAAATCTCGGCCTGTGCCGAGCGTTAATGAACGACGAATATGTCGCCCGGTTCCGTACCCTCCTTAAAGACGTATAGCTCACACTCTGCCCCGGAAGGAAGCCGAACAACGAGAACGTGTTCGTAGAAGCGTTCGATTCGCTCCTGCAGTTCAGGCTCCCCTTGTGGGGTGTTCCGGGAATCGAGAAGCGAAAACCGTGCTTCTCGCAGCGAAAGGCTGCATCCCGGAAAATCGCGGCGAGGAAGCTGTTCTCCCGAGTGGATGTGGACTTCGCTTTCAGATAGCTCTTGGATCAGACCTACCACCGTGCAACTAAATTCCTTGCGCGACTCCGCGTCCACAAAGAGAGCCTGAATGATCCGCTGTTCTTTTTGCCACTTATCCAGCATCATCAGGGCGTCTTGCAATGATAGGTCGGGCATAGCTGTTCTAGGCCGGGATCATCCTAGGCTGGGAATCATCAACTCTGCAATGCCCCAAACGTGATCTGTCAAACCCGCTTCCATCGCAGGAGTGACGCGCAAGGTCTGGTGAACGCGGCAGAAGTTGTACCATGTGAAGTACAGAGTCACGGCGGCCTTGAGGTTGATAAGGCTCTTAGAGAACGCATTCGTTAGGCGAGTGAAGCAAAGGAGATGCATACGCAAGCTCAAATTCGACCGCTCGACGTGAGACGTGCTGATGTGCTCGGGATCGGGCCGTCCATCGCGAACTTTGGATATAACCTCCGTGAAAACACGCTTTGACGCGCCCTTGCGGAGGATATGAAGCTAGGGAATCACCCGCTCGTGGCGAAGATCGTAGACGGAAAGAGAATTCCGGTCAGAGCGAGCGGGGGAGCAGCGCCGTCTGGGGTGATCAGTGGGGCGGTTGGGTCGCAGTAGAGGCGGGAGACGCCGCAAGAGCCTTTTTAAGGCCTGTAATTGTGCGCACGATCTCAGTGTCCAATATAGCCAAAGCAGTCTGAGCTTGATTGTCGGTGAGTTCTAGGGCCGTGAAGAACAGATCGTGGCCGACTGGCATTTCGACGGCTCCGATTTGTACATGGGTCATCATCGAAACGGCTGAATCTTGGATATCCCCATCGTGTTGTTTGGGGATGTCCATGCTAATAAGTTCGACGATGAATTGGCCGTTCTCGTGGTCATTTGTCTCTGCAAGAGCATAGCTGCTTGATTTGAGGATGGCTTCTTTAAGCGCGAATGCCAGACGAATCCCAGCCGGGTCGTCTCCCGAATGACTGACAAAAATGAGCCTTTTGCCATTCGCTTGTCCCATCGCGCACCCAGCCAGCAGCAGCACAGCAAAGAAAGTCTTCATAGGTTCCTCCCCTCGAACGCCGCCGATTGTACCCTGTATCCTTCGCGGCGGGAAGCGATTCGGTCTTGCTTGGAACTGCAATCGGGAGACCCAATGTTTTCCCACCGGGGAACGTTGCAATTACAGACGGTGTTTATGGTTCTTCGAGTTCTGCGACATCGACAAATTCAACGATGATTTTCTTCCCATCGTCTGCTTGGTCCGAGCTGTGGGTCACCCTGCCAAAAGCACGGTCGGCCAAGACCGCAAAGACCTTGGGATTGCCCTTCAATAGAGCCTTGCGCATCGCGTGATAAATCTCAGCGGAGTTTTCTTCAAAGATGGCGACGGCGATGTCGGCGGATCGGTCACGTTTTGGCCGTCCGCCTGGATTCCCGGATTGACCTTTCTTCCAAGGCTTCAGGTTTTCGATCCTTCCACCTCTCCCACTGTTCTTCCCACTGTTCTGAGTGGACATAGGCTCTTTGGTGTCCCCATTTCTAGTGATGTCCGGAACGGTGTCCCGAAACCAGCGAATCACGTGACATTGCGTGATTTCGCGTGACTGAGAACAACTGTAAGTAGTTGGGATTGCTGGGGGGCAGATCGGACGAGAGAATTGCTAAACCGTTGTACGGGCTAACACCTGTACCGAGGGTTCGAATCCCTCCCTCTCCGCCACGCAGTCTGAACAGCAGAGAAAGTCTGCTCTTCTCCCTCCGCAATACGCGAAAGATGCCCGTATTTCGCGATTATTCCCAAAACAAACCGGACTGCAGAGAACGGACTGCTCGGCAGCGAAGGGGTCACTGTCCCGGCGTTTCTCCGCAGGGCACATACGCAGTCCGGTTTTAAGGGTGGGCATAAGGCGAATGCAATGCGATCGAAAGCCGGGGACTCGGATGGCGAGTTGACCACCTGACCCGACAGCCAAGTTTACCCACCGGAAAGTATGTTCTTTGTTAGCCTTTTTCATGTTAGCCTTTAGGACATTTGGGTCTCTGCCAGCGTTATGGGGCATGCAGAGTGCCTGGGTTTGACCTACCCTGGGGATTGCCGGTATGGGTGTTCACCCTAGCAAAATTGGAAAATACGACGTAACCGAGATCATCGGCCGGGGAGGAATGGGGGTGGTTTATAAAGCCACCGACCCTCAAATCGGCCGCTTCGTTGCGATCAAAATGATCACCGGCGGCTTTGCCGGTAATCCAGATTTACTCAAGCGTTTTTACCGCGAAGCCCAATCCACAGGCAGCCTGCAAAGTCCAAACATCGTAACGGTTTATGACTTAGGCGATCAGGACGGAAATCCCTATCTGGTGATGGAGTACCTGGAGGGAGTGAGTCTCGAGTCCATCATCTCCTCCCGCCGCCCCTTGAGTCTCAGCACCAAGCTGGGCATCATTATCGACGTCTGCCATGGCTTAAGTTACGCGCATCAACGAGGGGTGATTCATCGCGACATCAAGCCCGCCAACATTATGGTGTCGAACGATGGCACGGCAAAGATTGTCGACTTCGGGATTGCGCACATCGGCGACAAAGGGATGACCCGCACGGGTCAAATCGTAGGCAGCCTCAGTTTCATGTCCCCGGAGCAAATCCAGAGCAAACCCGTGGATTCGCGATCTGACATATTTTCCACCGGCGTGGTTCTTTATCAGCTAATCACGAACAGCCTGCCGTTTGAAGGAGAGAGCACGGGCGCTACCTTGATGAAAATTATTCAGGAGCCGCCGCCTCCCATCAAGAATTTCGTGTCCATCTATCCACCTCAACTTGAGAGCGTCATTCTTCGTGCCCTCGCGAAAGATCGGGAAGAGCGCTACGCCTCAGCCGACGACTTCGCGCTGGATCTGAACGGCCTGAGGGAGCAAGTAAAGAAGGAGGAAGTGACGCACCATTTGCAGGAAGTGCGATCACTGTTTGCCAAGGGTGAACTCTTCAAGGCTAGGGACCAGGTTGTTCAAGTTCTCAAAATCGAGCGGCAAAATACAGAAGCCAACAACATCCTGCGCGAATTGCAGCAACGCCTCCGCGGCGTTGAACTGATGCAGCAAGTGCAGAAGCTCTGCTTTCAAGCAGAAGCGGCTTTTGCGCAGGAGCAATTTGAATCCGCTCTCGCCGACCTGGATCTGGCGCTGAAGATCGACAAGAATAATATTGAGTGCATTGAACTGCGGAAGAAAGTAGCGGCGGCCCACGACCGCGCTCAAAAGCTGCAACAGGCGCTCCAGTCCGCCGAGGCGGCACATCTTCAGGGCCAGCTTGACGTCGCCAAACAAGCGGTGGAAGCCGCTCTCGTCATGGCGCCCAACGACACTCACGCCAGAGCCTTGCAACGCGCCATTTCCCGGGACTGGAATGAGCGCCTGCGCCAGGTTCAGGTCGATGAACTTTTGCGCGATGCGCAGAAGCTGATGCATTTGGGAAAGTTTTCCGAGGCCGTCGAGATCCTTCAGAAGGCTCAAACTCTCGATCCCGCCGCTCCTCAAACCCGCGCTCTGATGGATGCACTGCTGGCCAAGCGCGAGGTTGATCGTATTGGCAAAGAGATCGAGGAAGCATTAAATCGCGACGATTACGTCAACGCTGGATCACGCGCCACGGAGGCCCTGCGGCGGTTTCCCGAGGATCGCACCCTGTCGAGACTCAAAGCGCTCGCAGATAAAGAACGAGATCTCGCGGCCCGTCGACAATTCATTGAAGAACAGCTGGCAGCAGCAGGGAAATTGCTCGATGCAAAGCGCGACGAAGAGCTGATTACTCTCTTGGAATCGGCCTTGGCAAAAGTAGGGAACGAACCCCGTTTGCAATCGCTGCTATCGATCGTGCGCGCGAATACGAAACGCAGCCAGCCGGAAGGGGAGCCGTCATCGGGTCCGGCAGATGCTCCGCATGAACCTACCCTGCATTACGCTTCGGCGACGCAACTTTTTTCCGAGCCGCGCGCCAAGACTCCATCGTCGAGGGGGCAGGCTTCGGCGGCTGGCCCAATTTCGCAGACCAGACTGGATGCGCGTTTCGTTATGTCCGATGCCGAAACCGCCGACCAGACACGCACAGCGCGCTCTCCCCGCCGGGTGCCGTTGTTCATCGGCGCCGGTGCCTTGGCCTTAATCGCGACTGTCGGAATCGGATGGAAGCTGACTCATCATTCGTCGCCCGCGGCTTCCGTCGCGGTCGAGATCACAACCGTTCCGCAAGGAGCATCCGTAAGAATTAAGGGGACCAATCAGGAATGCATCACGCCGAACTGCGATTTGCATCTGACGCCGGGCCAGTATCAAGTTGAGGCCCGACTTAACGGTTACGAAGATCTCAACCGAACCATTACGGCGAATTCACCTGGACCAAATTCAGTGGTCATGTCACTGAGCGAAGTTTCCCCACCCCCGACTCCCAATACGGCGCAGACCCCAGAAGAAAAGTCTTTGCCGGCAAGCGAACAGGCCACGGCTTCCGCGGTCAAGGAAATTCCCGGCCGTCTTCAGATCAACGGAGGCGTGGTTGGCTCGGAAGTATTCGTAGACGGTAAGGCGATCGGAAAGCTGGGGAAGAATGGAAGTTTCTCCGCGCCCGTGCTTCCCGGCGAACACAAAGTCAAAATGCTTTCCGGAAACCGCGAGTCCCCCTCACTTGTTGAACACGTCGGGGCCGGCACTACACTGACGATTAGGGCAAATGATTTCGTTCCGCCCCCGCCAGCGCAACCTGCCGAGCAAACCGATTGGCAACAAGTCAAAGATTCGCAAAACGTGGATCAGTTGACTCAGTTCCTCCAGCGATATCCGAACGGCGCTTTCCGCATGCAGGCCGAAGACAAGCTGGACGACCTTTATTGGAACAAAGACCGCGCCACCGATAGTCCGACGGCTTTGCGGGATTATCTGCGGCGTTACCCCGGCGGAAAACATTCGCAAGCGGCGACCACAGAACTGGCTGGCCTTGACTGGCGGGCAATCGCTGACACAAAAGATGCGAGCGTCCTCGAGAACTATCTCAGGATGTACCCCGCCGGCGACTATCACGATAAGGCGTCAAGCAAACTAGACGATCTCCTCTGGGACCACACTGGCCGCGGCGAGGACACTGGAACCCTGCGCGCTTATCTTCAAACATTTCCCACCGGCAAACACGCCGACCAGGTTCGAAAAGAATTGGATCAATTGACTCGTCCAAAAGAAACCGCCAGTACGATTCAGCCTCATGCAACCGATGCGCCTCGACCCACCACACTCCCTGTGACGAATGCGTCGCCCGTGGACGACAAGTCTGCTGTCCAGGGTATTCTGACCTCCTACGAGAAATACTATGAAGGAGAAGATCTTACGGGGCTGCAACAACTATGGCCCACCATGAGCAATCAGACCGTACAAGGCCTGGCCGACTTTTTTAAGAATGCAACTTCTGTAAAACTTACTTATATTGTCGTGGATGCTCCACAGGTCGCCGGTAACGGCGCGACCATTACGTTTAAACAAGAAGTAAGTTATGTTATGGGCGGCAAGTTTGCTAAGACTAAAGTGGCGAAAGTGACGATGAAACTCAAGAAAGCTAATGCTCAGGGACTTTGGCTCATCGATTCCATTCATTAACCGGATTGCACCGGCCCGGTTCGAGGGAGGGCATTTTGCCGAGCACGCTTAAAGACAATGCTCCACAACATGTGGACTCTTAATCTCGGAGGAAGAGCAATATGTCTAAGATTGCACTGCTACGTCTTCTGTTGCCGCTGTTAGCATTCCCGGCGGTTTCGTTTGCGCAGGAGCACAGTCCGTGCCCCACCTCACTCTCCACCGGCGCCAACCCGCCACAGATCTCACGCACGGGAGACTTAATTTGCCTCGTGCCACAGGTGTATGGACCCTCGGGTTTGGTCGGCCAAAACTTTGGCGGTCCTTTGAATTCAACCTCGGGCCACTCCGTGCACTTCCAGGCCGCCGCAGTTAACGATTTCGGGCCAATCAATTCCGAGATCGGTGTTCAACTGAGTCAATTACCCCTGGCCTCTCCGGCTTCAGGATTTGTGTTTTCGTTTAATCCTTCGTTAGGTGTAGTGACCCGCTCCGCAGAGAGTTTTGGACCCATCCTTACCGACCGCGCGGAGACCATCGGCAAGAAGAAATTATTCGTCGGTGTCAGTTACCAGTTTTTCAATTTCGATCAAGCGGATAACGTAAACCTGCGAAATTTTGGAGCAGTACTGACGCACGAACCGGAGCCCACCGTTTGCGCAACCGCTCCATCCACTCCAGGATGCAGCACTACAGGAGTCCCTACTTACACCCATGATATTGTTGCCACTCAAAATAGCGTGTCGCTCAAAGTGCACCAGGTCACCGTGGTTGCGACCTACGGCATAACGGATCGGCTGGATATTTCTTTGGCGGTTCCCATACTTGAAGTACGGATGGCCATGTACTCCGACGCCAACATATTTAACTTCGAGCCTCCGCCCACGAACCACGCGTTCGCGGTCCCCACGACAGCGTCTAAGTATGAGAACTTCATCTCTCCAACCAATGCTCTCTTCTTTAACGGCAACTCCGCCCGCGGCATCGGGGACTTAGTTATCCGGGGCAAGTTCCTGGCCTGGAAGGGAGAACATTCCTCGGTTGCTGTGGGTGTGGATGGTCACTTGCCGACCGGTGACGCGAACAATTTCCTGGGAGCCGGCACCTGGGGCGTTCGCCCGTTCGTGACTTATACCTATTCCGGAAGAGTTTCTCCCCACGCCAGCGCGGGGTTCCAGGGAAATGGAGATTCAGTGCTGGCGGGTAACATCACCACCCAGCCTGCCACCAACGCCCACCTGCCTGATATCCTCACCTACTCAGCTGGGGTGGATGCAGGCATTATTCGCCGATTAAGCATTTCTTTTGACTTCCTCGGACAATCCCTGCGAGACGCAGCCAAAGTTGCATCTAGCACCTACACAGACTATGTGGGCGCGACCCACTCCGACATTGCGACCTCCATCGGAACCGTGAATCAGGCCAACATCGCTGGAGGATTCAAAGCAAACCTGGTGCGCAACCTGTTGTTTACGGGCAACGTTCTATACCAGACCAACCATGCAGGGTTGCATTCGAAACCAGTCCCGCTCTTAGGACTTTCCTACACCTTCTAGCATCGGCCAGACAGAAAAATCGTAACGACCACATCGCGTCAGACGAAAAAAGGGTCACTGCGTCACCGCAGTCGCCGTTGGTTTTACCTCTTAGTTATGGAATCGTAATCGTAATCGGCAGAGAGCTCTGATGGTTTCCGTGACTATCCGTGGCTACCGTCGTCGCGGTTAGAGTGAGAACATAACTCGTGGCCGGAGGCGCAAGAACAGCCGCCGCCATTAGCGTTGTATTCAAAGACGGGCCGAACGTCGTTAACGTGTTTTCGTCACCATCCATGTCATTATCGCCGGTGCAATCCTCGAAAGGATTCCCTTCGTCGTCGGCACTGCAAGTAAGCGTCCAGGTAACGCCCTGATTCAGCGGATCACCAGTCACCGTTGCCATAAACACCTGTGTTCCACTTAAGGCAACATGCAATGGCCCGGCCGGAGATACGGTCACTCCAAGGCTGGCGATCACCGTAACCGTAGCCGTACCCGTAGTCGTTCCATCCGCCTGCGAGGTGGCAGTAACCGTTACCGCGGGTGGACTGGGCAGCGTGCCAGGGGCGGTATAAACCCCGCTGCTATCGATGGAACCGCATGGAGATCCGCCACCAGAACAGGCCGCGCCAGAGATGCTCCAGGTCACCGCCTGATTGGACGTTCCAGTTACCGTCGCACCGAATGCCTGAGTGTTTCCTACAATAACGCTGGCGGTGGGTGGGTTCACGCTCACATTGATCACAACCGTCAGAGTGATGGTCACGCTGGCGGAGTCGGACTTCGTTGGATCTGCAACCGATATGGCCGTGATGGTGACGGGATTTTGCGGTGGAACGCTGATTGGCGCCGTATATAAGCCGCTCGCCGAAATTGTCCCAACAGTGCTATTTCCACCGACGATGCCATTCACTTCCCACATCACGGCCACGTTGGTTGTGTTGGTGACGGTCGCCGCGAATTGTTGGGTCTGCCCCGTCTGAACGCTGGCACTATGAACGTTAAGCGTGACGCTAATCAGAGGGGTAACCGTAACCGACGCAGATGCCGTACTACTCGTATTCGCATTCGCCACTGCGATAACGGTGAATACCGTCTGACTTGACACAACGGGAGCGGTGTAGGCGCCGGAAGAGCTAATAGTTCCGGTTGCTGAACTACCTCCGTTCACCTGGTTCACATACCAGGTGACGCTTGTATCAGAACTATTCTGAACCGCAGCCGTAAACGACTGGGTGCCACCGGACCCCAGCGTGACCGTCGTGGGAGTAATTGAGGCGGTAACTACGGGCTGAACGATCGTGCGTTGGGCACTGCCGCTGCAACCGACCATGACGCCGATCAGGAGAACCAAAGAGAAGATGGTTGGTAACTTCGGAGAGGACAAAGGTATCTCCTACCGAATCGGCCACCTGCGTCTATTTGAAAAAGCGCCGACGCCGCAACCCGCCGAATCGACGGATGCAGTCTATCAAAAGGATCCCGCTATATCAAATGACCTGCCCCCTGGTGACGTCAAGCTGCTTGTGTAAATACGGAGAGGGTGCGGGTTTTCCATTCCAGATTGAACCTCTGGAAGATGGAGTAGAGGATGCGGTCCACACTTTCTACGTTCACAAAACACACCATGGGACGGGTTCGACGCCGCTGTCGGTCGCCAAAACATCGCACGCTCGCAGAATCAATCACTTGGCGACACGCTCGAATTGGGGTGTTCCGATAAGATTCTTGCCATGATCGTGTCGCTTCGACATCTCCTCGGCTGGATTTTCAGTGTAGTCAGTTCCCGAGAGAACCTCATTCTCGAAAACCTCGCCCTGCGGCAGCAACTGTTAGCTCTGCACGCCAAACGACCGCAACGCCGACTCACTGCGTGGCACAAGCTCTTCTGGGTCATGTTGAGAAAGTTGTGGTCCGGCTGGAGGAACCCTCTCATCCTGGTTACGCCGAGAACCGTCACTGGTTGGCATCGGGCTGGCTTTCGGCTGTATTGGAAATGGCTCTCTAGAACCGGACAGCGGGGAGGCCGCGGCGCAGGATCACCTGCTCGATCGTGTCCTTCGGCTGTTCCTCTTCCGGCAGTCGCTGAAAGCGAACTACCTCGCCTGCCGGAGCGGAAGATGGGAAGACCTGTTGCTTCCCGCGCCACTGAGCTGCTTCCTCTTCGGACTCAAGCGAAGACGCGTCGTGCATCTCAAGCATGGCGGGATACTCGACCTCACGCTCCGAAAGCGGGATCGTCTCCAGGCCGAGCACCGGAATCTCTCTCAGGACTGGCAGCGAACTCTCCGATTGGCGCCCGATCGGTACGAGGCACAAGGAAACCTCGCGCCGCGTATCGAGATCAAGTAGGCGGTTTAACTCGCCGTCCACGAACCCGAGCACGATCTCGGCCAGCAGCCCCGAAGCCGCAGAAACGGCCAGCATATTCGCCAGCAGCGTGCCGTTGTCCCAACCGAAATGGCGATAGGTGCGCGCCTGATACTTCCAGGCGTTCCGCCAGTATGTTCCGGTGCAGATGATCGTCGCGGGCGCGTGAGCCACCGCGGGTTCCATCGCCGTCGCCTGAGCCAGGTTTCTGCGAAAATCACCTTTTCGCAGAAGCCGTAGCGATACATCCGCCGGATTGAAGTGATACACGCCGGCATCCAGGCCCGCGAGATCGCCAGTCACGACGTACAGCTCGATCTCGTAGAGGGCTCCGGTGCAGGCTGCGGCGCGAAAGTACATTTCTCCGCCCGGATATGCGCACTGTTTGGTAATCCCCGCCGAGAAATAGAGAATGCGCGCCAGATCCTGAAGGTCAGGGACCGAATCGGCCCGCGACGAGGGCACTGGCTCTGAGATCGCGGAGAGCGCGGCCACCCCTGTATGCGGCACGTCCCGCGGCAGCGGAAGCGGCTCTATCTTCGGATAGATTTTGAAAGGCTGCGGCCGATTCGTCCAGTCCAGGAAGTGAGGATTGTTACGAATACTCCAGTGGGAGTGTTTCGTGCCATCGTGATACTTCCAAGTCGCCTGCATGTCGCGGTTGTTCATCGGTTACTACGTCAGACTAGCACCTGCAGTGGATCACGGGCGCAAGCAATGAACCTGCGACTGCGGATTTACGCCTGGATCACGGGCGACTCGGACATTGTCGGATTGTGGAAGAGTTGGCGACAATACTTCCACAGTCATGCCTAGGGCTGGAAATCCAAATGTGTTCCTTTTTGACCGGAAGCGCTTTTTCCCAGGGTTTTAACTAAGATACGGTCTTGAAGTTCCTGGACTAGTTCCTGGTCCGCCAGGCCGGAGTAAGCGAGAGGCGGGCATTCAAAGAGTTTGGGTGCGCCTCGAA
>OCZU010000763.1_pt1 | contig 21607 bp, 23 predicted proteins | sample 1539001 | NCBI WGS metagenome assembly OCZU01 (sample SAMEA3539306, study PRJEB22396) | soil metagenome | biome: tundra; feature: field; material: soil | place: USA | collected 2010-05 | depth 0.15 m | reverse complement strand
CCGCACATCTTGCGGATGTCATATCAGCCGCGGCCCGGCCAATGAATTCTGAACAGAGGCGAATTCATCCGGCGACCCGAACCTTTCAGGCGCTCCGAATCTTCGTAAACCGCGAACTGGACGATCTGCGGGCGCTGGTAGATACGGCGCCCAGGGTTCTGAATCCAGGAGGACGCGTGGTGGTGATCAGTTTTCACTCGCTGGAGGATCGCATCGTTAAAGATGCCTTCCGGGAAGCAGCAAGGCAGGCCTCTATGAGATTGCTTACGAAAAAGCCGCTTACGGCAACAGAAGAAGAGAGCGATCGCAATCCGAGGGCACGCAGCGCGAAGCTCCGGGCGGCGGAAAAAGTTTAGATTCCGGAAAAACTGCCGGAGTCCCCGGCACAGCTTTAACCGGCGTGCCGGGCGTTCAGGTTCTGAAGGAAGCGGACGAAGATCCGCAGGATGCAGTGATTCCGTGGTAGGAATCCAATCTGAGGTTGGAAAATGTATACGGGCACGTTGATCAAAGATCTGATGGCGACGGTGGAGCGGGCCGAAAGAGGCGTCCAACAGAAGCGCATCGCCGAAGAGATGGAACTGCGACGGCTCTTTGAGCTGCGAGCTCCTCAAATGCAGCATGTACCGGTTTTTGCAGGAGCGGTGTAATGGCGGCAGCGGCGGCGGCAACGGCAATTCGGAGTGCAATCCCGGCGGCGCGGCGGAACACGTTCTTCACCGGAACGCCAGAAATCTACTTCGCCAAGGCGATCGACAATTCGCGCCTCGTGAAGGTGGAAGATCGCAGGCGAAATCGCGAGATGAAGCAGTTTGGCACGGCGCTGGCTTGTCTGTTCCTTCTGGTGTTCACCTATGCCTGGCAGCACTTCCGGGCGATTGAATATGGCTACCAGATTGAATCGGCGAAGCGCGAGCTCAACGACCTGACCGAGATGAACCGGGCACTGCGGCTGGAGGATGCTTCGTTGCGCGATCCCGAACGGATCGACGTGATGGCGCGGCGCATGGGGCTGGTGCCACCGGAACCGGGGCAAATGATTCGGATGGATAGCGCGTCGACAGACTCGAACGCGCCGGTGATGGCGAGCGTAGAGCCGGTGATGGTGATGGCGGGGCAGTAAAGTGAGAGGCAGTAGCAAATAGCCGCGCTGCGCTCGGTGGAAGGGTCGGAGAGACCCGTCCCCACATGAACTCATTGGCGGTCCCCTTGATTGGTGGGCCGCCATCTTTGTCTAAGCGAGCCAGCGACCAACGAAGTCATGGCAACTAACTCCAACTCCGGCAAGAATGCCCGGCTCTATCTCCTGGGCGCGATGCTCTTATTCTGGTGCTTCGCTATTTGCGGACGGTTAGTCTATCTGCAAGTCTTTCGCTATGGCAGCTTCGCGAAGCAGGCCGAGCACCAGCAGCAGCGCGAGATTCCGCTTTCCGCCAAGCGTGGCGTGATCTATGACCGCGCCGGCCACGAACTGGCGATGTCCGTTCTGGTTGATTCGGCCTTCGCCGTGCCTACCGAGGTCAAGGACCTGCCCACGGCGGTTTCCCTGATTACCCGTATCACCGGCGAAGACCACAACGTGGTGCTGGCCGACTGCCGCAACCACAAGACTTTTTGCTGGGTGGCGCGCAAGGGCGATGACGAAACCATCGAGCGCATCAAGTCGCTGAACCTGCAGGGTATCCATTTTCAAAAAGAGCCGAAGCGCTTTTATCCTGCGCGCGATCTTGCAGCCCAGGTAGTGGGGACTGTCGGCATGGAGGACTCCGGGCAAAGTGGCATCGAGCACGCGTTCGATGACGATCTGCGCGGGCGCGCAGGAAGAATGCTCATTTCGGTGGACGCGCGACGGCAGTGGTTTTCCGACGTGGAGAAACAGCCGGAGCCGGGCCAGAGCCTGGTGCTGACCATCGACAAGAATATTCAGTACATCGCCGAGAAGGAATTGGATCAGGCGATTCACGACACGCAGGCGATTGCGGGGACGGTGATCGTCGAGAATCCGCACACCGGAGAGATTCTAGCGCTGGCGAATCGGCCGACATTCAATCCGAATCTGCGGAGACAAATCACTCCCGCCGCCTTGACCAATCGCGCAGTGAGTTATGTGTACGAGCCGGGATCGACTTTCAAGCTGGTGACGATTTCGGCGGCGCTCGAAGAGAAACTGACAAATCCGGATGAGGTGTTCGACTGCCAGATGGGATCGATCGTCTACAACGGCATGCGCATTCGCGACTCGAAGCCCCACGGCCTCCTGCCGGTTTGGGGCGTCTTGTCGGAATCGAGCGACGTGGGCTCGATCAAGATAGCGCTGCGGCTGGGCGAGGACCGGTTCTACAAATACATTCGCGCCTTTGGATTCGGGCAACCGACTGGGATCGAGTTGCCGGGCGAGACCAGAGGGCTCACCAAGCCAGTCAGCCGCTGGTCGAAGGTTTCAATTGCGGCGATTTCGATGGGGCAGGAGATTGGGATTTCGCCAATTCAATTGGCGGGACTGGTCTCCACGTTCGCCAACGATGGGGTGTGGGTGGCGCCACGCATTGTCGCGCGAAAGGTTGAACCAAACAGCGCTCCGCAGCTGGAGACAGTGGCGTTTCGTCCAGCAGCTTTGCGGCGAGTGATTTCAAGTTACACCGCAGCCCAGATGCGGGCGATGATGCAGAAAGTCGTGCTCGAGGGTACTGGGCGCAAGGCGCTTCTCGAAGGCTATACCTCGGCAGGGAAGACTGGAACGGCGCAGAAGGTGGATCCCGCCACCGGGGCATATTCAAAGACGAAGTATATCGGGTCGTTTGCGGGTTTCGCGCCGCTGAACGATCCGCAGATTGTCGTGGCCGTGATCCTGGATTCGGCAGTGGGCCTGCATCAGGGAGGACAAGTGGCAGCCCCCGTCTTTCGCCGCGTGGCGCAGCAGGTGCTGGAGCATCTGCACACGCCTCACGACCTGCCGCTCGCGCCCAATCATCAGTTGCTGCTGGCATCGCGGGCAAAGGACAACGATTTGGAGGAGGGGACTCCCGACCATCCCGGCGAACCGCTGGAAACCGCAGAGGTGGATGGAGCTTCCTCGCAACAGCCTGCTGACAAGGCAAGTCTGGCGCGGGCGCCCCTTCGGCAGGCTCAGGCCGGGCTTTCGCCCACGATTGCCGGCAGCGAAGGAAAGGTAGTACAAGCGGCAATGCGGCAAAGTGAGCCGATCCAGGGGTCCGCAACCGAAGCGGGAAAGCCAAGTCCAGCACCAGAAAAGAATCCGGGCACAGCGGATACCGCGCAAGCAAAGCTGCCGGCGACTGGAACCGTAGTCCTGGACGTCGAACAAGGCGGAATCGAAGTGCCATCGTTCGTAGGAAAGACCGTCCGCGGAGCCGTGGAAGCTGCTCAGGATGCCGGGCTGGAGCTGGAAGCCATCGGCAGCGGCGTGGCGCGGCAACAGTCTCCGGCTGCGGGGACGCACGTGGCCGTGGGTGCGCATGTGACGGTGCAGTTTGGACGATAAAGAGCCCGGACCGGGGAGAACTAGCCAAGGCCACGGAAAACACAGCTTACGCTTGCGGCTTGCTCCGACTGTTATCTGCCATCAGCGTTGTAATCTCGGTCGGGCGATGCCAGCGTTCAACGACCGCATTCACAACGAGGATAATGACAACCAGGAGGTACAAGTGCTTGACCGGAAGCAAGGAATACCCACCATTGAGCAAGAGAAACAAGTAGGCAAAAAATAAGCCGAATTGGGCTCCCCGCCAGAAACTAGGCTCTTGAATTCCTTGAACTCCATGGGCAGAGTCGACTCCCGCGTCGAGCCTCGGACAATGCTTTCTGCGTGAAGATGCCGCTAAGCTAAGGTTTGCCCTTGCGGGATCGCTCCACTCGTCTATACGAAAGCAAGAAAACTCTTCCTGTTTGACCACGTGAAAAACCGCGTGTTACGGTAATCAGTCACACCATTCCAGCAGACCAGCCGCTGCTCGCTTATTGAGGTTTGCATTTTGTCTTCCGTTGAGGCGACGCCCGCCGGCACCGCGACCACTGTCCGCAAGACTGCGCTGAACGCTGTCCATCGCCAGATGGGGGCGAAGATGGTCGACTTCAACGGCTGGGACATGCCAGTGGAGTATCCGGCGGCGATCGGCTGCGGCATCATCAACGAGCACATGGCGGTGCGTACGGGCGCGGGCATATTCGATGTCAGCCACATGGGCGACATTCGCCTGGCGGGGCCGCAGGCTCTGGCAGCAGTGCAGCATATTTCCATGAACGACGCTGCGCGGCTGGCGGTTGGCCAAGCGCAGTATTCGGCCCTGCTCTATCCGCAGGGGACGTTTGTGGACGATGTGATTGTCCATCGCCTAGCCGAAGATGAGTACCTGCTGGTGATCAACGCCGGAACGCGCGAAAAAGATTTCAGCTGGGTGCGCGACAATACGCGGCAGTTTGATTGTGCGGTAGAAAATCTGTCGGACGACTTCACTCAGATTGCCATCCAGGGGCCGAAGGGCGTAGACGCCCTCCAGAAGCTGACGGACGCGGATTTGAGCGCGGTGAAGTTTTACTGGGTCACGCGCGGGTCCGTCTGCGGACTGAATAATATTCTGATTGCGCGCACCGGATACACAGCGGAAGACGGGTTCGAGATTTACATTCCCGCGGATGAGGCCACCAGCGCCAGGGTTTGGAATGAGATTCTGAACGCGGGCAAGGAATTCGGGCTTGTGCCTTGCGGTCTGGGAGCGCGCAACACTCTGCGCCTCGAAGGCAAGCTGCCACTCTACGGGCACGAGATTTCCGATACGATAAATGTTTGGGAAGCCGGGCTCGACCGCTTCTGCAAGACGGAGAAGCCGGAGTTTGTAGGCCGCGCCGCCCTGGAGAAGGCAAAGGCTGCGGGCGTGACCCGGACTCTGGTCGGTTTGGAGATGGTAGAGCGCGGCATCGCGCGCGATGGATACAAGGTGCTGGATGGCGCGGGACATGAAATCGGATACGTCACCAGCGGGTCGCCGGCGCCGTTCCTGAAGAAGAACATCGGGCTGGCGTATGTGCCACCGGAGTTCGCCGCGGTAGGCACTTCGGTGAAGGTAGAGATTCGCGCGCAGGGCGTGGGAGCGGTAGTGGTGCCGACGCCGTTTTATAAGCGACCGAAAAAATGAAGCAGTGGCGCCGCTACGAAAGCCGCCGGGGACGGCCCCGCTACTAAGATCAAAGCCAGGAGCTAGAGGCCAAAATGGCGTATCCAACGGATCGCAAGTATACGAAAGAGCACGAGTGGATTCAGGCGAGCGGAACGACGGCCACCGTCGGCATCACCGACCACGCGCAGGCGTCTCTGGGTGACATTGTGTTCGTCGAGCTGCCCAAGGTGGGGGCGGAACTCGCTGCTGGCAAGACGTTTGGGACGGTCGAGTCGGTGAAGGCTGTGTCGGACTTATATGCTCCGGCCTCAGGCACCGTCACCGAGACGAATGCCGAACTGGCCACTTCGCCGGAGAAGGTGAATAAGGATCCGCACGGTTCCTGGATGGTGAAGATCACACTGAAGAATGCGGGCGAGTTGAATGGACTGCTTTCCGCCGCGGACTATGAGAAATTCGTGGCAGAAGAGGGTGGGCACTGAAGAATTGCCGATTGCCGCCGTCACCATCCAACTGACCTCGAGCTACATCTAATCAACTTCTTATGCGCTACTTACCCAAATCTCCTGCCGACCGGGAAGCCATGCTGAAGGCCCTTGGCCTGCGCTCGGTTGACGAATTATTTGCTCCCATTCCGGCGGAATACCGGCTGAGCCGCGACCTCAAAGTCCCGCGCCAGATGGCGGAATCGGAAATCGTGGACTACTTCCGGCAGCGCTCGCGGGAAAACGGCGAAGGCTACACCAGCTTTCTCGGCGCGGGTGCGTACGCTCATTATCGGCCGGTCATTATTGATTCCCTCATCTCACGCGGCGAGTTCCTTACGGCCTATACGCCCTATCAGGCGGAGATTTCACAGGGAACGCTGCAATCCATTTTTGAGTTTCAAACGATGATCTGCGAGCTGACCGGTATGGAGGTGGCCAACGCATCCATGTACGACGGCTCAACCGCCGCCGCTGAGGCGGTGATGATGGCGGTTCGGCTTACGGGACGGCGGTCGGTGGTGGTGGCGCGAAGTTTGCATCCGGAGTATCGCGAAGTCCTGGCGACCTACGCCACTCATCAGGGCATGCCGTTAACGATGGCGGGTTTCGGTGCGGATGGGCGCGTGAACGTGAAAGAGATCGAGAACTCGATTACACCCGAGACGGCCGCCGTCCTGATCCAGTCGCCGAACTTCTTTGGCACCATCGAAGATGTGGCCGCGATCGCCGACGTTGCGCACAAACACGGTGCGATGCTTGTGGTCTCGATTGCTGAAGCGGTGTCGTTGGGAATCGTAGAGCCGCCGCGCGAGGCGGACGTCATCGCGATGGAAGCGCAATCGTTCGGCGTACCGCTAGGTTTTGGCGGCCCATACTGCGGCGTGATTGCCACGCGCGAGAAATTCGTGAGGCAGATGCCAGGGCGGCTGGTGGGCCAGACGGTCGACAAGCAGGGCAAACGCGGATTCGCTCTTACGCTGGCCACGCGCGAACAGCACATCCGCCGAGAGAAGGCGACCTCCAATATCTGCACCAATCAGGCGCTGGTGGCGCTAATGGTCAACATCTTCATGACCGTGTACGGCAAGGTCGGATTGAGGGAGTTGGCGTCGCAGAACTTGGCGAAGGCCGAATATGCGGCGGGACAATTCGCGAAACACGGCAAAGTGCTATTTGCCGGCACCCCGCGGTTCAACGAGTTTGTTGTGGAGACCAGCGAAGATCCGCATACCATCAACAACCGGCTGCTGGGACACAAGATGGTTGGTGGGTTGCCATTGAAGAAGTTTTATCCCGAACTGGGGAATGCGGCTTTGTGGTGTTGCACGGAGCTGACCGCGCGCAGCGCGATCGACACGGCTGTGGGGCTAGTCGCAGAGAGCGCGGGGTCGGTGCGATCCGCCAAAGAAGAAGCTGGGGTTGAGGAGGTGGCGCGATGAAGCACATTACACGCAAAGCCACTCGCCACGTCAATCAGAATGAAGGTCTGATCTTCGAGAAGTCATCCGCCGGAAAAGCTGCCTGGAAGCTGCCGCCGCTCGACGTTCCGGAAGTGGATACCGCCAGGCTTCTCGGTTCATCGGAGAGAAAAGATCTCGGGAACATGCCCGAGGTGAGCGAGATCGAGATCATCCGCCATTTCACGCGGCTCTCGACGTGGAATTACGCGATTGATCTCGGCATGTATCCGCTGGGTTCGTGCACCATGAAATACAACCCACGCGTAAATGAAGCGGTGGCGCGCGTAGAGGGAATCGCGAATGGGCATCCGTATCAACCGGAGAAGATCTCGCAGGGCGCGCTGCATATTCTCAAGACGCTGAGCGAGTGCCTAATCGAAATCACGGGAATGGACGGGATCACTCTGCAGCCCGCCGCCGGTGCGCATGGCGAGATGACCGGGCTGCTCATGGTACGAGCGTACCACCAGTCCCAGGGCAATGATCGGAAGAAGATTCTGATTCCCGACTCGGCGCACGGCACGAATCCGGCCACGGCTGCGATGGTGAACTATGCCGTCGAAAACCTGAAGTCGGATTCGCGAGGCATGGTGGATTTCGCCTCGCTGGAAGCGCAGATGAGCGAAGACGTCGCTGCGCTGATGCTTACCAACCCCAACACTCTGGGAGTTTTCGAGCAGGATATCCACAAGATTGCCGACATCCTGCACGCCAAAGGTGGTTTGCTCTACATGGATGGCGCCAACATGAATGCGTTGGTCGGCAAGGTGCGGCCGGGAGATTTTGGCGTCGACGTAATGCACTTGAACCTGCACAAAACGTTTTCCACGCCGCATGGCGGCGGCGGCCCAGGGTCAGGGCCGGTCGCGATCAAGAAAATCCTTGAGCCCTTCCTGCCCACTCCAGTGGTGGTCTCCAAGGCCGATGGCACGCTGGGTTTTGAATATAACCGCCCGCAGTCAGTCGGAAGGGTGCGCGCTTTCTATGGCAACTTTGGGATGTTTGTCCGCGCTTTGGCGTACATCCAGGCGAATGGGCCGGATGGCTTGCGGCAAACCACGGAAGATGCCGTGCTGAACGCCAACTACATTCGTAAAGGGCTTGAGGGCACATACGATCTGCCGTATTCCACGCCGACCATGCACGAAGTCGTGTTCAGCGACAAGTTGCAGGCGAAAAAAGGCGTGCGCACCATGGACATCGCCAAGCGGCTGATCGACTACGGCTTCCATCCCTATACGACAGCGTTTCCGCTGATCGTGCCGGGTGCGCTGATGATCGAGCCCACCGAGAGCGAGTCGAAGGAAGAGATGGATTTGTTCATCGAGGCAATGAAATCGATTGCGGAAGAAGTGGAAGAGGATCCGCAGACGGTGCTCGATGCCCCGCACTCAACGCGGGTGTCGCGGCTGGATGAAACGGCCGCCGCCAGGAAACCGGTCCTGCGCTGGAAGCCCGCTGTGTAATTGTTGATTGTTGATTTCTGATTGATGATCGAAACCGCCGGAGCGGCCCTTCCATTCGCAATCTTGGAATCAGCAACCTTCCATCAACAACCAACAATTCACTCCAGCTCCTCATTTGTCCGAGATGTCGACGGACGCGCGTGTCGTTTCCCAATCCAACCGCAGCGTGCAGCCGCCCGCGGATTTGTCGTAGGTGAGGGTGAAATTCTCCACCGGCGAGGGCAGCTTGGAAGTTTTCATATCCACGCGAACCAGTTCGTCACTCTCATACTTGTAAGGGATACCCCATTCTCCAGTCTTCTTGCTAATGATGAGCGTCCACTTGTCGGCACTGGGTACGGTAAAGATCGTGTAGCTGCCTGCGGGTACGGTCTTGCCGCCGACTACCACATCGGAGCTGGCGACGAAGGTTGTGGCTTCATTGGCCCCGGTGCGCCAGACTTGGCCGAAAGGTACGAGGTCACCGTAAATCTTGCGGCCTTTCATGCGCGGACTGGAGTAGTCGGTCTTGACGGTTTTTCCGCCACCGAAATCGCAGGTGGCTGAGGCAGCAGGGCTAGGCTTGCCTCCGCTCATCTGAGCGAAAGCAGCGGTGGTGAACAGGATGGTAAGCAGCGTGGGAAGGGCGATTCGTTTCTGCATGGTTTCTCCTTTGAGTACTGAACATTGCTTAAGAGCTTTAGACGCGTCAGAAAGGCATATGTCAGCAGAGGGTCAATTATGCTCTCTCGGCCACGGCGGTTACAATCTCCAGATGCCGGTATTCGACGAAAGGCAGGAAGAGCTGGAACACTACGAGACCATGATGGGCGTGCCGCGCGGGCGGCTGGCTGTGACCATGGACACCATCACCGATGCCATGGCGCTGGTCGGCCAGCACGGCGTCTATTGCCAAAGCCAGCGCTGGCCGGGCAAGCCGGTAATGGATATCCAGATCATCATGAAAAGTCTGACTGACGCCAAGGAATTGATCCAGAGCGTGATGGAAGAACTCAAGAAGAATTCTTGATAGTTGATTTACAATTGCGCGGGTGCAATTCTCGGGAAGGGCAAAATCAACATGGCGCCAAGGAAAAGGAAGAAGACTGCCGCAACTCTGATTCTCTTTTTACTGTCGGGCCTGACTGTGGTTTCCGGGTGGGCGCAGACGGCCGCTCCGGCAACGCTAACGCCGGATGAGCGCGAAGTCGCGCTGAAGAGCCTTCAGGCCACCCACGATAAGTTCCTGCAATCCATCGCGGGCCTTTCTCAGAAACAGTGGACGTTCAAACCAGGGCCGGACCGCTGGTCGGTGGCGGAGGTCGCCGAGCACATTGCAGTTTCGGAAGCTACGATTCTCGGATTCGTACAAAAACAGCTGATGATCTCGCCCGCAACTCCCGAGAAGCGCGAACCAGTGAAGGGAAAAGACGAAATTGTCTTGCAGAAGGTGCCCGATCGCAGCCACAAAGCACAAGCCCCGGAATTTCTTCGTCCCACCGGCCGATGGGCCACGGAAGCGGATCTGACGAAGGCATTTGAGGAAAGCCGCAGAGCCACGATAGATTACGTGCGGACGACGAATGACGACCTGCGCGACCACTTTCTGGATCATCCTTTGCTGGGGACGCTGGACGGTTACCAGTGGTTGCTTCTGATCTCGGCTCACAGCGAGAGGCACACCGCCCAGATCGAAGAAGTGAAGGCTGATCCAAACTTTCCGAAGAACTAAGAACAACTAAGACCTAAAGAAGCCGAAAAGGGCACACTGAAATTCTCGGTGTGCCCGTGCCCTTGCAGCGCAAGCCTATGCGAGCGTGTATTTCCCGCGCTCGATTACTCTTTGTGCAATCTGCTGGCGAAGTTCGATGGTGTTGTACGGCTCGTGTTTGCCCAGGCGGCGCAGGATTGCCATCTGGGTGCGCAGCATGTCACCGTCGGCGACCGCGGCGATCACTTTCCTGGCCGCGGACTCGACCTTCTCCATCGCCTGCGAGAGATAGACGCGCGTCATGGCAATCGGTAGAGCGGCAGCAGCTTCGCCTTTTGCCTCTGCAACCTTCTGGGCGCGCAGCACCGCCGACTCCATAGCATAAGTTTCAATGGTCATGTCGGCGATCGCGCCCATGATCTCCTGCTGGTCCTGGATCGCTTGCATGTATTTCTGCGTCGCAGCACCGGCGGCGAACAGGCCGAGTTTCTTCGCCTGGCCGACCAGTTTGCGCTCTTCGGCGAGCGGGCCTGCAAGCTCCTCGCTCATCGACGGTCCCGAGAGCACCTCATCCATCAGCTTCTTGATGGCGGGCATGAGCGGCAACTGTCCACTCATGGCGCGCTTCAGCAGGAATCCCGTGATGATAAGACGGTTGATTTCGTTAGTGCCCTCGAAGATGCGGTTGATGCGTGCATCTCGGTAGGCGCGCTCGGCTGGATACTCCTCGACAAAGCCGTAGCCGCCGTAGATTTGCAGGGTTTCATCGACGACGTAGCCGACCATTTCCGAGGCCCAGACCTTGATGATCGAGCACTCCACCGCGTATTCCTCGATGGCCTTGCGAGTTTCCTTCATCGCGTCGGCGCCGGATTTGTCGACCTCGCCGAGCGCCCCGTCCATCATGCCAACCGTGCGGTAGACTAGCGATTCTCCAACATAAATCAACGCGGCCATATTGGCGATTTTCTCCCGCACCAGCCCGAAGTCGGCGATGACCTTGTTGAAGGCCTTGCGTTGCTTGGCATAGGTAATAGCGTGTTCGAGGGACACGCGGCCTCCGCCCACGCACATCGCGCCCAGCTTGAAGCGACCGACGTTCAGAATATTGAAGGCGATGATGTGCCCCTTGCCGATTTCACCGAGCAGGTTTTCCACCGGCACTTTGCAATCGCTCAGAATGATGGGACAGGTGGAGGAGCCACGAATGCCCAGCTTGTGCTCTTCGCCGCCGATGGAAAAGCCAGGAAACGTTCTTTCCACCAGAAACGCCGTAAACTTCTCCCCGTCGATCTTGGCGAAAACGGTGAATAGGTCCGCGAAGCCAGCGTTGGTAATCCACATCTTTTCGCCGTTGAGGATGTAATGCTTGCTATCGGGTGAAAGCTGCGCGCGGGCGCGACAGTTCAGCGCATCGGAGCCAGAGGATGCCTCCGACAAGGCATACGCGCCAACAATTTCGCCCGCGGCCAAGCGCGGCAGATACTTCTTCTTCTGCTCCTCGGTGCCAAAATAAACCAGAGGCAGCATCCCGATGCCGCTGTGCGCGCCCCATGTGGTGGCAAAGCCAGCGTACTTGGCGATGTGGTCCGCGATGACCGCGGCGGTCACCTTATCCATTTCGAGGCCGCCGTAAGCTTCGGGAACTTCGACTCCGCTCAGGCCAAGGTCGCCAGCTTTTTTCAGCAGATCTCGCGAAATGGAGAAGTCTTTATGCTCCATCTTCTCCACGTTGGGCAGGATTTCGTTAACAGTGAACTCTTCCGCCGTCTGCCCGATCAACTGTTGCTGCTCGGTGAAGTCTTCGGGCGTGAAGACTTCGTCAGGGCGCCGGGATTCGAGTAAGAAGCTGCCGCCAGAAATTCTGGTCTTGGGAATTGCTGTGGTTGTGGCCATCACTCATCCCTTCAAATGCGAATTCCACCACGGAGGCACGGAGACACAGAGGACTTGTCAATTGTAAGCGAGAAAGCGCCCTGAAGCTCCTTGCGTTCGTAATCCCGGCGGGTTACGAGAGACTTTCGAAAATCCCCGCAGCACCCATCCCCCCGCCGACGCACATGGTCACCATGCCATACCGCCCGTTGCGGCGCTTGAGTTCGCGGATGATCGCTGCCATCAGCTTGGCTCCAGTACAGCCCAGAGGATGCCCCAGGGCGATCGCGCCGCCGTTCGGGTTGACTTTTGCTGGATCGAGCCCGGCTTCTTTGATCACCGCGAGCGACTGTGCGGCGAAGGCCTCGTTCAATTCAATCACGTCGATATCGGAGAGCTTCAGCCCAGCCATCTTCAGAGCCTTCGGAATTGCGAATACCGGTCCAAGTCCCATTTCTTCGGGCTTGTATCCCGCAGTGGCAAATGACACGTAGCGGGCCAGCGGCTTGATGCCAAGCGCCTTCGCCCGCTCCGCGGACATCACCACCGCGGCCGCCGCACCATCGGACATTTGAGAAGAATTTCCCGCGGTCACCGTACCTTTGACATGGAATGCGGGCTTCAGCGCGAGCAGAGCTTCGAGCGAAGTATCGGCGCGCGGTCCTTCGTCCATCTTGAAAACAATCTCCTGCCGCTTGGGCTTCGAGCCATTCGGAGTCGTCAAGCTCACCGGCACAGGCACAACTTCGTCGTCGAACTTTCCTGCCTGGATCGCGGCCAGCGCCTTCTGGTGGCTGCGCAAGGAGAATTCGTCGGCTGCTTCTCGCGTGATGCCGAAACGTTGCCCGACGCGCTCGGCCGTGAGGCCCATGTTCAGGTAAGCGTCAGGGTAGTGGTCAACGAGCCAGGGATTCGGCGAAACCTTGTGCCCACCCATCGGGATCATCGTCATGGACTCCGTTCCGCCGGCGACAATCACCTCCGCCCCGCCGCTCATGATGCGCTCGGCTGCCATGGCAATCGCCTGCAGCCCCGACGAGCAGAAGCGGTTGATGGTGAGCGCCGAAACCTCGACCGGCAAACCGGCGCGCAGGGAAGCGATGCGGGCCACGTTCATCCCTTGCTCGGCCTCGGGCATGGCGCACCCGAGGATCACGTCCTCGATCTCCCTGGCATCGAGGTGCGGCACGCGTTCCAGCGCTCCTTTGATAGCGACGGCCGCCAGTTCATCGGGGCGGGTCGCGCGGAGCGTGCCTTTATAGGCGCGTCCCACGGGCGTACGGACAGAAGAGGCAATTACGACTTCGCGCATGGCAACTCCTGAATCAACGATTTCGGTGATCAACGATCGCGGTCGCGATCAACAATTTCGGTAGCGAACTATCTACATTACCAACCGGGGCAGAGCGTCGCATCAATCGGCTGCAGATATTAGATGTGGCAAAAGCGGAATCGGACCACGATCCCCGGCAGCCTAAAGGGCTCCCGTACTAAAGGGCTCCCGTACTTGACGGCAGCCCAGCCCAGGAGTAGCGTTGCCTCGCCTCGGGAAGCACCAATCAAGACGAATCCAATCAATAAAGGAGGCTTCTATAAACTGGAAGTCCTTGTGGATCGCAGTTGCACTGGTGTTGCTAACGGCGCTGGCTGTCGGCCAGTCTCAAGAGCAATACCTCGATGTGTATATCGCGCAAGTAAAACCGGAAAAGCGGGCCGATTTTGACGCCCTTTCGAGAAAGATGGTGGCAGCCAATCGACAGAACAAAGGGGATGCCTGGCTCACCATGGAAACGACCTATGGACGTGGAGACCGCGTTACCTTCATCAGCACGCGCAACGGCTACGCGGACGCAGAACAAGCCACGGGTGCGTTTTTCGGAGCGCTGCAGAAAACGTATGGCAAGGCTGCCGCGGAGAAGATATTACAGGATTTCGACTAGTGTTTGACGAGTTCGCGGACGGAGTTCCGCCGTCGCCGTTGGGATCTGAGCAGCAATGCTCCCGCCGATGCTGCGGCGATGGCAAAAATGCTGGGAGACTCACGCTATCTGCGGACTACGGCTGTACACGTGAAACCGGGACAAGTCGCTGCCTTCGAAAATCTGCTGAAGGACCTGAAGACTGCGCGAGAGAAGACCTCGCCACCGCAAACCACCCTGGTATCGCAGGCTGTCGCTGGCCAGGAGGGTACGGTGTTTTATGTGACTGTTTTGCAAAGCTCTCTGGCAGGGTTCGACAAGCTTCCGACCACCCAGCAGACGTTGGGAGACGAGGGTTACGCGAAGTTCCTCAAGATCAACGCGGATGTGGTCGAAAACACGGAGACGGTGATCAATCGTTTCTTGCCCGAGTTAAGCAACGCACCCGAGGAGGTGGCTGCCATCGCTCCGGAATACTGGGCCCCTAAGATGGCAGTGGCCAAGGCCGGTACTGCCAAGTCTCCCGCAGTTAACGCAGCCGAAACTACCAAGATGAACGACAAGGACAAACACTAGCGAGGGATATCGTCTGGTGCAGTCGGGATTATCGACGCCGGCTGGTTCGCATGCCGAATCAGCCGGCGTTGCTTTCTCAGATTATTTTCCCGAAGCGTACTTCAGTGGGCAGGAGCGTAGAAGTAATAGTCCGCCGTGTAGCTGCTCTTGGTTTCGGCGTTTGGATGCAGGGCGTCGCATCCCTCGGCCGGTGGCTGGCCGCCGTGCGTGCGAACTCGCTGAATCGTGGTCACGGTGGTGAGCAACCCTTTGCCCGAGTGACCAACAACATTCACCAGCAGCCAGGGAATTGAACCCGAATCAAGGGCGTCCACCCGTGCCACGGCTTTCCCTGTGACCTCGCTGCCATCCTTCAGTTTCCACGAGGGGCCGGCAGAATGTTGTCCAATCACCTTGTCTTTTCGATCATGAAGCTCCGCCTCAGGCGCCTTGAGCGTCCAACTGAACTTCCCATCCGCGGCAGCCTGGCAGGTATAGATCTGCGATCCAGACGCGTGCGCGTACAGGACGACTTCTTCGCCGGCGGGAGCCTGGATCGCATCCGGCACATCCGGCGGAACCTCTTTCAGCGGGGCATCTTTCGCCTGGGCATTCGCGAAAAAGGATCCGAGTACGAGGACGCCCACTCCGATGACCGCAGCAGAAGCCGAGAGAAATCTTCGCATGAGGGCGATTGTAGCAGGCAACGATTCTCCCCAGCTCACGGCTTTTCCCAATGGGTTGAGCTATATTGCTTGGGGTCAAACGTAGCTGCGTCCAGCTTCGCGTTGTTCTGCATATCCGAATACTCTTCGCTGAACACCTTCTTGTCGTCAACGTAAACCTCAACCCGCGCCGCTACCCACCCGCCCGCCAGTTGGCGGTAGTCGTCAAACCGAACGTTCTGGAACTTGCTCGGATCGGCCCGCGTCGGCTCAAACAGCCGCACAAACAGCAAACGATTCTTGTCTACCCAGAACTGCTTCGATGCCAGGTCGCCGTTCTCCGCACCGACAACATAGACGGGCTGCCCCTCCCAGGTCTCCTCGTGAAACTTGGTAAGGTCGTACCCCTCGGCTTTCGTGATCTTAATAGTGTCCTCCGGGGCCTGGCGATAGACGTCAAATCCCAACACCAGAAGCATATTCATGCGCGGACGAGTCCCCGACTCTTTGCCTCCAGCGACTATCGTGAGGGTCCCGTCGACCATGAGGAATCCATTGCCATCGCTGGGAGGCCCAATATCGATGCGTAACTTCCCCGGCAGCGCCAGCGCCTCATACCAGGTCTCAACTTTGGTGGTGCCATCGGGGTTGTAGGTCGTGCTCTTCTGAGTGAAGGTCAAGGTTTCGTACCACGACTTCGCATAGCGATCATGCATAGCCCGCAATACGTCCTCGCCGCTACGAACCTCCTGGGCGTGAGCAAGGGTCAAAGGAAAGGCGGTCAACAAAATCAGTAACAGCAACCGCAGTCTTTTGGAGTTCATCGATTCCTTTCGGATGCGGGCGTGACGAGGTTCAACGCCATCGAAGCATAGACGAAGAGAAACCACAAAGCGTTCACCTTGGCATTCTAAGGCTTCGCCCAGTCCTGCCAGGAGAGCCCCTTCACGCGTGAGAACTCGGAGACGTTGGCTGTTACCAGCGTGAGTTGGCGCGCCAGAGCCTGACCGGCGATCAAGTAGTCGTAAGCGCCGATAGGTTTGCCAGCGGCTTCCAAGGCTGCTCGGATCGAGCCTGCGGCACGGGAATCCTCGTTCTCGAACGGAAGCGCGATCACCGGACTGGACAGGAGCATTTCCAGACGCCGGGTGTTCATTTCAACGGGTGCGCTCTTGGCAATTCCATACCAAAGTTCAAAGTTGACGACCGAGGAGACATAGACTTGAAGATCGCTCCGAATGGCCTTCTCAAACCGGTCGCGGACGGCGGTCGGCGCCCCGTTGATCAGCGCGATGCAGGCGTTCGTGTCAAGCAGGTAGCTCACTTAAGAACGGGACGCTTCGTCATGGTGGGTTGGCTGCGTCGGGATGGGAACCGCTCGGAATTCAATTCATCGAGTCTGCGAAACAATTCCGTCGGATCCTGGATGAGTGGTTCGAGCAGCACTCCCTGACCCACTCGCCGCACCCGCACACGGTCGCCCTCAAATCGAAACTCCCGCGGTAGCCGCACCGCCTGGCTGCGGCCGTTCTGGAAGAGCTTGGCAATGTCCGTCTTCGCCATTTCACGTGTCTCCCTAATTAGTATATATCAATAATATATACCGGACAAGAGGCCCTAATTCCTCAGCGTCTTCCCCGTCTTCAAGGTGTACTGAATCCGCTCCTGCGTCTTCTTCTCGCCGCACAGCGACTTAAAACCCTCGCGTTCCAAGTCGAGGATGTACTGCTCGCCGACCGGCGTGCCCGGCGTGACGTTGCCGCCGCAAAGTACCTCGGCGATCTTCGTCGCCAGCTTCACTTCATATTCGGTGATGTAATCGCCTTGCCGCATCAGGTGGACACCCATTTTGAGAGTAGCCAGAAGGCTCTCGCCCGGAGCGGGTATATCGTTGCGCGGAACGGGCGGCTCGTATCCCGCGCGGACCAATTCGAGGACGCGGCCTTTGGCGTCGGAGAGCACACGCTCGCGGTTCATGGTGATGCGGTCGCTTTCCGTGAGAAAGCCCAGGCCGCGTGCTTCATGCGCCGAGGTGGCGACCTTCGCGGTGGCGATGGTTTCAAATGCCCGCTTGATGGCTTCCAACATCTCGATAGACCCGGCGAGCGCATCGCCGGAAACTTTGCCACCGCGCCCTGCGGCCGCGCTATCGACGGCCCGCAGCAACATCTCTTTGCATCCTCCGCCGCCCGGGAGCAGGCCAACGCCAACCTCGACCAAGCCCGTGTAAAGCTCCGCGTGGGGCTGGCGAGCCGCGGCATGCAGCGAGATTTCCGTGCCGCCTCCCAGGCACAGTCCGAAGGCCGAGGCCACCACCGGCTTCGGCGAAAGCTTTATGGCCTGCGTCATGCCCTGGAATTGCCGGATGGCAAGGTCCACATCGTCCCACTCTTCTTCCTGAACGCTCATGAGCAGCAACATGAGGTTGGCGCCGACAGAGAAATTCGTAGCATCGTTGGTGATGACGAAAGCGTCAAAGTTGTCGCCAGCCCCGCCGGGTTTGAGGGTTTGAAGAATAAAACCAACGATGTCAGCACCCAGCGAGTTCATCTTGCTGTGGAACTCGATGCAGGCGACGCCATCGCCCAGATCGACCAGCGATGCGCCAGAATTCTTCTTGACCACGCCGTTGGACTTCTTTGCGACCGTGACCGACCACACGCCAGCGGGAACTTCGACCGGCTTCAATTTTCCCGTAGCCAGGTCGAAGTAAGCGCGCCCTGACAAGGTCTTGGGATCATCGGCGTACCACGACTTGTTGCCGGACCCGAGCAGCTTCTCGACGTTCGCGGCAACAGGCTTGCCTTCTTTCCGCATGCGAGCAACGGTGGTCTCGACGCCCGCGGCATCCCAGAGTTCGAACGGACCGAGTTCCCAGTTGAAGCCAAGCCGCATGGCGCGATCGACCTCGACGATCGAGTCGGAAATTTCAGGTACGCGGTTGGCGGAGTAGCTCCAGAGATCAGTTAACGCCGACCACAGGAACTGGCCTGCCTTGTCACCCTTCTGTGGGCCGCTGCCTTCAAGGCCGAGCAGCATGCGCAGCCGCGCGCCGGTGTCTTCGATGTTCTTCGCCATATCGAGCGCGGCGAACTTTGGCTTCTGCCGGGGATGATATTCCAGCGTCTTCCAGTCGAGGGCCAAGCGTTCGTCTTCTTTGCCCTCGCCGCCCTTCACTTTCTTGTAGAAGCCGCCCTTGGTCTTGTCGCCCAGCCATTTGCGCTGCAACATCTGAGTGAAGAAATCGGGCAGTCGAAGTTCACTGCGTTCGTCGTGGACATTTGAGGTCATATTGCCCACCACATGCCCCAGAATGTCCAGCCCGACCAAGTCAATGGTGCGGAAGGTTGCCGACTTCGGCCAGCCGACAGCCTGCCCCGTGAGCGCGTCCACGTCCTCGATGGTCAGATCCATCTCCCGCATCAAACGCATCACGTTCAACACCGAGAACGTGCCGATCCGGTTGCCAATGAAATTGGGCGTATCTTTGGCCAGCACGACGCCCTTGCCCAGATGCACATCGCAGAAGTGCGAGACCGCGTCGATTGCAGCGCGATCGGCTTCCGGCGTGGGAATAAGTTCGAGCAAGCGCATATAGCGCGGCGGGTTGAAGAAATGAGTACCAAACCAGGAGCGGCGGAAATCGTCGGAGAAGCCTTCAGAGATTCTTCCGACGGGCAGGCCGCTGGTGTTGGTGGTGACAATGGTGCCGGGCTTGCGGATGGCCTCGACCTTTTTGAGCAAGGCACGCTTGATGTCGAGATTCTCTACGACGGCTTCGATGATCCAGTCGACCTCAGCCAACTTCTTGAGGTCGTCGTCAAAGTTGCCGATAGTGACGAGGCGGGCCAGTGAGGAATCCATAAAGGCGGCGGGCTTGGATTTCTTTGCAGCGTCGAGGCCAGCGGCAGCGACCTTGCTACGAGCAGTCGCACGGGCGCCGGGCGGAACATCGCCCGGAACGATGTCGAGCAGGTAGCTGGGGACTCCTGCGTTGGCAAAGTGCGCAGCAATGCGGGCGCCCATGGTTCCGGCACCGAGAATGGCGACTTTATGAATGCGCTTCATGATCGAATCTCAAATGTCATGGCGGTACCCTGTGCTCCCCTGTGTCCTCTGTGGCAAAGATTTTGAAGTTGCCAATTACCCCGGACGCTGCCTAGGGAAGTTTATCCACCGCCCAGTCGTTGTTGCCAGTGTTCACAACGACAATGGTTGAAAAGCGGCGTCGAGTGTGTCCGTTCTTCGAAATGCTGCCAATCAAAACAACCGGAAACTCGTAGCGTGCACGCTTCAGCAGCTTGCCGCGCCCGATTTCATAGGCAGAGGGACCAGGGTTGGAGAAAAATCTCTCAAGCACCTCCGAAGTAGACGTTTCCTTGGCAGAACTGGTGAGCAGCGCCATCCCGTTTTCGACATCGCCGGATTGCCAGGCTTGCAACAAGTGATCGGCGGCCGCAAGCGCCGCGAAATAGCCGGCGTCCACAGCAACAGCAGACCGGGTCTTGGCCGCCAAAGACGATAGCGGTAGCAAAAGGCACGCAATCAATAGCAACACCTGAAAGCGGAATTTGCGCTGTCTTCTCCACAGCCAGCGCGACGCCGGCGCTACCGGGCGATGGGCTTCACGAAGAGGCATAACAAGCATTATGCGGGATGAGGCGGCATGGAAAAAATGCAGCAAGACTTCCCCTGTCAGAGTTCGGCGTGCGCTTTCACGTACTCCATCGCGCGCCTGGCCATTTGTTTTTCTCCTTGGTAGGCGAGCAGCGTCGGAGCATCTTCCAGGCGGACCCAGCGTGCCTGTGCAACTTCCACCCGCATTTCAGGTGCAATGTCGTTGATGCGGCCAGAGCGGTAGCGCATCAGGTAGAAGGTGACAACCTTGAAAACGCGCCCGCCGTCGCCCCACGTGCGTGTGTATACGTACTTGATGTCGTCGAGCTTGGTGACTAAATCAGCGGTCACGCCGCTCTCCTCGTAGACTTCCCGCAGCGCGGTTTCGAGCGGCTTCTCGCCCGGATCCACCAAGCCCTTGGGCAAGGCCAGCACTGGTTTCGTCTTTCTGGCTACCTGCCTTGATCGATCAGCCACCGCCCGGCCGGGCTCCCCGCCCGGCTCTATAGCTGCCATCCACCAGTCTCCGTCACGCTTCCGGATGACCACACCGCCGGCAGATATCTCCCGCACCATATAGTCGGCAAGTTAGCAGGATTACAGGAGTTAGTCATCCACAGCGCGAAGGGTTAACACTCAAGTAACGTGCCTAGGGTTCGCTCGTAACCTCGCTGGCACTAAGGTGGTCTGCAGCTTTCCCCGATAAAGTGGCATCCTAAAGAGGTTGGTGGGGTTCCCGCAAACGGGGACATGGAGTTCCGGTGAAGAGTCTTGGCAAGATGATCCGGTCAGTACAGGCCTTTGGACGGGAACTCTCCCGCAAGGGTGCTGCGGCTGAACCACGGCTTCCTGCCATCGGCGTGGCGCTAGGCGGCGGCTTTGCCCGCGGTATGGCGCACATCGGAGTTCTGAAAGTCCTCGAAGAAGAAGGAATTCCCATCCGCACCGTCACCGGCACGAGCGTAGGCGCGTTGATTGGTGCTGCTTACTGCAGCGGTCTTTCCATCGAGGAACTTGAAGCAGTCGCACACTCGGTTCGCTTCACCACCTTCGCCCGCTGGACGGTTTCGCGTTTCGGCTTTGCCTCCAACGACCGCATGGTGTCATTCCTGAATCGCACTTTGAAGGTGAAGACGTTCGAAGAGCTGCGCATTCCGCTCGGTATCACCGCCACCGATTTCAACAGCGGCGACGGCGTGGTTTTTCACTCTGGCTCAATCGTTGATCCCATACGCGCCAGTTGCGCCTATCCCGGAATGTTTCTGCCGGTCGAGATTCGCGGACGCTGGCTGGTGGATGGCATGCTCTCTCATCCCGTGCCCACGTCGCCGCTGCACGAGATGGGCGCGGACCGCGTGCTGGCAGTGCATTTGAGGGGACAGTGGTCGAAAAGCGGCGCCCCGCGGCATCTTTTTGACGTGATCGGCCAATCCTTCGCCATCGCCCAGGACCAGATGAGCCATCTCTGGCGTGGCGCCGCCGACGTGATCGTCGAACCCGACGTGGCCGGATTCGCCTACGACGACTTCAAGCGGGCGGGTGAACTGATCAGCGCCGGAGAAGTCGCAATGAGGAAGGTGCTGCCCGAAGTGCGCAAGTGGCTGGAGCTTCCGGCGGAAACGTCAGTCGCACCGAAAACACATTCTGTAGTGGCGCGTCCTGCGCCCATGCCGGCGGACTAGCCCTAATTTCTCACCGCTTGGCAAAGAGGAATGAATTTTGTTGGAATGGGGAGTT
>OCZU010000762.1_pt1 | contig 21607 bp, 10 predicted proteins | sample 1539001 | NCBI WGS metagenome assembly OCZU01 (sample SAMEA3539306, study PRJEB22396) | soil metagenome | biome: tundra; feature: field; material: soil | place: USA | collected 2010-05 | depth 0.15 m | reverse complement strand
GGGTCTGTGCTGCTGGTGAAATTCGCGATCGGGGACGCCGCGCCGGGGCACCAGGTCATGCAGTTTCGTCGTAGCCCTGGACCGCAGCGGCGGCGTGCCCATGTGCAATCTTCTTCTCTCCTGCAGCCCACGCCGTACGCTATCGGCGCGAGGCCCGCTGACCGCCTGCCGGGAGAGTTTGCGGCGGATGCCGTCTAGACCGGTGCTGACGCTGCTGACAATGTCCGCCAGCGTTCGCGGAGCCGCCGGCATGCTCCGACGGATTCCGTGACGCCTGGGCAGTACCACCAGGGCGGCGAGTGCGAGCACCACAGCGGCGAGCACTCCGCCAAACAAATAGATCATAATGATCTCCTAGAACGCCGGCAGCGAGGTCATGCGCGGGCCTGCCGCCTTCGACCTGTCACCATGCCGACGGCTATTGGCGGGATGTGCTGTGCCATCGCGGCCAGCTGGTCGCGTGCCTGATGCAGTGCCTGCTCAGGCATGGTGCCCGACGGGACTCGGCCCGCGGGGTCATAGCTGAGCCAGCTGTCGATCAACTGGCTGAGCTGAGCCGGAACGCCGGGCACAAGTTCATGAACCTGCTGGGGCCTGACTCCCTGGACTATGAGTTCCGCGTAGGTATACATGTCAGCCTTCTCGCCAGCATCCCAGCGGAGCGGAGGCTCGCCTGTGATCAGCCAGTAGAACACTGCCCCTACGCCGAACAAGTCGGCCGTTGGCTTGTCCCAGTCGGGCGTCCGGCGCCCCAGTTGCTCGGGAGAGGCGAAGAATTTGCTGCCGCGGGCCACTGCCGTGTAGGTGCTGTCCTGGACTTGCCAGAACCGAGATAGCCCCCAGTCGATGATCCGCACCTGGGAACCGTCAAGTACGACGTTACTGGGCTTGATGTCTAGGTGAACGAGACCTTCAGCAGAGGCGTCGATGAGACCGGTGAGGATTTGCCTGACAATATCAGCGGACCGCTCCAGCGTTCGATGCAGTTCGTCTTCCGGGTAGCAGCGGGATAGGCTGCCCGGCCGGTACATAGGATAGACAATGTAGTATAGGTCGCCGTCCTTGCCATTATCGGTTATACAGCCAATATGGTCGCTCCTGACGTTCTTGATGCGCAGTTCGCTCTGATAACTTCGCTGTTGCAGGCTGATGGTCGACTCTGGGGACTTGGCTGCTCTGGCGGACAGTGTCTTGACTACGTACCAGCGTGAGTCGTCCGCTACATCCTTGGCTCGCCAGATCACTCCGCCGGCGCCCTCTTCCACCCGCATTTTGTCCAGCAGTGCCCAGCGTCCGCCGACCATGCGCACGTCCATCGAGTCGCTGAGCAGGATGTCGGCGACCTCCGTGTTGCCAGGGCCGATGGAGTCCTGGGAAAAACCGTGGTCAAGCAGGTCTGCGTCGTCGCTCAGGCCGGGGGAAAGACCGTCGAAAGCGTAGCTGGCTTCGGCGTCGACCGGACTGGCGTACTGGTCATGCCCATATCCAGCGCCGTTGCCGGACTGGAAAGAACCTCGGTCGTGGCCGTCCGCACCGGCATCAGGCTCGCTGTGCGGACGGCCAGCATCGTGGCGATACGTAGGAATGTCGGCTGGCAACATGCCATCGGAGTCGTCCCAGCTGTCAGCTGCGCCCGGCGAACCACGGAAGGGAGCGGTCGGTGTTCGGCCCGGGACTGATTGCGACCTGCCGGACGCGTAAAACCTGCTCAGTTGCCGCCGCCGGACATCCGCGCTGAGCTTGATCCCCAGACGCTCGACATCGGCGTCGGCAAGCAGTCTTTGCAACTCCGATCTAATCGTCGTGCGGTTCCGCACCCGCCGTAGTTGCTCACATTCGGTGTTATGCCGCTTCCGGGTATCAACCGATTCCCAATTCAGATCCATCGCGACGTGCTCATCGCCACGGATGATTGCGTCATGCATCGTCGTCTTGCCCGTGAGCTTTGTGAGCAAGGGCGCCAGGTCAATACCCAGGATAAGCAGGGTAAGGATGATACGCCAGAATGCTACGGTGCCGAATTTAACGGTCAGCTGCCAAAATGCTTCCTCGCGGGTAAGGAGGGCATTGGCGTTCTCCGTCTGTTCTTTATTTACATTATTGCTGGCATTGCGCGCCCTGTTCAGTTTAGTTATATTGGGGGCGTTCTGGCTAAAAATCTGCTGATATTGCCGCTGGGCGGATTGCAGGGCGCTAAAGGCGGCGTTTTCATTACGTATTGCCTCGTTGAACCCTTTGCCCTCCCCGGCTGTGATACCTGGGCAGCCGAATTCTTGACAGTCAGATTCCTTGACTGCTGCGCGATAGGCCAGGCGCCGCTTGCCGACGTTGTTAGAAGCCGCGTTTATCTGGTGCTGGAGGATATTTATCTGAGTTTGGTAGATGTTATTCGTCCGAGCGTCCTGCTGTGAAATCTGAGTAATGTGATCGCTACGGATCTGCCCGGTGATGTCGGGTGCGAAGAACTGCAGCAGCACCATCTCGGACATCAGCAACGCCGCGGTGGCGGCTATTATAATCCGGATAATGATGATGGGTGTAAATTTACGCGTAGGTGCTAGGCGGCCAGTCGCATCCACCTTGGCTGGTGCGACATATCCAATAATCGACCGGTCGATAAGATAGACAGCGACTGCGAAAAACAGTCCATAGAACAGAACCTGATCAAATTTCTTATGAAACCCGATCGATGTGAACAGGGATGCGGCGTAGAACCCCTGAGCCGCCGTGATCAGCATAAGAAAACCGATCGTAATGTAGCGCTGCCGCTCCGAGAACGATCCGATTTTTGTGTGATCTGCCGAGGTTAGGAATATGAGTAGATTGCCAATACGAGTAGGCTGCCGACCACTGTCGTAATCCTCGTCGTGCGGCTGCGGACTGCCGAATTGGTGATCGTAAGATGCGATTGTGCTATCCACGCTGCCATACCCTGGTCGTGGTGCGGTGGTCAGCCTGCACTGGCCGAGCAGTTGCGAGCGTGGCCGGAGTCGTCATGAACCGACAGCCCGGCACCCAGTGCCGTGCCGCCTCCCGGACACGGCAGGCGGCAGCCAGAACCGCTGTCAGGGACATTGGCGCCGCAGAACCGTCCGCACAGATCCGGTCGGGTCGGCAGGGTCCATTCCCCGCCACCCGAGTCCGGGCACCCATCATCGACCATCGACTACGGCCCATCATACCCTCCCCGGCCAATTTGTCGTTCTGGGCAAATGCTAGAAGGCGGACAGGTAGTCCGCAAATCGATTGACCACGTCATGCATTTCAGGCTCGCAATGAACCCGTCCTAGATCAGGGCGATGCCGTTACTAGCACACGGAGAGCGACTGGACTCAATGTCATAATTTAATACAGATAGCTGACTTTCAGAAAGAGCTTGACACCGGTTTATGCCGATTCGAGTACGGGTTTATCCGCAGCTGGTGACAATTTCAGTTACGGAACGTCTACCTAGATAATTGACTAGTTGATACATTTGAGCAGGTATCTGCGCTCTCGGGTATGCTTAACCCTGTCGCCCGCGATCGTGGCCGTCGTTCCTGGCGCTCACGTGTGCGATGCGCTGAACCAGATGCCTCGCCTGTGCGTACAGGAGATGAGGTAATAATGATGAGCCGCGCCCGGATCCTAGGCCAGCGCCACGACACGGCGACGCCTGGCACCGGCGCGGACCTGCCGCCACCAGCCGAGCAATATCGTGGCCACAGGATCTGGGCCTGGCTCCAGGCAGTTACGCTGCCCAGGCGTCTGCGGCGGCCAGTCCGGATCGCGGTGAACCTGGCCGGCGCGGCGAACGCGGCGCAGTTTGCGCATGCGAGCCTGCAGTTCTACCTGAGCACGCACAGCCTCGTCGGCGGCGCCTTCCTGGTCGAGCAGACGTGGTTCATCATCGCTTTCCTGATCCGCCGGCCGCCGAGCATCGTCGGCCGCAGTCCCGCGGCCTGGCTGCTGGCCTACGGCGGAACATTCTCTGGCGTGCTGTACCGGCCGACCGGCGCCCACCCGCACTGGGGAGTCGTGAGTGGGCTCGGCCTGCAACTGGCTGGCCTCGCAATCTGCGTCATGTCACTGCTCGCGCTTGGCCGTTCCTTCGGCCTGGTGGCCTCAGATCGCGGCCTGGTCACTCGCGGCCCGTACGCTGTCGTCCGGCATCCTGTGTACCTGTCGTATCTGCTGATTCAGTCTGGCTATGTGCTGCAGAGCTTCTCGCTGCGGAATGTCCTGGTCCTGGCGCTGGCGAGCGGCTGCAACATCGGCCGGGCGCTGGTGGAGGAGCGGCTGCTGACCGGATCGTCTGCCTACGCGGACTATCGGAGCCGGGTCCGGTGGAGGCTGGTCCCCGGCATCTGGTAACGACCCGTCCCTACCGTGCCCGGCGACCTGGCGGCGGCCTCACTCCGCGCTGGCCTGCGCCCAGGCACGGTCCAGCGCGCGGACGATAACGTCGGCCGGCTGGGCGCCCGAGATTGCGAACCGCCGGTCGATGACGAAGTACGGGACGCCGTTCGCGCCCAGTGACCGGGCCGTCGCCTCGTCAGCTTCGACAGCGTCGGCGTACTCGTCCCCGGCCAGCACGATCTGTACCTCGCCGGGGTCTAGCCCGGAGTCGGCGGCGAGCCGTGCCAGCGAGGAGTGATCGAACACCGATGCCTGCTCGCTGAAGTAGGCACGATGCAGCCGCTCGGCGAGTTCCGCCTGCCGGCCGCGAGCCCTGGCTAGCTGCAGCAGCCGGTGCGCGTCGCGAGTGCTGCCGCTGCGCAGGCCATCCATCCGGAACTCCAGCCCTTCCTGCGCGCCGCGCTGCTCCATCTGCCGCTGCGCGGCGTTGGCCTGTGCCACGCTCATCTGGTACTTGCTGGCCAGCATGTCGACCACGGGCATGGTCACGCCGGGCGCGGCGGACGGGTCCAGCTCGAACGACCGGTACACCACGGTGACCTCGTCGCGGTGACCGAAGGACTCCAGCGCTCGCTCGAAGCGCCTCTTGCCGAGGTAGCACCACGGGCACACGACGTCGGACCAGATCTCCACCTGCATGCCCGGGTCAACACGCGCTGCTTCCCGTCTCTTCCGAGCTAGCTCCGCGGGACCATGGCCGCGTCGATGCCGATTCGGGTGACGCCGGCCCTGACCAGGACTGTGGTCGCCGTACCCGCCGAGCTCGCGCCATCCCACCACTGGGTGGCGTAACCGGTCACGTCACAGGCGGCGCGGAACTCGACCCGGTACCGTCCTGGCGCCAGCCCGGCGAGCAGGTAGCTGCCGCCGACGCCGGCGCTGACCGTCAGCAGCGGGACGGTGCCGGCGGCGACCGGCACGGCCCGCACGCAGATCCCGGCCAGTGCCGCATGTCCCGGAGCTGGCCCGGTCACCGTGCCGGCGATGGCGCCATCGGACTGCAGCGTCGCGCTGATCCCGCGGCTGACCCGACCCGCGGTGACGGTCACCGGCGTGGCCGTAGCCCTGCTGGAGCTGGCCTTGTACCACTGCGAGACCAGGCCACCGGGATCGCTCTCGCACGCTGGATCACCGATGAAGACCTTGTACCGGCCGGGAACCAGATCGCTGATCTTGTAGTAGCCGCCGATCCCGGCCACGCCGGCACCCTCGGGCGCGCCGCGGGCGGCACCGGCCATCGGGATCGCGTCCACGCATACACCAGGCACCGGCGCCGGATGCGATGAGCCAGTCCGGATCTGCCCTGAGATAGCGCCGCCGCGGTAGGCAGTCAACGCGGCGTCGATTCCGGTGACCGTCCGTCCGGCTATGACATGGACCCGGCCGACCGCCTGCGTAGTCAGGATGGCGGCACCGCACGAGCTGAAGGACAGCCGATACGTGCCGGTGTTAAGGCTGGTCAGCTCATACCGGCCCGACCGGCTGGTCCCGACCAAACCAAAGAACGACGGCTCAGAGATCCCGGACGCGGTCACGCAAACGCCACCCAGCGGCTTGCCCGAGGTCTTGCTCACCACCCGGCCGGTGATCACCCCGCCGACAGTCAGGTTGGCGCTGACGAAACGGGTGGTCTGTCCGGCGACCACCCTGACGTCGCGGGCCTGGCCAGGACTGGCGGCGCGGTCGTACCACTGCAACGCCAGGTTCTGGCCGCCGCAGGGCGCGAACTCGACCAGGTAGGAGCCGGTGGCCAGGCCGCCGATGACGTAGCGCTGGCCCTCGGCGGCGAGGGGCTGCTCGAATGCGGCGATCGGTGTTCGCGCGTTCGTGACGATCGGGCAGACGAATGACTGCGGCTGGCTCGCCGCGCCCGCGATCTTGCCGGTGATGATGCCCGCAGGCTGCATGACCGCGTTGATTCCCGAGATGAGCGCGCCAGCTGGGGCGTCGATCAGGTCGGCGGCGGCTTCGCCGCGCTGCCCCATGAACCACTGGTCCGCGACATTCGGGCCATCGCAGGTGCCGAAGGTGACCTCGTACTGCCCGCCGGGCAGGTTCTCGATGACGTAGCGGCCGTTAGAGCTCTGTGCGAAGTATCCGCCTTCCTGCACCGCGGAAGGCCCGAAGACGGAGATCTCGCTCGCCGGAATCGCTTCCGCGCAGACGTCAGTCAGCTTCCGGCCCGACTCGGTGGTCAGATTCCCGGCGATAGTCGCGCCCGGCAGCATCGCCGCGTCAATGCCAGCTATCACCTGGCCGCCGCGGAAGTTGATGGTCGCGGCCGCCGCCTCGCTTGCCTGATCCCGGTAATACTGCGGCGCATAGCTACCGGCCTGGCCGCAATTCTCGAACTCGACGATGTTGTCCCCGCCGGGCGGGATCTGGTTGATGGAATAGGAACCGTCCCGCGTGGTTTCGCCGACCGCAAAGCCGTCGTCGACGAAGACGCAGATCCCAGGCAGTCGCCTGCCATCTAGCGCGCGGGTCACCGACCCGGTCAGGACTGCCCCTGGCTGCAGGTATGCGTCGATGTGGCGGGTGACGCGAGCCAGGCTGGCCCGGACGGCGCGCGAATAGTTCTGGTAGAGGTAATTCCCGTTGTTGCCACAGCCCGGGCCAAAGCTGAGGTCATACCTGCCCGCCGGCAGTCCCCGAACCGCGTAGCCGCCGTTCCTGCCGCTAGCCGCAATGAATTCACGCGCGAACGGCTTGCCGGCCGACTGCACAAGGACGCAGATGCCCTTGATCGGATGGCCACGCCGGCTCCGGAACCTGACCACCCCGGAAATCGTCCCGCCGAGGGCAAGCCTGGCATCGACGTGGTCGCGTCGCTGGCCGAATCCCAGCCGGATCAGGCCGGACCTGGCTTGGCCCGCAGCGCCGGGCCACCACTGCGGCAGGTACCGCGACGGCGCCCCGCAGTTGGGGAAGAACGCCACCCTGTACCGGCTAGGATCCAGTGCCTCGATCCGGTAGTGCCCGCTGGCCGGCGTGGTGACCTGACCTGCCCAGGCTCCGTTCCTCAAGTTCGCTACCACGCACACCTTGGCTACGCCCCGGCCGGAACGTCCGGTGACTGTGCCGCTGACCTCGCTGCCGCGCCGCATGACGCCGCTGATGCCCGTGGTCGTCCGCCCCGCCCGTACGACCACGGTGGTGGCGGCGGCCGCACTGTATGCGCCGCGGTACCACTGCGGCGCCCAGTTGCCGGACGGGGTCTGGGGGAAGTCGCACCCCGGGGTGAACTGCACCGTGTAGTTGCCCGGCGGGACGACCTTCCCGGTGTTGTACCTGCCGTTCCTGCCGATCGGTGCTCCGAAAGCGCCGCCGCCTGGGAAGTACACGTTAAAGCAGAGACCGGCTACCGGCCGCCCCCTCGGGCCCAGCACCGTGCCCGATATCGCGCCCATGGCACTGCCGCCCTGCCGTGCTCGCAGTTGCCTGATAGTCAGCCGCCGGACTGACGGCCGGGCCGGCATGGTGCTCAGCGCCGGCGTCCGGGCCGCCAGACGTACCCGCACCGGTTCGAGCGTCACGAGCCGCCCGCCGATCACCTGCGCGCGGGACGGCGTCTGCGGCACGAGCAGCGCGGCTGGCCGGAGAGCGGCGCCGGATGGCCAAGCGACCTGGCCAGCGGGCGTGCGGCAGTTCCGGTAGCTGAGGTCATACCCGCCGGGCGCCAGGCCGGCCAGCAAGAACATGCCACTTGGCCTGGTGACCGCCGCGGGTCCGGCTGGCCGCGGGACGGCGCCGACTGGCTGGGCGATCACGCAGACGCCTGCCAGCGGCTGGCCCGCGCTGTTGAGCACGGTCCCGGTCACGGTGCCGCGTTCCTGGCGGGTCAGTGCAGCCGTTCGTGCCGCAGCGCTCTGGATAGCTCGTTCAGTCGTCGCGACTAACTGGTGCCGCGCGACCGGCGCGGCCTGCGCACCGGTCGGCAGCATGGCCGCGGAAACGGCGAGCGCCAGCATGGCGATAGTGCCGGGAGACCGGCCCGCGAAGGTCATTGTCCGAGCATAAGCCTCAACCTGCTCTTAGCGGACACCAGTTAGCCGGCCCGCAGCCGACCTTCGCCGCGAGGCGGAGCTCAGGGGAGTGGCCATTGCTTGGCCACCAGGGTGAGCACGTCGTAAGTGGCGACCGATGCCCCGTCCTGGTTGGTCACTTCGGTGGCCCAGCGGACCTCGCCGTGCGCCGCGTCGTCGCGCGGGATGATCTGCTTGCAGGTCAGGGTAACCGTCAGCGCGTCGCCTGGATAGACCGGCGCGAGGAACCGCAGGTTCTCCAGCCCGTAGTTCGCCAGCACAGGCCCGGGATCGGGCTGGACGAACAGGCCGGCGGCGAAGGACAGGATCAGGTAGCCGTGCGCCACCCGGCCGTTGAAGAACGGGTTTGCCTTGGCGGCATCGTCGTCCATGTGCGCGTAGAACGTATCGCCGGTGAATTCAGCGAAATGCTCGATGTCTGCCAGCGTCACCGTCCGCGGACCAGCGATCACCGTGTCACCGGTCGCAAGCTCGGCAAGCGACTTGCGGAACGGATGCCCCCCGTCGGTCCGCCGCGCCGCGCCAGGCAGCCAGCGGCCGGTGACGCCAGCCAGCACCTGCGGGCTGGCCTGGACGGCGGTCCGCTGCATATGGTGCAGCACGCCGCGCAGGCCGCCCATCTCCTCGCCGCCGCCGGCCCGCCCAGGGCCGCCATGCACGAGGACGGGCAGCGGCGATCCATGGCCCGTCGACTCGGCCGCGTCATCGCGGTTGAGCACGAGGATCCTGCCATGCCAGGGCGCCAGGCCAGCGACCACGTCGCGGGCGAACTGATCGTCCGCGGTGACTACCGACGCGGCCAGGCTGCCCCGGCCCCGCGCCGCGAGGCCGATCACGTCGCTGGTGTCGCGGTAGCTGATGATCGTGCTCACCGGGCCGAAAGCCTCCACCTCGTGCGGTTCTGCCCGCGCGGTGTCGTCGCACCGCAACAGAATGGGGGAGAGGAACGCACCGCGTTCGGCGTCGGCGCCGACCACATCGACCCGGTCTACGTCACCGAAGGCAAGCCGGCCGGCCGACAGTAGCTCTGCGACCGAGCGGCGCACTTCATCCCGCTGGTCGCGGCTCGCCAGCGCGCCCATCCGCACGCTGCGGTCCGCTGGGTTTCCGACGACCACGCCGGCCAGGGCCGCGCGCACGGCGTCGGTGACCTCGCCGGCCAGCGCGGCAGGCACGAGCGCCCGCCTGATCGCCGTGCATTTCTGCCCCGCCTTGACCGTCATCTCGGTGATGAGCTGGCTGACGTACAGATCGAACTCGGGCGTGCCGGGCGCCGCGTCCGGCCCGAGCACCGAGCAGTTGAGCGAGTCGGCCTCGGCATTGAACGGCACCGACCGGCTGACGATGGCCGGATGCGCGCGCAGTGTCCGCGCGGTCGCGGCCGAGCCAGTGAACGCGACCAGATCCTGCTCGCCCAGGTGGTCGAGCAGGTCACCAGTGCTGCCGCAAACCAGCTGCAGCGCCCCGTCGGGCAGCAGGCCAGCGGCGGTGATCAGCTCGACCAGCCGCGCCGTCAGGTAGGCGGTCTGGCTGGCTGGCTTAATCAGGCTCGGCATCCCGGCAATGAACGCCGGGGCGAACTTCTCCAGCGGCCCCCACACCGGGAAGTTGAACGCGTTGATCTGTACCGCTACCCCGTGCCGTGGAACGCAGATGTGCTGGCCGAGGAACTGCCCGCCCCGGCCAAGCGGCTCGACCGCACCTTCGACATAGATCGTGTCGTTCGGCAGCTCGCGCCTGGCCTTGCTGGCGTAGCTGAGCAGCACGCCGATGCCGCCGTCGACATCGAACTTGGCATCAGCCAGCGTTGCCCCGGTCCGCGCGGACAGCGTGTACAGCTCGTCGCGGTGCTCGCGCAGCACCGAGCCGAGCGACTTGAGCAGCGCGGCCCGCTGGTGGAAGGTCAGCGCGCGCAGCGCCGGGCCGCCGGTGCCCCGTCCGAACTCAAGTGCCGCGGCCATGTCGATCCCTGCCGATGAGATCCGGGCGACCTCGTCCCCGGTGACCGCGTCGAACACGGGCCGGCCATCATCAGTCGGGGTCACCCAGGCCCCGCCCACGTAGCTGCGCAGCAGCGTCATCGTCTGCTCCTCCTACTAGAGATCAGCCCAGACCGGCCCGCCGTGCACACTACCCGCCCAGAATTAGGGATAACTGAGCCGGTCACGTACCGCGACCACACCCTGGACATGGCGCACGGCCTCGGCGATGGCCCGGCCCTGATGATCGCCGCGCAGTCGGCCGGTCACCGTCACTATGCCGTCGCGGACCGTAACGTCAATTCCGTGCGGGTCCTCGGCCAGGACATCGGGCAGTACCTGCTGGATCACCTCGCGGCGTATCTGCTCATCCGGGCGGTCGAAGACGCTCAGCACATCGACCCTGCTGATGATCCCCAGCAACTGCCCGGCTTCGTTCACCACGGGCAGCCTCTTGACCCGGTGGTCATACATGCGGCGGGCAGCCTCTGCCACCGCAGCGTCAGGCCCGATCGTCACCGCTGGCCCGGTCATCAGCTCACCCGCGGTGGTGGCCGCCGCCTTGTCCTCCTCCCGGAAATGCCGCAGCGCCGCGAGCACGCTCGTGCCGTCGGCCTGAACTGCCTCCTTGACCAGCAGATCTGCCTCGGACACGACCCCGATCACCCGTCCGGCATCGTCAACAACGGGGAAAGCGCTGATCCGGGAGGTTCGGAGCATGGCGGCCATTTCCTTGAACGACGCGTCCTTGCGGACCGCCACCACGCGCGTGGTCATGACGTCCCGGACAGTGACGCTCACTGCGCTCATCTCCTACGCCAGCGGTGATGCCGTGCTCAGCGCCGATCCGGCCAGCATGGCGGGGTCGTCGCGGTAAGGGTACCTTCGCTCCGCGCACGGGAACCAGGTTTACCGCAGTGCTGAGGTGGTGCTAGCGGTAGGGAAAGGGTGCGGGTCAGGCGTGCTGACGAGCCCGACCCGGATGACGGTATCCGGCGGCGTATTCAGGCCAGCGCCAGCAGAGCCGGTGGCAGAGCGAACGGCTGCTTTACGGGCTGCCAGCGCGAGTGTTCGGCGCTCGATCTTCGAGAATTCGGCCGGTCCCCAGTCGCCGACCGGCTTGTTCGCGAATTGCTCGCTATCAAGATCGACCGGCAGCGTGATGGTGAGCTGGATCTGGGCGATGTTGCCATCTTTGACGACCGCCTTGGCATACCAGATATGCCAGTCGCGCGCTCCCCGGGTGTCGGGTGCTAGCCCGTGGAGAACCTCGCGCAGGGATTCGAGCACCTCAAGGGTGGCCCCGGGCCGGTCGGGGGCCCGCATATGGACCCGCAGCAGCGGATGCGGCTGCGTGCCGCCGAGGTCTCTCCTGCTTTGCCATCTATCGAAGTACACGGTTGGGCGTCCATCCTGGCTGCTATGCGCGGCGAGCCTCGGGTTATCGTGACCGCCTGGTCCGCCAGCGCGATGGCCAAGCAACAACAGAACCGCCGTCCCGTGCAGTACGGCAGCGGTCAGCCCGACCAGGCTCAGCTCGGGATCCAGGCTGTTGAGGATCTCGCTCTCGACTCCGTTTCGCCAGTCGGCGCAGATGGCCATTACTCGCCAGGTGCTCGCCGTGGCCTTCTCGCTGTCGTGCGTGCCGCTGGCCGCCACTATGTCAAGGTTGCTGGCTAGCACCGGCTGGGTGCGGCCTCGTCCGTGGTGCGCGGCGGCCGGTCCGGGCCGGGGGTTGAGGATCCGCGGGATGCCCTCCGAGCGGGTCTGCACGCCGACCACTAGGCCGGCGGCCTTCGGCACCGCTAGCTGGCTCTGGCTGCTGGCAGTAGCACAGAAATGCCGCATATCGTTCAAGAACAACACAAGTCGCTGGAGGTCATCGTTACGCAGGCTCAGTTGCACTCGTGCCCACTGCAAGTCTGCGTAGGCGGTTGATGGCGGCGGGACCGGAAGCTGAACTTCCCAGACCACCAGCCCGCGCATGGCCGCCGTATTGAGCACCGCAGTGACGGGATTGTCGCGGATCGACAGCTCTTGGTCGGGACGGAAGCCGACGAAGACGCCGATCCTTCCCGTGGCGTCCTCAGCAGGCGCCAGCCGCCCAGGCTCAAGATCGACCAGGACGATGTCCTCAGGTGCGCAGTCCCAGTCCGCTTTGGGCTCATCACGGAAGACGGCGAAGTTCAGCAACTGGGTGCCCGTGCCCGAGCGCAGTAGTGCCAGCACGTTGGCCGGCTGTTCCAGGGCGGAGATTCCCAGCTCGGCTTCTCGCGCGAGCGGGCCTGCACCGGCGCCTTGCTGAGTCAGGTATGGGCCGTCCCCGGCAGCCTCGTCGTCGTCGGCATCTGGGTGCGGCCGGTGCGGCTGGCCCGGCTGCGCGCGCGCAGGTCGCCGGTCAGGAAGCAAGTGAGCCGACAATCGAGAGGTTACTGACTCCGTGGTGGGACGACCCCCATGCAGCAGCGAGCGCAGGGTCTGGGGGACTCCGTGCTGCCAGACCACGTAGCCGTGTGCCGGGCGTCCCATCATCAGCGCGTCGGCGGTAGTCCTCCGCCACCAGTTGCTGTGCAGCACCTGGCTGTGCGTGTAGTCCGGGCTGTCTGTGTAGAACACCGGCCCGGTTGGCGACGGGACGTCATCGCCAGCAGCGAGCCCATGGGCCAGCGCTCGTTGCAGCAAGAACCACTGAAGCAACAGCAGGAGCAGTTGGGCGGCGATGCATCCTGCGGCCCACGCGGTGGCCCAGGTCATGGTGCGCGAGAAGGCGAGGGCGACGGCGAGGACCACGGGTGGCAGGATCGAGATGATGATCAGCGGGTTGCCGGCCGGTACCAGCAGGCCGCGCATCGTAGACCGGTCAGGTCGCTCGATCCGACCAGCCTGGACAGCCGAGAACAACGTCAGTACCAGGGCCAGGACTTCGGCGCTGACCTGCCGGCCAGCGATGCCCAGCGCGTTCTCGGCCAGGAAGAACCCAAGCACAACGCTCATCAGCAGTGCGCTCATCCAGCCGGAGAGCTTCGCGGTCGAGAAGTACGCCGAATCGGTGACGGCTACATGCACCTGCATCCTGGCCTGCGTCGGCGTGGCCCGCAGCGAGACGTCCTCGATGACACGAGCCCGCGCGGCCACGACCCCGGGGCTGATTGCGTCGGTCGACGTACGACGCTGCATCGGCACGCCCAGCCAGGTGCCGCCATGCCAGGCCGCCCCGAGCGCGCTCCGGGCAGACTGACCGTCAGCCGATATGTCACGCAGAGCTTTGCCGAGGTGGTCGAGTTTCTCGCGGAAGGCCCGAGTGGCGGTCGTCGCCTCTCGTGCTGTTATCGACGCCTGGCCCGCCTCGGCGCCGACTTGGTGATCACGAAGAGATGCCCACGTGGTGCTGGCCTTGGCGGCGGCTAGGTCGGCCAGGCACTGGCACAGCGGAGACTGCCAGTCCAGGCTGGATAGTCCGTCAAGCTGTCCTGCGAGTGCGGCGAGCTGGCCAACCGGAAGTGGTTGCTCGGTCCTGATGTCAAGCTCGCCGCGACTGGCCAATGGTCGCGACGGATCGGGTGAGACGCCTTCAGGCAGGTTGACCCGGATCTGGCGGTCGGCGTCCGCGGACGGCAGGAGCAGGTCGAGCTGCAAGCTTGCCCTGGGCAGGACCCAGTTATCAGGGCGGAGCCAGTGCCAGGCACCGGGCCGGGCCCGTCGCGGAGGTGCGGTGACACGCCCCGAGACGGCTGCCCAGCGAGCCGACGCATGATGCAGCGCCCGCCCCGGCACCGTAACCGTCAGGACCGTCGGCGGGTGGCTGCGCTCGGCCGCGACCACGACGACTGCGGACTCGGCGAACGCTCTGAGCACCCGGATCGCCCGCTCGGTGAGCTGACGTGCGGCGACGGCGTCGTCATGGTCGGGTGGGACCGTGTCGGCCAGCAAGTCCGAGAACGGTGTCAGCAGGTCGCCGAGCTCATTGCGCACCCGGTCGAGCCTGTGCAGCGGCTCGCCGTCCTCCTGCCGGGCAGGTACCTCGCGGTTAAGGACGGCGGGCGGCACGTGCTCGCCGCGCAGCAGACGGTAAATCGCCGCCGATAGCAACAGTCTATGGTCCCTGCTTTCGCTGAAGCTACGGCCGTTCACTGCGGGCAGATGCGCGACCGCGACATTGAGGATGATCTCGGTAAGTGCCGCTGCGGTGCGGTGCCGGACGTCGGCGTGGGGGAGAACCATCAAAGGCGAACTGCCGGCGTCCGTGACGGTCAGCGTGGAGAACGGATCCGGGTCTGGCAGTGGTTGCCCGAGCGGCGGCAGCGCCACAATAGGCAGCCATATCTGCCCGGCCCGGCCGCGAAACGCTTCATGAGTAATGCCGTTAAGGTCGACGTCGACATCTATTTTAGTATCAATCGTGTCAGAACGCATAATATCAACAACTTCGGAGGTAGCTCGCACCCAGCCGTTGTTGGCAATCAGGAACAGCAGTTCGCGTCCGAGTGTCGTATCACGGTCGTAGTTCGCGTCCTGCCAGTGAAATTCCTCGGGCGTGATCTGCCCGATCATGTAGTCCAGCCGGAGCGCCAGCTCCCGCAACGCATCCGAATCCTGTCTCTGCTCAGAAGTCATTGCCGACGCCGAGCCGGATCCCGCGCGGTAAAATCTCTCCCCGGTAACCATGCAGGGTCACATCGTCCCCCACTTCTTATCGGATATATCCAACGGTATTGCCGCCAGAAGCAGCCGCTATAGTGGCGATGATAGCGTCTATCGGGTCGAATCCATAGAATGAGCCCACCAGCGGCGCCGTTCGCGAACGAAGCGCTGCCGGTCCGGGAACTGGCCACGCAGCAGATGAGCGACGTGCACGGCCAGGGCGGTGGCGGTGCGTACCGCACCGTCTCACCCGTCCCAGAACGGGCTCCAGGACACACCGAACGTGACTCGCCATCGCCGTCGCTCTGCGGACACCCACTTCAGGCCTAGCCGGCGCGATGTATTTCTTGGGCAACCAGTCGCATCTTCTTGGTAAGGATCGGTTTCTTGATCATCGGTTAGATCACGGAAAGGGTGCGGCCCCGTGTTCCGGCGATTGGGCCGGAGGTTGGCATGTCGTCGAAGCCAACCTGATTGCGGGGCATTCGCAGCTCGCGCGAGAAAGAAGCCGGCCTCCCAGCAGCCGCAACCAGGAAGAGGCAACAATGAGTGCCGGAACTACGCGCAGCTCCACGCGGCCGAGTGCGACGGCATCGCCGCGCAGCCCAGCGCTCCCGAACCTGGAGAACGGGATGCTGCAGAGCTATGGGAATCGCATGCGGGCACAGCAGCCGCCCGCATTCCTCGCCGCTTACCCCGGCTATCGCGACACTGCGGTGCTGGATGAGCTGCGGGCGTCGGAGTACTCCTATCTCGATGCCGGCGGGCACAACTACCTGGACTACACCGGCGCGGGACTGCCGGCCCGCGCCCAGATCAGCGCGCACGCGGCCCGGATGAGCGAGGGCTGCTTCGGGAACCCGCATTCGGAGAGCCCCGCATCCGCCGCATCCACCGAGCTGATCGAGCGAGCGCGGCTCGCAGTGCTCGCGCACTTCAACGCGCCGCCGGATGAGTATGCGGTGATCTTCACCCAGAACGCCAGCGGCGCAGGCCGGCTCGTCGGCGAGGCCTATCCGTTCGACCCGCGTAGCCGGCTGGTCCTGACGGCCGACAATCACAACTCCGTGAACGGCATCAGGGAGTTCGCGAGGGCGCGCGGCGCAGTGACGGAGTACGTTCCGTTCTCCTCGCCCGAGCTGCGCGTGGACGACGACGCGGTTTGCGCGGCACTAGGCAGGCCCGGTTCCCGTGCCGCGACGCGGCAGATTCGCCGCGGGCTGTTCGCGTTCCCGGCTCAGAGCAACTTCAGCGGGGTCCAGCACCAGCTCAACTGGATCGACATCGCCCACGGCCGCGGCTACGACGTGCTGCTCGATGCCGCTGCCTACGTCCCGACCAACCACCTCGACCTGTCCCGCGTGCATCCCGATTTCGTTTCCGTGAGCTGGTACAAGATGTTCGGCTACCCGACCGGCGTCGGCTGCCTGATCGCGCGGCGCGCGGCGCTGGCGAGGCTGCAGCGGCCCTGGTTCGCCGGCGGGACGGTCTCAGCCGTCAGCGTGCTAGGCGACTGGCACGTCTGCGCCGATGGCGAGGCCCGGTTCGAGGACGGCACACCCAGCTTCCTGCATGTCCCTGACGTGCAGTTCGGCCTGGCCTGGGTGGACGGCATCGGCCTGGACCTGATCCACCAGCGAGTGCAGTGCCTCACCGGGTGGTTGCTCAGCCGGCTCGGCGCGATGCGGCACAGCGGCGGCCAGCCGATGGCCCGGATCTACGGGCCGGCGGATACCCGTGCCCGGGGCGGCACCGTGGCATTCAGCCTGCTCGACCCGCTCGGCCAGACCTTGGACGCGCGCACGGTAGCGGCGCAGACCGCCGCGGCCGGGATCTCCATCCGCACCGGATGCTTCTGCAACCCAGGCGCCGCCGAGGGCGCGTTCGGTCTCACCAAAGGCGACGCCGCGACGCTGCGCCCAGCCGCCCGGACGGCGGATGCCTACCAGAAGGCGATGGGGCTATACGGCGGCGGCGCCATCCGCGTGTCGGTCGGCCTGGCGTCCACCATCATCGACGTGCAGCGCTTCCTCGCGCTGCTGGAGGTGACGTACTGCGACCGCGAGAGCAGCTGAGCGGTGGCCGTCATCACTTCGTCCCGGTCCTGTGCCGAGGCATATCAAGCAGGACAGGCTCGGTTGCTGGCCGTTGGCCACCGAGGCTGACCGGCGCGAGCCGGGTGCCGGAGAAAACGGAGGTGTCGTAGCCGCCGGTCAGCGAGCAACTGCCGACACGGCTCCTCGGTGGAGTCTCCTCGCAGCACAAAGTCGACGAAAGGGTAGGCGGCCAGTTCCTCGTGGTAGTAGCTCGCCGACAGCCCACCGACGAGCACCGGCGTCCGCGGGTGGTGGCGCTTGACCATCTCGGCGATGGCCAAGGCGCCCTGGGCATGGGGCAGCCAGTGCAGATCTATCCCGAAGACCTTGGGGTGCAGGCGAGCTACGTACGCTTCGACGTCGAAGCCAGGCTCGGGCCAGCATCAGGTAAGCGAGGTTGACGATCCGCACGTTGTAATGGTTGGCAGACAGGTAGGAAGCGATGCTGGTGAGGCCGACCGGGTACATCTCGAACTCGTTCGTCGAGGGCACGGCGTCCGCGATTGGTCCGTGCATGATCACGCTGGTGCGAAAGTCGTAGACCGACGGAGCGTGGAGGAGCGTCAGATCCGTCCGGAACACATCTGCGGCGCTCACTGGCCTGGCGCCAGCATTCGCGCACCGAAAACGCCCGGCGCGCGTACGGCGCCGGGCGTTTCGGTTGAGCCGGGCAGACGAGGCGAACCGTCTGCCCGGCTGCCGAGCCGCGGGTTCAGCGGCCATTTTCAGCGCAGCCAGGATCTGGCCTGGACGAGCGGGAGCGTGGCCCACTTCCGGCCCAGATACCCGGTCCCCCACGTCGCCAGGGCACCCAGCAGGATGAGGGCGAAGATGTTGACGATGTGCTCATCTACGAGGGGGTTCGTTGACCCGCTTGGCTGGCCGCCTGCGACCTTTGCCGGCACCCACACCGCAGCCCACATCATCAGCAGCATCAGCGACCCGGAGAATGCGGCCGGGCGGATCGCCACGCCCAGGATGAGCGCGAGGCCGATGCCCAGCAGTCCGATCATGAATAGCCAGTCGATCCCGGCAACGCCGGCCAGCGAGCGGAAGAATCCCTGGAATGGCCCGACGTTGGCACCCGACAGGAAACCTTTGGTCGGCGAACCTCCGTTAATCCACGCATCTTTAGTCGACGTCGAATAACCCAGACCGAATAGCTTATCGAAGAATGCCCAGAGGAACTCGAACCCGATTGCGAGCCGCAGCCCGACCATGCCTATGATCGCCCATCGCGACGGCTCGGGCCTGGCAGCTACTGGTCGCGGTGTGGCGAGCTTCGGCGATGACGCTGCCCGGTGGTTGGTGGCGGAGACGGACTCATTTGATCTAGAAATGACAGACACGTTTTCCACGTTCTTTCCTGCTAACCCACACGGATTACCTGACTTTTACGGTAATGGTGAGTACCCAGCCTGAGTAGTGCCGAACGTCCCGTGCGGGGAGTAGCAATGTCCTGCGTCGTGAGTCACGGGGCCGGCTCGGACAAGGTTGCGCCGCGCGGAGACGTTGCTGGCCGCAGGATCAGCGGCGTCCTTTCAGCTGGTCAGCTTCTGCCACAGGAATTCCAGGACGAGCGCCCACTTGAGGGCTCGTTGCTCGTTGTCGGCGGCAGCGCCGTGCCCGCCCTCGATGTTCTCGTAGTAGCTGACGTCGTAGCCGTGCTCCCGCAGCAGGGCCGTCATCTTGCGGGCGTGTGCCGGGTGCACACGGTCGTCCCTGGTGGACGTGAGGAGCAGCACCGGCGGGTACTGCAGGCCGGCGGACACATTGTGATACGGGGAGAACGGCCGCAGGTAGTTCCACTGGGCCTGCTCGCGCGGGTCACCGTACTCGGCCATCCAGGACGCCCCGGCCAGCAACTCGTGGTAGCGACGCATGTCCAGCAGCGGTACCTGGATGACGATGGCGCCGAACAGTTGCGGATAGCGGGTGAGCATGACTCCCGTCAGCAGGCCGCCGTTGCTGCCGCCCTCGATACCCAGCCGGCTCGGTGTGGTGACGCCCCTTTCCACCAGATCCGCTGCCACGGCGGCGAAGTCCTCATACACCCGGTGCCGGTGCTTCTTGGTGGCTGACTGATGCCACTGCGGCCCGTATTCGCCGCCGCCCCGGAGATTGGCCACAACGTAGGTGCCGCCGCGGGCGAGCCAGCCGCGGCCGATGATGCCGCTGTAGGTCGGGGTGAGCGAGATCTCGAAGCCGCCGTACCCGGTCAGCATGGTTGGTCCGGAGCCTGGCTGACCTGGCCCGACAACGAAGTAGGGCACCGAGGTACCGTCCGCGGACGTCGCGAAGAACTGCTGCACCGACAATCCCGTGGCGTCGAAGAAAGCCGGTGCCTGCTTGAGGGTCTCCGTCGCACCGCCGATGTGCCCGTGAAGCAGCGTGTTCGGCCGAGTGAACCCGCCGGACACAAGCATGTACTCGTCGCTGTCGTGCGGATCAGCGTCCTCGATGTCGGTATGCGCGAATTCTCCCGCGCCGGCCAGGGCGGCCCGCCGCCACTCGCCGCTGGCGGGCGTGAGCACCTCGAGTTGGCTGCGCACATCGCGCAGCATGTTCAGGATCAGGTGATTGCGCGTCCAGGCGTAGTAGCTCAGCGACGTATGCGCATCCGGCTCGAACAACACGGTCAGGTCCCGGTCACCGGCAAGGAAAGCCTCGAACCTGGCGGCCAGCAGGACTCCGGCCGGGTAGCTGGCGCCGCCGACGGTCCACGGCGACCGGGTGCGGATCAGCAGCCACTCACGGTGCACGTCGACTCCGGCGTCCTCCGGCACCGGCACCCGGATCAGCTCACCGTCGCTGGTGCGCAGGTACCACTCGCTGTGGTAGCGGTCGATGCTCCGGACGACAAAGTCTCGTTCGAACCCTTCGGCCGGATCGTGGAACGCCTGCACCGACACGTCCTCGGGCTTGCCCTCGTAGACCACCGCCGCCTCGGACAGCGCAGTGCCGCGGCGCCACTGCTTCACCAGCCGCGGGTAGCCCGACGACGTGAGCGATCCGGGACCGAAGTCGGTCCCCACATAAAGCTGGTCGGCATCGATCCATCCGACCCGGCTCTTAGCCTCAGCTAGCTGGAATCCCTTCTCAGCGAAGCACCGTTCCTGGACGTCGAATTCACGGACTACGCTCGCGTCCGCGCCGCCGCGGGACAGCTTCACCAGCGCCAGGCGGTAGCCGCCCGACCGCAGCGCGGTCGAACCCTGCCAGACCCAGCTCTCGCCCTCCTGCCCGGCCAGCGCGTCGACGTCCAGCAGGACATCCCAGTCGGGCCGGGCCTGGCGGTACTCCTTCAGCGTAGTGCGCCGCCACAGGCCTCGCGGATGGGTCGCGTCCTGCCAGAAGTTGTACAGGTACGCACCGCGTCGGTGCACGAACGGGATGCGGTCGTCGGCGTCGAGCACCTGGCGGATCTCGGTGCGCAGGTCCTGGAATCGGATGCCGCCGGACAGCTTGCCAACGGTCTCCGCGCTGCGATCACGAACCCAGTCCAGTGCCGCTGGCCCGGTCACCTCCTCCAGCCACCGGTGCGGGTCCTCGTCTTGTAGGTCAGGCGGCTGGCTCATTCCTACAGTTTCACACCGCCCGGGACCGACCTGTCACCGTAGATGCGGCTGCCTAAGCATGGGGACGGTGGACAGGTGGCGGAGTGCGGTGGCGGCGGCGGTGCCGGGTGCGACGGATGTATCGCCGAGGCCGCCGGCGGAGTTGAACCAGATCCACATCTTGATGCCGAGCTGGGAGAGGGCGGCCGGGACCGCGCTGATCCATTCCGCCGCCGCGTCTTCGTCGTCGCGGTCCCGGTGAAAGCCGGTCTCGGCGATGCCGACAGGCTTGCCGAGGCCGATGCGCTGGCTGGCTAGCCACGCGGGGAATGGCTGGTACGTTTCCAGCGGGCTGCCCTTGCTCAGGGTCGGGTCGTAGGGGTCGTAACAGATCCAGTCGATGTTCTCGTCTCCGGGATAGCAGTCGGCGACGGCCGCGGTCCGGTTGCCGCCCGTTGGGCACCAGACCCAGATCACGTTCGGCGCGATCGGCTTCACGATCTGCTGGATGCGGCGGAACGCGGCCGGGTAGCCGGACAGCGGCCCGGATGCGCTGATCCGGCTGACACCGTCCATCTCGTTGTCGTAGCCGACCCAGATCGGGCCGGCTGAGGCCAGCCGCCGCGCCTGCGCGGCGATCTGCGCGTCGTACCGTCCGGCTGCCACATCGGCCCAGCTCGCCACTCCGCCGGAGCGCAGCCGGGATGACCAGCAGACGGACAGCCACCGTCCCTCCGCAATCAGAGCCTGGTCGGCTGCGTTCGGCCACGTTCCGTCCAGTGCCTCGTACCGCATGACGACATCGAGCTTGCGGCCGGCGATCTGCTCATACGGCTGCGGGGCGGCGTTGTCCGGGCCTGGGTAGGCACCGAACCAGGCGCCGCCGGGCG